>Ga0224557_1001762_pt1 | contig 19942 bp, 16 predicted proteins | sample 714S31014metaG_FD_180677 | JGI IMG/M metagenome (GOLD analysis project Ga0224557, IMG submission 180677) | Peat soil microbial communities from Stordalen Mire, Sweden - 717 S3 10-14 | ecosystem: Environmental > Terrestrial > Soil > Wetlands > Peat | place: Sweden: Norrbotten County, Stordalen...
CTATTTAGATAATGTCATATACCCCGGATAAACCCGGCACCGTTTTTTTCGGCAGTATCACAAAGCCCTTTTCCCAATATCTTTCCTGTAGTATACCCCGTCAAATCTAACCCTGTCCACATATTTGTAAACCTTTTCAACCGCCGACTTTATATCTTTGCCGATGGCCGTTATATTCAATACCCTGCCGCCGGATGTGACTGTTTTGCCATCCTTTATAGCCGTCCCTGCGTGAAAAATTATCATATCATCCATACCCTTAAAAGCGTCCAGCCCGGTTACCTGCTTTCCCTTTTCATATTCCCCGGGATACCCGCGCGATGCCAGCACCACATTTATAGCCGCCATATCCTTCACTTCAAGCCTGATATTTTTCAGCGTGCCGTCAATGGCCGCCATGCAGATGTCTATAATGTCCGTTTTTAACAGCGGCAATACGGCCTGCGTCTCCGGGTCGCCGAAACGCACGTTGTATTCAAGCACTTTGGGGCCGGACGGAGTCAGCATAATGCCGGCGTAAAGCACCCCTTTATAAATTATCCCCTCGCTTCTGAGGGCCTTTATTGTCGGATAGAGTATTGTATCAGTTATAACCTTTAGAACCGCTCCGGTAACAGCAGGCGCAGGCGCGTATGCTCCCATGCCTCCGGTATTGGGCCCCATATCGCCGTCAAATATCCTTTTATGGTCCTGCGCCGCCGGAAGCGTTAGTATGGTTTCGCCGTCGGTTATAGCAAGTATCGACGCCTCTTCACCCTCAAGGAATTCCTCGATGACGACGCGGTCGCCCGCGGCTCCAAAAATTTTCCGCGACATGATGTCGGCCACTGCCGCTACGGCCTCGAGCTCGTTCTTGGCTATTATGACCCCCTTGCCCGCGGCAAGGCCGTCGGCTTTTACCACCAGGGGATATTTTTTATTAGCCTTTATGTACTTAATGGCTGCGGCGCTTTCGTCAAATTCCCCGAAATCCGCGGTCGGAATATTGTATTTTTTGAAGAGGTTCTTTGTAAATACCTTGCTGCCCTCCATCTGCGCCCCGTCCTCGCCCGGGCCGAAAGCTTTAAGCCCATTCTCGGTGAAAAGGTCCACAATGCCCATTACCAGCGGCACTTCGGGGCCCACTATTGTAAGGCCTATTTTTTTATCCAGGGCGAATTTCAACAGCCCTTCAAGGTCATCCGCCTTTATATCCACATTTTCCGCCAGCTGTGCCGTACCGGGATTGCCCGGCGCGCAGAATATTTTTCCGGCCTTTTTTGACAAGGCCGCGCTCCATGTTATGGCGTGCTCGCGGCCGCCGGAACCTATTACGAGTATATCCATTTTACAAAACCTCCGGTTATTTTAAGCCTTCCAGTTATACAGCGCGAAAAACCTGTCCGGCATAGTGACTTTTATGACGCCCTTTTCCGGCACCTTTTCTTTTTCCTCGCCGTCCATATAAACAAAAACCAGCATATTAAACCCCTCTGAAGGCAGTATGTTCTTTAACGACTCAAACGGCACCTTTATCTCGATTATATCGTGCAGTGCAAATTCCACTCCAGTAAGGTTGCAGTTGACCGCTTTTATCGACCTTCCCTCCGCGGTGAATTTTATTGAAGCCGCGCCCTCGACCCCTGAAAATCTCGCTTCAAGGCTTAAAGCCTTAAAATCAGCCGCGGTGCCGTCAGTGTCGAGCCTCATATAAAGGTTGTCCGTGTCAAATCCGTAAAAAAGTTTTTTGATTATCCTGGCGGTCTTGTGCATGGCCCCGCCTTCACGGGAAAGATCTATCGTACCGGCCCCCTTCCATTCATAAAAATGGGTGTTCACGCCGTCAATGTACGGGGTTATCAGCATGGTTGGCTGTATCTCGAATGACGAATCGCCCTTGGAGATGGGGACAAATAGTTCATCCGGTACCTTCTCTCCGATCACGCGGTAAACGTTCATCAGGTGGAGCCTGTAAAGGTTGTCAAACTCCGAGTCGTTCTTTGATGAATGGTCGTCGCCGTACCACCAGTTCCAGTCGCTTCCCTCGGCTATATAAATGGACTCCCACGCTTTCGCAAGTTTTTCCTTTTCGCCCTGATTTGACGACTGCCATTTAACAAGATCGTCCCTGACTTTTTTCAGGAGTTTCCATGAACGCCTGTCGTCCTCATGGCCTATCCATATGTAAAAATCGTGGTTTATCCACGATCCCGGGTAAATCCTGCTTAATACCGCCTCGCTGCCGCCTATTTTATCAAGCGCGCCGGAAACAGTTATTGACTCAAATTCCGGGTCATCGGATATTTCGGTATAGAGCGCGTCAAGAAAGTCCCTGCCGTCGTTTGCGTAATATTCCCAGCAGTTTTCCCCGTCAAGTATCACATTAACCGCGTGGGCACCTCCGCCAAGATGTTCTTTTATATGGCGCAGTTCCTTCATAAAATGGCCGGCGGCCTCTTTGGGTTTCCAGCTCTGGTATGAAAAGCCTATAAGGTCCGAAAGATAATGGTTCCTGAAGAACATATTGATGTCGCCGTGGGGGGTGGAAAACCTGTAGGTTTTATAAATGTCATCCCCGCCCGGTTTTTCTCCGGCAAGCTTCAGCGATTCCCTCAGTATTTCCTCGTCGGTCTCGGCCCATTTTATTTTATTCGCCGCAAGTATGTCAAGCACATCGGCGCTCACCGAACCCTCCGAGGGCCACATGCCAGAAGGCAGCCTGCCGAATTTTTCCCTGTAATAATCCACAGCCTTTTTGACCTGCGCCGCCGCGTCCTCCGGGTGTGAAAAATTAAAATCAAGCGCCGGCATCAACGGCATGCACTGTTTTGCAACGTCGGTATCAAATATCAGTGGCAGTATGGGATGGTAAAACGGCGTCGTTGATATCTCAATTGCCCCCTTTTCCTGCAGTTCCCTGTATTTGGGTATTATAAGCTTCATTATTTCCAGGTGCATGTCAAGCACGTACTTTTTTTCATCCTCGGTAAAGTTCTCGCCCTTTTCCTTTAACGCGCCGAGCTTCGGGTAAATTACCAGAAATGTCGGGTCTATCCACGTCAGGTTGAACCATACCTGCAGGTCCCTCATTTCCTCGTTCGTAAAAAGCGTATGCTTTTTTCTTATCTCGTCGGGATCGGTATTTTCACCGCGTTTTTTCAAAAGAAACGAATACCTGGGATAAGGAAGTATCATGGTGTCCCAGTTCGCCATAAAAAAATTATAAAGTATGAACACACGTTCGTCGTCGTTTAGGGCCGTGACATTCTTCTCCGACATTTCCTGAAAAATATCCTTCACGCCGGAGATGTATTCCTCGATCTGCAGAAGAAGCGACGGCACCAGGTTGAAATTCTGTTTTATCCTGGGGTAATTGTCAAGTATCGCGGCCATGTCGTAATAATCCTTTACAGCGTGCAGGCGCACCCATGGAAGAATGAATTTATTATTCTCAATATTTTTATAATAAGGCTGGTGCATGTGCCATGTAAACGTTATATAAAGCGGCTCGTTCATTTTGGCCCTCGTTATTTTTTTATTTAAGACAGCTAATTATAATATATGTCGGGAGGTTTTAACAGCATCTTTTTTAAGGTGAAAGGAAGAACTGGGCGGGCGGGTTAATACAATACGGTCAGGAGCTGGTTCGGGCCGCCGCATGGGGCGGCCCCTACATAATTTTCATTTCGGCGAGGGCCGCTTTCATTTTGCTTATCCATTTCCTGTTGGCGCTGTAATAATACCCCGGCGCTCCTTTTATGTCCAGAACGGCTCCCTCAAGGAGTTTTTTCGCCTTTTCAGCCTCATTGTTTTCTACTAACAAAACGCCGAGCATGTATTGCGCCTCGGGCTGACCCCATTTTGTTATATGATGCTCAAAAAACGCCAGGGCCCCTTTATCTCGTTCATTGAATAATATCCTGCCGTATGCCAGCGACGGGTCCCCGTAGCTGTAGCCCGGATCTTTTTTAAGAAGCTTTTCAAGTTTTACCTTCGCTGATGACGTTTCCTTATTTATCATATTCACTCTCGCCGACCCCCACAGCGCCCTTATCTCGCCCGGGTCAATCTTCAATGCCCTGTCATAGGCGCCGGCGGCTTTGGAAATTCTTCCAGTATCAAAATAGATATCCCCCAGTTTTGCCAGGTTGTATGGATTTTCAACGTTTCGCACGGCGTTTTCCGCCTCGGCAGTCTCCCGCGAGCGCATTAAACCCGATATAAAAGAGGGCGTCATGCCTTTCATGCTTATCGGCTTTCGCGCAAAGAAATATATAAGAGCGCCGGGAAAATTAAGGAACAAAATCACCCATATCCAGATAAATCTGTCCGGGTCATTCATAATACAGTCTATTAGCATCCATATCCAGAATCCCTGCGCCAGAATTCCCAGTATATAACCTGTATAATAATGCGCCATTTAAAATGCCTCCGATCAAATTATTACGGTATTACTGTCGGAAAACCCCGGAAACATAACCTGATCCGTGGTATATGACATTTTTATTGGCCTTGCGCCGCTCATCTGACGGCCTCGCAAGAGGCCGTCTATATAATACCGGGCGACAAATCCAATAAAAATGTCATATACCACGGATAAACCCGCAAAAGGTTTTCCGACAGCACCGCGGTAGTGACTAAAAAAACCGCAGATGAATACGTGGCTTAACTGCTTTTGCCTTCAATAATATCAAGAAATTCCTTTTCATTTATTGTCTTAATGCCCCGCTTTACCGCCTTATAGTACTTTGAGCCCGGTTCGTTCCCCACGACAACATAACTGACATCCCTGCCGACTGTTGATGTTACCCTTCCCCCGAGCGATTTGACTATATTGCCCGCTTCGCCGCGCGAGTATTTTGACATCTCCCCGGTAAAAACGAATATTTTTCCGGCGAGTATGTTTTTTCCGGAATTTTTTTTCAGCCTTTTCATGTTTACGCCCGCTTTACGCAGCTTTTCCACCACTTCCTTATTTTCTTTCCTTCTGAAAAAATCGGTTATATCGCCGGCCACAACCGCCCCCACGCCGTCTGTTTTCGTCAGTTCCTCAAGCGGCGCCGAGGCAAGCGCGTCAAGCGAATCATAATTTTCCGACAGAACGGCCGCTGTCTGCGCGCCGACGTTCCTGATACCGAGCGCAAAAACCAGGTTTTCAAGGTCCTGTTTTTTGCTTTTTTCTATTCCCTCAAGAAGGTTGTCCGCGGATTTCTGCCCCATCCTGTCCATATTAGCCACGTCAAATATGGTAAGCGAGTAAATATCGCCGTAGTCTTTTATCATTTTATTCCTGAGCAGCTGTTCCACAATGGCCGGCCCCATTCCTTCAATGTCCATTGCGTCCCTGCCCCCGAAATGTATAATGCGCCCCTCGAGCTGTGCCGGGCACTTTACGTTTATACAGCGCGTGATGGCCTGCCCGATCTCCCTGGCAGCCTCCGAGCCGCACACGGGGCAGACTGACGGCATTTTGAATTTTTTCTCTTTTCCCGTCCTCGCTCCAATGTCGACGCCGACCACTTCCGGTATTATTTCACCTGCTTTTTCAACAATGACAATATCGCCCACCCTGATATCCTTCCGGGCTATCTCATCCTCGTTGTGCAGAGTCGCCCTTTTAACCACGGTACCCGCGAGCCTTACAGGTTCGAGTTCGGCCACGGGCGTCAGCGCGCCAACCCTGCCCACCTGCACCGTTATTGCGTTAAGGCGCGTTTTTGCCTGCTCGGCCTTGAATTTGTACGCAATTGCCCAGCGCGGGCTTTTTGCCGTCATGCCCAGGATTTTTTGCTTGTCGAATTCATCCACTTTTATAACCATGCCGTCGACCGCGTACGGCAGGGCGTGCCTTTTTTCATCCATTACATTGCAGTAATCAATCACCGCATCCATGCCGGAAAATTTTTTATAGCCGTCATTCACCGGGAATCCGAGTTCTTTGAGCTTCTCAAGGGCCTCAAACTGACCCTTTACCCCGTGCTTTTCCGCGCCGATAAGCGTGTAAACAAAAAGGGAGAGTTTTCTCGACGCCACAATTTCCGGGTCAAGCATTTTAAGCGTGCCGGCCGCCGCGTTCCTGGGGTTGGCAAAAAGTGGTTCATCTGAATTTTCCCGCTGTTCGTTTATCAGTTCGAACTGTTTTTTTGAAAGGTAAACCTCGCCCCGTGCTTCCATACCGTCGAAGTTTTTATCTTTTATTTGGAGGGGCAGTGACTTTATTGTCCTGATATTTTCAGTGGCGTCGTCCCCTTTTACGCCGTCACCCCGCGTCGCGCCTGTTGTAAAAATACCATTCCTGTACGTGAGCGCCACGGCAAGGCCGTCTATTTTTATCTCGGCGGTATATGTTATTTTCTCCGTTATCTTCCTGACCCTGGCGTCAAACTCGCGCAGTTCATCCGCCGAATAGGTGTTGTCCAGCGACATCATGGGTTCGGAGTGGGCCGCGCTCTTAAATCCCTTTAAAGGCCCGCCGCCGACGCGCTGAGTCGGCGAATCCGCCGTCTTAAGGCCGGGGTATTTGGCCTCGATATCGGTGAGTTCCTTCATGAGTTTATCAAACTCAAAATCCGATATCTCAGGCGCCGCATCGGTGTAATACATGCGGTTATGGTGTTCTATTTCTTCCCTGAGCTTTTCGGCCTTCAATTTTACTTTTATGGAAATTTTGGGCATGATACCCCTTGTGAAATTTTATTTATTTTCCTGAAAAAACTCGTCTATTTCCCTGTCGCCGCATTCCTTATTATCGCCGGATATTCCCTGCTTTTGCATGCATGTATCGCATTTTTTCTCTATCGCCCTTATCTCATCATAAAGCTTTTCTATGACATTTTTTATCGGATCCGGCAGGTCTCCGTGCATGAGGTCGGATTCGGGTTTCTGCCCGCCGGTTCTTACCACCACTCCGGGCACGCCGACAACCGTTGAGCCGTCAGGTACATTATGAATTACAACAGACCCGGCGCCTATCTTGCAACTGTTGCCTATGGTAATGTTGCCCAGTATCTTCGCGCCTGTGCCCACAACTATGTCGCTGCCGAGCGTCGGATGGCGCTTGCCCTTGTCCTTGCCGGTGCCGCCGAGGGTCACTCCCTGGTATATGAGTACATTATCCCCCACAATAGCAGTCTCGCCTATAACCACGCCCATGCCGTGGTCTATAAAGAACCCTTTTCCCAGCCGGGCTCCGGGGTGTATTTCGATGCCGGTAAAGAACCTTGAAAAAGCTGATATCATCCTGGGTATGAACGGAACTTTCATTTTATAAAGGGCATGGGCGATCCTGTGGTTTATAAGGGCATGGAGCCCGGGGTACATAAATATTACCTCAACCAGCGACTTTGCCGCCGGGTCGCGCTCAAAAACGACTTTTATATCATCGATAATGGACATAAAAAACCTCCGCATTTTTTCTTGGGGTATTATAACATCATTTTACGGGGTGTTGCAATTTTTAATTCATGGGGGTATGGCCCGGCAAAACCTGCTGGTTAATACAATGCGGCATGTAACTGGTTCGGGCCGCCACATGGGGCGGCCCCTACAAGGACAAGATAAAACACGGGCAAAACTGGGCGTGAATCCTTAAACAAACTCTTTTACCAGGTAAAAAGAGCCTCCTATGAGTATTATGCCGTTCTTTTTTATCTTTCGCGCCCGGCGCAGCGCCTCTTTGTTGTCCGGAAAATATAGCGCCTTTATACAGGCTTTTTCCGCAAGTTTCAAAAGCGCGCCTCTCGCAAATCCCCTCTCATTTCCTATATCGGTCAGGATTAGCTTGATATTTTTATGTTCAGCTATTATGCCGAATATCGCGGCTATATCCTTGTCCTTTAACGCGGAAAAAATGTATATAACCGGCTCCCCCGGATAAACCGCGGCCAGCGTATCAAGCGCCTGTTTTACAGCGGCCGGGTTGTGCGCCACGCTCAGATAATACCCTTTTTTATTCAGCGTCATCCTTCCGGGCAGTATGGTGCTAAATATTGCTTTTTTCACCCTGCCTGCGTCAAGTATAAACCCTTTTTTTTCCATTATTTGCAACGCCGCGAGCACTGTTGCAATATTTTTGGCCTGCACGGTTTCTATCATGGCGCTCCTGTAAATATCACCGTCAATTTCCGTTTCAAGATATTTTTTCCCCGGTGTTATCCCTGCCGCCGGATACGCCTCGTCCGCGAATATTATCCTGCCGCCATATTTTTTTTTCAGGTATGATTTGAGCCCTTTTTGCCATATATTTACCGCGGCCCTTCCGCTTCCTATTATCTGCTCTTTCTCAACGAGTATCTTTTTTTCTGTCTTTCCAAGCAGAGCTGTGTGCTCGAGGGAAATGGATGTTATAATACTGAGCAATTTGTTTTTATAATTTACATTTGTGGCATCGAACCTGCCGCCCAGCCCGACTTCAACGACCGCGGCTTTGACCTTTTCCGCCCTGAACAAAATGAACGCAAGCACGGTCAGGAATTCAAAATATGTCAGGCAAATCCTATTTTTATCAAGCAGCCGGAAAAGCCCTGCTCCGGCGGCCGTGAATTTTTCAGCGCTTATTTTTTTGTTGTTTATTGCTATGCGTTCCCGGACGTTAATTAAATGAGGTGAGGTATAAATTCCGGTTTTATATCCGTTTTCAACCAGAATATTTGAAAGGTACGAAGCCGCCGAACCCTTGCCGTTTGAGCCGGTGACGTGGATAACCGCGAATGCGTCCTGCGGGCTGCCGGAGAGTGTCAGGGCCTCTTTTATCCTCTCAAGCGAGTAATCAAACTTAAATTCATTAAGGGCGTCGAGCCGGGAATAAAAATTTTCCCGCCTACCTGCCCGCATATTGTTTGGGGCTCCTTATATTGGAAAGCAGGTTGAACAGGGTGTTCTTCATATCTTTCCTGTTCACTATTGTGTCTATCATGCCGTGCTCCTGAAGGAATTCCGAACGCTGGAATCCAGCCGGAAGTTTCTGTTTTATGGTGCCCTCTATTACCCTGGGGCCCGCGAACATAATAAGGGCCTCTGGTTCCGCGATATTGAGGTCCCCGAGCATGGCAAAAGAGGCAGTCACGCCACCGCCTGTGGGGTCGGTTAAAACCGATATATATGGCAGTTTTTTATCCGAGAGCCTTGCAAGCCCGGCCGATATTTTTGCCATCTGCATAAGCGACATGACGCCCTCGTGCATTCTTGCACCCCCGCCTGAGGCTGATATGATTATGACCGGCAGGTTTTCGTTTATAGCCAGCTCAATAAGCGATGTAATCCTCTCGCCCATTACCGAGCCGAGAGAGCCGCCCATGAAAAAGAAATCCGTGACCGCAAGGGCAACCTGCATGCCGTTTATTTTTGCCCTGCCGGTGAGCACCGATTCGGTAAGGCCCGTTTTTTTCTCCGAAGAGGCCAGCTTTTCGGGGTACTGCGGGAACTTTAAAAAATCCACCGGCCTAATATTCTCGAACATAGCCTGAAAGGTCCCCTCATCCGCGGTTAATTCCACCCTGCGTTTTGCCGTAATACGTCCGTGAAAATTGCATTTGGGGCATACGTTCAGATTGTCATCAAGTTCCTGTTTTAACAGTATGGAGTCGCATTTCTCGCATTTGACCCACATGCCTTCCGGTATCTTGGTCTCCGACTTTTCAGCCGGCCTGCGGATTATCGTGTATTTTGGTCTATGGAACCATGCCATTAGTTATTTCTCCTTTTCATTTTTATTTCCCGTATCGCGCCACTTTTTCAGCGCCTTTACCGCGGCCGCTGAAATTTCCGGGTCGAACTGCGTGCCCGCGCACCTCTGCACTTCAGCGATGCATACCGCCGCCGGCAATGCCGCCCTGTAGGGCCTGCTGGAGCTCATTGCGTCAAAAGTATCGGCTATGGCCAGTATCCTTGCGAAATACGGTATATCCTCGCCCTTCAAACCGGAAGGGTAACCGTTGCCGTCATAACGTTCATGGTGGTGCTTTATAACAGGCACAATATTCCTTAACTGCGGTATTGTCCCGATTATGTTGGCCGCGTATTCGGGGTGTTTTTTTATCTCCTCATACTCGGCGGCCGTCAGTTTCGACGGTTTATTTAAAATGTAATCATCAACTCCTATTTTGCCAATATCGTGGAGCATACCCGCAAGTTTAAGGTTTTCAGCCTCTTCCTCCGAAAATCCCAGTTCCCGCGCTATAAGTTCCGCAAACATGGTCACACGCTCGGAATGTCCGCGCGTATACAGGTCCTTCGTTTCTATGGCGGCCGCCAGAGCCCTGACCGTGTTCAGGAACAATTCCCTTACATTGGCGTAAAGCCTGGCGTTCTCGACGGCCACTGCCGCCTGGTTGGAAAGCGCCTCCAGCATGGAAACATCGTCATCATTGAACGGCTCGCTGTTTTTCTTGTTCAGCACCTCGAGTACACCGATGAGTTTGTCCTTTGTTTTCAGCGGGACCGCTATAACCGACCTGGTCTTGAAATCGGTCTTCTGGTCCGCCTTCCTGAAAAACCTGGGGTCGTTCTGTGCGTCCGCTATAAGCACGGATTTGTTTTCCCTGGCCACCCAGCCGGCAATGCCCTCGCCGACAGGCACCCTGATCTGCTTTAATTTTTCCGCATTTTCGCCTGTGGCCGCCGCGAAAGAAAGCTCCTGCCCGTCATCGTCAAGCATCATTATCGAGCCTGCCCCGGCTCCCAGAGTATCTGTGGATATTTCAAGTATCTTATCAAAGAGCGTGCTTAAATTAAGAGTGGAGTTTACGTATTCGGTAAGCTCCATTAAATGCTCCAGCCTGTGTATCCTGTTCCTGTTCTCCAGGAAAAGCTGGGCGTTTTTTATTATAACACTTATATACGGCGTAAATGTAAGCAGTACCTGCAGGTCATTTTCATCAAAGGCCGTGTTGCCCTTTTTATTTAAAAGTTCCACCACTCCGAGTATTTCATCCTCGTATTTTAAGGGAACGCAGACAATATTTCTGGTTGAATAATGTACCGCCTTTCCCACTTTCGGGCTGAACCTGGGGTCGTTTTTTACGTCCGGCGTCAGCAGAGGCATCCCGCACTGCGCCACCCATCCTGCTATGCCCTCGCCGAGCTTCAGCTTTATATTTTTGAGTTCCGGCCCTTTTCCGCCGAGCGCAACGGTAAAGCTCAGCGTGTCCGAAAGTTTGTCAATGAGCAAAATGGAGGCCGAATCAGCCTCGACCGCCTGCATAAGAATATTAAGGAACTTTTCAAGCAGTACCTTAAGGTCAAAATCCTTGTTCGTTATCTCGCCGGTTTCCCGCAGTATGGCCATTTCCTTCTCAAGGACGGCTATTTTACGTTTGTAAAACCCCGCCTCGTCTGTTTCTTCCGTATATGCGTCAACGGCCTTTCCGCGCCGCGGCTTTGCCGGGCGTTTTGGGGCCTTTTTTCTGCCTGCTGTTTTTTTTGATACAGCCTTTAATTTACGGGCCATTACAACCTCTTCAGGAAACTCTTCACAAACTTTCCCGTTTCGACTTTAAGTTTTGCCATGTCACTACCGCATTTTTCAACAAGCGAAACAAAAGAACTTCCGATTATAACACCATCTGCATAATTTGCCACGACAGAGGCCTGTTCCGGAGTAGAAATACCAAATCCCGCAAAAACCGGTTTTTTAGCAATTTTTTTTATGACCCTGAGTTCTTTAAGCTCTCCCGAGCTCTTTTTCCTTGCGCCGGTAACGCCTTTTTGCAGTATATAATACACAAAACCCGAGGATTTTTCTACAATTTTTTTCATTCTTGACGGCGTATTTGTGGGTGAAACAAGGTAAATAATATAAAATCCGGATTTTTTGGCATATTCATAAAATCCCTCTTCCTCATCGAAAGGCAGGTCGGGGATAATGGCTCCGTCTATACCGCATTTAATGGCGTCATCAATGAACTTTTCAGTGCCGTAACTCAATATAAGATTGTAATAAAGCATAAAAACCATCGGAGTTTCAACGGTTTTTCTCACTTTTTTAACAAGTTCCATGGTATTTGCTATTGTAGTGCCGCCGGCAATTGCAATCTCACCGGCCCTCTGTATCGTCGGCCCGTCCGCAACCGGGTCAGAAAACGGAATTCCTATTTCTATAAGTGAAACGCCGGCGTCCGCAAGGCTGTATATCGCGGTTTCGGTTGCTTTCATCTCTGGATCACCGGCCATTGTGTAAATTACCAGATGTTTTTTTGTTTTATCCTTAAGAGAGTCCATGCGGTTCATTTTATATTCTCCCCGGTATATTCCATGATGGTGCCCATATCCTTGTCGCCCCTTCCGGAAATATTGACTATCACTATGCTGCCGCGCCTATATTCCATCTTTTCAAGGTATGCAAGTGCGTGCGATGATTCAAGCGCCGGTATTATGCCCTCGAGTTTTGATAAAAGTATGCATGCGGCAAGCGCCTCCCTGTCAAGGGCCATGCCGTATTTCACCCTGCCTATTTCCTTTAAGTAAGCGTGTTCCGGCCCGACACCGGGGTAATCAAGCCCTGCCGATATGGAATGTGTCCCCATTATCTGCCCTTCTTTATCCTGTAAGACTATTGATTTTGCGCCGTGCAAAACCCCGACCCGCCCGGCGTTCAATGTGGCGGAATGTTTTCCGGATTTTATACCAAGCCCCGCGGCCTCAACCCCGGTAAGTTTTACGGATTTGTCGTTCAAAAAAGGATAAAATATGCCCATGGCGTTTGAACCCCCGCCAACGCACGCTATCACATTATCCGGCAGGCGCCCCTCGGCGGCCAAAATCTGTTTTCTGGCCTCCCTGCCGATTATTGACTGAAAATCCCTTACCATCATCGGGTAGGGATGATATCCCGCCACCGATCCAATAATATAAAAAGTGGTGTCGACATTTTTGAGCCAGTCCCGCGTCGCCTCGTTCATTGCGTCTTTTAAAGTCTTCGTCCCCGACGTGACCGGTATGACCTCGGTGCCGAGCAGTCTCATCCTGAATACGTTAAGTGACTGCCTCCTGATATCCTCTTCGCCCATGTAAACCGCGCATTTCAGGCCGAACATGGCGGCAACCGTTGCCGTGGCAACGCCGTGCTGTCCGGCGCCCGTCTCGGCTATTATGCGTTTTTTGCCCATCCTGCGGGCAAGGAGTATCTGCCCCATGGTGTTATTAATCTTGTGCGCGCCTGTATGGCAGAGGTCCTCCCGTTTCAGGTATATCTTCGCGCCGTATCTTTTCGAGAGCCTGTCCGCCCTGTAAAGGGGCGTTGGGCGGCCCACGTAATATTCAAGGTAATAATCAAGTTCCTTTTTAAAGGATGGGTCCTTTTTTGCCCTTAAATAACACGCTTCAAGTTCATCGACCACTGCGCGCAGCGTTTCCGGCGCGTACTTTCCGCCGTATTTTCCAAAAAAACCTTTTTTGTCTGGCAGCATGGCTTTGCTCCTGTCAATTTATTTAAATCCGGGAAAAATTAAAAACTCAAAATTCAAAACCAATAATTACAGCTTAAAGCCGGCAAACCGGCGAAATAACCGCCGCTAATTTCAAAATTTTAAATTGTACTTTTTGGTTTTGCCTTTTGACTTTTTAATTTCCTCAAAAAACTTCTTCATTTTTTTTTCGTCCTTTATCCCGGGGCTCTTTTCCACTCCCGATGAGGCATCCACGCCGAAAGGCGATGCCGCTTTGATGGCGGACCGGACATTTTCCGGATTTAATCCCCCGGCTATGAAAAACGGCTTTTTAACGGCGGCTTTTTTTACCATTTTCCAGTCAAAGGCCTTTCCAGTGCCGCCGAAGGAGCCCTTTTTATATGTGTCAAAGAGAAATACGTCCGCGCTTTTTTCATAGAGTTTCGCATTTTTTTTCAATCCGGCGGCCGATTTTACCCTTATCACCTTAAAAACAAGCGCACCCCTGATTTTTTCCAGGTAAGCCGGGCTCTCATCGCCCGCAAGCTGGGCTATGTCAAGCTTGAGGTTTTTTATTATCGAATTTACCCTGCTGATTTTTTCATTGACAAAAATACCCGCCTTTAAAACGCCGGGCTTCAGGGTTTTGATTATACTTTCCGCCTTTTCAGGAGTTATCCTTCGCGGGCTGTCGGCAAATATAAATCCCGTTATTCCAGCCCCGAGCCTCTGCGCAAGTTCCGCGTCCTTTGCCTGTGTAAGCCCGCAAATCTTTACAACCAGCATTGTATTCTAGCTGCCGAACTTGCTGTTTATCCGGCTTATAGCCTCTTTTATCTCTTTTTCGCTCATTTTCATGAACATCGTCCCTATCAGGGCGCCTTTAATCCTGCTGTCCGTCACGAGCGCGTCCAAGTCGGATATCTGCTGTATCCCGGATTCGATTATTACATATTTGTCGCGCGGGACATTTTTCATCAGGCTCTTGACTCCGCCAAAATTTATCTTGAACGTCTTCAGGTCCCTTGTATTGATGCCGATGATGTCCGTGCCGGAACTTATGGCCTTTGCCATGTCATCGCCGCTGTGCACTTCCACTATTGGGGTCATATTAAGGAACCTTATTTTTTTGACGAACTGGTTTACCTGCTTTTTTTCAAGCGCCGCGGCGATAACGAGCACCGCGTCCGCCCTTGCCCATCTTGACTCGTATATCTGGTACTCATCAATTATAAAATCCTTCCTGAGAATTGGCAGGCCGCAGTTCCTTTTTGCTTCATCTATGTATTCAAGCCTTCCGTCAAAGAACTTTTTGTCCGTAACCACCGACAGCGCGCGCGCGCCGCAGTCCTCATACGTCTCCGCGATTTTCTTTACGCTTATGCCGGCCTTTATTACCCCTTTTGACGGCGATTTCTTTTTTATCTCGGCAATGACGGAAAAATCGTTGTTTTCGAAGACATCCCTGAAATTCCTGTTTGCCGGAGATTTTGTTATATCCTCCAGAAGTTTTTCCACGGGCATCTTTTCCTTTTTTAGTTTAACCTCGGCCTTTTTGGCCTTTATAATTTTCTTTAATATACTCATCTTTAACCCTCCTGGAGTTTAATCCGTCTTTCTTTTAACTATTGGAGCACTCGATGAATTCCTGCAGTTTGCGCTTCGCGGCGCCGCTGCTTATTATATCATCCGCGAGTTTGACGCCCTCAAGCGGCGTCTTTACCCTGTCGGCAACATAAAGCGCGAACCCGGCGTTAAGTACGATGACGTCCTTAAACGGCCCTTTTTCCACGCCGTCAAAAATATCGCGCATTATTTTCGCGTTGCGCTCCGGGCCGCCGCCCTTTACAGCTTCCATCGGCGCTTCATTTATCCCGAAATCAGAGGGCTTTATGTAATAAGTTTTTATCTCCCCGTCCTTTAATTCGGATACTTTCGTCGGCCCGGCAAGCGTTATCTCGTCCATATTCCCGGCCCCGCATACCACAGCGGAATGCACCTGCCCCATATTCTTAAGCACCCCGGCTATTTTTTCCGTGAGCGTTTCCGCGAACACCCCCATTAAATGATGGGTATGCCTTGCGGGGTTTATTATCGGCCCTAGCAGGTTGAAAATGGTGCGGACACCGACTTCTTTACGCACGCCCATTGCGTATTTCATCGCCACATGGCACGCCGGCGCAAAAAAGAAGCCGATGTGAATGGTTTCAATACAGTGTTTTATCTTATCGTGCGGTATCTCCGTATTTACGCCGAGTGCCTTTAAAACATCGGCGCTGCCGCATTCTGATGTAACCGAACGGTTGCCGTGTTTTGCCACGGCTATATCGGCGGCCGCCGCTATTATCGAGACAGCGGTGGAAATATTGATGGTGCCGTATCCGTCCCCGCCGGTGCCGCACGTATCAAGTATTATATTTTCCTTTATCTCCACGTAATGGGCCTTTTCGCGCATCACCATGGCCGCGGCGGTTATTTCCTCAACGGTTTCGCCCTTCATTTTCAGCCCTATCAAAAACGCCGCTATCTGCGCGTCGGTGGTCTGTCCGGTTGTTATTATCTCAAATACCTGCTGCATCTCCTCGAAGGAGAGGTCCTGCCTGTCGGTTACTTTTTTAATATATTTCTTTAACATTATATTCTCCTTTACCTCTTATATATTCAGGACCCTTTCGGCCGTCGCCGCCGTTATTTCCTCAACCTTTTCAGGATCCATGCTTTTTAACTCCGCAATTTTTCCGGCTATTTCCTTCAGGTTCGCGGACTCGTTCCTTTTACCCCTGACGGACTGCGGCGCCAGCCACGGCGCGTCTGTCTCGAGCACTATGCTTTTTATCGGCGTCTTATTGACCGCAGCCTGAAGTTCTCTGGCGTTCCGGAAAGTCACCACCCCGCCGATGCCGAGTACGAACCCCAGCGACATGAATTTTTCCGCCGCCTCAATATCCCCGGTGAAACAATGAATGATGCCTTTTTTTGCCGGCGCGTGCTCTTTAAGAATATTATAAACATCCTCATGTGCCTCCCTGCTGTGTATAACTACAGGAAGATCCAGGGAACAGGCCATCTCCAGGAATTTTCTGAAAACAATTTCCTGCTCGTTCTTTGAATTACGGCTTCTGTAATAATCCAGCCCGATCTCGCCCACGGCTACCGCGCTTTTCTGCGCCTTAAAATAACCTGTTATCTCCGCGAATACTTCAGGGGTAAATTCCCCGGCGTTGTCCGGATGCAGTCCGAATGCCTTGAAAACCCCGTCAGCGTCAAAAGCCGCTATTTTTCTTACCTCGCCGAGTTCCGCGCTGACGTTCAAAAATTTCGCAACTCCCGCCGCGCGCGCCCGCGATATTGTTTCGTTCCTGTCGCCGTCGTATTTCGCGTCACAGAGATGAACGTGCGTTTCAACTATCATCTTATTCCCCGTATAAATTTACTTTTCTTTCTTTTCTTCCACTATCCTGGGAAAAAGAGCCTCTCCCTTGCTGACTTTAATGCCCTTCCAGGCAAAACCGTATTTCATTTCATTTTCTATATTTAACGTTTCCATTTTATAGCCAAGGCCGAGCTTTTCCCAGATTTTTACGGCGGTCACCGGCATTACCGGCGACAGCGCGAGCGAAGCGAGCCTGATGGTTTCCAGCAGAAGGTTCAGCACATTTTCAAGCTCCATTATTTTCCCGGCTTTCTGCAGGTTCCATGGCGCCTCGTCCTCAATGAGTTTGTTCGCGGCGCCAGTCAGGTTAAAAACAGACGCAAGTGCGCCGGAAAAATCGTATTTTTCCATTGCGGCGCTGTATACGGCCCAGAGCCCTTTTGCCAGCCCCTCAAGCGCCTTCATTTTATCGTCCATTGCTTCGGCGTGAAGTTCCGGTGCGGCTCCAGCGCAGTATTTCTCCACCATATTATTCGACCTGCTTACCAGATTTCCAAGATCATTGGCAAGGTCGGTATTAAATGCCAGTTTTATAGCCTCGTCGTTGAATTCGCCGTCATCGCCGCTAATCACCTTTGCCGCAAAATAATATCTTATTGCCTCGGCGCCGTATTTATTTGCCATCTCGACCGGGTCGACAACATTACCGGTGGTCTTTGACATCTTTTCACCCTTATTAAGCAAAAATCCGTGCGCATAAACTTCCCGCGGCAATTCCAGCCCGGCGCTCATGAGCATAATCGGCCAGATAATACAGTGAAACTTTATGATGTCCTTGCCTATCATATGCAGGTCCGCGGGCCACATTTTCCCGAACCTGGCATCGTCCGCCGCAAAACCCGCGACTGTTATATAATTTATAAGCGCGTCAAACCACACATAAATTGTCTGATCCTGGGTTCCGGGGAGCTTTATGCCCCATCCCGTGCCCGAACGTGAAACAGATATGTCCCTGAAACCCTGCTTTAGCATTGATAATACCTCATTGCGCCTGGTTTCGGGATTTATTTTGAACTCTCCGGACTCTATCATTTTCTGTAGCTTATCGGTGTATTTGGAAAGTTTTATGAAGTAATTTTCCTCTTTTATGAGGTCGGCTTTTATCCCGTGCACGGGGCACATTTTATCACCGGTGAGTTCCGCAGGCGTGTAAAAAGCCTCGCAAGACCTGCAGTACCAGCCCTCATAGTGGCCCTTGTAAATATCCCCGGCTTTTTCTATGGCCCCGAAAAGTTTAGTCACGGAATTTTCATGCCGGGGTTCGGTGGTCTGGATAAAATCCGTTATTGAAATATTATAGAGCACACACAAATCCCTGAAATTAACCGCCATCATATCGCAAAAAGCCTTCGGGTCAAGGCCCAGTTCCTTCGCCTTTGCGGCCACATTAAGCGAGTGTTCGTCCGTTCCCGTGCTGAAATATACCTCGTAGCCGGTAAGCCTTTTGTAGCGGGCAATGATATCAGAAATGACCTTTTCGTAAGCGTGGCCCGCGTGCGGCTTTGAATTGGCGTAATCAATGGCCGTGGTTATGAAAAATTTTTTCATTTATACTTTTCCCTCCGGAAATTTTTATCGCGGGCCGTTGTCCGGGGTCCACTGCACATCCGCTTCGGTATCGGACGGGGTCTCGTCAAGCACGACCTCCATGTTTTCTCCCTCGGACGCGGCTGCGAGCCTCTGGAAAAGTGATGACGCCGCGGGCGCCTCATATTTTTCGTATGCCAGGCAGCACAACAGCCTTCCGCATACACCGGATATTTTTGTCGGATTAAGGGGCAGCCCCTGGTTCTTCGCCATTTTTATGGTTATGGGGGAAAATGATTTTAAATGATTTTTGCAGCAGCATATCCTGCCGCAGATGCCGACCGCGCCGATTTTTTTTGCATATTCACGCCTGCTTATCTGGCGCAGTTCTATCTTTACCCTGAGGGTCTTCACAAGGTCCTTCAGGAGTTCCCTGAAATCCACCCTTTTTTCCGCGACAAAAAAGAAAATAACCTTTTTCAGGTCGTCGGTATATTTCACGTCGACAAGTTTCATCACGAGGTTCCGGGCTTCAATGCGTTTTACGCAGAATTCCTTCGCCTTTTCCTCCATGCGGTCCTTTTTCTGTTCAAAGACTTCCAGCTTGTCGGTGATGTATTCCATGACCCTGCGCAGCGGCGCGTAAATCTTGTCCGGCTCCACAAAAAAATTGGCCAGGCTGACCTCGCCCTCGCGCGAGCCCTCTATTGTTTCCACTATGCACTTCTCGCCTTTTTCAAGGTGGAGCTTCTGGGGATTATAATAAACCACCCTCTCGTCGTCCTTGAACTTTATTCCCACTACCTCTATCATATATTCAAACCTTCCTTTCGTATCTGAAAAAGCAAATTGGAGAAAACAACACCGACGTTGGCGTTTGCCTCCACGTCGGCGCCCGATCTTTCAAGCAGCCTTAATATGGATATAATCTTTCCCGGCGCGTAATTTCTCACGTCGGATAAACTTATCCCGTATCTCGGCCTTAAAGCTGTTTTAATGCCGGTTTTTTCCAGCATATAATCCCTATAAATATATGATAATATCCTGATAATATCAAGCAGAAATATGCGCGCGATGCCCGTTTTTTTTGCCTTCTTTTCGCGTTCCTTTTCCCTCTTATAAAGTTCCTCAACATGCTTGACCGCCTCAAAAATTGCCTCAACATTGTCCTGCCTGCCTGAAACAGCCATAAAAATGGAGGCCGCGTCGCGCATTTCCTCTTTGATCTCCTTATAACGCAGTGCGTCGCCTATCCTGCCGCTGGAAAATTCCACTGCTTCGCCTATCTGCACGGCATCCCAGTCCGGGCGCGACGCCTGCAGTGCCTTTCTCATATCTGCCGGCGAGGCCCTGCGCAGATCTATCCTGCGGCACCTGGAGAGAATGGTCGGGAGCATTTCCTCCGTATTGTTTACAATAAGCATAAAAACAACATTCTGGTTGGGTTCTTCGACTATTTTCAATATCGAATTTGCGGCCGGCGCGTTCATTCTTTCCGCGTCGTTGATTATCAGTATCTTCTTTTTAAGCTGTACTCCCCTGAAGGCGTTTATCTCCGAAACCGCCTCGCGCACAAGTTCCTTGGAAATCTGCGATTTTTCAGTGTTGACATATTTAATGT
>Ga0224557_1001763_pt1 | contig 19931 bp, 19 predicted proteins | sample 714S31014metaG_FD_180677 | JGI IMG/M metagenome (GOLD analysis project Ga0224557, IMG submission 180677) | Peat soil microbial communities from Stordalen Mire, Sweden - 717 S3 10-14 | ecosystem: Environmental > Terrestrial > Soil > Wetlands > Peat | place: Sweden: Norrbotten County, Stordalen...
CACCGTTGACCAACGCCCCCACTCCCGTCGTCAGCACCCGACTGCAAAGCCTGCGCGGGTTTCCCGACGGCGCCGTCAACGGTGAGTATTTCCACAATCTGACCCGGGCATTGCTGTGGTTGGTGATACCGCTGGCGTGGCTGCTGCTCGTGTTGCTGGGGATGCTGAGCTGCCTGATTCAGGCCTACCTGTTCTCGATGGTGGCCTCGTTTATGGAACGCTCGATGCCGTCGCCGCTGCAATTGCCGCAGTTGCTGAACATCGCCATCCACGCCTGCACGCCCGCCGCCATCGTCGTCACCGTGTACACCGCGGCACGGCTCCACGATCTGAACCTGTGGATGGTCTACCTGATTGTCTACGGGATATTCCTGATTGGCGCCACCACCGCCTGCCGCGATCCGGTGGAAAGAAGAAAACAGCCCGATATCGATCCGTTCCAGCAGTTGTAGCCGCGCGCCTTGGAAACGCCGCTACACCGAAAAGCTTTCGCCGCAAGAACACGTCGCCGTCGCATTCGGATTGTGGATCTTGAACCCGCCGCCGATCATCTTGTCCTGGAAATCGATCTCCGACGCGCTCACGTACAACGCGCTCTTCACATCCACCAGCACCCGCACGCCCGCCGACTCAATGAGAATGTCCTTCGGCGTCGGCGGATTCTTGTCGAAATCCATCTTGTACTCCAACCCCGCGCATCCGCCCCCCACGATCTTCACGCGCAACGCCCCATTCGCAACGCCATCGCGCTGCATCAATTGCGCCACCTTCCGCCCCGCCGATTCCGTCAGCTTGATCAGCTTCTCCGAACCGATGCGCGGACTGGCCTGCGTGGGTGCTTCCGTACTCATTGGTACTACTCTACTCCAGTTCCCGCCTCAAGTGAAGCGCGGTTCTTTCTTACGAACCCGTATCAGCTGGAGAACCCTTGTAAATCCATTTTGGGTCGGAAGCATTGATCGTGTTTATAGTACCTAAATCAGTAACGCAAATTCGTACCGAGTTGGATGCGATAGCTTCACCTGCGAAATGCCGGTAGCAAATCCAGCCTTGACCATCCCCTGCTCCTGACCAACTTACATTGAACGGGCCGAATCGTATTTTCGATCCACTGCCCGACCCCTTTGTCACAGATGGATCCTGCGCATCGAAAACACTTTTGCCGTCTGTGCGAAGGTACCACGTAAACTCCATTCATTCGGGATTCAAAAACTGATTCGTAAGAATGAACGCACCGTAGGAATCACCCAGCCGCACCAAAACCACTTTCCCATTGGGAATCGGCTCGCCAACGGCAATTGAAACCCCGGGTTCCCACTGATGCTGACAAGCGGCGAAACCCGGACTCTTGTATAGTATGTTTGTTTGTAGACCGGTAACAAGATAAGGCCCGATCAGGGAAGTCCACGTGATCTCGCGAGTTGACTTGCAAAGCTTGCACGTTTCGTAGTGGTTAGACTGACGGGTACACCCCTGCAAAAACACGGCCAGCAAGGAACCAGCAACCACTATACTTATGGATGGACGTCGCATATCGCTAACATCGCGTCACTGATCTCTGAGCACATTCTTTCAGAATGAATGGCCCAATGTGACACAAAACCACTCGCTACTCCCCGCCCTTCCCTCGTATCCCCGGCTCGGTTAGCGCATGCAAGTTAAAAATCTCGCCGAGCTGTTGCTCGCTCAATCCCGATACTTCCCGCGCTACTTCGCGGACGGTCTTGCCTTCTTTGTAGGCTTTCTTGGCGATCTCGGCGGCTTTGTCGTAGCCGATGACGGGTGCTAACGGGGTGCACATCGCGAGGCTCTGTTCGACGAGCGATTCGCAACGTTCCTTATCAGCTTCAATGCCCTTCACGCAGGCATTCGCGAAATTGCGCGACGCGGTCGCCAGCAGATGCACGCTCTCCAGCATTTGTGCGCCGATGAGCGGCATCGCTACGTTCAATTCAAAGAAGCTCTGCAGCCCGCCCAGCGTGACGGCGAGGTCGGCTCCGATCACCCACAAACAAACCTGAATCAGGCTCTCAGCAATGACGGGATTCACTTTGCCGGGCATGATCGAGCTGCCGGGTTGCACGGGTGGAATCCGCAACTCACCGATGCCGCACCGCGGGCCGCTGCCCAGCAACCGAAAGTCATTGGCGATTTTCGCCAGGCTCACTGCGATGGTTTTCAATTGCCCGCTCGCCTCAACACAGGCATCGCGCGCCGCCGCCGCCTCGAAATGGTTGCTTTCTTCGTGAAGCGGAACACCCAACTCCTTGGAAAGCGTGGCAATCGTTCGCCTGGCGAATTCAGGATGCGCGTTCAAGCCTGTTCCCACCGCTGTGCCGCCCAACGGCAGCACATCAAGTGTCTCAATCGCCCCCTCGGCGCGTCCCTGCGCGTACTTAATCTGGGTCGCGTAACCCGAAAACTCCTGACCAAGACGAATCGGCGTGGCGTCCTGCAGATGCGTCCGCCCGATCTTCATGATGCCGTCGAAATCGCGCGCCTTCTGGGCCAGCGTGGCCTCCAGATGCTGGAGCGATGGCAACAATTCCTCGCGAATCGCCCCAATAACACTGATGTGAATCGCCGTCGGGAAAACATCGTTGCTGGACTGGCAGAGATTGACGTGATCGTTCGGGTGCACGGGCGACTTGTCGCCGCGTTTGCCACCAAGAATCTCGTTGGCCCGGCTCGAAATCACCTCATTGGCGTTCATGTTCGTCGAGGTGCCGGAGCCGGTCTGGAAAATGTCCACGGGAAACTGCGCGTCGAGTTTGCCCTCCACCACTTCCGTCGCGGCCTGAACGATGGCATCCGAGACCTTCTTGTCGATGAGCCCGAGGTCAAGATTGGTCCTCGCAGCGGCGCGTTTAATGCGGCCCATCGCGTGGATAAAGCGCGGCGGCAGCGGCCACCCGCTGATCGGGAAATTCGTCACCGCCCGCTGCGTCTGCACGCCATAATAAGCGTCCGCCGGGACTTCCAGCGGCCCCATGGAATCTTTTTCAATTCGTGTTGCCATTATTTACTCCTCCACGCTCATGCTTTGGTGGCCTTTTGGTATAATCGGACGCAGTTGCCTTCGGGGTCTTCAAACTCGGCGAGATAGAAACCATATTCCAGCCGCGGACCGTAGTGAACCTTCGCGCCGAGATCGGTCAGTTTCTTACTAAAGTGTTCGATGTCGCTGACGTCGATGCTGAATTTGACGGTGTTCTTCTGGCGGTTGGCGCCCTCGAAATGCGCCGCGTCGCCCTGCTGCAACGCAAGATGCGAACCGTCCCCCAACGTATATTCCACCCACCACTTCGCATCGATCAATGGCTTGGCCAGATCAAATGCTTTTTCGTAAAAAGTCCGCAGCTTCGCAAGGTCCTGCGCGTAGACAGCCACAACGTTGATCCGATTGACCTTCGGGTCCATGGGCCGACTTTAATGCAAGCCGAAGACCTTTGCAGCCATTATCGAAGCGTTGACCAGCGGGAGTTGGTAAATCCCCAGCCCGATCATCGCCACCATGCACACGTACAACGCCAGCCGCATCGGCCTGCTCACGGGAATCGGCGATGCATCCTCCGCCTCCTGCATATAAATCGCGCGCCCGACACCGAGGTAAAAGTACAAGGAAATCACGACCGCCACCGCGCCGATGACCGCCAGCACATAATAATGCCAATCCGTCTGCGCCCGTCGAATGACCGCAGCGAACAACTGAAACTTGCCAAAAAAACCGCTCAGCGGCGGCACGCCTGCCAGGGACATCATCGATAAGAACAGCGCCAACCCGAGAATCGGCGAGCGTTTGCCCAAGCCCGAGAAACTGGCGATTTCATCGCTCCCCGTCACCGCGGTCACGGCAATGATCGCGAGAAACGCGCACAAGTTTGTGAACGCATATTGTCCGAGATAGAACAGCACCGCGCTCAAGCCGAGCGCATTCCCGGCGGCAATACCCATCAACATGTAACCAGCATGGCCGATGGACGAATAGCCAAGCAGCCGTTTGATGTTGTGCTGCGGAATCGCACCCAGATTGCCATACAGGATCGTCGCGCCGGCCAATACCAGCAGCAATGGTCCCCAAATGTATTGCACCGGCAGCAGTCCGGCAAACAGCACGCGCAGCAGCAGCGCGAATCCCGCCGCCTTGCTGCCCACCGCGAGAAACGCCGTCACCGGCGTCGGCGCGCCTTGATAGACATCGGGCGCCCAGATTTGGAACGGCACGCTGGCGATCTTGAAGCCAAGTCCCGTCAGCACCAGCAGCATCCCAAACGTGAACGCCAGCGGCGGTTGCGAGCCAAGGGTCGAGAGGTGCGCGCTGAGCTTGTCGAAGTTCGTCGTGCCGGTCGTCCCGAAAATATACGCAATACCGTACACCGTGAAGCCGCTGGACAGCGCGCCGAGGATCAAATATTTCGTCCCCGCCTCCAGTGACGGAATCTGCCGCCGCAGATAACTGGCGAGCACGTAGAACGTGATCGTGACCAGTTCAAGGGCCACGAATAGCAAAATGAAATCGTTCACCGAGGCGATCAGCAGCATTCCCACCGCGCAAAACATCAGTAACGCGTAAAACTCCACCATTCCCGACTCGATGCGCGGCGAAAACTCCGCCGCCATCACCAGCACCATCGTCAGCGCCAGCAGGAACAGCCGCTTGAAATACAGGGCAAACATGTCAAACCGATACATCCCGTGGAAGAGCATCTCGTCCACCGGCACAAGGAAGAAACTGTAGAAAAACGCCGCAGCGGTAAATGCTGCCGCCATGTAACCAATGGTCCGCTTGTTTTGGATCGGGACGAACGCATCCGTGAGAAGAATGAGAATACCCCAAATCGCAATAAGACACTCCAACTGCACGGCGTACAGATTCATGATCCCGGCAGCTTCACCATGCCCGATCATTCTTGCACCTTTGGTAACTCTGAAGTCGCCGGCTCGGCGACGGCAACATCGGTTTCACTATTAGCCGGCACAAACGTCGCCACGCTTTGCTTGATAATGTCCGTTAGCAGTCGGGGATAAAACCCGACCGTCATCAGGACCACGAGCAGCAACGCGTAGGGGAATTTCTGCTTGAACGTGACCGCATCCTTGAGCATCGACCACCTCTCATCGAACGGGCCAAAGAAACTCGTCCGCACCGCCCGTAGCAAATAGGTCGCGGTCACAACAATTCCCCACACCCCGCAGATCGTCGCGATGCGGAATAACGTTGACCCCTGGTGCCACGCACCGAGGAAGACCATCAATTCACTTACAAAGTTCGCGAACCCCGGCAACCCGCTCGACGCCATTACGGCCATGACCATGCACACGCCAATGAACGGGATCTTCCGCGCAAGACCGCTCAGGTCCGGCACAAAACGATTGTGCGTCTGGTGGTAGAAAAAGCCGATCAACCCGAAGGTTAGCGCCGCCATGATGCCGTGCGCGAACATCAACAGCACCGCGCCGCTGACGCCGACGACATTCAGCGCCGCAATGCCGAGGAAGATGTAGCCCATGTGACTTACCGAGCTGTAACCAATGACGAACTTCCAGTCCTTCTGCGTCAATGCCACCCAGCCCGCGTAGAGAATGTTGAAGCAGGCAAGAACCGCCAACAGGTTCGCCCAGTGCCGCGCGCCTTCCGGCAGGAGCGGCAGTGCGAGCCGAATGATGCCGTACGCGCCGAGTTTCTTTAGCACGCCCGCGTGCATCATCGATGCCGCGGTCGGCGCCGCCGCGTACCCAAGCGGCGACCATGTGTGAAACGGCCACATCGAAGCGAGGAAACCAAACCCGAACAGCAAACACGGAAACACCCACAGCTGTGTGTTCGCCGCCACCCAATTGTGCTGCAGCTTCTCAATGTCCGTCGTTCCGCTGATCGAGTAGATCGCCAGCAACCCGATCAACGCCAGCACCGCGCCCGCCGTCAGGTACAGCGTCAACTTCATCGTCGCGTACTCTTTCGTGCGTCCATGCTTGCCCGGCGGCAGCGAACCCCACACACCGATCAGCAGATACATCGGGATCACCGCCATTTCGTAGAAAAAGTAGAAGAAGAACAGATCCAGCGTGCAAAACGTCCCACTGATCCCCGACGTGAGGGCAAGAAACAAAATGTAATATTCCTTCTCCCGCTCATGAATTTCGCTGGAAACAAACGCCCCACAGAACGATACGAACCCGACCAGCAACAGCAGCGTCATCGAAATCCCGTCCACACCGAACTTCAGCGAGCATCCATATGTCGGTAGCCAGCTAGTACTCCACACAAATTGATACCCGCTGTCATGCCGATTGAAATTCGCAAATAACACCAGCGTAATCAGCAGCGACACGCCCGTGGCAAACATCGCCAACGCCCGAATCGCGCTTGGTCGATTCGCCGGAAATAGAAAAATCAGAAACGCCACCACGAGTGGAAGCAAAATGGCAGTTGTCAGTAAAAAATCCATGCTATCTCACCACCACGCAATAAATGATCACCGTCACACCGAGGCCGACGAGGAAGGCGTAACCAGAGATGCTGCCGGTTTGGAGCAGGCGCACGGTGCGACCCAGCAGGCCAGTACCGACCGACAGGCCGCCGATGCCGAGTCGCTGAAGTATCCAAAGGTCGAACAGTTCGCAGACCTTCGCAGTCGTGCCCTGCACGTATTTCACTATCCACGCGTATAATTCATCGAAGTAGTACTTGTTCTCGACCCACGTCCAGAGTTGGCCGAGTGCGGCCTTTACCGGTGCATCGCTCGGTTCCGGTTTCCAATAAATCGTCGCCGCCAGGAGGAATCCAAAAAGCGGTACGGCAATCAGCCCGCCGGTCAGTAACGCGGAATGGTGCACGGTTTCAGGCAGGGCCCCCAGAAAGTCGGGCACCCGGCCCTGCCAACCGGCCACAATCGAAAGCAGCGCCAAAAACACCAGCGGCAACGTCATCACCAGGGGCGATTCGTGCGCGTGATCGTAGGCGCGACGGTCACGGGGCTGGCCGAAGAACACGACGAATACCTCGCGTCCCATGTAGTAAGCTGTCAGGAACGCCGTTGTGATCGCCATGATGAACAACGGCGTGCTCTTCTCGAAGGCGAGCAGGAGGATTTCATCCTTGCTGTAGAACCCGCTCAACGGCGGCACACCCGCCAGGGCCAGTGTACCGATGAGGAACGTCCAGAAGGTGATCGGCGTCTTCTTCCACAACCCCCCCATTTTCCAAATATCCTGCTCATGGTGGAGCGCGAGGATCACGCTGCCCGCGCCTAGGAACAACAGCGCCTTGAAGAACGCATGCGTGGTCAGGTGAAACATCGCCTGTGTCGGCCCGCCAAGACCCACAGTCATCACCATGTAACCGAGTTGCGAAAGCGTGGAGTACGCGAGGATGCGTTTGATGTCATTCTGCGCAATGGCGATCGTCGCCGCCATGATGGCGGTAATGCCGCCGATCCACGCGATCAACGTCAGCGCCGTCGGACTCGGCAGAATCAACCACGACACGCGGCAGAGCATGTACACACCCGCCGCCACCATCGTCGCGGCATGAATCAACGCCGACACCGGCGTCGGACCTTCCATCGCGTCGGGCAACCAGACATGTAACGGCACCTGCGCGCTCTTGCCGATCGCACCGGTAAAGATCAGCACACCAATCAGCGCCAGGGTTCCCGTCGACAACCCCAACGACGGCAATTTGGTCTGCAATTCCGCAAAATTGAACGTACCGGCATGCGACCACAACAGAAGGATCCCAAGCATCATGCCGACGTCACCGATGCGCGTGGTCAGGAACGCTTTTTTGCCGGCCTCCGCGGCGCTGGGCTTCTCAAACCAGAATCCAATCAGAAGATAGCTACTCGCGCCGACCAGTTCCCAAAAGATGAAAATCTGGATGAAATTGTTCGAGAGCACGATCCCAAGCATCGAGAAGGTGAACAAGGACATGCAGGCAAAAAAACGCGAGAAACCCGGATCGCCCTTCATGTAGCCCAGCGAGTAAACATGAATCGCCAACCCGACGCCCGTGACCACCAAAAGCATCAGCATGGCCAGCGGGTCCGTGATCATTCCGAACTCAATGCGCACGGTATTACCGATGACGAGCCACTGAATCGTATGGGGCTGGTGCGCGATGTGTTTCACGGCGAACACGAGGAAAAGTCCCATGGAGAGCGCAAAGCTGAGCGCTATCGCGCCGATGGACAGGGCCGCGCTCACCCCCTTCCATTTATGCGTGACGAGCGTGATCAACGCCGCGGCCACCAGCGGCGCGAATAGTATGATCCAGACGGAGCAGATCGGCGTATGGCCATTCCGCATCCCCCAATCGACGCTATAATTGAGAAGCCAGTGATTCATAGCCGCATGGTTGTCAGTTCATCGACGCTGATCGATTGCTTGCGGCGATAGAGCGCGACGATGATCGCCAAACCGACGGCTACTTCCGCCGCGGCAATGGCAATGATAAAGAATACCAGGATTTGGCCTTCGATGATCCTATTGAACTTGGAGAACGCGATCAGGGCCAGATTGGCGGCGTTAAGGTTCATTTCCAATGCCATGTAAATGACCAGGGCGTTACGCCGAATGATCACGCCCGCAATCCCGAGCGCAAATAGCAACCCGCTGACGATCAGGTAGTGGTTGAGTGTCAGCGCGCTGGTCATTTGAGCTCCTTCTTCGAGAGCAGCACCACCCCGACCATCGCCACCAGCAGCAAAAGAGCGGTCACTTCAAACGGCAGCATGTAATGCGCAAAGAACGGTTTGACGACTTCCTCCAAGCCGCCGTGTAACTCCGCTCCGTCACTGTTGAGCGGTTTTACGGACTGACTGAGAATGATCGCCAGTTCCCACACGAACGCCACCGCCACCGCAATCCCGCCGAACACACCGAGGGCTTTGAATTTCCGGCGTTCGCTGGCCTTGATGTCGAGCAACATGATGACGAAGAGAAAAAGCACCATGACGGCGCCCGCATAAACCAGCACCTGAATGGCTGCGATAAATAGAGCTTCCAACAAGAGAAAGAGCCCCGCCATAAACACAAACAGCAGGACCAGGAACATGGCGCTCGTGACGGGATTGCGGCTGGTAATCACCAATAGCCCGCACACCAGCATCGCGATGCTGAAAAACCAAAATAACAAGTCGTGTATGTTCATCTGTTCTCTGCCGCAATCCTGTCGTGACCGGGATGCCGTCCCTACGAAACTTTCGCCTCCCGCTTCGGCGCCGCCGGCGCATCCGGTGGCGGCGCTCCCTTATATTTCCACTTCCAAATTGAATCCTCCTGGACGCCGCCCAATTCCAACAACTTCTCCATGTTGAATTGCAACTCCTCGCGCTTGTAACCCGCGATCGCAAAATCACGTTTCAGGAAAATCGCCTCTTCAGGGCAAACTTCTTCGCAGTAGCCGCAGTAAATGCACCGCAGCATGTCGATCACGAATTCCTTGGGTTCCTTTTCGACGTTCGCATCGGGTGCGCCATCCGGGCGCGTGCCGGGTGTGATCCGAATGGCCTTCGGCGGACACACGAACTCGCACAACTGGCACGAGACGCATTTGATGCGGCCATCGGGATCTTTCACAAGCGTTGGCGCGCCGCGATACGCGCCGTACAGTGGCGGCTTTTCCTCTGGGTACTGACGCGTAAACGCCGGCCGAAAGATATGGCGAAACGTCAGCCACAGCCCATAGAGAATCTGCGGGAGATACGTTCGCTCCCAAATCGTCAGTTTTGGCCGTTTAACCAGCATCGTTATTTGCTCATCAATGTTAACACGACGCCCGAAAACAGAATGTTCAAGAGCGTTAACGGGATGAATACTTTCCATCCCAGCGCCATCAATTGGTCATAGCGAAATCGCGGAATTGTCCACCGTACCCAGATGTAAAAAAACAGGAAGGCGCACACTTTTACCAGGAAGATCCCGATGTGCGCCAGGCCCACGCCCAGCGTCTGTGCCGGCGCGTTGAACGGCACAAAGGGCAGCGACCAGCCGCCAAAGAACAACGTCACCATCAGCGCCGAGGCCACGAACATGGCCGCATATTCGCCCATGAAGAACATCGCGAACTTCATCGAGCTGTACTCGGTGTGATAACCGCCGACGAGTTCCTGCTCCGCCTCCGGCAAATCGAACGGCAGCCGGTTCGTCTCGGCAAAGGCGCTCACAATGAAAATGAAACAGGAAAGCGGCTGACAAATCGCCAGCCACGCGTGATGGGGCGTGGCCTGGTACTCGACGACCTGCGACAAATTAAGGGAGCCAACCTGCATAAATACGGGCACCACGCTCAGTCCGAGGCAAACTTCGTAGGAAATCATCTGCGCACTGGAGCGAATACTGCCCAGAAACGGATACTTCGAGTTGCTCGACCAACCCGCCAGGACAATTCCGTAAACGCCCAGCGATGAAACGGCGAACACGAAGAGAATGCCAACATTCAGGTCCGCGATCACGCCCTTGACCGGCTCTGCCAATCCGGGAATCACCAACTGGCTCCCCCACGGCACCACCGCGATGGTAATTAGCGCGGGCACCAGGGAGATCATCGGCGCCAGTGTGAAGTACACTTTATTGACGTGATGCGACAACACGTCTTCCTTGAACACAAACTTCAGTCCGTCGGCCAGCGGTTGCAGCAAACCCATCGGCCCGACACGATTTGGTCCGATGCGGTCCTGCATCCACGCGCACACCTTGCGCTCCGCCAGCACCGTGTACGCCACGATGGTCAGCATCACCCCGAGCACGCAGGCGATCTTGATGAGATGAATGAGGAGCAACTGGATCATGCCTTCGCTCCCACGGTTGGCGCGGGCATTTCCGTCGACGCGGCTGGCGGCGCACTCGCCTCCAACTTCAGTTCCACTCCCTGGTCGCCAATTTTGGAAAGATTCAATCCCGCCAGCGGCGCGAAAGTACGCGCCATGTCCGCGAAAACGTCTTCAATGGTCAGGTACGTGCCGTCGGCGCCCAATTCATTAAGCAGCGCGGCGAACGTCTGCCACTCCGGTCGCGCAATTCCGGGCGACGGAATCGCTGCGTTCAGCCGCTGCAGGCGCGCGTTGCCATTGATGAAAGTGCCTCGTTTCTCCGCAAAAGTCGCGCCCGCCAGAACATAGTGCGCCAACTCCGTCACCTTGTTCGGCAACGTATCGACCACAATCAGTAGTTCCAGCTTTCCAAGCAAATCTTCCGTGATTCCGTGCTTCGCCACATTCTCGCCGTGAACAATGAGCGTCTTGATCTTGCCGGACTTGATGGCCTCGGCGATGACCGGGATCCGGCCGCCGATGGGGTCGGACGTTACGCCTGCGAGTTTCGCGCCGTTCGTGTTCGGATTGCGGTCAGCGTTGAGCAGGAATTTGTCGCCTCCGCCGACGTGCGGGACGCAATCGACCAACTCCGCGCCGAGTACTTCACGCACCAGTTTATTGAATAGGAAAAGCTCTTCCGTTGTGGCGCGCGCGGTCCCGATCGCGGCAATCGTTGCGCCCTTGCCTCTCAGCGCCTTGAGTTTCTCGCCAATCTGCCGCGTCGCCTCGGGCCATGTGAGGCTGAACCGCTCGCCCGTCGCGCCCGACCTTGCCGCCGGCGCCACGAACCGATTCGGGTCGTTGATGAATTGATAATGCAGGCGTCCATGGTCGCACATCCAACACTGGTTGACCGCGTCATTGTCGCGGGGCGTCTGCCGATGCACGACACCTTCGCGCGACCACAGCACCGTGTTGCAACCCGTGGCGCAATTCGGGCAAACGCTCTTCGTTTCCTTCAGAAACCACACGCGCTGCTTGAATCGGAAATCATTCGACGTGAGCGCGCCGACGGGACAGATGTCCACGATGTTGAGATCGTAATTCGTGTTCGGTTCCATCCCGGGGTAGCACGTCAGCGTGGAATGACTGCCGCGATCCACAAACCCGAGGCAATCCTGTCCCGCGACTTCCTTCATGAAACGGACGCACCGCGAACAGAGAATGCACCGCTCGTCATCGAGCATGATCTTCGGGCCGATCTCCGTCTTTTTCGGCTTGTGAACTTTCTCCTCGATGAAGCGGCTTTGGCCTTTGCCGTAGTCCACACTGAACTCCTGCAGGCGACACTCGCCCGCCTGGTCGCAGATCGGACAATCGAGCGGATGATTGATCAGCAAGAACTCCATCACGCCCTCACGCGCCTTGATGACTTTTGCGGAACGCGTGTGCACGACCATGCCCTCGGCCACCGTCGTGTTGCAGCCGATGGTAAGTTTCGGGCCGAACTGGATTACCGGCTTGCCGTCGGGTCCCAGCTCCGGTTTCTTGTCCGGTCCCATCTTCGGCATACCGACATCGACGAGGCACATGCGGCAGTTGCCGACGATGGTGAGCTTCGGATGATAGCAATAGTGCGGCACTTCGATGCCGGCCAGCTTCGCAGCCTCGATCAGGTTCATCCCTTTCGGGGCCGCGGCCTCTTTGCCATCAATCGTCAGTTTGATAGGCTCGGCCATGGCTAATGCTTTTTGCTCCCGGTGCCGTCCTTGCAGGCGGCTTCGAATTCGCTGCGATATTTCGTGACGAACGCCTTCACGGGCCACGCGGCAGCTTCGCCGAGTGGGCAAATCGTTTTCCCGTCGATGTTGTCGGCGACGTCCCACAATAAATCCACGTCCTCGGGACGACCGTGACCCTGCTGGATGCGGTGGAGCATCTTCTCCATCCATAACGTGCCTTCGCGGCAGGGCGTGCATTGGCCGCACGACTCGTGCGCGTAAAATTGCGCGACATTGAGCGTGCTCTGCACGATGTCGACCGTATCATCGAGCACAATCACGCCGCCCGAACCAGCCATCGTGCCGGCTTTGCGTAGCGACTCGAAATCCAAGGCCACGTCAATCTGATCGGCCTTCAACACAGGCATCGAACTGCCGCCCGGAATGACACCTTTCAGCTTGCGCCCGGTTTTCAATCCGCCACAGAGGTCATCAATCAACTGGCGCATCGTCAGTTTGCCCATCTCAAATTCGTAATACCCCGGCCGTTTCACCGGGCCGCTGACGCACACGAGCCGAGTCCCGCGCGAGCCGGGGACACCGAGTTCCTTGAACCACGCCGCGCCATTGTTGATGATGTGCGGGATATTTGACAACGTCTCGACATTGTTCACAACCGTCGGGCAACCGAACAGTCCAACCACCGCCGGAAATGGCGGCTTGATGCGTGGATAGGCGCGCTTGCCTTCCAGCGATTCGATCAAGCCGGTTTCCTCGCCGCAGATGTACGCGCCGGCGCCGCGATGGATATAAATCTCGCAATCGAATCCCTTGCCAAGAATGTTCTTACCGAGAAATTTCTTGGCGCGCGCTTCCTCAATCGCCTTGGCGAGGATTTTTGCACCGTACGGCATCTCGCCGCGGATATAGATGTAAGCGACGTGCGCGCCAACGGCGTAGCACGAGACGACGATGCCTTCGATGAGCTGGTGCGGTTCGTAATGAAGCAGCTGGCGATCCTTGAACGTGCCAGGCTCGGATTCGTCAGCGTTGCAAACGAGGTAAATCGGCTTGCCGGTACCCTTGGCCAGGAAACTCCATTTCATCCCGCACGGAAAACCCGCGCCGCCGCGCCCACGAACCTCGCTGTTCTTGACTTCGGCGACAATGTCCTCGGGTTTCATGCCGAGCGCTTTCGGCAGCGAGCGATAACCGCCTTCGCGGACATAGTCATCCATCGAGCCGGTGTAACCAGGTTTTGTCAGGTTCGCAAGCAGGACACGCTTTTCCAGCGGATGCGGCGCAACGGGTTTCGGCAACGGTTGCTGCTCGAGCTTCCCGGTGGCTTTGACGCGATCGATGATCGCCTCGGCTGCGTCTGGCGTGAGGTTCTCGATTAATTCGTCGTTGACCATCATCACCGGGCCGGTCCCGCAGGCGGCGAGGCATTCAACCGTGGAAATCGTAAAGAGTCCATCGCTCGTGTTTTGATCAAGACCAACGCCAAGCCTTTTCTTCAGCCGTTCGAGTATCCCACCGCAGCCGCACAACTCACACGAAAGCGTGCGGCAGACCTTGATGTGAAATTTCCCGCGCGGTTTGGCGGTGAACATCGGGTAGAACGTGATCAGTTCCCAAACATTGATCGGCTGCAGCCCGAGCTTCGTCGCCGTCCATTCCACCTGTTCCTTGCCGAGATGACCGAATTGCTCCTGCAAAAGGTGAAGCAGCCACAGCACCGCCGCCCGCTTGTACTGGGGCGGATAGTGCGTGACGATTTCGTCAACGTGCTTCTCAAGTTCTGCTGGAACATTCAGTGCCATTGGAAATCCAAAAAAATTAGCGGTCGCATTCCCCCATCACGAAATCGATGCTGGCGAGGATAGTGACCATGTCGCTCATCATGTGGCCACGGGCCATCACGGGGAGCGCCTGCAAATTCACAAAGGACGGTGCGCGGATCTTCAACCGGTGCGGCGTGCCGCCGCCTTTGCTGACGATGAAAAACCCCAGTTCACCCTTTGGGTTCTCCGCCGAGAAATAAATTTCGCCCGGAGGCGCGTTGATGCCTTCGGTGACGTTGATGAAGTGATGGATCAACTCCTCCATTTTCGTCAAGACGGCTTCCTTGTCCGGGAGCAGGATTTTCGCGTCCGGTGAATTCACGGGACCGTCCGGCAGATTGTCGACGGCCTGCTGGAGAATGCGGACGCTCTGGCGCATTTCTTCCATGCGGCAGAGATAGCGGTCGTAGCTGTCGCCCACGCTGCCGATCGGCACCTCAAAGTCGAAATCCTCATACGAGCTGTAAGGGTGCGATTTGCGGATGTCCCAATCAACGCCCGAGCCGCGCAAACACGGGCCCGTGACACCCAGGTCAATCGCATCTGCCTTCGTGAGCACGCCGATGCCGCGCGTGCGCTCGCAGAAAATGCGGTTGCGCGTCAGCAATTTGTCGGTTTCATCGACGGTTGCGGGGAATTCCTTGAGGAATTTGCGCAGCATCGGGATGAACTCCGGCGTCAGGTCCCTCGCCAGGCCGCCGATGCGGGTATAACTGGTTGTGAACCGCGCGCCGCTGATGCATTCGGCCATGTCGTAAATCTTTTCGCGCTCGCGAAACAGGTAGAGAAAAACCGTCATCGCGCCGATGTCCATGGCGAAGGAACCAAGCCCGAGCAGATGCGAACTGATACGCGCCAGCTCGGCGCAAATCACGCGGATGTATTTGCAGCGCGGCGGTACATCCATGCCCATTAATTTTTCGACCGCATACGCATAGGTCACGTTATTCGCCAGCGGCGCGAGATAGTCGAGGCGGTCGGTGTACGGAATGAACTGCGTGTACGTCATGTTCTCGGCGATTTTCTCGTCGCCACGGTGCAGATAACCGATATCGGGCCAGACATTGACGACTTCTTCGCCGTCCAACTCCAGCACCACGCGCAAGACCCCGTGCGTGCTGGGGTGTTGCGGTCCCATGTTGATGATCATCTTCTCGCTGCCCAGCGCTTCGTCCATCGCCGTTTGCGCGCGGGTCGCGGAGTCGATCAACTCCATTTCGTGTCGGGTCGTCATGTTAGCGGCGGTGATTCAAACCGATTCCTTCTTCGTCGGGTGCGTTTGTTTTTCCTCTTGCTCCGCCATCGTGTCGTACTGGCGCGGCTCGCGGCGAATCGAACTGCGGGTCCCGCTCGCGGCCACGAACGGGCCGCCCAACATGGGCGCGGAGCGCACGGTGTCCGCATTCACTGCGGTTTCGGGCAATTCCGCCGGAAGACCGGCCAGCGGGAAATCCTTTCGCAAGGGGTGGTAAGGATAGCCTTCCCACATGATGATGCGTTTCAGGTTCGGATGATTGCGGAAACGGATGCCGAACATATCGAAGGCCTCGCGCTCGTGCCAGTTCGCCGTGCCCCAGACGCTGGTGACGCTGTCCACAATCATGTCCTCCTCGGAGACGGGCACTTTCAACCGCAAATGGCAACGGTGGGTCAGCGAGTACAAGATGTAATCGACTTCATACCGTGGATCTTCGCCGTAATTGTCCACGCCCGATAGATCCGTCAGCATGTCAAAATCACATTCGGTCTTGAGGAATTGGCAGATGGCCGCGATCTTCTCGCGCGGCACGGTAATGGAGAACTCGCCGCGAAATTCGACGGGCGCGGAGATCGCGTTGCTGAATTGCGCTTTCAATCTATCGATGGCGGCTTCGGGTGTCATCGAAAAATCAATCTTTCACCTTCGGCGCGTACTCCCCGCGCACGATGATCGGCCCTTTTACGGGCGCCCACAACCCGGGTTTGCCTTCCGTCTGCTTCATGTTCCCGGTCGCCCGTTCCTGCGCGATTTTGCGCTGGATCGCCATCAACCCTTCCAGCAGCGCTTCCGGCCGCGGCGGGCAACCGGAGATGTACACGTCCACGGGCAGAAAATGATCGACTCCTTGCACAACCGCGTAGCTGCGATACATGCCACCGGAGCTGGCGCACGCGCCCATCGCGATGCACCATTTTGGATTGGGCATCTGGTCCCACACGCGCTTAACCACGCCGGCCATTTTATAGACACAGGTTCCGGCCACGATCATCAGGTCGGATTGCCGTGGTGAGAAACGCATCACCTCGGCGCCAAATCGCGCGATATCGAACCGGCTCGCGCCCACGGCCATCAATTCAATGGCGCAACAGGCCAGCCCCATCGGCATCGGCCAGCAGGAATTCTTGCGGACCCAACCAATGGCGGCATCCGCGCGGGTGACAATGAAGTCGCGGCCCTCGACCTTGGGGTCAAATCCGGTCTCGACGCGCTGCATCATGAAGTCACCGGTGCCGCTTTCTTGTTCGACTTCGGAATGGTCGCCGCCGGCTCACTCGGCCGGTCCTTCACCGGAGCCCAATCGAGCGCGCCTTTTTTCCAGGCATAGATGTGACCGACTTCGAGAATCCCCAGAAACAGCATCGCGCCCAGCAGCATCTTGATGCCGATTCCGCCTTCCGCGACCGGTCGGATCATGTCGCGAAAAACCGCTCCCCAGCCGAGCATGAAAACCACTTCGATATCGAACAGGATGAACAACATCGCGATCACGTAGAATTTCACGCTGAAGCGGGTGCGCGCCTCGGTCATGGGCGGCAACCCGCACTCGTAGGGACTGTCCTTGACCGCGTCGTGGACGCGCGGTTTGCCGAGAATCAGCGGCGTGAGCATCATCCCGGCCGCGAGTCCAATCGCGACCAGTAACAAAATCCCGACCGGGACGTATTGTTGTAATTGCTCGACCATTAAAAAAGCCACCTCCGCCCCTCACGCCTGGGGGGTAGACTTTGTGACATATTTCACAAAGAAACTACCAAAACCAGTCCGTCTTGCAAGCGTTCTTTCGTCTTCAGCATTGCCCACGGCTCAGCTATCGTTGGCGCGTGGACGGCCACCCCGATTTACTTCGTGAAATTCGGCGCGAAATAGAGGCGCGCAATGGACGGCTCACGTTCGCGCGGTTCATGGAACTGGCGCTTTATCACCCGCAGCACGGATACTACGCCAGCGGGCGCGAACGCATCGGCAAGCAACGCGATTATTTCACCAGTGTCAGCGTCGGGCCGTTGTTTGGGAAGATCCTGGCGAAGCAGTTTCTGAAGTACCGTGAGGAGCTGGGTAATCCGCCTGAATTTGAAGTCGTGGAGTTTGGCGGGCATCGGGGCCAGTTCCGTGTCGATGTCCTCGCGGCTGCGCCGGAGTTGGCTTACCGCATCGTCGAGACCGGCGATCCCCTGCCCGATTCGATTGTTGGGTGTGTGTTCTCGAATGAATTCCTGGATGCACTGCCGGTTCATCTGGTGCAGGTGAAAGACGGAACGTGGCAGGAGGTGTACGTCACCGCCGATCTACAGGAGATACTTGGCCCACTTTCCACGCCGCGGCTCGCCGAGTATCTACGCGATCTGCCCATTCAATATATGGACGGTTACCGCTCCGAGGTGAATTTGCGGGCACTCGATTGGCTGGAGGACGTAGCGTGGCGATTGAAACGCGGGTGGATTGTCACCATCGACTACGGTTACGAGCGCAATGAGTATTTCGCACCGCACCACCGCGACGGCACGCTGCTTTGCTATCACCAACATGTAAAGAGCGCGAATCCCTACGCGAACATCGGCGAACAGGACATCACCGCACACGTCGAGTTCACATCCCTTATGGAACACGGCAAGAAGCTCGGGCTCGAAACCGTGCTATTCACTGACCAGTCACACTACCTCTTGCAGATCGGCGAATCCGAGATCGCCGAGATAGTCGAACGCACCGCCGGCCAACCGAGCAAGGAACGCGCCGCCATTCATCAGCTCCTCCATCCCGAGTTGATGGGACGCACATTCAAGGTGCTGGTGCAAAAAAAGGGAAGTTGATAACATGGGACAAAGCTTCCGCAATGAATGAACAGCTCCCTCTGTCCTCGGCAAACGTCACACCGAGACGAAAAATCAATGTGTTCGCCATTGCCAGCTTGGTTCTCAGTATTCTTGGCGTGTTTCTCTGGAATCCTCTAGCAGTTTTTGGGGTCATTTGCGGTGTACTTGCGATCATACAAATGAGCAGGTCCAATAGTCCTGTAGTGGGATGGCTGTTTGCAATGATTGGCTTGTTAGTGAGCAGTTTTGTTGTGCTGATCAGCATATACGCCTGGACGCTTCGTAGAGCCCATTATCAGATGGCTCAAAGCGCCCTCTGTGTCGGGAACGTACATCAAATTGGCCTCGCTTGCTTGACGTATGCTGAGCAGCACGATGGGAACCTGCCGCGTAAATTTGATGACTTGAAACTATATGTGACGAGCACAAAAATCTTCATTTGTCCGCAGGCTGCGGACACAAATCGATACAGTTACGAATTTATCGGTCTTACTAACAAGTGGAATGGAAACGCTGACCTAATCATCCTTCGAGAAATCGAGCCACGCCACGGCGGTAAGCGCACGTTCCTGTTCGACGATGGCCACGTGGAGCTAAAGGCCGACTCGGACATTTAGATACCGACGGCTTTCGCCTTCCCACTTCCCCCTTTTGCGGCTATGCTTCACCCATGTTCGTGGACAAAGTCAAAATTCGCGTCAAGGCGGGGGACGGGGGGAACGGGTGCGTTTCGTTTCGGCGCGAGAAATATGTCGATCGCGGCGGGCCGGATGGCGGGGATGGCGGCAAGGGCGGCGACATTGTGTTGATGGCGGACAAGAACCTGTCCGATCTCTCCGATTTCTATTACCAGCCGCGGGTCATCGCCAAACATGGCGTTCACGGACGCGGGAAGAATTGTTTTGGGCGGAGCGCGAAGGACATCCTCGTGAGAGTCCCCATTGGCACGCAGGTGTTTCGCCTGACGGTGCCGGTGAAGAAACGCGCGCCGTCGAATTATCACCCGGCGGCGGCGACAGAAGAGTTTGACCCGAGCCAAACCGTCGGCATGCCGTTCACGCCGGGACGGGCGAAACAACTGGCCGAGGCTTTGCAGGCCGCGCCCCCGGCCCCCATTGAGACCATCGACGTCGATGATCTTCCGCCTTTGGATGAGGGACGGGAATTGATCGTCGACCTCGTGGAGGACGGGCAGCGCTTCATTCTAGCGAAAGGCGGACGCGGTGGGCGCGGCAATGCGGTTTTCAAAAGCTCGACGCACCAGGCGCCGCGCGAGTTTGAGTATGGTGAACCGGGTGAGCAACTGGGTGTCGAACTGGAATTGAAAACATTGGCCGACGTCGGGTTGGTTGGTTTTCCCAACGCCGGCAAATCGACGCTCATTTCCCAAATCACCAACGCGCATCCCAAGGTTGCGCCGTATCCCTTTACGACACTGACGCCGAACGTGGGGATCCTCAACTACGACAACTACACACGCATCCGCATTGCGGACATTCCGGGATTGATCGAGGGGGCGCACAATGGTCGCGGTCTCGGCC
>Ga0224557_1001771_pt1 | contig 19870 bp, 17 predicted proteins | sample 714S31014metaG_FD_180677 | JGI IMG/M metagenome (GOLD analysis project Ga0224557, IMG submission 180677) | Peat soil microbial communities from Stordalen Mire, Sweden - 717 S3 10-14 | ecosystem: Environmental > Terrestrial > Soil > Wetlands > Peat | place: Sweden: Norrbotten County, Stordalen...
GAGCCTCTCCACGGCCGCCGCGGCGAGTGACCGGGCACCCGCGACCACCGTGTCGACGGGCCCGGCGAGCGTGAGCACGGAGCGGTTGTGGTCCGGGTCGCGGTGTTGGTCGAGCAGGGACGGCCCGGCGGCACCGGCCAACTCCGCCAGGACGGCGTCGTCGCGGCCCTCGCTCAGGTTGACCACACATTCGAAGATCACGGGCATTCGAGGATCACGGGCACTCACCGATCACGGGCACTCACCGATCACGGCGCCAGCGTGACACGTGCGGCGGATGTCCCGGGGCCCCGGGTGAGCCTGCCTGCGGCGGTGTTCCGCCGTGCCCCCGGGCCGCTACCCGGCCGGGTGGGGCGTGCTACTTGGCGGCGACGGCGTGTGAGAGGCGACGGCGGCGCAGGATCCGGCGGCGCTCACGCTCGGAGGCACCACCCCAGACCCCGTGGTCGATGTGGTTCTCCAGCGCGTACTCGAGGCAGGCCTCGGCGACGGGGCACTCGGCGCAGATCCTCTGCGCCACCAGCACGCCCATCCCGTCATTGGGGAAGAAGAGGTCGGGAGCAACTTCCTTGCACTTCCCCCGGGCCATCCATTCGGTATTCATTGTTTCACTCCCTTTTCACGCACCATTCTACGGGAGGTACCGTCCCGGAAATAGGGTCTTCGGTTAGGAAGTTCGTAAGAATGCCCGGGCCGATCCTCGCTCTACCAGGGAGGATGCCTCCCGCCCCCCTGGGGCTACGCTGGCGCCGATCGCCGATGCCAGGAGGTGCGATGTCCCCGGACACCGTGGAGGAAGTAGTCGAAGAGGGTGAGCCGGTCGAGCCCATCGGGCATGTGCGCGTCGTGTATCTCGGCCCCGTGGCCCCCCACTGGGAGGTCCAGTCGGACTACGGCCCGCCCGAGGTGATCGACCAGTTCCGCGATCGCGTCCTGGCCCGCCTGGTGCTGCTCCCCCCGCACGACCCCCAGTTCCGGCGCAACAGCGAGCGGGTCGTGCGCGACGCCGAGCGCGAGCAGCTGGCCCTCGAGTGGGTCCTCGACTACGGGGAGCCGGCCGAGGCCTGAGCGGCGCCCGGCCCGTGGGCGGCCCCGTTGGGCCGGCGTTGTGCCGCACCCAATCTGCATCCCGGGAGCCACTCGGCGGACACCGACGTGGTGAAAGCTGCGCTCGGAGCGGTCGTCGGGCTGCTCTCGAGTCACCGAGCGGCGGTCCCGGGAGGTCCGCCGGAGGGGAAGGGCACCATGGGGGAAATCACCAACCTGGACGACGCATCCGTCGTCGGGGACATCCGAGAGCTCGTCGGTGAGGTCACCGAGGACGAGGCGGCGCTGATGCGCACGCTGACGCCGGCGGACTTGCCGGAGACGGCGATGGTCGAGCACCTGGCCGACCTGGTCGACCTGCTGGCCACCATCCGGGGCGACGAGGCCATGGCGGACTACGTCTACGCCATCGCACCGGACTGGGATGGCGGCATCGAGATGCTCCTCCTCGGTGGCCGGGTCACGACGGCGTTCGCTCGCTACGAGCTCGAGCACCGCGTGCTGGCGCGGGTGGGCTGAACCTCAGTCCAGGAGGCCGATGCGGGCCAGCCAGAGCCCGGGCGCGTCGACCTCGGCCGGCGTCGGCAGGTCGAGCTCGTCGCCCCACAGCCGGGCCAGCGCGTCCTCACCGGCACGTTCCACCACCCCGGTGACGAAGGTGCGCCCGCGGTCGACCTCGTCCTGGCCCACGTTGAGCCCGAACAGGCCGGCGAAGGCCTGCTCGCCCTTGCCCTCCTCGATCCGGTAGCGGTACCAGGCCTCGCGCAGGGCGGCGGGCGAGGAGGTCAGCGTCTCGGCGATGCCCGCCGTGACGTGGTCCACGTAGGCGCCGATGGCGGTCGTCTGCGCGGTGAGTGCGCTCGAGATGTTCTGCTGTTCGGGGCTGATGAGGTCCGACAGCAGCGCCTCGGGGTCCCCCAGGGCGTCCTCGAGGGCCGCCGGGTTCCCCAGTCCGTCCCCCAGGCGCTCGACGATGGATCGCTGGGCCGCCGCGGCGTGGGCCGAGGCGTCGCCCAGCAGGGTCGTCAGCGAGGCCCGGACACCGGGACGGGTGAGCACGGCGTGCATCGTCAGCTCACGCAGGCACACCCAGAGCTGGACCTCCTGGAGCGGCAGGCTCCAGTCCTCGGCGAAGCGGGCCACGTTGCCCGGCACGAGCAGCAAGGTCGGCGACTCGGGCCAGGGCAGGGGGAGCGCGTACTGGCCGAACGCCCGCCGGGCGAGGTGGCCGGCGGCCGAGCCGAACTGCATGCCGAGGAAGACCGGCCCGAGCGTGAGCGCGAACTGGCCCAGCAGGCCGCTGAGGCCGCCGGCGTCGTCGGGATCGAGCTCGCTGAGGTCCATGGACGCCGGCACGGCGGCCGCACCCTGTTGCTGCGCGTCGACCATCGACTTGAGGACGGGGCGGTAGGCCTCGAGCACCCGGAAGGACCACTGTCCCGGCCCGACGGCCTCGAAGGAGACGCCGCCGCCCCCGGGCGACGCGATCCCCGTGGCGTCGGCCACGTGGAGCTCGGCCACCCGGGCCAGCTCCTCGAACGCGATGCGCACCAGCGGGTCGGGGTTCTCGTCCTGGCCCCCGTCGGTGGCCACGCCGAAGGCCAGCGTGCGGGCCGCCTCGAACCAGCTGTCGCCCGCCCCCGGCCCCGAGCCGATGACCTTGAGCAGGTCCCCGAGGAGGCCTCCCATCGGGTTGTCGGAGTCGCTGGAACCGAACATGCTCACCCCTGCATGCTAGGAGGACGCGCTCAGGGTCACGTCCACGACCTTCGTGCCCGACCCCTGCTGGACCGAGAGTGCGATGGCGGCGCCCGGGGCCAGGACGTAGAGCCGGGACCGGAGCTCGGCCATGGTGTGCACGGGCAGGGCGTTGACGGCCACGATGACCTGGCCTGACTGCAGCCGTCCGGCGGCCGGGCCCTTGGCCTGCACCGACTCCACCGTGGCCCCGCCGCCGTTCGGGGCGTCGGTGCCCGAGACTCCCAGCCATCCGTGCACGACGCGGTTGCTCGAGCGGAGGTCGTCGGCGACCCCGACCACGAGGTCGCTGGGCAGGAAGGCGACGGGGGAGGACGTCCCCGGGTCGGGGTCGTAGAGGATCCCCACCACCCCGCCGCTCGAGTCCAACAGCGGGTCCCCCGCGGCGACGGTCGCCGTTGCCGCGGACGACGTGATGGCGGGCATGCCACCGGCCGGACCGCCGGCGATGGCCGTGCCCACGCCCGTCACGGCCCCGGGCGTGCAGTGCAGCGCCAGCGATCCGGTCCCCGCCGGCACGAAGCTCAACAGCAGGTCGGGTGACCCCCCGTTGAGGCCGGTGTCGTTGGCGAAGGGTGCCACCGGCACGTCCACGGGCACGTCCACGAGCGCCACGTCGGACGTGGCGTCCTTCGCCACGATGGAGGCCGGCTCGAGCTTGCCCCCGGGGCCGACCATCACGATGCGGCGCACGCCGCCGAGGAGGTCGGCGGTGGTCACGACGATGCCCCCCTCGGCGACGGCCACGCCGATGAGCACCACCGTCCCGTGGGCGGTCGTCGCCCGCAGCTCCACCATGGAGCGCCCGGCGGCCTGGGCTGCCGCGGGCACCGCGTTCTCCGGCCCGGCCAGCGTGGTCAGCGGCGCACCGGCGACCGTGCCGCCGGTGGCGCTCGAGAGCGGCTTCTGCGAGGCCGGCGAGAGCAGGACCACGACCCAGGCGGCGGCCGCCACCACGGCGGCCACGCCGATCAGGACCATGGCCGTGCTCCGGTAGGCGCGCCGGGGCGGGGCGTTGAGCAGGACCGGCCGGTCCCCGCCCGCCTTCCCGGCCGGACCCGGGCCGGCGCCGCCTGCGGTGACCTCGCTCGGGTGGCGCCAGAGCCGGTCGTCGGGATCGATCCAGCCGCGCAGCGGTGATTCGGGCTCGTCCGGGCCGGCACCACCACCCTCCTCGGGGCCCGGCTCGCCTTCGTCGGGCTGCTCGGGCGTGTCGCTCACCTGGGCGACGATACCGAGAAAGGGCCCGAAGGTGCCGTCGCGCGACGGGGCGGCCGTACCATGAGGCCCCTATGTCGCGCGACCTGGCCATCGATCTCGGCACGGCCAACACGCTCGTCTATGCCAAGGGGAAGGGCCTCGTGCTCAACGAGCCGACGGTGGTGGCGCTCGATTCCCGCAGTCGCGAGGTGCTCGCCATCGGGACCGACGCCTGGCAGATGATCGGCCGGACGCCGGGCTACATCGTGGCCGAGCGCCCGCTGCGGGGTGGCGCCATCACCGACTTCGAGGTCACCGAGCGGATGCTGAGCGTGCTGCTGCGCCGAGTCGGCGTCGGCCGGCTGAACCGGCCCAAGGTGCTGATCTGCGTGCCGTCCGCCATCACGGCGGTCGAGCGCCGCGCCGTGAAGGAGGCGGCGCGGCGTGCCGGCGCCTCGGCCAGCTTCCTCATCGAGCAGCCCATGGCGGCCGCCATCGGGGCGGGGCTCCCCATCCACGAGCCCGTGGGCAACATGGTGGTCGACGTCGGGGGCGGTACCGCGGAGATGGCGGTGATCTCGCTCGGCGGAGTGGTGGCCGTCCAGGCGCTGCGCTGCGGGGGCTTCGACTTCGACGCGTCCATTCAGGCCTACGTGCGCCACCAGTACGGCGTGGCCATCGGCGAGCGCACGGCGGAGGCCATCAAGCTGGCCATCGGCTCGGCAGCGCCCTACGAAGGGGAGCAACAGGCCGAGATCCGCGGCCGGGAGGTGGCGACCGGGAGGCCCAAGACGGTCCTCCTTTCCCCACTCGAGGTCCGGGGCGCGCTCGAGGACAACGTGAAGTCGATCGTCCAGGCGGCCGCGGACTGCCTCTCGGAGGCCCCGCCGGAGCTGGCGCAGGACATCATGTTCCAGGGGGTCCACCTGACCGGAGGCGGCGCGCTGCTGCGCGGGATGACCCAGCGGCTCGCCGATGCCACCGCCGTCCCGGTGCATCTGGTGGACACGCCGCTCGAGTGCGTCGTGCAGGGTGCGGGGGTCTGCCTCGAGTCCTTCGACCGGCTGAAGCGGCTGTTCACCGAGGAGGACTAGCAGTCAGAACCGGCCCCCGAGGCTCCGGTGGCTCAGGCGCCGAGCAGCTCCTCGGCGGCCTGGCGCACCTGCCAGTCGCGATCGGTGGCGGCCGCCCTCAGGGCGGGATCCACCCTCGGGTCGTCGAAGCCGGCCAGCGCCACCGTCGCCCGTCGCCGGACCGTCGGCTTGTCACCGAGCGCGGCCAGCACGGCGGGCAGCCCCCCGGGGTCACCGATCGCACCGAGTGCGGCGACGGCCGCCTCGCGGCAGCGGGTGTCCCCGTGTCCCGTCGCGGTCGCCCCCAGAGCGGCCACGGCCGGCCGGTGGCGCCGTTCGCCCAGGAACCAGGCTGCGCCGACCACCACCAGGGGATCGGGATCGGCGAGGGCGCGGGTGAGCGCGGCGGGGAGTGCCGAGCGCGAGCCCCGGCCGTGCACGCCCGGCGCGGCCTCGACGGCGCGGCGTCGCAGCGGCGGGGCACCCGTCTGCAGCGCTCCCACCACGTCGTCGGTCGTGAGCGCGCCGAGGCGGTCGAGCGCGCCCAGGGCGGCCGCCTGCACGCCCGGATCGGCATCGCCGAGCCCTCGCCGCACCAGGGCGGGATCTCCGCGGTGGCCGGCCAGGACGAGGCGGCGCCTCCGCAGCTCGGCGCGGCGGTCGCGGCCCGCATCCGTGGCAACATCGTCGCTCACCTCTCGAGTATGTCCGACCCTGACGCGATCGCCGACGGGGGCGCCGCGGCGACCCCCTCCCTGCACGACCCCGGCCCGGCCGCGGCGGGCGCGTGGGCACCGCCCCCCCCGCCCGCCGCCCCCGCCCGCCGCCGGCGGATCTGGCCCGCGGTCTTCGGCGTCGCGGTGGCGGTCGTCCTCGTGGCCACCCTCGTCGCCGCGCGCATCTCGGTCGACTACTACGTGCTCACGCCCGGCGATGCCTCGCCCGTCGCGCCGTTCATTGAGGTGCCGGCGGCGGACAACCACCCCCTGACGGGCAAGATCCTGCTGACCGACGTCTTCGTCAGCCAGCTGAACGCGCTCAGCTACCTGCAGTACCGGTACTTCGACTCCGACAGCCAGGTCATATCGGGCTCCGACCTGCTGGGACCCACGACCGACGAGAACGAGTTCCTCGCCCAGGGGTACCTCCAGATGGCCCAGGCGCAGTCGTTCGCCACCGCAGCGGCGCTGACCCGGCTCGGGTACGCCGTCTCCTCCACGAACGCCGGCGCGCTCGTCTACGGGATTCAGCCCGGCTCCCCGGCCTCCAAGACGTTGAAGGTGGCCCAGGTGATCACGGCCGTGCACGGAACGGCGACGCCGACCGACTGCTCCCTCATCCACGCACTGCACGGGCTGCAGCCCGGCACCACCATCCCGTTGAGCGTCGAGGAGTCGTCGATCAACGCGGTCGGTGACTTCGTGCCCGGGCCGACGGTGACGAAGTCGGTGACGCTCGGGTCACCCCCCAAGGGCCTGGTGGACACCGGTTGCGGGGCGCCGACCACGCCCACTGCCTTCCTCGGCGTCGACCCCCAGACACAGCAGGATTGGGACTTCCCCGTTGAGGTGACCGTCCACACCAAGGACATCGGCGGTCCCTCTGCCGGACTGGCGATGACGCTCGGCATCATCGACAAGCTCAGCAGCGGGCGTCTGACGGGCGGCCGGATCGTGGCCGCCACCGGCACGATCGACCAGTACGGCAACGTGGGTGACGTCGGTGGCGTGGCCGAGAAGACGATCGCGGTCGAGCGGGCGGGAGCAACCGTCTTCTTCGTCCCCTCCGTCGAGCTCAAGACGGCGGAGTCCAAGGCGACCCCACAGCTGCACGTCTATGCCGTGAGCACCCTGAACCAGGTCCTGCGCATCCTCGAGCGTCTCGGGGGCCACGTGCCCACCAAGCCTGTGCCGGCCCAGGCGGCGCCATAGGCTCTGGCCATGCCTGAAGGCCGCGCCCCCATCTCATCGTCCCGCATCGCGACCGGGGACATCGCCCGCCATTCGTTCGCCGTCGTGCGACGGGGCTTCGACACCGACGAGGTGCGGGCCTACCTCCAGTCGGTGTCGCGGAGCATCGAGGCGCTCGAGGAGCGAGAGCAGGAGCTGCGCGCCGCCGTGGCCGAGGCGGAGGAGCGGGCCGCCCACCCCGTCGTCGACGAGGCGACCCTCACGGCGTCGCTCGGGCAGCACAGCGCGCAGATCCTGCGTCACGCCCACGAGGAGGCGGCCCGGATCGTCGTCCAGGCCCAGGAGGGGGCAGCCACCCTGTTGCGCGAGACCCAGAGCCAGGTCGACGAGCTGCAGGCGCGCACCGAGGCCTCGTCCGCCGAGCGAGTGGTCGAGGTCGAGCTGCTCGTGGCCAACGCCGAGCAGGAGGCTCGCGTGGAGAGCGAGCGCATCCTGGCCGAGGCGGTGGCCGACGGGGAGGCGGTCATCGCCCGCGCCAAGGACGAGGGGCGGGCCCTGCTCGAGCAGGTCCAAGAGGCGCGGCGACGCGTGCTGTCCGACCTGGCGTCCCGGCGTCGCGCGCTCGGGATACAGATTGAGCAGCTCCGTGCCGCCCGTGACGAGATGGCCGCCTCGGTGCTCGGTGTGCGCGACAAGGTGGACGGGATCGTGACCCACCTGGAGCGCACCGACGAGGAGGCGCGGGCCGCCGCGGCGGCCGTCGGCGACCAGTTCCGGCTGCACGGCGCCGGCGAGGGACCCCACGACCAGGACACGGTGGAGGACACGACGGGGGAGACCCCGGCGACGCCGGCGGGCGGTGGGGCAACCGGAGGAGGGCCGGGCAAGGACGACGCCGGGGCGGCGGCCGCCCCTTCGGTCGACGAGCTCTTCGCCCGCATCCGCGCCGGCACCGGGGCCACCGGCGGGTCTGCGGCTCCCCCGAGTGCCGCCCCCGCCTCCACGTCGGCCGCCGAGCCGGCGGAGGCCGGCACGGCGCAGACCGAAGTGGTGGAGGCGGCACCGGCCGAGGCGGTCCCGGGTCCCGACGACGAGCTCATCAGTCGGCGTGACGAGGCCCTGGCGCCCGTCATCGCGCGGCTGGGCCGCAGCATCAAGCGCGCGCTCGGCGACGACCAGAACCGCCTGCTCGACCGCCTGCGCAACGCACCGTCGCTGACGGTCGAGGAGCTCCTCGGCCCCGAGGACGAGCACTCGGCTGCCTTCGTCGTCGCGGCGCGGAGCCAGCTGGCCGAGGCGTTCGCCGCCGGGACGGCGTTCGGCGGGGCCGGCGCGGCGGCCGTCGTCGAGGGCGACGCGGTGGAGCAGTCGGCGGAGGGCCTGGCGCACGTCGTCGTGACCATGCTGCGCCGCCAGATGGCGGACAGGGGTGACGAGCTGAGTGACAGGGTCGGCGCGGCGTTCCGCGAGTGGCGCGGCGAACGGGTGGAGCGGTTGACGGGCGACTACGCGACCCAGGCGTTCTCGGCCGGTGTGATGGCGGCCGCAGGGGACGACAAGGTGCGCTGGGTCGTGACGTCCACCAGCGGCTGCTCGGACTGCGAGGACAACGCTCTCGCCGGTGCGGTGAGCGCGAGCGAGGCGTTCCCGACCGGTCACGCCCACCCCCCGGCCCACTCGGGCTGCCGGTGTCTGGTGGCGCCTGCAGGCGACTGACCTGGGAGTCCGGCTGGGTCGAGGGGTCCCGGGCCTGGCCATTGGGGCCATGGTGGTGGACGTTAGGCTCCCCTCGTGCGCATCCCCAGCGACCTGACCGCTGATCCCTCGCCGCGTCGACGCCACCGGGCCCGCTGGTGGCTCATCGGCTTCGCGGTCGTCCTCGTCATCCTGCTGATCTCCCTGCGGTCGTTGGCGGGCATCTACACCGACAGCCTCTGGTTCTCCTCGGTCGACTACCACAACGTCTTCTCGACCCTCCTGGCCATCAAGCTCGGCCTCTTCGGTGTGTTCGGCGCCATCTTCTTCGCGGTCCTCTGGGTCAACCTCGTCGTGTGCGACCGCATCGCCGGGCACGACATCGTCCTGGCCCAGGAGGACGAGCTCGTGCGCCGCTACCAGCAGTACGTGCGGCCCTACGCCGGCCGCATCTACGTGGCGCTGGCCTTCGTCCTCGCGCTGATCGGTGCCTCGGGGACCATCAGCCAGTGGAACAACTGGATCCTGTTCCGCCACGGCGGCAGCTTCCACCTCACGGACCCGCAGTTCGGCAAGGACATCGGCTTCTACGTCTTCAAGCTGCCGTTCCTCACCTTCATCGTCGACTGGACGTTGGCCATCCTCATCGTGACGCTGGCCGTGACGCTGGTGTTCCACTACTTCAATGGCGGGATTCAACCCCAGCGCGGCCTGCCGCGGGTCCGCCCTCCCGTCAAGGCGCACATCTCCGTGCTGCTGGCCCTGATCGCGCTCGACAAGGCCGCCGGCTACGTCCTGCAGCGTTGGTCTCTGGTCAACTCGCAGGACGGCTACGTCAACGGCGCCGGCTACACCGACGTGCACGCCAGGCTGCCTGCCGAGACGCTGCTCGTCTACGTGTCGATCTTCGCGGCGGGGATCCTGCTGTTCAACATCCGCCGCCAGGGTTGGACGCTCCCCGTCCTGGCCATCGGGATCTGGGCCTTCGTCGCGCTCGTGGTCGGCATCATCTATCCGGCCTTGCTCCAGACGCTCAAGGTGACACCGGCGCAGAGCTCCCTCGAGGCGCCGTACATCCAGCGCAACATCACCGCGACGCGGGACGCGTACGGGTTGACCAACGTGAAGGTGCGCAACTTCGCCGCGTCCAACACCATCTCCGCCACGCAGGTGGCGGCGGCCGCACCCACGATCGCCAACATCCGGCAGTGGGATCCCGACCCGAGCATCTCGCTGCAGACCTTCCAGCGCCTGCAGGGCATCCGGTCGTACTACTCCTTCCCGGCCCTCGGCGTGGACCGGTACACCTCAGGCGGCCAGCTCACGCCCGTGCTGATCGGCGTGCGCACAATCTCGGCGGGCAACGTCCCGTCCCCGTCGTGGGTCAACGTCCACCTGCAGTACACCCACGGCAACGGTGCCGCGCTGGCCCTGGCCAACCAGACCAACTCCAACAACCCCGTCTTCGCCGTGCAAGGGGTGCCGCCCAGCTCCTCGAACGGGCTGCCCGACATCACCCAGCCGTCCGTCTACTTCGGGCTGGGCGAGACCGGGTACGTGGTGGCGAACACCAAGCAGGCCGAGGTGGACTACCAGCAGAGCGGGACCAACGTCGAGAGCCACTACTCGGGCACGGGCGGCGTCCAACTGTCGTCGATCTTCACGCGGGCGGCCTTCGCCCTGCGACTGGGGGATTTCAACCTGCTGATCTCGAGCCAGATCACGAACAAGTCGCGCATCATGTTCGTGCGTGACCCCGTCGCCATGGCCCAGAAGGCGGCACCGTTCCTCAGCTTCGACCACGATCCCTACGCGGTGATCGTCCACGGCCACATCGACTGGGTCGTCGACGGGTACACCACGACCGCCAACTACGCCTACTCGCAGAACGCGAGCAGCCAGCAGGTGGCGATCGGGAGCACGCTCCCGGGCAGCTACAACTACGTGCGGAACTCGGTCAAGGTCGTCATCGACGCCTACTCGGGAAAGATGACGTTCTACGACGCCGACCCGAAGGACCCCATCATCCAGGCGTACTCGGCCGCCTTCCCGCACTTGTTCGTGCCACTGTCGCAGATGAGCCCCGAGCTCCAGGCGCACCTGCGCTACCCCGAGGACATCTTTTCCGTGCAGTCCGCCATCTACGGTCGCTACCACCTGACCAACGCGCAGCAGTTCTACGCCGCCAGCAACGCCTGGCAGCTCTCGCCCACGGCAGGTGCCGGCCCGCAGTCGCAGGCGTTGCTGGCCGAGAACACCTACAACAACCAGGGCCAGTTGGTGTCCACCACCCCGGCCCGCATGGCCCCGCAGTACCAGGTGTACTCGCTGCCCAACACCACCCAGCAGGTCTTCACCGTCTCCGACGGGTTCGTCCCGGCGTCGCAGTCGACGGTGTCCGGGTCGAACCAGAACTTCAACCTGACCGCCTGGATGGTGGGGCTGTCCGACCCCGGGCAGTACGGCCAGTTGCAGCTCTACGAGACACCACAGGGAACCACGGGCCCGGCCAACGCGGATGCCCAGATCTCGGCCGACTCGGCGGTGTCGTCCCAGATCTCGCTGCTCGACCAGCACGGGTCCGAGGTCCTGCTGGGGGAGACCCTGATGGTCCCCGTCGCGGATTCAATGGTGTACATCCGCCCGATGTACGTCTCGCCGACCACGAACGCGCAGCCGCAGCTGACCGACGTCATCGCCGTGCTCGGCAAGAAGGTGAAGATCGACACGTCGCTCTCCTCGGTCCTGACCGACCTGCTCCAAACCAGCGTGTCGCTGCCGTCGGGGTCCGGCGGTCCCACGACCGGCACGGTACCGGCGGCCGTGTCGAGCTATCTTTCAGCGGCGCAGACGGACTACACCAACGCGCTGGCCGCCTTGAAGGCGGGGAATCTGGCGGGGTTCCAGTCCGACATCCAGTCCATGCAGCAGGCGATCACCTCCGCCCAGCAGTCGCTCGGCGCGCCCAGCTCGGCGTCGATCACGACGACGACCACGACGACGCTGCCCAAGGCGGGCAAGGCGTCCACCAAGAAGACGACGGGCACGACGTCGTCGACCATCACGACGACACCGTCCTCGTCCTCCACCTCCTCGAGCACGACCACGGTGCCGGCCAGCACTGAGCCCAAGGGGGGCGCCACCACCACCTCGACCTCGATCGCCTCGGCGGCCGCCGCCCCGGGCTGAGTCTCGAGAGCGCCGGTCCGCGGCAACAGGGGCTGGCGGTCGCAGGTTGCAGGTTGCGCCCAGCGGTCCCATGATGTCGGGAGCGAGGAAAGGAAGTCTTCCGATGGGACTGCTCGACAAGGTGAAGGCGACGGCGGCCACGGCCACGGAGGCGGCCAAGGACGCGGCTGCCAAGGGCCAGGCGAAGCTCGACGAGGCGCAGGCCAAGAAGGCCGCCGACGGGATGCTGCGGGACCTCGGCGCCGCCTTCTATGCCACCAAGACGGGGCGGGCGACCCCCACCACGGACGCCGACATCGATCGCCTGGTGGCGTCGCTGCAGACGCACGAGTCCGAGCACGGCCCGATCACGCTCGCCCCCGAGTCGGCCGCCGCCGCGCCGACGGCGGCCCCCGCCGGCGACGCCCCTCCGCCCCCGCCGCCTCCCCAGGCCGCGGACCCGGCTTCCCCGCCACCCCCACCTCCGGCGGCGCAGACCCTGTAGGCAGGGATCCGCTCCTGCGGGCCGGTGTGACGGCCGGACCGTGGATTGATCCGGTGCCGGCCGGGGCTGGCCGCCATGCCCGGGCTTTTTCCGGGCCGGACCGGCGCGCCTCGCCGTGGTCAGCACCGGGTGAGGCGTGTAGGATGACCTCTCCGCCGCGGGGTGGAGCAGTCTGGTAGCTCGTCGGGCTCATAACCCGAAGGTCGGAGGTTCAAATCCTCCCCCCGCCACCAAAGAAAGCAGCGTAGGTCAGGGCCGGTCCTCGGGACCGGCCCTTCTGCTGTCCCGAGATCTCCGGCGTTTCACGACCCGGAGGGCACCCGCGTTCGACGATGTGCCCCTTCAGGGTCAGAGCTGCGGATTTACGAGGAATTTCTCCCCGGTGGCCTGCTTGACGTAACGCGAAAACACACTGGGGTCGAGAACGTCGGCGAGCGAAACTTCGCTCGTGTAGCTGCTTACGAACGTGGTCGTCAGTCCCGCCACCACGCGTGAACGGAGCTCGCTGAACGCGTGGGGACCGATGCTCTGGAGGAATGGGGTGAGCAACCACCCACCCAGGTTCCAGGCGAAGCCGAAGTTCCTCGTCAAGACCGTTGGGCTGGGGTCGAGGCCTCCGTAGATGTACACCTGCTTGCGAACGGTTGAACCGTACCTGGAGTACTCCGCGGCCGATGCAGTGGCAGCTGCCTCCATGGCGCTCAGTATCTGACTTGCCAACTTCCCACCACCCGTGGCGTCAAAGGCGAGTGTCGCTGAGGTCGCCGTCAGAGCCTCGGTGAGATCACCCCTGAAGGACGGCGATGCGGAGTTGCACACGTAGACCGCTCCGATCGATCGCAGCAGTGACTCTTGCTCAGGTTTACGCACGATGTTCACGAGCGGAATGTTCTCCTCGAGACAGACCTTGACGAGCATCTGTCCCAAGTTCGAGGCCGCGGCGGTGTGAACCAGACCGCTGTGGCCGTCTCGACGCATCGTCTCGATCATGCCGAGAGCGGTGAGCGGGTTGACGAACGACGACGCCCCTTCCCTCGCCAACGTGCCTTCGGGAAGCACGAGACAAGCCGACGCCTCACTGATCCGGTATTGCGCATACATCGAGCCACCAGCGATTGCGACGGTCCGTCCCAGGAGCGCCTGCGCGTCAGGGGAAGGTCCGGCGGCCACGACCCTGCCAGCCCCTTCGTTGCCGACCGGCAACGACCGCCCGACTCGAGCCGCCAGTGCCCGGAGCGCCCCGTCGGCGAGTGGTGCGCTGACCACGGGGCGATCGGGTGTGCCCCCGATCGACGCTGAGTCCATGTCCGCACCGGCGAGCAGCAGCCCCAAGTCGGACGGATTGATCGGTGCCGCCTCTACCCGTAGGAGGACCTGGCTGGAATCGGGAGTCGGCACAGCCACGTCGGTCAACGAGAGTTCGAGTCTGCCCTGCTCGGTGACGAGCGAGCGAAGTTCGAGCGAAGTGGACGGAACCGCGTGGGTGACGATCGGTGCGTGATCTCTCGTTGTCATGCGTATCAAAGTGTATGGCCCGCAACGATCACCGTTGCGAACATCCGTCAGATCACTAGCATCCTCCCGCGTGGGGGCGAGTCCACGGTTGAGGTCGCATCGCTGGTTGGCGAACAATCGCAGCTGGATGCTGGCCGCTTCACTCGTTGCCTGCTCGGTCCTGACGGTCGCCGTCGTGCCTGCCGCGACTATTGCCGCGGCATCCTCGAATCAGTCCAGCATCACCTGGTCGTCGTGCCCCGAGGCAACGGGGTACCTCTGCGGATCGTTGCAGGTACCCATTGACTACGGGCGGCCATCCCGCGGGACGTTGCCTCTGGCTGTGATCGAGCACCCCGCGCCTGACAGCAAGGGAGTCATCGTGTTCAATCCGGGTGGGCCAGGTGAGAGTGGCGTCCTCATCCTTCCCATTCTGGCGTCGTTCGTGCCGACCTCGGTACGGAGCCAGTTGACCCTGGTGAGCTTCGATGAGCGGGGAACCGGGTCGAGCGAGTCGCTGCTTTGCGGCCCTTCGCCTGCGGCGGCCGCCAGCGCCGTGGCCGGGACCTCGGCCGCAGCCCAGACGTTTGCTGGCTTGGAACGATCATGTCGATCCCGCTATCCCCAGCTGGTCTCGACTGTGGACACCACGACGTCCGCTCGGGATATGAACAGTCTCCGCTTGGCCCTCGGGATCGACCGGATCAACTACTACGGCCTGTCCTACGGCACGGTTCTCGGATCGGTCTACCGGCAGATGTACCCGAGCCACGTGCGGTCGATGGTGTTGGACGGGGCGGTCGATGCCAATCTGAGCCTCCCCACGGATGCCGCTCTGGAAGCGCCGGCCATCCAGACCGCGCTCAAGCATGCGCTGTCCGAGTGTCCGATCACGTCAGGTTGCGCTCTCGGATCGGACCCTGTTGCGTCGTATCAGCAACTCGTCGCCAAGCTCACCCGAGCGCCGTTGTCGGCGCCAGGAGGCGGAAACGACACCCCGGTCACGGTGGGGGATCTGATGACCGCGACTTTGCTGTATCTGTCTGCACCGACCCTCACCCCCGGTTACTTTCCCGCCCTCTCTGCGGCCACTGTCGGGAACGGAGCTCCGCTACGAAAGGTAGCCCTGGGGCTCGAGACTGACCTGAACGGAGTCTCGCTGGTCGGCGCCCTCTGGAGCATCACCTGCAATGACGCCGCAGCGCACCCCAGCGGCACATCAACCGCGCTCCTGGCCCGAGCGCTGGCGGCCCGCTTTCCCCTCGGTGGCGCTGAAGCCGTTGCCAACAACCTCATCGGATGTCCTGGATGGGGTAGCTCGAGCCAGCCCGTTGCCCACCTCGTACGGATTCGGAGTCAGCCTCCTCTCATCATCGGCAATACCTATGATCCAAACACGCCCTATGCCGCGGCACAGCGATTGGCTCCTGCAATCGGTGGTCGGCTGGTCACGTATGGCGGGTACGGGCACAGCTGGCTGCTCAATGGATCCGCCAACGTTTGCATGCAAGAGGTCGTGAGCAACTACCTCATCGACGCCGTATTGCCTGCCCGTGGCACTCGCTGCGCCGCCACAGCGGGTCACTGAGGCGACAACATTCCTACACGCGGGCCACTATCCCGCCAATATTCGCTACACCTGGGCAGACGGGCTGGGCGGGTCCGATCCGCAGACCGGGATGACGCACCGCGGTGAGACCCAGTAGACGCTACGGCCCGCTCTCTCAACGGGGGAACTGTCGTCCAGCAGCTCTGGTTAGATCGCCGCTACCGTCGCCCCGTTCCGCCAGCTGGCGGAACTCCTCGGGAACCCGATCTGCCGAGGAGAGAGCGATCCCGGCGTAGCCAACGGCGGTTCGTCCAAACTTCTCCCGGATCGCGTCGACAGACCGGTCAACGCCCCATCGAGCCGCTTCGAGAGCAGATGTGGGTTCGGAACCCGCAGCTCGAGGCCCAGCGCGGGAATCGAGGGGTAACTCGAGCTGCAGAGAATGCTCTGCGTGCAAGTTGGAAACCGAGACTGCGAGAAGCGTAATTTCAGTCTCTCGTTCGTTGCCGAGAATGGCTGATAGGGCGAGCCCCTCAGCTACCTCGGTCAGCGTCAGCGTTGTCGAGATCGCAGCCGACAACGTGACGGAGCGAGTCACAGAGCGCATGCGCGGGAAACGAACGCGTACGGTCACCCTTCGACCTGCCAGGCCAGCCCTTCGCAGGCGCCCGGCAACTCTGTCGGCCAGGTAGCCGAGCGTATCCCGGAGAAGGTCGGGAGTGACATCGCGCCGTCCGAGGGCGGCCTGAGCACCCATGGACTTCGAACGGGCAAGTGGTGCCACTGTCCGCTCATCGACGTTGACCGAGAGAGCCGCCAGTTTCGATCCGGCTTTCTGACCGAGCAGACGGCCCAGGATCGGGCTGCCTACCTTGGCCAACTGCCCGATGGTGTAAATGCCCGAATCGTGGAGGCGACGTTCTGTCGTCGGTCCGACGCCCCATATCAGGCCGATCGGAAGCGGGTCGAGAAAGTCCTTCTCGTTCTCTGGAGGCACGCAAACGATTCCGTCGGGCTTGGCCACCTGCGATGCCACCTTGGCGAGGTGTTTGGTGCGGGCCACGCCAACGGACAAGGGGAGGCCGATCTCGTCGCGAACGCGTCGGCGGATTGCGACGGCGATATCTGCCGGCGTTCCGAACAGATGGACAGCGCCGGCAACGTCGAGGAATGCTTCATCGATCGACACCCGCTCAACCCGGGGCGTGAAGTCGTGAAAGACAGACACGACATCGTCGCCAAACTGTTGGTAGCGGCCGAAGTGACCACCGACGAAGAGGAGATCACCACAAAGTTGGCGGGCCTGCCACCCCGGCATACCGCCGCGGACTCCATAACTCCTGGCTTCATACGACGCTGCGAGCACCACACCGCCGCCGACAGCGATGGGCCGGTTCCGCAGTGACGGGTCCAGCAGCTGCTCAACTGAGGCGTAGAAAGCATCGAGGTCGGCATGCAGGATCGTCGCCGCCCCATCTGGCGAAGGCTCCACACGGCGAATCTAGACGAACATGTGTTCGTTTTCTAGGGGTCAATGACTTGTGGGCGGCCGAAGGGGTGCTCATAACCCCCGAAGGTCGGAGGTTCAAATCCTCCCCCCGCCACTCAGTAGGTGCAGTTCAGAGCCGGTCCACTGGGTCGGCTCTTCTGCTGCCCGGCGACGAATCCCACGGACGGGCCTATCCGGAAAGGGCCTCCTGGGAATCAGAAAATGACGTTATTATCCGACCATGACTGGGGCTTCCGCAACGAGCGATCTCTTCGACCTTGCGGGGAGAGTCGCAATTGTCACGGGTTCGACGAAGGGCATTGGGCGCGCGATGGTCCAAGGACTGGCAGAAGCGGGCGCTACCGTCGTTGTCAGCAGTAGGAAACAGGATCTCTGCGACCAAGTCGCCAAGGAGGTCGCGGTTTCGACTGGTTCGACTGCCATCGGGCTTGCGTGTCACGTCGGGGACTGGGAGCAAATACCCGCCTTCGTCGAGCAGGTGCATGAGCGCCTGGGCCGGATTGACGTCCTAGTGAATAACGCTGGCATCAATCCTGCGCACAGGAGCGCCACTGAAATGGACCTTGCCTTTTGGCGCAAGGTGTTCTCGGTCAATGTCGAGGGGCCGTTGCGCATGGGCCAATTGGTGGCGCCTCTCATGCGAGATCAGGGCGGAGGAAGCATCATCAATATCGCGACCATGGCCGCCTATTCGGGTGGGGCAAGGATCTGTGCATACGGAGCGTCAAAGGCAGCGCTCGTGAATCTGACAAAGTCAATGGCGCAGGAACTGGCGCCCTGGAACATCCGGGTGAACGCGCTCGCCCCGGGACCCTTCCTCAGCGAAATGGTGGAGGGCGTCGAGCGCAGTGAGCCGGGTTACAAGGACATGATGGCGAATCTCACGTATATGCGACGGATCGCAGATCCCGCGGAGATCGTCGGACCCGTCCTCTACCTCGCCAGCGACGCATCGTCCTTCGTCACGGGCGATGAGATTGCCGTGTGCGGAGGAATGCAGAAGTAGGCCATTGGCGCCATAGACCGCTCAGCCTGAGCATCCCCGCCGTTGCTCCGAGGTTCACGCCCATGCCGGGTCGTCGATCTGTGCCCTGACCCTCAGGCCGGACTCTCTGCTGCCCGGATCTCTCGCAATGGCCGCGAGGACTCCGTATCGAGCACGACGTGGAGCGAAGAGAGCTTGAGCGTGCCGCCGTCATTCCTGACAGATCCCGTCACGATGCCCGTCGAGAGATTGGACACCTGTCCTTCGACAATTTGAGTGACGAATATGTATGACGTGAATTCAAGATCGTCTCCACGCGTGCCGGTCAGGTGGACATTGGTCCCGTTGTGTCGCAGCGGTGACGGACTGTCCAGGCGGTGTTCGGCCTGCCAGATCATGACGTCCGACTTTCCATGAACGTGCGCAGTGATGAATTCCTCGTACTCCGTCCTTCCGGTATCGCTGCGTACAGTGAAGTGAACATCATCCGTCAGTAGCGAGTCCAGCTGCTCGAACAGACCTTGGTCGTACGTGAACCACCAGCGACCGATGAGTTCTTGCACTTCCCAAAACGCTGTCATCGCGTCACCTCCCTAGTGATGGCCAACGGGAGGGAGCCGCCGATGAGCTCAGGGTCTCGACGCTTGCGGGGGATTGACCGGGGACACAAGAGGGTTGCACCAGGGCGGATTGCGCCATCGACAACTTTCATGTCCTTCTCCCTTCGCTGCCATCGCTGGGGTGAACCACGGCCCTGCCTCCCGTTGGCGTAGACAGGATAGCAGGATGATCTAATAGCGTTGTTATAGGTACCGCGGCCCGCCATGGGCTCGCCGCCCGAGGCCTGTCAGCTGCTGGATCCGACGCGACCTCGGTAGCTGCGCATGTACTCCTGGACTTCGGCGCTCGCTCCGGCGAGATCCTGGTTTCGGTTCTCGAGCGCCAGGCATGACTGAAGGTTCGGTGCGTCGAGGTTCGCCCACATGGCCTCTTTCGTCATGCGGAGACCGGTTGCCGTGTAGCCGGCAACTCCCCGTGCCAGCTTCAGCGTCTCGTGGGAGAGCTCCTCGTCGGCGAAGACCCGCGAAACGATGCCCATCTGTAGGGCCTCCTGAGCGTCGATAGCGCGGCCCGTCACCATGAGATCGAAAGCACGGGATGCTCCGATCAGGCGAGGCAGGAAGTAGCTGATGCCGATATCGGTTCCTGTGAGCCCAGTCCGGATGAACGCAGAGCAGAACGACGCTGAAGTCCCCGCCAGTCGAAGGTCGCAAGCCAAGCTCAGGGCCATCCCGCCGCCATACGCAGGCCCATTCACCGAGGCGATGACGATCTGCGGCGTATTCCGCAAATGCACCGTCAGCGATGACATGAACGACTGCCCGGTCGATCCGGCACGACGATCGGGATGCTCCCCGACGGCCGGCAGTTCGCCCCAATCCTTGAGATCCAGGCCGCTGCAGAAGGCCCGACCACTGCCCGTCAGCACGGCCACCTTGCATGCGTCATCGAGTGCGATCTCATCGAGTTTGCTGTGAAGGTCCGCGACGAGGTCAAAATTGATGGCGTTCATGCGGTCAGGTCGATTGAGTCGGAGAAGGGCAATGTCCGGGCTGGGCCGCTCAAGTTCGACGACTGCCATATTCGTTCTCCTAAGTTCAGACTGGTTGAAGGCATGACTGCGGGACCGCACACGGGCATGCAGCCGGAGGCTTGAGTTTGATGATGGGTTGGGTCCACGTCCATGGCGAGCCTGCTCGTATTTGCCGCTGACCGCCCTTCGTCCAGAATAACAACGCTATATTCCACGGCGAGGACTTTCAATGGATATCGATGACACACCTGAGGAGGCAGCGTTTCGGGCCGAAGCGCGCACCTGGCTGGATGGGCACGCGGAGCGACGTAGCAATCGGTCGCCGGCGCAACGCAGCCGGTGGCGGGACCCGTCACCCGAGGCACAAGCGGCGCACGTCGCC
>Ga0224557_1001772_pt1 | contig 19854 bp, 18 predicted proteins | sample 714S31014metaG_FD_180677 | JGI IMG/M metagenome (GOLD analysis project Ga0224557, IMG submission 180677) | Peat soil microbial communities from Stordalen Mire, Sweden - 717 S3 10-14 | ecosystem: Environmental > Terrestrial > Soil > Wetlands > Peat | place: Sweden: Norrbotten County, Stordalen...
AGGACCCGTTCCGGCGGTGGTCGCCGATGCGCTTTATCGAGAATGCGAAGACGCCGACGCTGGTGATCCACTCGCAGAAGGACTACCGGCTGGATGTGAGCCAGGGCTTTGAGCTGTATACGGCGCTCCAGCGGCTGGGGGTTCCGTCGAAGTTTTTGTACTTCCCGGATGAAGGGCACTGGGTGTTGAAGCCGCCGAATGCGGAGTTGTGGAATGCCGTGGTGGGGGATTGGTGCGACCGGTGGACGAAGACGGGGAGGTATGCGGAGAAGTAGTGCATATCCCGGGGGCTAAAGCCCCCAATCCTTGGCGAAAGGTAATGTCCGGGCTAAAGCCCGGACCTATCTGAGAAGCAACGGCGGATAAGAAGCAACGGCGGATAAGTAGCAGTGGCGGGTAAGTAGCAGCGGCGGGTAAGTGGAGAGGGATAGTGGTGTTCAAGAAGGCGAAGAAGCGGGAGGCGCTTAGCGAGGCGGGGCTGCTGGAGTATGCGGTGCGGGCGCTCGCCGCGAAGATGCGGACGGAGCGCGAGCTGCGCCGACTGATGAAGACGCGCGCGGCGGAGGGAGACGACGGCGAGCGGGCGATGAACGCGGTGGTCCGGCGGCTGAAGGAGTTGAATTACCTGAGCGACACGCGGTTTGCGGCGGACTACACGCGGCTGCGCAAGGAGAATGAGAAGTTCGGGCAGCGGCGGGTGCAACAGGACCTCGCGGCGAAGGGCGTGGCTTCGGAGACGGTGGGCAAGGCGGTGAGTGCGGCGTACGCGGGCGTGGATGAGGTGGCACTGGCGCGGGAGTATGTCGCGCGCAAACGGATGAAGCAGCCGGCGGGCGAGCGGAAGCAGCAGGAGACGGCTCGGGTGATGGGAAGGCTGCTGCGGGCGGGGTTCTCGGCGGGGACGGTCTTTAAGGTGCTGCGGGAGTGGGGGGTGGAGGTGGAGGAGGTGGATGTGGGGGAAGGCGTCGATGAGGGTGGTGACAACTAGAAGCAGATTCCTCCGCTGCGCTACGGAATGACAAACAAAAATGGGGGATGGCAGACGGAAATCAGACGGTGCGGAGGATGCGGACGGGGAAGAGGAAGATGGCGGTGATGAGGGCGAAGACTCCGGTGACCGCGACGCCGACGATGCGGAAGGGCAGAGCGACCAGCCACACGATCGGGTAAAGGATGAGCGCGAGCAGGGCAAGCGGCCAGCAGAGGACGAGAAGGATGCAGAAGAGGAGGAACTTGATCATGGGTCACCTTTCGGCCGCGCATTTTGCCCAACGCGACAGTCAAGAGAAGAATACGCGGGTGAGGCGGGAGAGGTTCCGTGAAAATGATGGAAGTACAGCGGGTGGTGGCGGTTGATTGGTCGGGGGACCGGAGCGCGGCGGGGCAGCGGCGGAAGCTTTGGGCAGGGGTGTGGACGAAGGACCCCACCCACGCCACCCCACCGAGCAAAGGTCGCTCGTCGGGGACCCCGGATGGCGATAAGACCGCCTTGAATGGGGCACCCCGCGTTGGGCGGGTGTTCGGGGGATCCGTCACGCTGGAGGGTGGGCGGACACGGGAGGAGTTGCGCGAGTGGCTGATTGCGGCGGCGCGGGAGACTCCGCGGATGGTGGTGGGCGTGGATTTCTGCTTCAGCTATCCGGCGTGGTTCGTGGCGGAGCATGGGGCGCGATCGGGGCCGGAGTTCTGGCGGATTGTGGCCGAGCATGGGGAGCGGTGGCTGGCGCGGGAGTGCGCGGAGGCGCGATTCTGGGGCAGGGTGGGGCCGCACCGCACGGGGAAGAAGCCGGTAGAATTCTGCGGCGCGGCAGGCGCGCTGCGAATGCTGCGGCGCGCGGATGAGGCGTGCAAGGTGCGGGCGCGGATCATCGACCCGGAGCAGGCGGCCAAGGTGAAGGGGATCGCGCCGAAGTCGCCGTTTCAGATTGGCGGGGCGGGCGCGGTGGGGACCGGGACGCTGCGCGGGATTCCGGAACTGGAGCGGCTGCACGATGCGGGATTTCGCGTATGGCCTTTTGAGGAGCCGGCGCTGCGGGCGCAGCGAGCAAGGCCGCTGGTGGTGGAGATCTATCCGCGGCTGCTGACCGGCGAGGTGCACAAAGGGAATGCGCAGGCGAGGAAGGAGTATCTTGCGAGGAAGCGGAGGAAGGATGCAGCGTATGTTGCGTTGCCGCGAGAGGCGATCGAGAAGGCGCGGGGGAGCGAAGACGCGTTCGACGCGCTGGTTTCGGTGATGGCGATGGTTGAACGGCGGGAGAGCTTCCTGGCGTTGCGGAAGACGAGGGACCGGGTGACACTGCTGGAGGGCGCGGTGTGGGGAGCGAAGGTTTAGACAGGAGAGGATAGAACGATGAAGGCGAACGTGATTACGTTTGTGGTGATTGTCGGGATGACGGTGTGGCTGGCGATGCATGTGGGAATGGTGACGTGGACGCCGGTGAAGATGGTGGGTGGCGTGATGGCGGCAGTCGGGGTGGCGCTGTTGATGGCGGCAAGGGTGCAGTTGGGGGCGTCGTTCTCGGTGCGGGCGAAGGCGAAGAAACTGGTGACCACGGGGGTGTACTCGCGGATTCGGAACCCGATTTATGTGTTCAGCGCGATGTTTCTGGTGGGGCTGGTGATTGTGTCGGAGAGATGGCTGCTGCTGGCGCCGATCGCGGTGCTGATGCCGGTGCAGATCGCTCGGGCGCGGAAGGAAGAGGCGGTGCTGCGCGAGGCGTTTGGCGAGGAGTATGTGAGGTATAAGGCGGGGACCTGGTTCTGATGGGTACGCTGAAGGGCGCGCGGAAATCGAATCGGCTTTGATTTTGATTGACCTTGTTCTCGCGGGCTGAAGAGGGCGCTGAACGAAGCGGAATGGTCGCGCCAAGCAAAGGGCCCGGGGCTGAAGCCCACTGTTTGGTTGACCGATTACCGCGGGCTGAAGCCCGCTACTACTCCGAAAGACTCTGACCCGAGTTATTCAAACATTTTCTCAGGGATTTCGCCGATATACTAACCCTGTCAACTGCAAGGGGATGGTGGGAACGGCGGCCGGCAAGCGACGGCAGGCCGGTGCAGGCGAACGGCCAGGGGACGATGGGTTCCGCATGATCGAGACGGCTGGGACGAAGGTGACTTTTGCGGAGCGGTTGAAGGCGCATGTGGCGATTGCGCGGCTGGACCATTCGATCAAGAACCTGTTTGTGCTGCCCGGCGTGATTGTGCCGCTGAGCGTGGACCCGGGGCTGATAAATGCGCGTCTGGTGGCGAAGCTGGCGTGGGCGCTGGTGTCGATCACGCTGGTGGCGTGCAGCAACTACGTGATCAACGAGGTGCTGGATGCGCCGTATGACCGGCTGCATCCGACCAAACGGCAGCGACCGGCGGCGCTGGGGCTGGTGAGCGTTCCGCTGGCATACGTGCAGTGGATTGCGATGGCGGTGGCGGGGGTGGCGATCGGGTGGACGATCTCGCGGCCGTTTGCGGTGACGGCGCTGGCGCTGTGGGTGATGGGGTGCGTGTACAACATTAAGCCGCTGCGGACCAAGGACGTGCCCTACCTGGACGTGCTGACCGAGAGCGTGAACAACCCGCTGCGGATGCTGCTGGGATGGTATGCGGTGGCGGCGTTCCTGGTGCCGCCGCTGAGCCTGCTGATGAGCTACTGGATGATCGGGTGCTACTTTATGGCGCTAAAGCGGTTCAGCGAGCTGCGCGAGATTGGCGACAGGGGCGTGGCAGGGGCATACCGGGCGAGCTTCAAGCGGTATACGCCGGAGAGCCTGCTGGTGAGCGTGGTGTTCTATGCGTCGACGGCGATGCTGTTTTTTGGCGCGTTCGTGATCCGCTACCGGATTGAGCTGTTGCTGGGGTTTCCGCTGGTGGCGCTGGTGATGGCGATCTACTTCAAGCTGGCGTTCGAGCATCATTCCGCGGTACAGAATCCGGAGAAGCTGTATCGCGAGCGGGGACTGATGCTGTGGTTTACGGTGACGGTGGTGGTGATGGTGATGCTGCTGTTTGTGCGGCTGCCGTGGCTGGAAAACCTCTTTATGCCGACGATCCCAGTGGTGCAGCCGACGGGTGGGAACGTTTCATCGGTGACCTTCCCCCTCGCGACGGTGAGACTCAAGTGAATGGGGCACCCGAGAAATGCCGGCTCGCGCGGGCGATGGCGGTAGTGTTTGTGTGCGTGACGGCGTTGGCGTCGCTGGGGTGGTCGCATGCGAAGCTGATGTCGCAGGATGAGATGTACCAGTTCCAGACGGACAGCGTGGGGACACTGGGGAAGCTGATTGAAGTGCAACGGACGTCGCCGATTTCGCTTGATCCCCTGCTGGACCACGCGCTTTCGCATGGGGCGATGCAGGTTTTCGGGGTGGGAGCGTTTGCCGCGCGACTGCCGGCGCTGGCGGGATTTCTGCTGATGCAGGTTTGCCTGTTCTTTTTTGTGCGGAACCTGGCGGGGGAGCGGGCAGGTGCGGTGGCGGCGGCATTTCCGGCGATGACGGCGACATTGTATTACTCGGCTGAAGGCAGGCCGTATGGGTTGATGCTGGGGCTGTATGCGTTGGCGCTGTGGTGCTGGCAGGTGGCGAGTCGCAGCTCGAGAGTACATTCGGCGGGTTCGGGAGAGAAACCTGTGCAGGAACCGGCGGTCGGCGGTCAGCGATCAGCGGTCAGCGAGGAGGACGGCTTTGGCCGGGGGTGGGCGCTGGTGGGGTTGGCGGCGGCGATTACGGCGACGATCAATGCGCATTACTTCGGAATTCTACTGCTGGCGCCGGTATGCGCGGCGGAGGCTTGGAGGACGCTAGCGCGGCGGAGGATCGACTGGGCGATGTGCGGGGCGATTGTCGCGGGGATGCTTGGCTGGCTGGGGACGATGCCCTTTCTGCAGGCGGCGAGTGCGTTTCGCGGGAACTACTACAACGGCGGGACGGTGGGGCCGCACGATATTACGCGGGCGTACCGGTCGATGTTGCTCGACTACACGCAGATGGGCCTGGCGGCGCAGCATGTCTGGATGGCCGCGCTGGTGGTGTTTGCGGTAGCGCTGGCGTGGGGATGCGTGCGGGTACGGCGCACTGTGGCGGCGGCGGAGTGGGTGCTGATGCTGATGCTGGCGGCGATGCCGTTGCTCGCGTACGTGCTGGCGCGGGTGGTGACCCACTCGATTGAGGCGCGGTTCGCGCTGGGGGCAATCGTGGCGATTGCCGCGCTGGTGGGCGTGGCGCTAGCACCGTGGCTGCGGCGGGATGCGGTGTTCCACTTCGCGCTGGTGGCGCTGGGGGTGGGCATTGTGGGCGGCGGCGCAGTGAGGATCCATGCGGAACAACAGAAGACGGCGGCGAGGCTGGCGAGCCTGGCTCTGCCGGCAGAGGCGAAGTCGGCGCTGCAGGCGAGTGCGGATGGGCGGCTCTATGTGCAGGATATGGGCGCGTTCGAGGAGGACCGCTACTACGAGCCGGATGCGGATGTGAAGGCGCGGATGACGCTGGTGTACTCCGCGGACGAGGAGATGCGGTGGAACAAACACGACACGATGGCGTTGACGGCGATGCATCTGCGGCAATTCACGGGCCTGCCGGTGGTGGCGTATGAGGCGGTGAAGGCGGCTCCGGGCGAGCACGTGTTCCTGATGCAGCATTCGGGGTGGGACTGGACGGACCAGGCGTTTGCGGAGGACGGAGCGACGGTGCGGGTGGTGGGGAAGGCGATGGGTGGGGACGTTGCGGCGGTGAGGTTCTAGAGCGCGTCCAGATCGAAGCCCGGGGCGAACGGATTGCGGATGGCAACGCCGCCGAGAGTTTGTCCGTCCTGAAGGTCCTCGGATAAGAGGAGGGTGCAGCCGGCGCGGCGCGCGGTTGCCCAGAGCATGGCATCCCAGAACGGTACGTTGTGCTGCTGGTGGAGGAGAAGGGCTTGCTCGAGATCTGCCTCAGAGGAGGCAACGATTGGGAACGACCGCCGATAGGCCTGGATGATCTCGCGAAGCTGATCCGCCCATTTGGCTCGTCGTTTCAGTGCAGAGTTTGAGAGTTCGCCGAGTGATTGCAGGAGGAGGACGCAGTCGTGGGCGATAGCCGAATCAGTCAGGGCAATCGCCTTGCCGTGCTTTTCTCCTGCAGCGTTGTCCGAAGCATAGAAGAGGATGTTGGTATCGAATGTGTAGCGGCGGTTAGCGCTCATGCATTTCGTCGCGTGTGGGGGCAACTCCACCCAGTGGAATGCCTTCGCGCAACAACGCCATTAGTTCCCTGTGAGCTGCCAGACGCTTGGGGTCGGGCCGCTTTGAGTAGGGAATGATTTCGGCGACGGGCTTGCCACGGCGAAGCAGGACAAGGCGCTCGCCGGATTCAACCTCGGCGATGAAGGCGGAAAAATTCTGGTTGGCTTCGCGAAGGGATACGCGGCGCATGGGAGCGCTCCTGATTTCGATTGTACTACGTAGTGCATCCGGACTCTGCGGTAGACTTTACACTTATGGAATCTAGATTGGGAAGCGCGATTCGGGAAGATTTTCTGCGGTTTTTTGAGGGGAAAGGGCACCGGCGCGTGCATTCCTCGTCGCTGGTGCCGGCCAACGATCCTACGCTGCTGTTTACCAACGCGGGGATGAACCAGTTCAAGGATGTGTTCCTGGGCGCGGAGCGGCGGGACTACTCGCGCGCGACGACATCGCAGAAATGTGTAAGGGCTGGGGGGAAGCACAACGATCTGGAGAATGTGGGCTTCACGCGGCGGCACCATACGTTCTTCGAGATGCTGGGGAACTTTTCTTTTGGGGATTACTTCAAGAAGGACGCGATTGCGTATGCGTGGGAGCTGCTGACCAGCAAAGAGTGGTTCGGGATCGATCCGGCGAAGCTGTATGTGACGATCTTCGAGGGTTCCGGCACGATTGGGCGAGACGAAGAAGCCGAGAAACTGTGGATTGAAGCCGGAGTTCCCAAGGAACGCATTTTCGCGACGGGAGAGAAGGACAACTTCTGGCAGATGGGTGATACCGGTCCCTGCGGCCCGTGTTCCGAGATTTTCTATGATTTCGGGATCGAGGCCAGCGAGACTGGTGAGGACAAACCATTCGGCGAAGACGACCAGCGTTACGTCGAGATATGGAACCTCGTCTTCATGCAGTTTGATCGTGTCATTTTGCCCGACGGACCAAGGCTTCTGTATCTGCCTAAGCCGTCGATCGATACAGGCATGGGGCTGGAGCGGATTGCTTGCGTGCTACAAGAGAAACTCTCTAACTACGAGACCGACTTATTTAAGCCACTTATCTATCGAGCGGAACAATTGACGGGCGCCTCGGAGTGGTACAGCCGAGGGGCTGGCTACATAACTGAGGAGACAAAGGCCGCTCCTTCTCTTCGAATCATTGCAGACCATGCGCGGGCGGCTACTTTTCTCATTTCCGACGGGGTTGTTCCTGGCAACGGAAGGAGAGAGTATGTCTTGCGTAAAATTCTTCGCCGCGGGATACGTCATGGGCGTCTCCTCGGCCAGAATGAGCCGTTTATGCACAAGATGGTATTCGCGGTGGTCGATGAGATGCAGGCGGCTTATCCAGAGTTGAAGGAGACTGCGGAGCGAGTGAGCAAGGTGGTGCTTGCGGAAGAGCATCAGTTCGCGCGAGTGCTACTGCTCGGAGATCGCGAGTTGAGAGCGGCAATCCAAAATTCAATCTATTCAGCACTTTTTGACGGGCTAAGAGGCTTGGACAGGGACTTCAAGATAGGTATAACGCAGGAATTGATTGATAACCTGCGAGTCACGTTTTTTGACACGTGGCGTCCAGATTCTTGCGATTGGGATGGGGTCGAGCTCGGCATCTATCTCGCTGCGGTAAACGGCTGGAATAATCCCAACTCAGCGGAACACGCTGAGATACTGAGGGGCCGACTCAAGTCTAAACCTGTCGTTTTGGACGGCCGCAAAGCATTCCATCTATACGAGACTTTCGGGCTTCCGCTGGATTTTATGGTGGATGCGGCGCGGGATGCTGGCATTGAGTTTGATATGGAGGGATTTGATAAGGCGAAGGAAGAGGAGCAGGCGCGGGCGCGGGCGAGTTGGAAGGGCGGGTCGCAGAAGTCGGCGGCGCCGGTGTATCGCGAGCTGGCGAAGACGGAGTTTGAAGGCTACTCGACGCTGCGGGTGGATGGCGCGCAGGTGCTGGCGCTGGTGAAGGACGGTGTGGGCGCGGCGGAGTTGAAGGCCGGCGAGACCGGCGAGGTGGTGCTGGATGCGACCAGCTTCTATGCGGACTCCGGCGGGCAGGTGGGCGACGTGGGGTGGCTGGTGGTTCCCCGAGGCGCGCCGGGCGAACCCAACCAGGTAGTGGCCGAGGTGAAGGGCTGCACCAAGCCGGTGCAGGGAGTTTTTGCGCACAAGGTGAAGGCGACGCAGCGGATTGCGGTGGGCGACGCGGTGGACACGGTAGTGGATGCCGAGAACCGGCGCGCGACGGAACGCAACCACACCGGCACGCATCTGCTGCACGCGGCGCTGCGGGAAGTGCTGGGCAAGCATGTGAAGCAGGCGGGAAGCCTGAACGATGCGACGCGACTGCGGTTCGACTTCTCGCACTTTGCCGGCGTGGCGGAGGAGGAACTGGCGGAGGTGGAGGGCATTGTGAACGCGCAGGTGCTCCAGAACACCAGGGTGGAGACGCTGGTGGATGTGCCGATCGACGTTGCGGTGAACGAGTACCACGCGATGGCGCTGTTCGGCGAGAAATACGGCGACAAGGTGCGGGTGGTGAAGATTGGGGATTTTTCGACGGAGTTGTGCGGCGGGACGCATACGGGCGCGACCGGCGAGATTGGGCTGATCAAGGTGGTCGGCGAGGGGTCGGTGTCGAGCGGCGTGCGGCGGGTGGAGGCGGTGAGCGGGATGCGCGCGCTGGGCGAGTTCCGGCGGGACTTCGAGGTGGCCCGCGTGGTGGGGCAGATGGTGGGGACGGCCGAAGGGTCGCCGGCGGACGCGCTGCGGGCGAAGATTGCGGCGCAGGAAGAGGAGATGAAGAAGCTGCGGCGGGAGCTGGATGCGATGCGGATGAAGTCGGCGTCGGCTGCGGCGGGCGAGGCGAGCGCGGTGGACGTCAAAGGGATCAAGCTGCTCGTCCAGAGAGTCGACGGGCTGGAGCGCGGGCCGATGCGGGACCTCGTCGACCAGATGCGGAGCAAGCTGGGCTCGGGCGTGGTGGTGCTGGGCGCGGCTGATTCTGATGCGGGGAAGGTGGCGCTGATTGTGGGCGTAACCAAGGACCTGACCGCGCGAGTGCAGGCAGGGAAGATTGTGAGCGCGCTGGCGGGGATGGTGGGTGGCAAGGGCGGCGGGCGTCCGGACCTGGCCGAGGCCGGCGGAAGCGACGCGGGCGCACTGGATGGCGCGCTGGCGAAGGCGGCAGAGGTGGTGGGCGCGTTGCTGGGGTAGGACACGATCACTCTGAAGTAGCCTGAGGGGCTGCCGCAGATGCGGCCTGGGGCATCCAATTGTGTGGGGTGCATAATGGTGTGGGGGTGCAGCGATGTCGCCCAGGGAAGACAAGCCGGATGCGAAAGCGAAAGGGCCAGGGTGGCTTGGATTCGGCAAATTCCTGTTGCTGATGCTGCTCGGGGTGTTTGCCTTTTGGCTCGGACACAGCATGGTGCAGCACCACTTCTTCCGCGGCGGGGCACAGGACTACCGCCTCTCATCCGGGCGGTAAGCGGGGCGCAGAAGCGGATGGAGATGATGGGGCATTGCTGTGCTTTCGCGGAACCAGGGATTGAGTTATGAGTTGACCGGCGCAGTTGGGGGTATCGGGGGGTATTCCGGGCCGGTTTTCCCAGGGGTGGTGGAGGCTTGCGCATCTTAAACTGAAGCGACGATGCCCTTCACGAGTCCAAGTCGAGCTATGCGGTGGATACGATGTGCAGGGTGCATGGCGGGAGCGGTGTGCCTGGCGGCAGCGTGCAGCGGGACGGCGCGGGCGGCGGTGGATGCTACCACGACGCGGGCCAATACCCACGGTGCCAGAAAGATTGCGAAGATTGCGGCACTGTCGCCGTGGGAGCAGGCGGAGCGCGGACGGGATGCGCTGGAGGCGATGCCTGAGGGCGACAGGACGCGGGCGGACTACACGCGGGCGATGGACTTGTATCGGGCGATCTATCACGCGAACCCGGCGGATGTGCACGCGCCAGCGGCGGTGAACGCGGTGGCGGAGTTGCTGGCGGAGCAGGGGCGATCGCTGCACGATGCGAAGAGTTCGAAAGCAGCGGTGGGGCAGTATGAGTTTCTGCGGACGCAGTATCCGGCGAGTTCGCTGGGGGCGCAGGCACAGCTGGCCGAAGGCCAGATCGAGGAAGACGAGCTGGGCGATAAGGCGGCGGCGGCGAGCGCGTACAAGCTGCTGCTGAAGGAACATGCGAAGAGCGAGCAAGCGGAGGAGGCGAAGGCGGGGCTGGCATCGTTGAAACCGGCGCCGGTTGTCAGTTCTCAGTTGTCAGAAAAGACAGCACGGAGAGGCGCGGCGGGACAGTCGATGACGAAGCCGGTGGATGGCGGAGACTCTGTTGTGCGCCGAGCGTTTGCGGAGGGGCCGGATTCGACTCGCGGGTCGGCGGTCAGCGGTCAGCGATCGGCGGTCAGCGGAAGCTCTTCTTTGCCGGCGATGGCGCAGACTTCGGGGAAGAACGCGAAGAGTTTCGCGGCGGCGCAACCCACCCTTCCAACCCCACCAGCCAAGCTGGCGGGGACCCCGGTTCCAACCCCACCAGCCAAGCTGGCGGGGACCCCGGTTCCAACCCCACCAGCCAAGCTGGCAGGGACCCCGGTTCGCGATGGCGCTGCGAGGGATGGGCCACCCAGCTCAGTGGCAAGCGCGGTTGTGAACGGCGAGGCGCACAACGGCAAGAGGGCGCTGGTAACGGGCATCCGGCACTGGTCGACGGCGACGTATACGCGGGTGGCAATCGATCTGGGCGACGGCGTGACGTATGAAGCGGCCCGGGTGCCGAATCCGGACCGGATTTTCTTCGATCTGCATGGGACGCGGCTGGCGCAGGAGTTGGTGGGCAAGAGCTTTTTGGTGACGGACGACGGTTTTCTGAAGAGGATACGGGCGGCGCAGTACTCGGACGATGTGACGCGCGTGGTACTGGATGTCAACGATGTGACCGAGTACTCGGCATTTCTGCTGCCGAACCCCTCCCGGCTGATCATCGATATTCATGGGGGCAAGAAGCAGGGAACGGGAGCAGCAGACAAGGGGCAGGCGGCGGGGGGCGAGGATATTGTGACGTCGGCGGAGACGCCCGCACCGTACACGGCCCGGATTGCGAAGCCGACGGCGGCACGGCCGGTGCCCAACGCGGTGGCGACGAAGAGCTCGCCCAGCGAGGTTGTGGACCTGAGCGAGATGCCGGGGAGAGTGGATGCGACCAGCGAGCCGACGTCGAAGCCGATCTCGGCGGTGGTCGATGCGGGAAACAGGGACCAGGGAACGGTCACCCCAGCGAGCCACGACCGCTCGCCGGGGACCCCGACAGGGAACAGTGGCCGGCGAGCTGCCGCGGCTGCCGATCCGGCTAATGGCGATGATGCTGCGACCAGCGGGGCACACCAGCCTCCGGCTCGAACCCAGCCGACCACCCTGAGCGCGAAGACGCGGAAGAGCAAGGCGAAGGCGGCGGACGGGGCAACGGTTGCGGACGCGACGCCGGCGCGCGCGGCGGTGCCGACAGCGGATGGCGAGACCTCGCTGGTGCGGGCGCTGGGGCTGAAGATTGGGCGGATCGTGATCGATGCCGGACACGGCGGACACGACTCGGGCACGCTGGGCGTGGACGGGATTGAGGAAAAGGACGTGGTGCTGGACGTGGCGCTGCGGCTGGGCAAGCTGCTGAGCGACCGGCTGGGCGCGGAGGTGATCTACACGCGGTCCGACGACACGTTTGTGCCGCTGGAAACGCGGACGGCGATTGCCAACAAGGCGCAGGCGGACCTGTTCCTGTCGATCCATGCGAACTCGTCGCCGGACGAGAGCGCGCGGGGGGTGGAGACGTATTACCTGAACTTCACGTCGGACCCGACGGCGCTGGACGTGGCTGCGCGCGAGAACGCGGTGAGCGATCAATCGATCCACCAGCTGAGCGACCTGGTAAAGAAGATTGCGCTGAAGGACAAGATCGCGGAGAGCCGGGAATTTGCCGCGGATGTGGAGCAAAGCCTGTATGGCGGCCTGCACGCAGGGAATGCCGGGCTGAAAGACCGCGGGGTGAAGAAGGCGCCGTTTGTGGTGCTGATCGGGGCGAATATGCCGTCGATTCTGGCGGAGATCTCGTTTGTGACCAATCCGAAAGACGCGGAGCAGTTGACACAGCCGGAGTATCGGCAGCGGGTAGCGGAGAGCCTGTACAAGGGCATCGCGCGGTACGAAGGCGGATTGAGCGGGTCCGGACGCAAAGAAGGGGTGGCGACCGAGCGCGCGGCGGTGGGACAGTAAAGAAGTTGCTGGTTGCTGGTTGCTAGTTGCGATGGCGCGGCTAGGCTGAGGGCGGTAAAGGCGGGGGTTCCAGGGATGCATCATGCACATGGCACGTTTTCAGTAAAGGTTGCGCCGCTGACGCCGCCTCCGGCGGAGGGGCTGGGTCGCTTCTCGATCGACAAGGAGCTCCACGGGGATTTGGAGGCGAAGACGAAGGGCGAGATGTTTTCCGGGGGCGACCCGAAGGCTGGTGTGGCGGGATATGTTGCGATCGAGGTCGTGACGGGAACGCTCGCGGGGAAGCAGGGCAGCTTCGCGCTGCAGCACTTTGCGACGATGGACCAGAACGGGCCGAAGATGAACGTCATCATCGTGCCTGGATCGGGGACAGGCGAGTTGAAGGGGATTGCGGGCAGGTTCACGATCACGATCGCGGGTGGGCAGCATTCGTACGACCTGGAGTACACACTGGCGGAGTAAGGCAGTTGCGGGTGGCCAGTTCTCGGTGGTCAGCAAGCGCGGTGGGCGCGCTAACGGGGCGGGCGCGGTGGTAGTCTGAGCGAAGTATGGGTGATTTTTCTGGATTGCTGATTCGATCCGATTGCCGGATGAGGGAGCGGCTTTCGGCGCGACTTCGCGCAGCGACGCGGCTTGCGATAACGAGCGCTGCGGTCTTCAGCGTGGGACTATGCGGCGGTTCGGGGATTCGGCTTATTGCGCAGGCGGCGGGCGCCGGTCCAGCGACGCCGATGATGCTGACGGAACCGCCGGCGCCGTTGCTGCCGGCGACGCTGGGCAAGATGAAACGGGCGGCTGAAGGGGACGTAGGCGATGGGCTGGACCACGTGGATGGGGCGGACAAGGCGGTCCTGGCCGAGGATGGGCTGAGGCGGTTTGCGCGGTCGGACTACACGCAGGGGGCCGAGCGCGGAAATGTAGCGGTGTATCAGTTTGTGGACGCGAGCGGGGCGATTTCAGCGTATGACTACTTTCTGAAGCCGGGGATGCGGCGGGAAAAGCTGGGGGACGACTCGGTTGCCAATGAGGACGAGTTGTTGCTGCGCAGCGGCAAGAACGTGGTGGTGGAGCGCGGCAAGCTGGATCGCGCGGCGACGGCTGCGGTGATGAATGAGCTGATCGACCATCTGCCCAGGGCAAGGGGGTCCTCTGGGGTGGCTCCGCTGCTGCCGGCACTGCTGCCGGCGAAGGGTCTGGACGCGGATTCTGTGAAGTATGCGCTGGGGCCGGTGGGCTATCAGGCGATGGGAGGCGCGGTGCCGGCGCAGGTGGTGGGGTTCGACAGGAGCGGAGAAACAGTTACCGCGAAGTACAGGAATGGCGGCGTGCTGACGCTGCTGCTGTATCCGACGCCGCAGATCGCAGGCGAGCAAGCGCGTGCGATCCAGGCGGCGATCAAACTGGAGGGCGCTCCGGCGGGGACGGTGATGCTCCGCAGGGAGGGACCGCTGGTGGCGCTGACCACGGGCGAGTGGTCCGCAGCCGAGGCGCAGGCGATGGTGGAATCGGTTCATCTGCACAGCGAGCTAAGCTTCGACAAACCGATGCCGCTGATATTTCAGTCGGAGATACACAAGACGTACACGCTGTTGGAGAGCATCGCGATCTTCTCCGGGCTGGGCGCGCTGGCGGCGGTGGTGCTGGGACTGTCGCTTGGCTTTGGCAGGGCGGCGATTCGGGTGATGCAGGGCAAACCCGCAGCGACCGAGCCGGAGTTCCTGCGGATCGATCTGCGCGAGGCAGGAAGCAGGCGTCTGCGCGGTCCGAGGGCGTGAGCCCGGTGGAATGGGCCGGAAGGCCCGAGCGGAGGCTGGCGTGCACCTTGGCCGGTGCATTGACGCAGGTAAACCTATTCGTTTGTGGCCATTTGTGATCGCCTTGAATCTTTACAGGCGAATAGAAAACGAATGTTACCGTTCGGATACTGGTCAATAAACAGCCTGTTTTCAATGAGTTGCATTTGCAAAGTTTTGGCCTTGACACCGGTTTGGGCCAAACTTAGTATGCAGCCAGAAAGTTCTGATGGCTTTGCCTCCGTTGGAACTATTCTCCCAAATGAAGAGGCCGCCCCGTTGCCGGGCGGCTTCTTCGCGTCTGAACCCGTTTTTTCTGGTGCTGAAGCACCGGCGATGGCGGCGCGGGGAGGGGTATGGATTTTCAAACGATCCGAGTTTCTATGTGATGGGTCCGGGAGGATTTGCCGATAGCCGGAAGAGTTGACCAGCGAATTACGTTGGTACTTTTTTGGGGGTCTGGCATGCATGATTTTCTGGCAGGAGTTGTGTTTATCGCAATTGTGATGGTGCCATGCGTCGTGGCGCTGACGGTGAAGCTGGGTGATGCGGGTTCGGAATAGCCGATTCCGGCTGGGTTTTCTCGTCCCTGTGTACAGCGACCCTGAGCTTGCTGTACTTTGGCATGGCCAAGCTTGGAGGTTGGAATCGATGTGTGAGAGTGCGACGTGGGAGCGGATGTGCGGGCGCCAGTTGCGTGTACTACTGGCGTGCGGCGTAGTGGCGATGGTGTCGGGCGCGTGGGCGCAGGATACGCGGACAGTGACGGAACCGAAGATTCCGGCGGCGTGCGTGAAACTGAGCGCGAATCTGCTGGGCACAGAGGACGGTCGCATTACGGATGGGGCCGGCAAAAGCGCGGAAGACAAGCCAGATACGGAGCGAATCCAGAAAGCGCTGGATGGATGTGGCGCAGGGAAGGCCGTAGAACTTGCCGATCACGTTGGACCGCTTGCGGGTAAGGCGGGCAATGCGTATCTCAGTGGGCCACTGACTATTCCGGAGGGCGTGACGCTGCTGGTGGATAAGGGCGTGACGCTGTTTGCATCGCGCGACCCGGCGGACTACGACGTGAACGGGCCGGGGACGTGCGGGACCATTCCGTCGAAAGGACCGTGCAAGGCGTTCATCACGATTCGTGCGAAGAATGTGGGGATTATGGGCGACGGCGTGATCGATGGCCGCGGCGGCGCGAAGTTGCTGGGGCAGGACATCTCGTGGTGGGGCCTGGCGGTGAAGGGCGAGCCGACCGACGCGCTGCCGAATGGGATTCCATACAGCGATCCGCGGCTGATCTCGGCCGCAAACGCGGACGGCTTTACCATGTACCGGATTACGCTGCACGACTCGCCGAACTTCCACGTGGGCGTGTCGCGGACGGATGGATTTACGGCGTGGGGCGTGCATCTGAAGACGCCGGTGCATGAGCCCGGGCCAAACGACCCGCGGCCGAGGAATACGGACGGCATCGATCCGGGGTCGTCGACCAACATTACGATTGCGCATAGCTGGATCGACAACGGCGACGACAACGTGGCCATCAAGACGGGCGTGACGCACATGTCCGTGATTGACAACCACTTTTACAGCGGGCATGGGATGTCGATTGGCAGCGAGACGAATACGGGCGACAGCTTCCTGCTGGTGGATGGGCTGACCGAGGACCACACCACCAGCGGCATCCGCATCAAGAGCAATGCCACCCGCGGCGGCCTGGTGGAGAACATGACCTACCGCAACATCTGCATGCGCGATGTGCCGATCCCGATTGCGATCAGCCCGCACTACAACAACCAGACGGTGGAGGGTTTTGTCGACCCGGGGATCAAGGGAACGCGCATTCCGGAGTACAGGAGCATCACGCTCGAAAACATCACCGACCTCACACCGGGCGATGTGTTGATTGCGGGATATGACCAGGACCACCGGACGCAGGTGAACCTGGTGAATGTGACGATCGACGGCATCACGCCGGACAAGATGCACCTGAAGCTGGCGGACATTGGGAACGGCGGGACGAACCTGCCGCTGGCGAAGGCGGCGGAGGGAAACGATGTGAAGATTACGGCGCTGGATGCGAAGGCGCCGGCGAAGGCATACTCGTGCGAGGGGAAGTTTGTGACCATGCGGTAGTGAAGGCTCGCATGACCCCACGGTCGCTTCGCGAACGTGGGGCACCCGGTTACTTGAGCGGCAGGTTGCGGGCGGCGAGTTGGGCGATGTCGAGGAGTTGAGGTGGGGTTTCGTCCGCGGGCGTGATGGCGGTGAGGGCGTCGCGAAACATGGTGTTGCAGAAGGGGCATGCTGTGGCGACGGTGCCGGCTCCGGTGGCGGCGAGTTCGCGAGCGCGTACGTGGGAGACGCGTGCGTCGCCTTTCTCTTCGCCGAGGAAGGCGAGTCCTCCGCCGGCTCCGCAACAGAAGCTGCGCTCGTGGTTGCGCGGGGCTTCGACCAGGGTGGCTTGCTGCTCGATGACGGCGCGGGGCTCGGCGTAGATCGACTGGTAGCGGCCGAGATAGCAGGGGTCGTGATAGACAACGGAGTCGGTGGTTGGTCCTGACCGCAGGTCCTTCGACTCCGCGCTACGCGCTTCGCTCAGGATGACAGGACCGGAGGGGACGGGTAGGCGCGATTTGTGGCGGGCCATGAATTCGGAGTGGTGCTCGATGTGGGGGGCGATGCCGAAGTCGCGCCAGTCGGTGGCGATGGTGCGGACGCAGTGGGGGCAGATGGCGACGATCTTCTGGACTCTCGCAGAATGGAACTGCTCCAGGCCATGTTCGGCGAGGGTCTGGAAGACGAGGTCGTTGCCCAGGCGGCGGGCGGGGTCGCCGGTGCACTTTTCTTTGCGGAGGACGCCGAAGGTTGTGCCGAGGTGGTCCATGATGCGGGCGAAGTCGGCGACGATCTCGCGGCCGTGGGGATCGTACGCGCCCATGCAGCCGAGCCAGAGGCAGTACTCCTGCGTCCCGTCGAAGATGGGGAGCGCGGCGCGGGCGATGAACTGGTCGCGCTCGGAGGCGGGCAGGCCGAGCGCGTTGCCGGATTTTTCCAGGGCGAGGAAGAGCTTGGTGCCATAGGGGTCTTGCCAGGCGCCGGTGTTGGTGGCGCCGCGGCGCAGGCCGATAATGATGGGCAGGTGCTGGATGCCGACCGGACACTGGAATTCGCACGCGCCGCAGGTGGTGCATTCGTAGGCGGCTTCCAGGGAGAAGGTGCCAGCGTCAACCCAGGTCTCAGAAGCGAGACCTGGGGCACCCACTTCCGTGGCGGGGCGGAGGTCGGTGAGCAGCGGGACTTCGGAGTGCGGGCCGAAGGTGTTGAGGTAGGAGCGCGTGCCAAGGATGATCTCCTTGGGGTTGAGGACCTTGCCGGTGGCGGAGGCGGGACAGTGCTCGGTGCAGCGGCCGCACTCGACGCAACTATAGGCTTGCAATGCGATGATCCGGGTGAGGTCGCGGCCGGCGACGAGGCCGAAATCGTCGGAATCCACGTTCTCATCACTGGAGAGCGGCGGGATGGCAGAAAAGCCTTCGCGCTTGAGGAAGATGGTGAAGGGCGAGAGGACGAGGTGCAGGTGCTTGGTGTGCGGGATGAGCGGAAGGAAGACGAGCAGCGTTAGGGTGTGCGTCCACCAGAGGGCTTTGAGGGCTGGGCTGGTGGCGGGAATCAGGAACGCGACGAGGTAGGTGACCATCAGCAGGAAGATGAGCAGGGCGATGACGCCGGATTCGGCCGAGACTTTGCCGAGCCAGATGGGGCGGACAAAAAAACGGCGGACGAATAGGCCGAAGATTGAGACGGCAACCAGCAGCGCCCACATGGCGGCGAAGGTGAAGTAGAAGCGGCCGATGAGGCTGACAGGCGAGAGAAAGCCGAGGCGGAGGCCGGTGGCGAGGTGATTGAGCGAGACCAGGGCGAAGGCGAGGAATCCCCAGAAGACGAAGGCGTGGGCCAGGCCGGGGAGCGGGCGCTCACGGATGACTTTGGATTGGAAGAGCACTTCGCTGGTGAAGGCCCGGATGCGGCGGGAGATGGGACGGAGGCACCAGCCGAGGTCTTTGCGGGCGGTGAGGATGTTGCGGAGGATGGGAGCGAAGCGGAGGAAAAAGAGGGCGACGGAGACGGCCGAGAGCAACAGCAGGAGGAGGATTTCGAGCGAGGCGAAGTGCTGGGGCTCGGCGAAGGTAGGCAGCAGCGGGTGCTTCATCATGCCGGTGCCGCACGGAAGGAGATGACTCGTGAGATGCTGAGGCGCGGCGGCTTGCACACGGGAATCATACCGCTCACCGGACAAAGGCAACTACAGAGATTCTGACTCTTCGAGTCAGAATGACGAACGCGATGACGAACGCGTATGGGGGTAGTTGCTGTTTTGGCGAGCCGGCTTAGTAGCTGAGGAACTCGTCGGAGCCGCGGCGGAGGCGGATGCCGGCAATGCCGAAGATGACGGCGAGGACGAAGAGGATGGCGTTCCAGTAGACCATGGGGCGGGCCCAGCCGGGCGAGTAGGAGAGGTCCTGTCCGGACCAGAGCGTGACCAGTGTTCCGACGATAATGCATTGGAAGCAGATGACAAGGAAGAGTTGGCCACGGCGGCGGCGGCGGTCGAGAGCCTCGACCTCCTGCGGGGTCAGGTGGCGTTCCTCGACGGGGATGAGCATGTTGGCCATGGGGCGGTCGTCTCCTGGGCTAATGGTCAGTCTTGCAGATCTCTCGAAGGCTGCTCGCTTTATGTATTAAATCACAAACTGGCACACGAAAGTGCGGTGCAGCCAAGGACAAATACGGAGATCCTTCCCGCCCCAGCCAGCAAGCTGGCCGGGGGCCCCGTTCGCTCCGCTCAGGATGACAGCCATGAGATTCAGGACGGCAGCCATTGAGATGGCGATAGTCCGTCGATTACAGGAAGGCGACGGACTGGATGCCGGCGACGTCGAAACGCTTGCGGCAGCGGATGTTCTTGCAGCCGACTAGGTCGTCGGTGCGGACCATGTAGCTTTGGGCCTTGGCGAAGCGGGCGCGGTCGCGTTCGTCGGCGCCGCGCGGGACCTGGGCCTTCTTGCGGCGGACGAGCCATCCGATCTGGTACTCGCCTGGCTGGCCGCAATGCGGGCAGGTCATGGTGTGGGTGCGCTGCTCGGGCTTCTCGTCGAAAAAGTCACGTTCTTCCATTGCGGGGTCCCCTCCTGGAACCGCGGCGGCGGATTCGGCGCGCGAGTTCCTGGCCGTTCTACTGCGAACAAAAGTATATGGCATGGAGATTCCTCCGGTCATTGAGTCCGAATCTTGCGTGCAAACGTGGCTTTGGTGCTTTAATCGGTGCTGCGGGGAGATGCCGGTATGGGCAAGGCGAAGAAGAAGGTGTTTTCCGTGGTGAAGGCGGTGAAGGAGAACGCGCGCGATCGCGTAGGGCCGGTGCCCCCGGAGCGGGTGATTCCTGACCCGAAGCAGAAGGCTGCCGCCAAGCCCAAGCATAAGAAGACGCTGGCGGATTTGATAGATACTGCTTACGAAGGTTGAAAGGGGTCCATCTGTATGCGCATTGTTCGCTGTGTACTTGCTCTGCTATTCGCCGTC
>Ga0224557_1001779_pt1 | contig 19800 bp, 17 predicted proteins | sample 714S31014metaG_FD_180677 | JGI IMG/M metagenome (GOLD analysis project Ga0224557, IMG submission 180677) | Peat soil microbial communities from Stordalen Mire, Sweden - 717 S3 10-14 | ecosystem: Environmental > Terrestrial > Soil > Wetlands > Peat | place: Sweden: Norrbotten County, Stordalen...
GTCCAGGGAAAGGGACCTGTCCGGGCGGACCGCAAACACCGGAACCCGGCGCCCCTGGCCCATGACGGATTATGCAAGGTATCACGCACAGTTACCGCAGGTCAGGGGCACCCTCGCCGGAGGTCTGCGTCTGGCTCAGCTACTGGGGAGGCTGGCGTGGCGGAAGATCCTGGCTGGGTGGGACTGCCGGAAGCGATCGAATCGCTACGCGCGGACCTCGCGGCGGCCTGGTGGGATGGCAGGCGGCACCGTGTCCGGTTCCGTGTTGAGCCGGTGGAGCTGACTGTGCAGGTAGGCGTAACCCGGACCGGCAAGGGTGCCGCCGGAGTCCGCTGGCACGTGCTGACGCTTGGCGGCGAGCGGTCAAAGGAAACCGCCACCACGCAGACGCTGAGGCTGCGGCTCACCCCCGTGCTCTTCGATGGCAAAGGTAACGAACTGCCCCCGGGAGAGCAGTTTATTTCTGACTTTGATGACGACGCGGGCGAGAATGACGAGCCAGCCCACGAGCGGGAGTGAGCAGTGCCGGTGGAAACCAGCAGGGTGGCACTTATCGAGTACACCGCTCCGGACGGTTCCCCGTGCGTCGGGTCGGGCCTGCTGTTCGATGACCGGTATGTGCTGACAGCTGATCATGTAGCAGACGGCGTTGGGCACAGGGTGATGTGCGCCTACGGCGAGTTTCCGGTGAGCGCCGTGCTGCGGTCTCATGACCGGGATGTCGACTTGGCGGTGATGACTCTCAGTGAGCCGGCAGGCGAGTTGGCGCGGCTGTCGTTCGCCCAGGTAAACCGCACGCGGATCGATCGGGTGAGCGGGTGCAGGGCGGTCGGGTACCCACGGTGGAAGAAGACCGGGGGGAAGCGGTCGGCCGCGCAAGTCGACGGGTACGTGCCGACGGCGGAAGATACAGGTCCGGCTGCTGCCCGCGGGCAGCGCGCTGCGTTTCTCACCCTTGTTGGCGGAAGGATCCCGGGCGCTCCGCTCATCCCGGAGACGGAACTTCGGGACGAGCCGGGAAGCCCGTGGGGCGGCATGTCGGGCGCGGTCGTAATCGCTGGCGACCTGGTGATCGGTGTCGTGCGGAGCCATAATCTCGCCGCAGGTGGCCAGTCGCTCACCGTCACGCCGGTGACCGCGCTGAATGAGCTGGGGGCCGGGCTCCGGCAGCGCTTCTGGGACGTCCTGTGCATCGGAAATCCCGGGAATCTGTCGCGGCTCCCCGAAGACGCGTGGGTGAGCGTGATCGCGGGAGCGCTGTCTCCAGATGTGCAAGATGCTTATCGCCCGAGGCTGAGCGCGGCATCGGAGCTTCCGGTGAGCTGGACACTCGATGAGCTCTCGGCGTTGCTGCGCAAGGCGAAAACGGCAGGGCACCGCAATCCCACGGTGGATGTGCTGACCGCGCTGTGCGAGGCGCTCGCCGCCAAGCCGGTGTTCCGCGAGCTTGGCGGGGCTGGGCTGACGCTGGGAAAGTTGAAGAGCGTGTACCGGCGTGAGATCGGCCGGTGGCCGGCCGGCAATTCGGCCGACGCGTTGCTCGCCGAGGCTGCCAGCGTGGGTATCGCCGAACGCCATGAGGGGGATGCCAGGTCGCTTGGCGCGCTGGCCCGCTTCATGGTCGCGGTGGCCGCGGCGCGGAGCGTCCCGCCCGGGAACTGGGATCTCATGGCGCGCTGGATTGGTTCTCTCGGCCATCAACTGGCGGACGCTCAGACCTATTACGGTCGGCGCCGGGATACCACTGCCTGGCTGTTCGTCGACTTGGGGAAAGAGCCAGCCCGCGGCGCGGCACCGTGGCCTGCCGAGGTGGCCTGGACAGTGTGGTACCGGGACGGGCCGATACCGGGGAAGCCTGTCGTATGCGAGACGGCGTCCGCGGCGGGCCTGAAGAAGGCCCTCGCCGCCGTTCTGGGGCAGGTGCCCGTCCGGCCGCTTCTGGTGGATCTAGCTGTACCGTGCGCGCTCATGGGCGAAGGGATCGAGCACTGGCCGGTTCTCGAAGTGGACGACGGCTACGCAGAGCCGCTCAGCGCCCGGTGCTGGCCGAGGTTGCGCTGGTCGCAGCGCTGGCTGAAGCCAGCGCTGTATCTCGATCTCGTGGAGCATACCCGGCGGGGTTCATGGTCCGGGGACGCGGGCCAGTGGGTGCTGAACGACCCTGACCAGGCATGTTTTATCGGCGGGCGTGAGTCGCGAGAGCGCACCGGCCCCTCGCATACCGATCCGCTTCAGATCCTGCTCTGGCAAGGGCGCGGGTTCATCATCTGGTTTCCCCTCGGACTGCCGGGCCAAGCGGTTGAGGAGATCGCCAGGGTTGTGAGCGGCGTGCCGGTGGTCTCCCGCCGCGACGACCTTCCCGAGTACCTGCCATCGTTCCCTGAAAATCGCCCGGTGATCATCTGGGATGACCCGGAAGGGCGCGCTGGTTTCGCCCTTCCGCCGCCCGTCATGCTGGAATCCCTCTGACCGGCTGAACCATCACAAGAACCGGAGGCACCAGATGCCGTGGGATATCTTCACAGGTTCGGGCGTACCGAACGTTGCGGATGCGTGGCGGCAGATCCCGGGCCCGCCCCCGTGGCGTGACCGGGCGGCAGTGCGGACGCTTTTCGTGCCCACGCCTGAGCTGCTGCAGGCGGTCAATGCCGCATTGCACTTGCGTCGGCCGCTATTGCTGACGGGGTCCCCCGGATCGGGCAAGTCGATGCTCGCGAGCGTCATTGCCGACGAACTTGATCTAGGCCAGTTGCTTGAGTGGCACGTGACTTCCCGCAGCACGCTCGCAGACGCGCTCTATCAGTACGATGCCCTCGGCCGACTGCATGCGACCCAGGCCGGTCCTGCCTCGGGCGATATCGCGGACCATGTCGAAGACTTCGTCACTCTCGGACCGCTGGGCACGGCCCTGGCGTCGGCAGACCGTCCCCGCGCCGTTCTGATTGACGAGATCGACAAAAGCGATCTGGACCTGCCGGGAGACCTGCTTCACGTCCTGGAACTCGGCGAGTTTGACATTCCCCCACTGGTCCGGGCCGCCAGGAACAGCGATGTCCAGGTTGCGGAGACTTATCGTGTGAGGGGAGCGGACCGGGCCGTCTACGGGGTTCCCGAAGGGGTGGTGAGGCGAGCCCACATGCCCGTAATCATTCTCACCAGTAACGGCGAGCGGACCTTCCCGCCGCCGTTCCTGCGGCGCTGCGTGCGATTCGAGATGCCCACCCCGGATGAGTCATTCCTCAAGGAGGTAGTGGCGGCGCACCTCGGCGACGCCGCCGAGCAGCAGCAGGAGATCATCCGTGAATTCGCGGCGCGGCTCGTAGCAGGGGAGACCCTGGCCCTAGACCAGCTCCTGAGCCTGGTTTACCTGGTCACCGGCGAGGCGGCGCCGGGAACGGAGGCGCGCTCCAAGCTTGAGGCCATCCTGCTGGCGGAGCTGACCGGCCGGTGATCGAGGATGATGTCATCCGGTCGCTGACCGGTGCCCTCCCGGACTGCACGGCAGAGGAGATTGCTGACGTACTCTGGCTGGCCAGCTTGCTCCCGGGGCAGCAAGCGGACGCCGAGCAGCCTGGGGTCGACGGTGGAACGCAAGTCGCTCCGAAGGTCAGCGAATCGTCGCCGTCAATGCCGCGAGAAGGGCGTCCGCCCTGGGCCGAGCGGCCCGAGGTGACGCTGGCGCAGGGCGGGGCAGCAGCCTCCGGCGGCCGTATCGTGCCGGCCACCATGGTCGGGTTGCGCGCGCCGGCCACGGTGAATCAGCGGCTGTCCACTGCACGGGTGCTCTCGCTGTTCAAACGGATACGCGGCCCTGGGCCGCCCGAGGTGGACATTGACGCAACCGTTGCCGCCACCGCCGACGCCCAGCGGCTCGTCGTCGTGACCAGCCCAGGGCGTGAGCGCGGCCTGGACGTGGCCCTGGTCGTCGACTCCTCGCCGGTCATGGACGTGCTCGGCGGCGATCTTGCACAGTTCGAGGCTATGCTGCTGCGCGCCGGCGCATTCCGCTCCGTCACCCGGTGGACGCTCGTCCCCGGACCCGAGGTGCTAATCCGAGACCGTGCCGGGGTGGAGCACTCCCCGGACAGGCTGGTAGATCCGTCAGGCCGGCGGCTCGTGCTGCTGGTCACCGACGCGGTGGCGGACCACTGGTACGCCCGTGACACGTGGCAGGCACTGCGGCGGTGGGCCGATGTGATGCCAACCGCGATCATCGACGTTCTCCCCGATCATTACCGCAGCTACAGCGCACTCGGCGGTTCCGCGATCACCATGCGCTCCCGCAGGCCCGGCGCGCCGAACCGGATCGCGGACGTCGCGGTCGACTGGTGGGATCGCGAAGCGGATCGCGCCGCCCGTGCAGAAGTGCCCGTGCCTGTCGCCGGACTGCGCCCGGAGTCGCTAGCCGTCTGGGCGCAGGCAGTCGCCGCAGGCACCGCCTGGGTGGACGCAGTATGGGCCCGGCAGCCCCCCGGCCGCAGCGCCCGAGAGACTAACGCCGACCTCAGCGCCGAGGACCGCTTCCGCGCGTTCGAGGCCAGGGCATCTCGCGGAGCACAGGATCTCGCCCGCATCCTCGCGGGCGCTCCCGTGCTCTCCTGGCCACTGATCACCGTCCTGCAGGCACGCCTCCTTCCCGAGACCTCCACCAGTGAGCTGGCGGCCCTCCCGGCCCGGACCTTCAAGCACGGGCCGACGTACTGGTTGCCACCTTCAGCGCGGGCTTCACCACCGCTGAAGACATAGAGCGGACGATATCCGAGGGATTCGCCTCGTCCACGGTTATCGGCGCATTCACGAACATTGAGCAGTTCTGGAGTCCTGAGCGGCCGGATGCCATGGCCGAAGGACATCGGATTGCTAGTAATATGAAGCGGCAAGTCCGCCTAAGCCCGACGCTCGACGAACTGCACCCGCTGGCCAGTCATGTCGCGGAGGCCGCGGCCATGTTCACGCTGGAGGACTTCGCCGATCTCACCGAATTGGCTGCAGGTGACCCGACAGAGCTGGCTAGGATGGTCCAGTTCGACCGGAGGTCCGTAGCCCTCTCCGGTCGCCATGACGAATTGGTAAAGTTCTTCACCCCCTATGGGGTCGTGCTTGCCTGCGACCTGATTCGCGACGGCATAACCGATCCAGACACCCTCCGCGTCGAACTGGACAAACGAAGCGGAATGTTCGCATTCCGGCAAATGCTAGTCAACCTGTGCACCCAAGACGCCGACCTGGTGAAGGCACGAAACCTGAACCGCCAACTCGGCGAACTCCTGTCGAACCCGCCTTCTGACCCGGATGACGTCCTTACCAACAGCGAACGGGCGACACTCGACCGCGCAATCTCCGGCGTCATCCAAATAGTTGGACCTATGAGCGTCGTCAAGCCTCGTTTGCCCGGGAAGATCGTCATCGAGGTGGTAATCGGGCCTGGCGGCGCGCCTGGGATGTTCCGGGTCGAGCTCATGTCTTCCCCGGCGGGGGAGGCGTCTGCGACCGTGCGGCTGGATGTTGACGCGCTGCTGGCGCGGCGCGGTCCGCTCCAGCTAGCGGTGCTCGCCTCAGGGGTGGCCACCCGCGCGGTGGTGTCACCGACTGAGCAGGCGATGCGCGATATCGGGAAGGTGCTGTTCACCGCCCTGCTGGGAACCGGCGAAGTGGCCAGCAGGTACCGTGCCGCCGAGGCAATCGCGGCCGAGCGCGGGCAGAGCCTGAGTGTGGTGCTGCGGATCGATTCCCCGGCGCTGGCGAGCCTGCCATGGGAGGCGATGTTCGACCAGGCCGCCGGGCAGTACGTCTGCCGACAGAACCAACTAGTCCGGCACGTCCCGGTCGCCTCGGTCCCGGCGCCACTTCAGGTCGAGCCGCCGCTGCGGATACTGGGCGTGGTCTCATCCCCCCGAGGACTGCCCGCTCTGGACGTCGAGAAGGAAAAAGATCTACTAGCCCGCGCCCTAACCAGAACGGTCAGCCAGGGCCTGGTTGAGCTGCACTGGGCGCCCAGCGCCACCTGGGTCGGCCTGCAAGATCTGCTGCTCGACGGGGAATGGCATGCGCTGCACTTCATCGGCCACGGCGACTTCGACCCAGAGAGGGAGGAGGGGCGGCTGGCCCTGGAACGCGGAGACGGCCAGGCCGACCTAGTAGAGGCGCATCGCTTTGTCGCACTGCTACGGCAGGCCCGCGCTATGCCGCGCCTGGTGGTGCTGAACTCCTGCTCCGGCGCGACGGGCAGAGCCACCGACCTGTTCTCCGGCACCGCTGCTGCGTTGGTCCAAGGCGGTGTGTCGGCCGTGGCCGCGATGCAGTACGAGATCTCCGACAACGCCGCAGTCGCGTTCGCCCAAGGCTTCTACGCCGCGATCGCCCGCGGCCGAGGCATTGACGACGCGGTCTCAAGCGGCCGGGTGGCGATCCTCGTGCTCAGCGACAAGACCATGGAATGGGTCACACCGGTGCTGTACCTCCGCGGCCGCGACGCCCGCCTATTCTCCCTCCCGTCGCCCGCCGCGGGCAAAAGCCGCGAGGAAGATGGGAACAGCGATACTGACGGCCAGGCCAGAGAGCTAGCCGAGGTCGGAGGTGGCTCGGTGCACACGAGCTGGGAGCAGCTTGACCGCCTCGAAGGGCTTGAGTCAGTGAAGGCCCGACTGAGACAGCTGGACGCCCAGGTCGCCGCTGACGCCGAGTTGCGGCGGCTTGGCCGGATCAGACCCGACGTCGAGCCGGGGTCAAACCACCTGGTTTTCACCGGGAACCCGGGCACGGGCAAAACGACGGTGGCCGTCCTAATCGGCGAAATGTACCGTGATCTCGGCGTGCTGCGCCGCGGGCACACGGTCGCGGTCGTTGCCAGTGACTTGATAGCGGAGTATGTCGGACAGACTGCAGGCAAAGCGAACGCGGCCATCGACCGGGCGCTGGACGGGGTGCTGTTCATCGACGAGGCCTACCGGCTAAGCGAGTCGCGGGGCGGGTACGGTTGGGAGGCTATCGACACGCTGCTAGCCCGCATGGAGCGCGACAGGGGCCGGCTGGTGGTAATTCTCGCCGGATACCCGAACCAGATGGAGCAGTTCCTCGACTCCAACCCAGGGCTGCGGGTGCGGTTTTCCGAGTCGAACATCATCAGGTTCGACGACTATCCGCCCGAGGTGCTGCTACGCATCCTGCTGAACAGGCTGGCCGAGCGCGGCGTGACCTGCACAAGCGAGCTGCAGGCGCAGCTTGAGACCGTGGTTGGCGGCCTGTACCGGACCCGGCGGCAGGGATTCGGCAACGCCGGGGAGATGCGGAACCTCGCTGACGAGGTCTTCGGCCACTGGGTGCAGCGCGCAGGCAGACAGGTGTCCCTGCCTGCCGACACCGCGGATCTGCCCGAGAGGCTGCGCGCCTACCTGCAACCACGGCTGGAAAGCACCGTGGAGCTGCTCCGTGAGCTTGAAGAGATGACCGGTCTGCAACCAGTCAAGGATCAGATCAGGGCTCTGGTGGCTCGGATAAGGCTCGCCCAGCGGCGCGATCGGCCGAGCGAGGAGCTGATCGCGCCGCACATGCTATTCCTCGGCTCGCCCGGCACCGGCAAGACCACCGTGGCGCGGCTGATCGGTCACATCTTCAAGTCGCTTGGGCTACTCACCAAGGGGCACTTGGTCGAGGTCAACCGGTCGGAGCTAGTCGGCGGCTATGTGGGGCAGACCGCATTGAAGACCACTGAGCGGATCAATGAGGCGATGGACGGGGTGCTGTTCATCGACGAGGCATACAGCCTGTCCAGGTCGGGGAATCCCGACCTCGGCCGCGAGGCCATCGACACGCTGGTCCCGGAGATGGAGAACCGGCGGGGCAGGCTCTGCGTCATCGCGGCCGGCTACCCGGCCGACATGGACGGCTTTCTCGCTGCCAACCGGGGGCTCGCCTCCCGCTTCTCCGAGCGCGTGGAATTCCCTGACTACTCAGACGGTGAGCTGGTCACGATCCTTGTGGGCATGGCGGCCGAGGAGGGGTTTGAACTTGAGACCAGTGCCGAGTCTAGGGCGCTGCACTGGTTCGAGGCTCGCCGCGCCCGTGATGGTGCCAACTTCGGGAACGCTCGAGCCGCGCGCGGCCTGCTTGGCGATATGCGCCGTCGCTTGGCCGAGCGTACCGTAGACCTGCCCGACGAAAGCGCCCAACTGGACACCTTCACGGCGGAGGACGTCCCTGATCCCGGCCACTGATCAGAATCCGGTCAGTAGGATTCCAGCAGGTCAGGGCCGGAATATACCTCCGATGTACCGGCACGGATGTGGCCTACGGCGGTGCCTTCCCAACACTTTTGGGCCGAATTCGGCACTGGACGTAGATTGGACACAGGCCGCCATTCGTCTCGGACATGCGTGCTGAATCCGTGCTGATACTAAGGGGTATAACAGGCCGCTGACCTGCGGAAACTGCCCGTACGGCCAGGATCTTCACCATCTTCGAGGGGACGAGTGAGATCCAGCGGATGCTGATCGGGCGGGCCGTGACTGGACTGGACGTTCGGTAGCCCTGAACTGCGGATATACCTATCGTTGACCTGGGGAGGCGGGCCGTTTCACTGGTGACTGGGGCGGCCCATTCTCTGTGTCGGTTGTCCGAATCATCCCGGTTATTTCCCGTCGTTTCCGGACCGCGTGCTGAATCGGTGCTGATACCTGGGCCGATCCCGGGCCGCCCTGTGAGTTCAGATAGCAACGTCCCATTCATTTGCGAGCCACTTGAGGTCGGAGGCGGCCTGGCCGCGTGCCTTCTGCTCGCCGACGAACAGGTCGTCGGTCTTGCGCAGGACGAGGACGTACGGGCTGCCCTGGCGCTTGGTCACGTGCGTGACCGGTGCTTCGGCGGCGTCGATCCTCGTATGGACGTGCTGCCGGCGTTGCTTGGCGAGCGGCCACTCGAGCATGCGCCGGTCCGGTGCGGCGAGGAATTCGCGCAGTGTGGCGCACAGGTCGCAGGTGCAGCCGCCCGCGGGCAGTGTGACCGACCAGTCGCCGGGCTCGCGCTGCGGCCGGTCCAGCTGGCCGCGCAGCCGCGCGGCGCAGTCGGCGGCCAGGTCGCGGAACTCCGCCTCGTCGTGTGACGGGTCGGCGGACGGGGCCGCTTCCGCACGCAGGTCCGCGGCGGCCCGCAGGACGGCGATCTCCAGGGTGGCGACCGGGTCGCCCTCCAGCTGCTGGATATAACCGGAGATCGTGCCTAGTGTGCTGACGGATCCCGTGGCCGCGGCCGTGGTCAGCAGCGCGGTGAGCGGCTTGCCCAGCTCGCCGAGCTTCCTGTCCCGGTAACTGGGTGATGACGACGCGAGCCCCGTATCGGCATCCCGCCGGATCTGATCCCATGCCAGGTCGAGCAATTGCCGCGCTGTCCCGCTGCGGCCGCTGCCGTGCAGGCCCGTGCAGATGCCGGGCAGCCATCTGGTTACCCACTCCGCCTGTCCCGTTCCCCGGTCCCAGGCCTGCCGGTCTTCGCCGAACCAGCCGCGCAGGAGATCCGCCGTCCAGTCCTGCCCGTACCGGGCGGCGACTTGCCCGAGTGCTTCGGTTTCGTGCTCCGTGAGGTTCTCGATCTTGAACGGTTTCAGCAGCATGGCGGCTACCCTCGCGTCCGCCACGGCGTCCGCCGCGCGTAGCGCTTTGCCGAGCGGGGGAACCGAGTTCCGGCGGCCCAGGCCGCTCCAGACCGGTTCCAGGGTGGCCGCGGCTTCCCGGGAGCCGGCCGCATCCCCCGACGACGCGATGGACACGATCTCGTCGAGAGCCCAGCCCGGCGAGGTCTCCGCGCGGTTCGCGAACGCCTGCGCCCGGGGCCACACGATGATCGCGCCGCGGTGATACCACCGGTCCAGCGTGTTACCCCAGTTCCCCATGTAACCCTCGTACTCCGACTCATACGGTTCCAGGTCCCCGGACGGAGTCGACGCGCATACTTCGGTGTCGTCCACGGACAGCGAGGTCCCCTCCAGCCGGGCGGTGTCCGGGCCGGTACAGTGCGTGAGTGAGACCTCCGTGTTGATCAGGTCATTGATCTCGTACTCGGCGGAGTCTCCGGAGTCCTCGTGCTCGTCGTAGTACCGTCGGCGCCGGTATCCGTATCCCTCGTCGGCGGGCCACGCGTCGTGCGTGGTCCGGACGTCGGCGAGCCCGAGGATCGCCTCGCAGCCGACGGTCTCGGCCGCCTCGCGCAGCAAGGGGACGCGCCGGGCGTCGGCGCCCTTCATCTGCGTCCACTTCAGCGCGCGGGGCGTGTACTCGTGGTCGAGCAGGTACACGAGCCGGCTCGGCGGGTCGGCCCTGCGCTGGCCCCAGGAGTGCGTCGCGGGCGTGCAGAAGTGCTCGCGAAGCAGGTCGGCCAGCTCAGCGACGGTTCCGGCGTCGCCTTCCTGGCGGCGGGAGGTGTCCCCGCGCAGCATCAGGTTGTAGGTGAGGGTGATCCGGTACCCGGACCGGACCTTGAGCACCTCGTGCTGGCAGTCGGCGTAGAACGCGACGAGCGAGAGGGAGTCCCGTGATCCCCGGTAGGCCTTCCAGTCCTCGCCCTTCCCGATCATCAGCTCGCCGCCGGCGTAGGCGGACGGCAGTGTCACAACGAGGGTGCCGATCATCTCGTCGGTCTTCTCAGTGTCCTGGTGCCTGAGGAAGAACTGGTCCGGCTCGTAGACGAGCAGGGAGTGCAGGTCGACGTCCAGTTCTGCGGCGTTCGGAAGCCCGAGTTCCTCCTTCACGGCGGCGAGGACGTCGCGCAGGACGGCGGGATCCCAACTGGCGTGGACCAGACCGGCCGGGATTTCCCAGGTGTCGCGCACTTCGGGGTCCGTGAGGGTGTCCTCCCCGCGGCCGAAGCGGGCGGGTTTCCCGAGCGTGATCAGCTTGCGCGCCTTCGCGGGCGTCACCGGGAACTTCGCGCGCCCGAATCCCTCGACATCGAGGGTGAGCGCGTCCATCCGCACCGTGCGTTCCGTACTGGACGCGGGCTCCGAGTCGCCGCGTAGTGTCTTGCCCAGCCGGTCTCGTGCCGCCGATGCCATGCCGCTGTCTCCCGTGATTCTTCGCCGCCCCTGTCCATCGCGACTGTAATGACCCCTGGGCTGTCTGGGCGGTCGTTTCGCATGCGGAGCGGCCGCTTGGCGAAAATTGTCCTCTGGTGGCCTGCCAGCTGCCGGCCGCTACGGCCCGCACAATGTATCACATGACTGTGATACATTCATTGCATGTCGATCTTCGAAGAGCCGTCAGTCGGGCTGCGGGAACTACGTCATCACACCAGTGAGGTGATCTCTCGGGTGCGCAGGGGCGAGACGATCGAGATCACCGAGCACGGGACGCCGGTCGCCCGACTGGTTCCGTTCGAGCGTCCTGAGCGGCCCGCTATCCTCGCTCGGCTGGAGGCCGCGGGGCGCCTGAGCCCCGCGAAGAACCCCGGCTACGTCCCTCAGCGGCTGCACCCCGTGACCGGCGCCGACCCGAACCCGCTTACCAGGGCGCTGCTGGAGGACCGAGAGAGCGAGCGCTGACCGGCCATGGCCCTCTATTACCTGGATACCAGCGCTGCGTTCAAGCTCCTGGCCGCGGAGGAGCATGCCGAGGCGTTCCTCGCCTTCTACCGTGAGCACCGCAGCGACAGCTGGATCAGCTCGGACCTGCTGCGGATCGAGGTGAGCCGCGCCGTGACGCGGAACTGGCCCGCGCTGATCCCCGACGCGCAGCGACTGCTTGACGCCTTCGAGTACGTCCAGATCGACGAGGACGTTGTCCGCTCCGCCATCGTCGAGCCGGACCGGCTGCTGCGGTCCCTGGACGCGATCCACCTGGCAACAGCACGGATACTCGGTCCGGAACTCACGGCCCTGCTGACCTATGATGACCGGCTCGCCAAGGCCGCTGCGGACGCGGGGATAACCGTTCTGGCGCCCGTGTTACCTGACCCGCGACCTGGCGGCGGTAGCCTCCCGGCAGGCCGGGCCCGGCTGAGCAGGAAGTCGTAGAACGCATTAGCGTCGGTGCGCTTCGCGAACTCCTCGCGCAGGATCTCCTCGCGGCGCTCGGCGAGATCCGGTGCGCCATTGAACAGTCCGATGAAGGAAAAGTCCCGTACCAGCTCGTCGGCCAGCAGCGATTCCGGCTCCGGGCTCATCGTCATGAGCCTGAAGATGCGCGCAGAGGCCGGGTCTCGTGTCCGGTCCACAACTGCACAGTGGTCACCGGCAATCGCCTGGCTATCCCGGCTATGGCAGTCCTGCCTTGTCGAGCCGATCCATCAGCGATGGCCGTTTCGCGTACCGCGTCCGCAGTTCGCGTACCCGCGCGGTGAACGCCGTGATGTCGTCCTCCCGTTGCGCGATCACGTGCAGGTCGCGCAGGAGCTGAGTGGCCTGGTCATATTCTTTCGGCTTGGAGAACACGGTCAGCTCCGCTACCTGCTGCCATGTCTCCTCCGTGCGTCCCGTCAGGTTTTGTAGGTGGCGCTCGTAGGTGGCGGCCTGCTCTGCTGCCCGCCGTGCCCGTGCTTCCTCCTTCGCCCGGGCCTCGGCCTGCTCTCGCGCGGCCCGCCGGGCCTCTGCGGCCGCTAGCAGTTCGCCCGCGGTCCGCCCCGTGCTGGCCGGCGTGGTGCCCGCTGGCCGGGACTCCCGCCGGAACCGGCGTACCAGCAGCGCCTCCACCTGCGCTCCCTCGCCTTCGGCGACCATCGTGAGGAACTTGTCCTTCTCGCTGGCTGACAGTGCCGTGACCCAGTCCGCGATCCCGTCATCGCTGACCGATACCAGCGGGACGCTGGCCTTCGCCGCGACCGCGATCAGGTCGTCATCGATCTTTAGGAACTGCGCGACCGAGGCCAGCGAGTCGCTCAGCTCCCTCAGCCCCGCCGGGACCGGGGGCTCGGCCTCGTCCGCCAGGTCCTCATCGTCCTCATCGAGCTCGCCCAGCTGGACCTTGAGCAGCCACCCCAGGTAGAGCAGCCGCAGGTCCCCGGTCGCCAGCTCGCCGCGGGCCGCGAGCAGCGGGTCGAGCAGCCCCTCGCCCTCGATCCAGTCGTCGCCCTCATCGTCGTCCCACCGGAACCGGACGATCACGTGCTCCGCGGTCTGTGTCACCCACGCCCGGTGCTCCTCAGCGCAGTACCGCTGCGCCGTCTGCGCGTCCAGCAGAGCCCGGGGCAGCCGGAACGCCAGCTCCCGCGTTCCCCAGTTCGCCGCGTACAGGTAGGCGTCGAAGTACTCCTCCAGCAGCCGCCCGGGGTCCCCGCGGAAGTCCCCGAACGAGTACTCGTTGGTGAACCGCGTCGTCGAGATCTCCGCCCGGCTCGACAGCGACCGCAGCCGCTGCTGCTGCTCAGCGGTCAGCCGTCGGTCCAGCGCCCGGAACTCGTAGTACTGGTACTCGCTCACGCGTACCTGGCCCAGTGCCGGTACGCGGCGATCCACTGGGCGCCTTCCGGGGGCGGTTCGGGCAGTGGCAGGTTCTCCTTGATCATCACGGCAAAGCCGCCGAGCTGCTCATCGTCGCCGTACGCATCGACGGTGGCCTCTTCGACCAGTGCATCCAGTTCCTTCTCGCTCAGATCCGGCATGCGGGAAATCCTAGGCGGGCGGCTGCCCTCGTGCCGTCCAGTCAGGCCGATAAGGCCGACGGGCCTTCGGGCACGGCGGCGGCGAGGGCCAGCAGCAGGGCGACGCACCGGGGGTTCTCGTTGATCCTCGGGGGACGGCTTCTGGAGCATGTCTGGAGCCGCTACGCTCACGGCCATGTCCCCCAAGAAGCGCGATGGAGGCAAGCGCCTCAGCGGTAATCCCCAGCGTCGTGAGCAGCAGCTGGCGAGCCGGAACCCGGTGAAGACGGGCAGGCCTGACGCGTCGTCCTGGGCGCGGGAGCTCAGCATCGAGGACCGGCGGTCGTTCGGCGACCTGGCTCGCAGGCTCGCTGGCTGGGCGCCCGCCATGCCATGGTGGGCGCAGTCCCATGACCGCGTCATCAAGAGCTTCCTTGACGAGCCGGTGCCGGAACGCCCCGTGGACATCGAGACCCGGGCCTGCACGGCAGTCGGGGACGAGTTCTACGCCCGGCTGAACTCCGGGGACACGGGGCTGGCGCCGGCCCAGTGGCTTCGCGCCCTCGTCGAGGAGACCGGAGCCCGGCTGCAGGCGGCGATCGCGTCCGGGGCGGACGACTGGCGCCCGCTGGCGGCGTTCCTGCGGGGCCTGGCGGGCATCGCGCCGGAACATGAGGCCAGCCCCGACTTCCCCGACATCAAGTTCCCCCGGGAGACCGCCGCTGCCTGCCTCGCCGCGGCGGCGAAGTCGCTCGCGGATTGCGGCCTTTCGGCCGCCGCCGTCCCCGCTCCGGACGAGGAGGATGACTGGGTGCCCGGCGAGGGCCTGGTGGCCCGGGACGCCTACGGCAGCCGGTTCCTCCTCGCCGTCCCGTTCAGCAGTGGCGAGGCTCGGGGGGAGGGCGATCACTGGTATGCGTGGGATGTTGACTCTTGCTGGCTGGTCACGGCGGTGGGCGCCGGGGCGTTCGGCTCTGCGGAGGATGCCCTTACGGAGTGGCGCGACGCGGTCGGCATGACCGCGGCCGACGCGAGGCTCTCGCCCTGCCCCGGGGAGCTGGCCGCCTGGCTGCTGGAGCCGTCGGCGCGCTCCGGCCCGCTCGGGGATATGCTCACCGGCGGCGAGCACCGGGAGCTGATCCGCGAGTATTTCCGGTCCAGGCGACGCGGCCAGCTGGTCCTTGGCTCCCTGCCTGGCGATGGGCGAGAGGCGGCACCGGTCTTCGCAGCCGAGATCGGCACTGCTCCCTTCGTGGACTGGTACGCGGGCCAGCACGCCGGTGCCCCGAAGCCTGGCAAGTTCCGGAAGCAGGCCGCCGAGACGGCAGGGTTCCTGCTGGACGCGTGGGGGCCGCGCGAGCACCCGGCCGAGGAGACGGTGTACTCCTGCTCGCCGCACCGCGTCGAGATGCTCGGCCGCCTGGTCCGCGATGACTACCTCCCGAAGGAAGGCAACGCGGTCCTGGCGCTGCTGCCCGACTGGGTCCAGTGGTGCGCCGACCGGGCGGGCCTGCCCGCCGCTCTGGCGGCGCCCGCCCTGGAAGCCGCCCGTGCCGAGGCCGCGAACTCGGTCACCGATGCCCACGGTCCTGGCGACGAGGACGGCGGCGGTGCCCCGTTCCGCAGGAAGGAGCTGTGATGGATTTCTCCGTGCTCGCCGACCGGGACTGCCTGGTCGTCTTCGCGGCCGTGGTGCTCTGCTCGGATCGCGGCGTGGAAGCCCACCAGATGGGTTACGACTACGGCGGCATCGCTCACCTCACCGCGAAGGGCGCGGCCGGGCGGACGGGGCTGAGCCAGGCCGCGTCCGGGCGGGCCCTGCGGCGGCTGGAGGAGGCGGGCCTCATCATCGGCAACGGGGACGGCGATGCCTGGCGGACCAGCGCGGGCATCCTCGCCGGGGGCGGCGACAACGCGTCACCCGAACCGGGGCAAGGCATCGTTGCGGAGACGGCGGGCGCCGGGACTGAGATGGTGGGGGCCATGCCGGGCAGGCCGCTCCCGCCGCCGGTCGCCGCCCTTATGGAACAGTTCGGCATGACAGAGGCCGGTGTCCTCGCGCTCGCCATGAGCGGCCCGGCCGAGGATTTCAGCATTCCCGGCGAGGTGCACGTCGGGGGCAGGCGGGTGCCCCGGCAGGAGCTGCCCCGGCTGAAGAAGCCCGCGGCGACGACCGTCCACACGGTGAAGGCGAGCCTGAACGGGGCGAAGCCGCCGGTGTGGCGGCGTCTCGAGCTGCCCAGCGAGCTGACCCTGAACATGGCCCACGAGGTGCTGCAGATCGCGTTCTCCTGGCACGGGTACCACCTGCACCAGTTCGAGACCGCCTGCGGGGCGTTCGGCAGGCCGGACGACGACGGAGACTGGGGCTTTGAAGAGGTAGGCGACGAGTCCGCCGTGGTGTTTGCCCAGGTCGCTGCGGAGGAGAAGGCGAAGATCGTCTATGTCTATGACTTCGGCGACGACTGGCGGCACGACATCGTGGTGGAGAAGATCACCCCGGCCCTGCCAGGCGTGGCCTACCCGCGCTGCACCAGCGGTCGCGGCTGGGCACCGGAAGAAGATAGCGGCGGCATCTGGGCGCACAACGAGGCGGTCGCAGCCGCCGGACCGGTCATGCCATTCACCCCCGCTGCCCTCGGCGCTCTCAGCGAACTCGCGGAGCCGACCTGATGATCCTGCTGCCGCGTGAGGCGATCTGGACGTGTGCGGCCGTTTTCAGGGTGCTTCCGGGAGGAGCCTGAACGCGGGAACGTCCCTTGGGCGGACAAGGAGAAGTCCCGCATCGGCTCGTCGGCCAGCAGCGATTCCGGCGCCAGGCTCGTCGTCATGAACCCAGGATCTCGTCGGCCGAGGAAGCACCGTCAGCATGCGTAGCGGGCGGTGACCTGTGCGGCTGGAACCCGTGCGCGGCACCGAAAGGGCAGCGGTACCCCCATGCGCACGGCGATCGGAAGCCCCGCGCGGGTATGCCGATGACTCTTCCCATGCACTCATTAGATCTTCACCATTTTTGAGGGAACGAGCGAAATTCAGCGGATGATCATCGGACGCGCGGTGACAGGATTGGACGTTCGGTAGCCTGAACTGCGGATATACCTATCGTTGACCCGGGAAGACCGGCCGTTCCACTCGGAGGTGAGGCGGCCCTTCTCGCGTGGAGTTTGTCCGAATCGTTCCGGTTATTTCCGGTCGCTTCCGGACCGCGTGCTGAATCCGTGCTGATACCTGGGGTCGTATGGTCTAGACCAATCACGGAACAGGTCTAGACCAATTGGTATAGTGCGGCCCTAGTGGTCGGCGGGACGCGGCCGAGGTTCCTGTCCTTGAGGCGGCTGTCGTACCCGGCGGCGATCAGCCGCCGGTACCGGAACACCCAGGTCGGGCATGCGCTCATGTCTGGCCACCGGCAAGTTCGCGTTCGATTTGCTCGATGGTGGGGAGATTGGCCTGGAGGGACTCGGGCAGGGACTGCGCGAGCTGGTACTCGGCGATGCCGAGCGGGCGTGCGTTGTCCCGCAGCGCGTACTCGGCGACGATCTGGTTCTTGGATTTGCAGAGGATCAGGCCAATGGTCGCCGCATCCTGCTCGTGCTTGACCTGTGCGTCGATCGCTGTCATGTAGAAACCGAGCTGGCCGATGTGCTCGGGGCTGAACTTGCCTGCCTTGATCTCAATGACGACGTAGGCGCGGAGCTTGAGATGGTAGAAGAGCAGGTCGATGAAGAAGTCGTCGCCGCCCACCTCCAGGTGGACCTGCCGTCCCACATAAGCGAACCCGGCGCCGAGTTCGAGGAGGAAGTCGGCGACGTGATCGACCAGGGCCTGCTCGATCTCCCGTTCGCGCGCGTCCTCCTCTAGGCCGAGGAAGTCGAGCTTGTAGGGGTCTTTGAGCGACTCGCGGGCGAGGTCGGACTGCGCGGCCGGCACAGTGCGGTCGAAGTTGGTGACCGCCTTGCCCTGGCGCTCGATGGCCCTGGCCTCGATCTGCATGGTCAGGATGTTGCGCGACCAGCCGTGTTCGACGGTTGCGGCGGCGTATCTCAGCCGAGTGTCGCTGTCCTTGAGCTTGGTCAGGAGCACACGATGTTGTGCCCCCACGGGATTTGTCCAACAGCCTGTTGGACGACTGCTTCCTCAGGCCACGCCTCGGCGAACGCGCGCATGTACATGAGGTTTGCCCGGGAGAAGCCGCCGAGGTCGGGGAACACCTCGCGCAGGTCATGGGCCAGGCGCTCGACGACCTTACCGCCCCACCCCTGCTCGGCCTGGTGGTCGAGGATGCCCCGGCCGATCTGCCAGTAGAGCCGGAGCAATTCGGTGTTGACCGCCAGCGCGGCGCGCTGTTGGGCGGCGTGGATGCGACCTTTGAGGTCGGCCAGCCAGCTGGCGTACCCCTCCGGCGGGTCGGTGAGCGCGGGCACCTTGTCGGACACGTGACAAGTCTGCCAGCACCATCCGACAATTCGCGGATCGACTTGCAAGCTGCAAGCGCCAGCCCGCGTCACCCCTCGGGCCAGATGTGGCCGAGGCTACGCACTGCCCGTTGCGTGGTGCCCAGTCGGATGAGGCGGAGCGCCGAGCGTGTTCTTAGAGTCGGGGATCACCGAATCGGTCTGTGATGCGTAGGACGAATTGCCATCCTTCATACGGCGAGAGAGCCTGGCCCAACTCGTCCCAGCTGATGGCATGACCGTCCACGACCAGCGTCAGCGGGCCGAATGGGCCGACCGTCTCGATTCGACCGACGACCTCGTCGGCAAGGCGACCCTCATCGTGGCAGATCTCCCACCCTCCTGAGTCGGTCCGGGTGAGGCTGCGACGGGCCATCTCGGTGTCGGCGCGCACAGTGACCAGGTCCAGGAGCATTTTCGGGTCGGCGTCATGGTCGCCGAACTCCTCGAACTCGTAGCCGCCGTCCGGTGGCGGGTCCTGCTCGACCAGGCGTGCCGAGATACCAGCTGGCCCGCGTGATAGTCGGTAGATCATGCTGTGGGACGTACCGTCGGCGTCGTTGATCGTCACCGGAGGAGGCGCGTCGGGCAGGCGCGGCAGGCCGGTGCCAGCCACGATGCGATCGTCGAAACAGCGGTCACACAACGGACCCTCGGCACCGAGGTGCATGTCCGCCGGCAAGCCTCCGCACGATGCACAGCCTGCGCTACCCGCTACGGACACCTCCACCTCCAGCCAGTTTGCTGCTTCTGTGTCGCACAGCAGCATGTCAGCGGCCGGGTTCGGCCCGCAGGATCTCCTCTGACCTCTCCGCCAGATCCGGATCGGACTCGAAGGACGCGAAGAACGGCAGGTCCCGTACGCCGTGAGCGGCGTCAGCCCGGCCCCGGATCAGCTCAAGAACAGGCCGAACCTCCGCTTCGGGAAGCTCGTCCACCAGGTGATGCAGTTCCTCACGCCTCGCGCTCATGCCGCCAGAATACGAGCAGCGGCTGGAGAAGACAGCGCGCCTTGCCGGGGACGAAATCTGCGTGCAGGTGGCCCGAGGCTCATCTCGGGCAGGCCGCGCAAATTACCTGTACGGCCCGTAGGTGCTCCAGCCGTGCATATGGGGCTGGAGTTCTTCGTGGCTGCAGGAAGTGACCTCAGCCAGTCGCAATCGCCCGTTCAGCGGGTCGGTGCGCTTGGCATGCTGCCGGATCCACTTGGCCCACTCGCGTGCCGCCTGCGCGTCCGGGTCCTCCAGCTCTGCGGCGTGTGCGTCGATCTCGTCGGCGTACGCGCGCATGGCGGCTGCGGCATCGCGGCTGTCGAGCTCAGCGAGGAGGCTCTTGGCGTTGCGCTCGTAGGCCACGTGGATGAAGGCCTCCTTCTTGACCTCCTTCCAGCGCTCCTCGCGGATTTCCGAGCGGCGTTCTTCCTCTTTCCGTGCCCAGTCGGCCTCGGCCTCGCCGATCTCGAGCACCCGGATGAGGGCGGGCAGCTGGTCCTCCAGGGTGGATTTGCTGGTATCGCGCTGGCTGAGGACCGGGTGCTGCTCCCATCCCCGTGTCAGCGTCACCTCCAGCCGGCCGGAGGCCGTGAAGCTCTTGTTCACGGTCGTGCGCTCCGTATGGGTCAGGCCCCGGAGGCAGCGAGAGGCGGGCGATGTACCTGATCACACCGTCGGTATGCCCGGTCCTGCTGGGGCGAGTCCGCGGCCCATCGCGGGGAGCGCCGAGGGCCGCTGGCTGTCGGGTTCGGGGTTGCGCGCTGCTGGGCAGGTCACGAGCGGGCCGCATAAAG
>Ga0224557_1001780_pt1 | contig 19797 bp, 18 predicted proteins | sample 714S31014metaG_FD_180677 | JGI IMG/M metagenome (GOLD analysis project Ga0224557, IMG submission 180677) | Peat soil microbial communities from Stordalen Mire, Sweden - 717 S3 10-14 | ecosystem: Environmental > Terrestrial > Soil > Wetlands > Peat | place: Sweden: Norrbotten County, Stordalen...
GGTCATCGCTAATTTCAAGACCTGGAGGATTATGCACACGGACTACCGTCGTCCGCTCGATACCTTTGACACCACTATCTCAGCCGTTGTTGGGTTGCACTTTTACCAGATGGCGTGAATAAGCCTCAATGTAGTCGACTTCCTGGGCGAGGTCAGTGACAATCACGACAGGCCGTTCCTCGTCGCGTGCCGATCTGGCCTCTTCTATGACCGCGCTAAGACGCCGGTCTGGGGGTAGGAACCGGACTCTTTGTAATCCCTCGCGGCGCTGGACGCCGCTCAACAGGTGCCGCAGCGCGGGATGTACAAGAGGCCGCCTCCCACGCTGACCCGCGATCCACAATGAGGTACGACAAACCTCGAGAATTGCATCAGATGGGTGAGAACCTGCAGGTCGGCTGGTGAGCGCGGCGCGGAAATAGTGGCGTACGGCGGGCCGCTGACGTAGCCTGACCTGACGAGTTGTGCGTTGCTCCTGTTAGGTGAAAAACCCCTGCATCTGACGGTTGAGGGTTTTCGGGACGGGAGGGCCTGTTGGGGCGGGAAGATCAGCCCTCGACGAACAACGGAACAGCCAGTCACGATAAGTGGCTGAGTTGATCTTCCTTACCGTGACTGGCTGTTCCAAAGCACTTCGCCGCCCGGGGTTGCCGGGCTGGTAATAGATCGGCTCTTTCACAGAACTTTGCGATGCCTGGCACCTGCACAACTAGTAAGCAAGCCCCGAATCCTGAACAATTTAGGCTAAGGTCCCGCTGTTTTATGGCTATTGCCTCTATTCCCCGGCCACGGCCTCGCGCATTCTCACCCTTGCAGCACCCTGCAGCGCCTTTCACACGTGCCAGCCGGCCGCCGCCACCTACGCGGCGATCGGCGGAGGGAGTTCCAAATGCGCATGCACATAACTAGCCATCTTGCCGCCGTGACGGCCGGGGCGGCGATCTTGTCGCTCGGCCTGGCCGGCGCCGCTGCCCCCGCCACGGCCGGGGCTGCCTCTCCGAAATGCCGGGCACCCGCGGTGACCGTCTACGTGGCCAACGACGGCTCGGGCACGGTGACACCGATCCGCGCCGCCACCAATACGGCCGGCCCGGCCATTAAGGTGGGCGGCCACCCGCTGGCCATCGCGATCACGCCGAACGGGAAGACCGCCTACGTCACTTCCGACACGACGGTCACGCCAGTGAATACCGCTACCGGCGCCGTGGGCAAGGCCATCACGGTAGGCGGGGGCACGCAGATCATCGCGATCACGCCGAACGGGAAGACCGCCTACGCCGTCAGCGTGGCCTCGGGCACGGTAACGCCGATCAGCACCCGCACGAACACGGCCGGCCAGCCGATCAAACTCGGGGCCGAGGACCTGGTGATCACGCCTAACGGCAAGACCGCGTACGCGCTCGCCGACCCGGGCGTGATCCCGATCCGGACCGCCACCAACAAGGCCGGCACGCTCATCACGGTCAAGGGCACCAGCAGTGGCATCACGGTCACGCCGAACGGGAAGACCGTCTACGTCATCAATGACACGGCGGGCCTGGTGACGCCGATCCGGACCGCCACCAACCGGCCCCGCCAGCCGATCCGCCTACCGGTCAACCCTAACGTCTCCCCGTATTACACGCCCGGCCAGGTGCTCATCCTCAGCACGCCTGACAGCAGGACCGTCTACGCCGCGAACGCGACCACCAACTCGGTGACACCCATCTCCACGGCCACCAACCGGGCTGGCAAGTCGATCAAGGTCGGGCTGGAACCGTATTCCATGGCGATCACCCCGAACGGCAGGACGCTCGTCGTCGTCAGCCAGGACAACACGGTGACGCTGATCAACACCGCCACCAACAAGGTCACGGCCACGATCAACGTCGTGACGTCCCCGGTCTGGTACACGATCCAGCCGGTCGCGGTCACCCCGGACGGCAGGACCGCCTACGTCGTCAACTACGAGTCCAACGCGCTCACGCCGATCTCCCTCAGGACCGGCAAGGCCGCAAAGCCGATCGCCGTCGGTGAGGGGCCCGTCGCAATAGCGATCTCACCCGCACCCCCAGCGCACCGGTGACACCGGGCGGCCCGTCGGCCAGGCAGGCCGGCGGGCCGCCCTCAAATTGGACCTTACCAAGGCTAACTCGAACCCCGGCCCTAGGCTCGCCGGGCGAATCCCCGGGACTGCCCCGCCCCCACCTGACCCCGCAAACCCCGCCGCGCGGGTCGAACTCGAAGCGGACGACGCCTAGCGGCTGTGCACCCGCGGCATCACCCCCGAGCACGCCGCCAGACACCCCCGTATCCACGGCGACCAGCAGATGGCAGCAGCAGCCCTCTGCTGGTCGTGTCGATCATCTGGTCGCCGCCGACCCATAGGCATTCAGACAGTTGCGATATCTGACTCCGCCAGAGCGGGCCCGCGGCAGCCTAGACCGGCACGCGACTTATATTGCCGCTACCTACACCGCGGGCGCCACCCGGTAATTCCCGCCAGCTGGCAGAGCTCCGCGTGGCGGCCATAGCCGCCACGCGGGACCAAGCCACACGGATCGGTAACGCAACGCGACCCGACATCGAACACGAACCGCCTAATTGTCGCCTTTCCGAGCGGGCGTGATCGCCGGGAGAAACGCGCAGATCTGGTCGATCTGCACGTGGGTGAGAGCGGGTACTGGTCAAGCTCGCGGGCACTTTCTGATGCCGACGTGGCTATAGTACAGACCAGTAGTTTATCCGTTGGCTAACAGTTGAATACTGGCTCAGTAGCGTCTGACGTTGGGTTTGTGTCGCGGGCCCCGCCCACCTCAAGGGCAGTAATCTTCACCAAGTTACAGGCCCATCGGCCTTTCATGTTAGGCCGAATTCCCCTCCCCAGAGGATACTTTACGACCCAGCATCGCTTTATGGACAATTCTGAGTTGAGCGTGGCCTGCCCCAGGATGATCCAAACCCAGGAAGGTCAGAGCCTGCAATTGCACGTACATGCGAGCGGGAAGCCGTCACCGGCGATCACTGTGCATGAACTACCGCGAGGGCTGCGCGCCAGCCAGGGACGCGCCTCGGTTGTGATCTCCGGAACACCGCCGAAGGGTCTGCACGACGTTAGAGTCGCTGTGCAGAACGGCGGTATCCCACTGAGCCGGTATATATCTATTAATGCGGTAGCACGGCAATCCTCCCTTCCTGAATCACCGCTTCGCCCATCCGGGAACATCTGGACAGCGCCTGCTGCATCAATCTGCGCGCCCATCACGATTACAGCGCCCTCGCGCCCGGCGGTCGAAGGGCATCGCTTCGGTGGATCTATAAGTGCAATTGGCTCGCTGGGGACTAATCTCACCCTTAACGGAGGACTTCCGCCGGGATTGTTGGCGCATAATGTGATGAGCAGTATTTCCATTTCCGGCACGCCGGCGCTCGCAACACTTGGTAAGCCCCAATCGGACCGGTCGGTGACTCGAAGAGATCGGCCGCCTGCCGCGCAGGGCCAACTTCAAAACGTGCCTATTCGGCGATATGGACAAATTGTTACATGCTAGTGGCGAATTATCCGTTACATTACGTTATCTGGAATCATAACCATGAGGGCACAGGTCTCTGGCTACCGTAGGCCTGTGCCGCGCTGCGGTCATGGCGTATCCCGGTGATCGGTGACGTGATCCTGCCTTTACCGGCGAACCGGAGGCTGCGCGACCTGTTTGGCGCCTGCGTTCAGGTAGGCGGGATCTGGCTGCGGCACCTTCAGGCGTACGATCTTGTGGCCCGGCGGCGCGCAGGTTCCGGGCTAGCCGGGCAGCGCGCACCGGCGTGCTGGCGAAGTCGCGGGAACTTGCTGGCGCAGGTTCTGTTCCAAGGAGGCCGTCTATGACAGAGGAACCGTTCCGGACGATCATTGAGCCGTTCCGCATCCACTCGGTCGAGCCGATGCGGCTGACCACCGGGGCGGAGCGGGCGGCCGCCCTGGACGCCGCGGGATACAACTTGTTCGAGTTGCGGGCCGAGGACGTGCTGATCGATCTGCTGACCGACTCGGGGACCGGCGCGATGTCAGCTGAGCAGTGGGCCGGGGTGCAGCGCGGCAATGAGGCGTACGCGGGGTCTCCCTCGTTCGAGCGGTTCCGTGCGGCGGTGACCGGCCTGTTCCCGTTCCGGCACGTCTTGCCCACGCACCAGGGCCGGGCCGCGGAGAAGATCTTGTTCACCGTGACCGGCGGCCCGGGCCGGATCATCCCGAACAACACCCACTTCGACACCACCCGGGCCAACATCGAGTTCACCGGGGCGCAGGCCGTCGACCTGCTCGTCCCGGAGGGCCTGCAGCCGGCGCTGCGGCACCCGTTCAAGGGCAACATGGACGTCGCGGCGCTGGACCGGCTGCTCGCCGAGCGGGCCGTCCATGTCCCGCTGGTGATGCTGACCGTGACGAACAATTCCGGCGGCGGCCAGCCGGTCAGCCTGGCCAACATCCGGGCCGTCCGCGACGTCTGTGACCGGTACGGCAAGCCGCTGTTCCTGGATGCGTGCCGGTTCGCGGAGAACGCGTGGTTCATCAAGACCGTCGAGCCCGGCTACGCCGACGTCCCGGTCCCCGGCATCGTCCGGCAGATGGCCGCCCTGGCCGACGGGATGACGATGTCGGCCAAGAAGGACCCCCTGGCCAACATCGGCGGCTGGCTGGCCCTCAACGACGACAGCCTGGCCGAGCAGTGCCGCACCCTGGAAATCCTCACCGAGGGCTTCCCCACCTACGGCGGGCTCGCCGGCCGCGACCTGGAGGCGATCGCCCAGGGCCTGACCGAGTGCACCGACCATGACTACCTGCGCTACCGGGTACGGTCGATCGCCTACCTCGGTGAGGCGCTGGAGTCGGCGGGAGTGCCGGTCGTCGTCCCCTTCGGGGGCCACGCCGTCTTCATCGACGCGCGCGCCCTGCTGACGCACCTGGACCCGTTGCACTACCCGGGCCAAGCGCTGGCCTGCGCCCTGTACGCCGAAGGCGGAGTGCGGGCCTGCGAGATCGGAACCGTCATGTTCGGCCTGCAGCCAGACGGCACCGAGGCCCCGGCCGCGATGGACCTGGTCCGTCTCGCCGTCCCCCGCCGCACCTACACCCAAAGCCACCTCGACTACGTGATCGAAGTCGTCACCCGGGTGGCCAGCCGGGCCGCCCAGCTGCCCGGCATGCGCATCGTGTCCCAGCCCCGGCAGCTGCGGCACTTCACCGCACGGTTCGCGCCGCTGCACTGACCGAGCCGGAGCCAGCAGCTGCGGCAGCCCAATCGCACCACCACCTGGAGCGTCGGATCACCGGCACACATCGCCTGGCGACCACTCGCGCCCCGGCCGCTTCCATCGCACGCCGTAACCGGCTCGCACCGCCCAACAGGCACCAATTCCCGCCGATCTGCGCGGCCAGCGCTTGTTCGCCGCTCATCAGCTGCGGCACGCAGATTAGGTCTGCGTGCACCATGATGGCCCCGCGGGGCTACGGTTCAGGGCCGCAGGGGCGGGTTGTCAGGGTTGAGGAAGCTTCGCTCTTTGAGCCAGCCGTACAGCGGGGTGCCGCCTACGCGAGTACTCCCTGGTGCCTAACGTTCGCCTGAGGGTTCCTGCTTCGACACAACACTTGGCGAGGGGAACCCGAGCAGATCGAGGTCGCGCACGCAGAAGCCGTGGTGCGCCCACTCCTCGTCCAGCACCACGTGCACGCACTCGAGCACCGACTTGCCCCTGGCGTACGGCGGCCAGCCTCGGCCCGCTGGCACTGGCGCGGGCGCCGACAGCTCATCGGGCGTAACGGTCGACAGCCAACGCTCTAGCTCGGCGCCCTGCTCGCCGCGAGCGGCCAGCACCTCGTCGAGGCTCGGGGTCGCCGCTCGATCCAGGCCCTGCTCCTCCTGGTCGGGGACGAACTCGGACGCCAAGCCGATCGCGGTGAACGGCTCGGCCGACCCCAGGCAGCAGCGGCGGAACCACGAGTCGTGCACGAACACCAGATGGCGCAGAGTCTCCACCGCCGACCACTCGCCGCCGACACGCTGGTTCTCCGAACCCTTGGGCATCCCCCGGAGCCGCCCGAGCGTCGCAGCCCAGTCCGCCCGAAGCTGCCGGAAGGCTTCCCGCAGGTCGGCCGGATCGGCCGAGCGGATCAGCAGCCGCACTGGATGCCGCCGGTCAAGCTCGGCCTCCACGTACGACGTCACCTCGACTCCGTTAACCACCAGGTTCCTGACCAGCCCGTCGATCACAGCGTCCTGCATCACCACCCCGATCAGACGGGCGCGGGTCAAGTCGCACTCACGAAATTCGGCATCGGTCAGGTCCTGGTCCTCAAATCTCGCCATGCCGGGCAGTATCCACCAGAGTACTGACACCCCGTGCCAGGACGGCGGGGTTGCGAATCCCTGTCCTCCCCGCCGCCGATCCGCTAGCCGCACGCCCTGATGCGCTGATCGGCGTCAGAAAGCACAGAACTGGTCTATTGCGCGCAGACCACGGCCTAGAGGTTGTCAGCGGAAACGCGCCGAATCGGCAGGGAGGATGGGGAGCATTCCCCAGCCCATGCCGCTATCGCCGCCATCGGCTAAGCGTCTCGGGCGGGCTCGCCGTGGCTGGCGTTGGCGCGGCCGCGACCCCAGTAGGCCTTGGGTGACATCTGGTCCTGTCCGAGCCCCCGCTCGGCTAGGACCTCCCGCAGCCGGGATACGACCGTCGCCTCGCCGAACAGGTAGGCGTGGCCGCGGCCGGGCGGCAGCTCGATCTCGGCTGCCTCGGCGGCAAGGGCCGAAGGGTCACCAGCGGGCGCACCGATGCGGTGCAGCCAGGAGATGCGGGTGGTCGCCGCGGCAGCCAGGTCCTGCTCGTCGTGCTCCTCGGGGATCTCGAGCACGAGCGTGGCCGGACGGTCGGGCGGCAGCGCCTCGGTCATCGCGAACGTCGCGGGCAGCGCCGACTCATCGCCGATGAACAGGTGCCAGTCGGCCGTGGCCGACGTGGTGATCTTCCCGCGCGGCCCGATGCCCTCGATCTTGTCGCCGGACCGGGCCGACCGCACCCAGCGCTCGCCGGGACCGTCGCCGTGCAGCACGATGTCGAGCGTGAGCAGCCGCGCGGCTACGTCAAGCTGCCGGATCGTGTAGCGCCGCCGTACCGGGCGGTTGCCATCGGCCGCCACCAGCAGCATCACGTCCTGGCCGGGCAGGTAGCCGAACCCGTCGAGCTGCGGGGCGGTCAGCCTGAGCCGTTGCATGTGCGGGGTGAGCCGGGCTGAGTCGACGACCTCGAAGTCCAGCCGGGTCGTGCTGGCTAGTGGCCCGGTCAGCTGCGCGAACGGATCGTCCAGCGCCGCGAGAGTCGATTCCGGCAGTGCGTCAGCCATGAGACGGCCAGCCCTTTCCTGTTAATGCTCGTGTGCCGGGAGACGGCGGGGATGCCACGCCGTCGGCTAGCCTTCGCCACGAACCCAGCCAGCCCCGTGCCACGATCAACGCTGCCTGGCTTCGCCTGCTTCCCGGCCTGGGTGGGGCGGCGGTGATGATGGGCCCGGCTTTCCCGGTTCCAGCCCGGCCGGGAGGTGCCTGATGACCCCTGCCGCTCCATCCGCCGCGCTCGCCACGAGCCAGCGGGCGCCACCCGGTAAACCGGCCCGGTGAGCACGTCTCCTGGCAGCCAGAGCCCGGCGAGGTGCTCAGGATCTACGGCCGGGAAAAATGACGCGCCGCAACCCCGAGTGTGAACGCGAACCGCCGTTCTGGGCTGTTGGCTGCCTCGCGGCGCTGCTCAGTTCAGACTTGCAGATCAGGCACTTATGTGTCCTGTGCGTCCTAGCTCTGCCGTAATGAGAACCGTCCGTTTCCGCGCAAGTCAATGCCAGATTGCGCGGAACGGACGATAACTGGTGCTATGTGCCAGCGGGGCGAAGAAGTCTTGCCGCATATGCGGCGGCGGCCGGGTTAAGAGCCTGGCCCCTGCGAGTCGCGAAGTGAATCTCGTTCTCAATCCAGAAGCGGTACAGGAACTCCGCGAACGAGCCGGCGCATACTTCCAGGTCGATCTCGCCGGTGCCGATGGGGAAGGTCCAGCATCCAGTGCCGGACCCACTGCTGGTCGGAAAGCACATGGATGAGGCAGCCGCCCTCGATGGTGGTCGCGGCAGCGAAATCACCGAGATCAAGGAAGCACGCGGTGGCAGACCGGATCCGGCGCTGGAGCTCAGGCCGTTCCGCCAGCAACCGCAGTGACGGCGGCACAGGCAGCCCCGCGGCGACCGCCTCAATGCCCTGGGCTGTCAGAGCGCGGACAGTCGCGGCGTCCTCGTTGGTGATGCTCCATTCGGTCTTCTCAGCCTCATCCTCAAGCGTTGCTGGCTGCGCGGGACCGGCAATGGCGCAGATTCCGGCGGTCGCCAGGCGCGATTCAGATTAAGTTCGTAACAGCGGCGTGCGACATCGGCCTCGCCGGGGCACTTGAGGAGGAGGGTCATGGTTACCTTCAAACGGCCCGACGAGCTGCGGGAAGCGGGATTCGCCGGCACGGACCTGACCGGCGCCCAGTTCGTCGAGGCCGGCCTATCCGGTGTCGTGATGCGTGGCGTCGATGTGCAGGGAGCTGACATCGACGCACCGTGGCTCCTGGATGGCGAAGGCTCCCTGCGCGTGAACGGCGTCAACGTGGCTCCGTTCGTCGAGGCCGGACTCAACGGCCGTTTTCCCGGTCGCGCCGGCCGACACGGTCGAGGTGCCGGCGGGCGGCGAGTGGTCCTTGGCGCAGACACTGCGGCACCTGGTCCTGGCCACGGACATGTGGCTGGGCCGTGCCGTCCTTGAGATCAAGCAGCCGTTCCACCCCATCGGTCTCCTGGACGCCAGCACCGAGGAAGACGGGATGGACATGCCGGTCTTCACCACGGTCACGCCGCCCTACGCGAGGTGCTCCAGGTCAGGGCGGGTCGCATCGCGATGGTGCGCGACTTCCTCGCAACCGTCACACCGGAGGTGCTGGCCGCGCCGCGCAAGAACCCGCACGATCCCGGACGTCAGCAGACCACCCGTTCTCGCCTGCACGTGATCCTCAACCAGGAGTGGGAGCACCTCCGCTACGCCGTACGCGACCTCGACGCGATCGAGGCCGAGCCCGCCGGCTGAGCTGGTGGTCGTCGCCGTCGCCTGAACCGGACCGCGATGATGCTAGGCAAGAAGCGACCGTCCAGGCATTGGCGCCGCCGGGCTGGCGTGGGGAGAATCAGTATCATGACCGCCACCGAGCCGACCACCGTGCGCGCGCTCGTCGCGCGGTCCGACGATCACCCCGCGCTGGTAGTGCCCGAGTCGGGAACATCACTCTCGTATGCCGCGCTGCAACGGTCACTGGACCGCGCGGCGGGCCGGCTAGCCGCACTCGGCGTGGGCAAGGGCGACCGAGTGGCGCTTGTCGCCGCCAATGGCCCGGCATTGATCACAGCCTTCCTCGCCGTCGGCGCTCTCGGGGCCGCGGCCGCCCCGCTGAATCCAGCGCTCGGGGCGGCGGAGCTGACAGCCGAGCTCGATGACCTGCGAGTATCCCGCCTCCTCCACGACGGAGCGGTCAAGGCCGTCACGGCCGCGGCGTCTGCCAGGGTCCCGGCGAGTGTGATCGGCTTTGAGGACGCGCTCCTGCAGATCGACGGCCAGGCCGGCGATCCGCTCGACGCCGCTGACGACCCCGACGCGCTCGGTCTGTTGCTGCATACCAGCGGCACAACCAGCAAACCGAAGACGGTGCCGATCCGGCAGCGCAACCTGGTCGCCTCGACCTCTGCGGTCACGGCGACTTACGGACTCAATTCAGACGATGTGACAATGTGCGTGATGCCGCTGTTCCACGTCCACGGGCTCGTGGCCGCGGTACTGGCCACGCTGTCAACCGGCGGCACCGTGGTTGTGTCGCGGTTCCGGCCGTCCACATTCTGGGACGACGTAGCCCGGCACGGCGCGACCTGGTACACCGCAGTCCCGACCATCCACTCCCGCCTGCTCACGCGGGCCCTGGAGGGCCCGGCACCCGGTGCGCACCGGCTCCGCTTCGTCCGCTCCTGCTCGGCGCCGCTGCACGCGGCGCTCTGGCAGCGATACGAGGACGCCATCGGCGTCCCGCTGGTGGAGGCCTATGGCATGACCGAGGCGGCTCACCAGATGGCATCGAACCCGCTGCCGCCGGGAGAGCGCCGGCCAGGCACGGTCGGGCGGGCCACGGGAGTCGAGCTGGCCGCCCTAGACAAGGACTGGCGGCGGGTCCCGCCGGGCCAGCAGGGTGAGGTCTCGGTGCGCGGCCGGTCAGTCGTCGACCACTACCTGGACAACCCGGACGCGACGGCAGCCGCGTTCCGCGACGGCTGGTTCCGCACTGGCGATGTCGGCACGCTCAGTGCGGACGGCTACCTGACCTTGGTTGGCCGGGTCAAGGAGCTCATCAACCGGGCTGGCGAGAAAATCTCTCCCTATGAGATCGAGGACGTACTGCTGTCCCATCCCGCCGTCGCCGATGCGGCCGCGTACCCGGTGCCTGATGAGGAGTACGGCGAGCAGGTTGGCGTAGTCGTGGTTCTCCGGGGTGAGGCTACGCCGGCTGAGCTCGCCGCGCACTGCGCGGAGCGGCTGGCCGCGTTCAAGCGGCCCGCTCGGCTGACGATCCTGCCCGAGATCCCGACGGGACCGACCGGCAAGATACAGCGCCGCAACCTCGCGGCCCTGGTGGACGAATGAAGATCGCGGTCGTCGGCGCCGGCGCCATCGGCGCGTACGTCGGGGCCGCGCTCCACCGAGGCGGGGCTGACGTGCATCTCATTGCGCGCGGCGAGCACCTGGACGTCATGCGGCGCAAAGGCGTCACTGTTCTGAGCCCTCGCGGCGATTTCCACGCCCACCCGAACGCCACCGATGACCCCGCCGCGATCGGCCCGGTCGACATCGTGTTCCTCGGGCTCAAGGCGTACAGCTACGCCGATGCCGGCTCGCTTATCGCTCCGCTGCTTGCGCGCCACACCGGCGTCGTGGCCGCGCAGAACGGGATCCCGTGGTGGTACTTCCACGGGCTTGCTGGTCCCTATGAGGGAAGGCGCGTGGAGGCGGCGGATCCCGGCGGCGCGGTCTCGGCGGTGATCCCCCCGGCGCATGCGATCGGCTGCGTCGTGTACTGCTCGGCCGAGATCGAGTCGCCCGGGGTGATCCGGCATATCGAGGGCACGCGGTATTCGATCGGTGAGCCCGACGGCACCGTCTCCGAACGCTGCGCCGCGTTCAGCGCCGTGATGGTCGCCGGGGGCCTCAAGTGCCCAGTCGAGACCAACCTCCGCAGCGACATCTGGCTCAAGCTCATGGGTAACGTGGCGTTCAACCCGATCAGCGTCCTCACCGGGGCGACCATGGGCCAGATCGCTGCCCATCCCGGCACGCGCGACTTGGTGCTGGCCATGATGCACGAGACCGCCGAGATCGCCGCCCGCCTCGGGAGCCCGCCTAAGATCTCCGTCGAGCGCCGGTTCGAGGGCGCTGCCAAGGTCGGCGACCATAAGACCTCCATGCTGATGGACTATGAGGCAGGCAAACCCCTCGAGACAGACGCGCTCCTGAAGGCACCTGTCGAACTGGCCCGGCTCGTCGGCGCGCCGGCGCCAAATCTCAAGACGGTGCACTCCCTGATCGACCTCCTCACCCGTCGGGATTGACCCGGGCGGACGACGGAAACCGCAGGTAAGACGGCTCTTGCGCGAGCGCAACGTGACGCTGCGGGACCCTCGCGTGCGACTAGTGTCGTCGGCGCCTGAACATGGCTACATCGGCTCCGGTTGACACTCCGTTCATGCTGTGGGGGGAGTTGAGCGTGACCGGGCAAAGATGCTGGGCCGTGCTGGAAGTGCTGGCCGGAGTTGCGGTGACCGAGGTAGCGGAGCGGTATATGAGGGTGTGGAGACCCTTCCGCAGATCGGCCAGCCCCAGCCCCGCCTGGCCGCGACGACAGCGGCGAGCCGGTCAGCTCCCCGGCCCCTATATCACTGCCGCCCTGCACGTATCCATCGTCATCAGCATCGGGTGCTGGCGGCGATGCTGTCACTCCCGGTTGCCCGCGGGGCCCGGTGCGCTTGCTCGCCGGAGGCGGATACCACTGGCTCATCTAGCGAATGGACTCAGACATCAAGCAAGCGGCTAAGCCCGGGCCCAGTAGGAGGAGCCATGCGGTCGGCGGCACCGCCCTATCATGCTGAAGCAGACCCGTCAGCTGATCACGATCCGTCACAAACCTTCGACGCGCTGAACGCACCAGAGCCGCCGTTCGGCATGCCATTCCAAACGAGCGGCGAGAGAGGCTGCGTCGCACCGAATGTTCATTCTGCCGCTGCGGGGAGAGGCGTGCTCGCTATGACCGCGAGGTGGCCGCCGGCGCCACCGCGCGGGGTTAGCCGCTGGTGGTTTCGATGAGGGTGGCGAACTGCGGTGTGCCGCCGCTGGTGCTGTACCCGGCTGCCCACAGCGGCTGGCCCGCGGCGGTGCCTGCCACGGTGTCCAGGACGTTGGTGTAGGCGGATGGGTCGGTCGTCGGCACGATCTGCCAGGCTGTGCCGTTCCACTGCTCGGCGAGGGTCTGTGAGTCCTGTGTGGTGGGCAGCGTGCTCCCGACCGCCCAGACGTCCCCGGCTCCGAGCGCGGTCACCGCGCTGAGGGTGTCCTGGGTGCCGTTCGCGGTGACCGAGGGGCTCGGCACCAGCGTCCAGCTTGTCCCGTTCCATTGCTCGGTCACGGTCTGGTTGAGGTTCTGCTCACCGACGGCCCATACATCGTCGTTGTTGACCACGGTGACGGAGTTCAGGCTGCTGTCATACCCGCTGACCGGCTGGCTGACCTCTGTCCAGGTTGTCCCGTTCCATTGCTCGATGATGGGGGTTGGGTGGCGGCCGTCGCGGCCCACCGCCCAGACCTCGTCGGAGGAGACGGCGGCGGCGCCGGTGAGGTAGCCGTAATCGCTCAGCGCCGGGCTCGATACCACCCTCCAGGCCGAGCCGTTCCAGTTCTCGATCAGCGACCCGGACACGCCGACCCCGCCTGTGGTGTGGCCGACAGCCCAGATGTCGTCGGCCGAGACCGCCGCGATGCCGAGGAGTTCGCTGTCCGCGGGCTCGCCCGCCGGGGACGGCACGACTGACCACGAGGTGCCGTTCCAGTGCTCGATGAGGCTCTGGGTGCTCGTGGACGTCGTGATGCTGCCCACCGCCCAGATGTCGGTGCTGGACAGCGCGTCCGCCGCGTGCAGCCTGGTGTCGTCGGATGATGGCAGGGAGGCCGAGGTGGCGACTGACCAGGCGGTGCCGTTCCACTTCTCCACGAGCACATGGAACAGCACTCCGGTGGACCGATGGAAGCCGACCGCCCAGGCGTCGCTCGCTGTGACGGCGGCAACGCCGTCGATCTCGTTGTAGTTCGTGCCCGGGTTGGGGCTTGCTACGGTGTTGAAGCCGCCTGCGGCCTGGGCTGTCGTGCTGACCGCGAGCACTGCCACGCCCACGAGCGCGACGGTCACGAGAGTCCTCACGCTTTTGATACGGATGCGCTGCCTCGCAGGTTCAGCAGAGCGCATAACTATGCCCGGCAGGACAGATGAACCATGGGTTGCCCGCAATGCACCCGTGGTGTACTCAGACCGGCACCCATGGCTCGCCGCTTTCCGCCTCCGCCTGCATGTGAGCGGTTGTCCTATTCCCGCAGCCTGTCCCTCACGCTCGGTGCTCCTCCCACGCACACGGCAAGGCTGACACACCGGATCGCGTTCAGCCCGGACGGCGCCACCCTCGCCGCCGACGACGCCAACGGCAGCACCCACCTATGGGACATGAGCTGGCTTGGTACCTGAACAGTGCACCTAACAGCGCCGGCGCAGCTTTATGTCGCCGTATATCAGCCCGATCTGGCATCCGGCCAGCCGTCTGCTCGCTGCCAGTGTCATCACGCTCCATGATTGCGTTTGGATGTCAGAATGCAAGCGATATCAGCCGTTGTGTGGGGACATTGGTTGTTTGGCGGTCAAGACGCTGACCGTCCGGATCTGGGTATTCTGCGCGTCCGGAGCTGCGGGCCAGACGTACCGCGCGTGCCGCTGTCAGGTCATCCGCTGGCGTGGCTCAGCAAGAGGCCGCATTACCTGAACAGTGTCTCCGCCGCAGACTCCACGCAAATCCCCTTGTCGCTGCTGTTTTTAGAAACTAAAGCGGCTACTGCGTGAACGCTGTTCAGCTACATGTCAACGCCGCAGACGTCCTGGTCAGGTGCGGCATCCACGGGAGGGCTCCAGATAACCGCCCAATGCGCGCCAGGCTGGCGTCGACCATCGATCTTCTGGGCACCCTTGACTCCGCCACGCCGGATGAGATCTGCCCTGGGGCCGTCGTGAGATCTGCCCGGTGGTGGCCATGGGATCTGCCCAGGGTGGCCACCGCCGGCCACGTCCTCCAGGTGCTGCGCGACGGCAATGAGCGCGCCAGCGACATCGCCACCTCCCTGGCCGAGGTGCGCGAGGCCATGCGCACCCGTTACCAGATTGCCATTGCCGCGCCGCCGCTCTCGGGGATGAGAAGGGTGGTGCGTGCGCTGCCCGCCGGCGCTGCTGTGCTGTGGCTCGATGAGACCGTTTAACGGGCACAGGCGAATGCCATGCCGTTCAGAAGCTGACCTGCCGCCATGTCAGGCCGCCGTCCTGGGTGAGCATCAGCTGGCCGGCGAAGCCCTTGCTGGCGGGGCCGTGGATGACCACTCCGTCGCTGGCCGTGGTGAACCCGAGGTCGGCCCAGCCTTGCCCGCCGTCAGGCTCAGTGAGCACGGTCTGCCACTGCGCGGCGCCGTCTCCGGAGTAGTAGAGCCAGCTTGCGGCGCTGGCCGTGGCGATCACCAGCTGGGTGGGGCTCGCCGCTGCGATGGTGCCGCCGTCACCCGCGCTGCCGGGCACGCCTGCCTTGATCCAGGTCGCGCCGAGATTGCCGCTGGTGTAGACCGTCTTGACGGTGTGTCCGGTGTATCCCTGGCCGGTGCACAGCAGCGCCAGCCCGTCCGGCGCGATCACCGCGACCGAGACCCCCCGCATCATGGTCGTCCCGCACGGGGTGGGATGACGCGTGATGGTCACGCCGCCGTTACTGGTGACCGCGACATCGCTGCCGTCCAGCACCGCCGCCACGCCCGCCTGGGTGGCGATCATGTCCGTAGGATCGGTGATCCCGGCGGTACGCACCTGAGTGACCTGGCTCCATGCCCCTCCGGCCAGCGGCCGGCGCAGCAGCGTCCCGGACTCCGCGCAGCCGCCCTGCGCCGAGCAGGCGGCGGTCAGCGCGAGCACCTGCCCGTCGATAGCGGCCAGGGACAGTATCGAACCGCCCGGGTAGGCGGCGCTGGTCCAGTGCTGCCCGCCATCGGTTGTCTCCCACAGCCCGTCACCGAAGACGAACCCGTGCTCCGGCGCCGCGAAGCGGATGCCCCACACGCCCGTACCGCCGGGTGACGAGAGCGGCACCACGGGCGCTGGGAGCCCGCGCCAGCTAGCGCCACGGTCAAGCGTGCGGACGATCGACGTGCATGGCGCGTGTGAGCAAGGTGCCGTGCCGAGAACGAAAGCCTCCTGCGTCGACACGAACGTGACCGACGTCGCCGTGAACCCGCTCGGGACCGGCCCGCCCGGGGGCGCCGGGATCATGGGGGTGCCCGGGGTTACCGACGGCGCCACGGTCGGTGTCGGTGCCGGCGTCCGGGCGGCAGCCGGCGGGGGAGACGACCCGCAGCCGGATAGCGCCAAGCCGATCAGCAGTATGCCGGCAAGGATCACCAGACCCGCCCGTGCCCGGATCACATGAGAGGCTCTCATCGGATCCACCTTCTTCTGATCAAGGCTGGCCACGTCCGCGGATCCGGTACTAGAGTCCGCCGCCGGCAACCAAGGGGACCAAGGTCAGGAGCGTGGCTGCCAAGGTTGCGGTCGTGACGGCCGGTTGCGAGGCGCACGGCCCGAAGGGCCAAGGGCACAGGATCACGCCGCGGAACCGTATCGTCCTTCCCGGCGATCCCGGGCCGGGGTAGCCGGCTGCCGCGGGCTGGCTGGCGGCGCTGCGCGGCGACGCGGGGACGGCCGAGACTGTGCGGGCGCCACTTGTGAAGGACCTGCGGGCCAGCGAAGATGCCCAGGACAAATCTCGGGTCGGCCGCTGGGTAGGCCGCGGGCACCCAGACGCCGATCAGGCTGCCCGGCTACGCGGATCACGAGCTCCGGATCGAGGCAGCCCCACGTCAGAACAGGTCGATCTGTGCTTGATGTGAAGCCGACGCCCGAGCGCTGAGAGCCGTAAATAATCGATCCGGAGCATCGGGCAGGATCGTCGTGGTGACCTTGCGTGATAATCCGAACGGGCCGACGGTGAGGTAAATCGTTGTCGCTCGGGCCTTGGGTGGGCCCAGGATCTGATCCACGATCTCGGTGAGCAGCTCATCGGGAGGCGGTGAGCGCAGCTAGCGGTGACACCCAGTTGGCTTGCCAGTCAGGCCTGTTCCGGCGGTTCGGCCGGACTCGAGCCACCGGACGCCCCGGGGGCCGGGGCAATCTTGTTCAGCCAGCACAGCGGGCACAGCGCGTGCGGTCGTCCGTGCCGACCCTGCTCGTGCTCCCACGCGAAGTACGCCGCGCCAGCAACCAGCAGCAAGTTGAGGCCTCCGCCGAAGGGCAGACCCGGGGCTCTCGGTATGGGGCGATGCATCGCGGTTCACCTGTCCATCGATAAGGCGGCGCGATCGGGGGCGATCGCAGGGAGCCGACCCTTCCAGTGTGACACCATCAGGCCGAAATGACTGCAAGGTCTGGCGGCGCTGCGTGCTGCCCACCCATGTGGCCGGCCAGCCTCACAGCGCCCGGATTCGGCGATCTCGCACCACGACGCAGGTCGGCGTTAGTCACGATATCCTGTCGGTCCTGGTCACTCATCGCGCGCGGGATCCGCCGTTCTGGACGTCCTGGTGGGCGATCAAGATGGTCGCCCACGGCGCGCGAGAACGGATGTTCTGTCACGTTGTGCCGATCCGTATGCCATGCACGAGATCGCTGGCCTGCTGCCTCTTCGACCTCATCTGCCGAATAGAGGACGTTGCGCAATATCGGAGGCGTGGAGGTATGATCCTCGCAGGCGGGAGGGGATATGCCGATCCGGATATATATGAGTGGGCCCGATTCTGAGCGGGAACTTGCCTCGCTGTATGCATGGCTGGGTGAAGAGTGGTCGGTACGCCAGCACGCGCGCATGTCTATGGCGGCGCCTGAGCCTGGGCCGTCGGATATGGGAGCAGCCTTCGATGTCATCCAGCTAGTGGTGGACAGCGGCTTTCAGGCGGCAAACTTTGCACTCGCTTACGCCGCGTGGCGCTCGACTCGTGCTGCCCACCCGAAGGTCACGATCGAGATAGATGGTGCCCGAAATGTGGAGGTGGAAGGTACCGATGCGGATGCAACTGAAGCGATCGTTCGTTTCCTGGAGCAGGAGGCAGGCATGGCCGAGGTCGCGAACCCGTTGCGGTCTCGCGCGGTCCTGATCGGGACCGGTCGCTACAAGAAGCTGAATCCGATCGTTGCGGTACGCAACAACCTTCCTGCGCTTGCGGAGATGTTGTGTGCCGATCGCGTCTGGGGGCTGCCTGCAGAACGATGTGTGATAGTCGAAGACCCTGGAACGACTGCCGACATGCTGGATCCCGTTGTTATGGCGGCACAGGACGCGACGGATACGTTGCTTGTCTATTACGCGGGTCATGGCTTAGTCGACTCCCGTCGCAGTGAACTACATCTGGCCTTGACTGCGTCTGACCCAGAACGGATCTACACATCGGTTCCGTATTCCCTTGTGCGCGATGCGCTGCTGGACAGCCGGGCTGTCCGGCGGATCGTGATCCTCGACTGTTGTTTCAGCGGACGTGCTCTGGGGCAAATGGGCGGCCCGGCGTCTGCGGTGGTCGACGAGGCGAGCGCTGAGGGCACCTTCGTTCTCGCCGCCTCACCAGAAAACCGGGCAGCTCTGGCCCCGCCAGGTGAGCAGTACACGGCCTTTACAGCTGAACTACTGACGATCATCAGAAGCGGGATCGCAGAGTGTGGACCCGTACTAGACCTGGATTCTGTCTACAAGCATTTGCTGGAAGTAATGAGAAGCAAAGGGCTGCCACTTCCGCAGAAGCGCGATCGCAATACCGCGGGCGAGCTTTCCCTATTTCGCAATCAGGCATACTTGCCGATCGCTGACCTTCCCGAAAATGGAGGCGCGGCGGCTGATGGCATGTCGGCAGGCCAAACAGGGCTACGGCAGCATAATCCGACAACCATGCCCGCAGAAGCCGTCGTGATGGCGGTTGGCCGGAACGCCGCTGGCATATCTGTGCTTTCTGACCTTTCAGCGAGTGCTACCCCGGATGCGCCTGTGTTCAAGCCGATCGGTTCGGAACCACGTGATCGCTCCGGTCTGCAGCCATCTCGCAGGCCGATTCCGCTGCGGCCGGTAGCTCAATACTTGCATAGACACAGAGTTCTCTCATGGGCAGCATTCATTCTGGGCTTCTTTACATGTGTACTGCTTCTGTTCAATGGGTTTGCGCCAAGCCAGGGACGCGGAGACAACCCCACCGCTGCAGTTTTGGGTTGTTTGGGGCTTGGACTCTGGATCTTGCTAGCGATATATTTGCGCCTGATATCGTCGAATGGGACTGCGCTCGATGAGCAATCGTCGTCGCGGAAGACGCGAACGACCCCGGGCGACTTAGGAGCCCGTTTCCGGAGCTGACGCTGTAGTCCAGCAGCCTGGACGTTCTGCGCGGGAACGCTCAGCGCAATTGCGTAACGTCCCGCGAGGACGCGCTCATCTGCCGCGGACAGGGCGGCGGCCTCGGGCTCTCGCGACCCCCGCAAACGCCTCGTGAGCCATGGGTACCGGCTGGCCGGCACCCGATAGCGAGGATGACGCGTCTGCGCCGCCTCGCTGAGGACCGTCTCGGCTTTCCCGTTACCGGGAGAAAAGCGCTCCCAGTAGACCTCGATCCGGTGGCCGTCCGGGTCGAGGCACTTGAACGCCGTGCGGGCCGCCTCATCATCGCGTTCCACGATGGTGATGCCGTCTGCTTCCATGCGTTCCATCAGCGCGCGCACGTCCTGTGGCTCTGCGGCCCTGAAGCCGGAATGCAGGAACACGGGCGGCGGCTGGATGTGCTCAGCCGGGCGCAGCGCAAGGTCGAACCCGTCGGCGTTGCGGATGACGACCGTGCCGTCCGGGTACTCCTGGGCGCTAGCCGGGTCAAAACCGAAGTAAGCCGAATAGAACTGCCGGCTGCGCCGTTCGTCGCGAACCGGCAGCCCGAGATGGTTGAACCGCATGAACTGCAGTCTTGCCGGTCCTCCGGCTGACCACAAGAGATTTACTCCTCCGGACCGCACCCGGACGATCGATTGCTGCCTAATCGGCTTACTCTTCTGCCGCGTCTGCGCCGCGAGGCGCCTTGTTGTATCCCCGGCGTAGCCGGAGGAACTCGAAGGGAGGTTCCTGGGTCTGATGGCTGACCTGGACCCGAAAGGGGAAGGGGAAGGGGACGATAGCATGCCAGGAAAGTGACGGCCGTGCCCAGGCGTCCGGGGCGGTGCGTCACGGGACCCGCGTGATATGGCTAAAGCTGGATTGCCTGAACCCTAATCTCCAGCAGGTGAGAAGAAGCACCGGCCGGAAAGACGCCTGAAACCGGTGCCGCATCCTGCGCTGGCATCTACGCGGGGCCA
>Ga0224557_1001784_pt1 | contig 19771 bp, 19 predicted proteins | sample 714S31014metaG_FD_180677 | JGI IMG/M metagenome (GOLD analysis project Ga0224557, IMG submission 180677) | Peat soil microbial communities from Stordalen Mire, Sweden - 717 S3 10-14 | ecosystem: Environmental > Terrestrial > Soil > Wetlands > Peat | place: Sweden: Norrbotten County, Stordalen...
AGAGCGCCGGCGGCGATTGCAACTGCGTATGTGGATGTATTCATGGTCAATGGATAGCGTCTTGGCGCCGCCGGGTCAAGCCGGTCCCGCCGGGTGGCCAGCCCCCCCCGCCCGAGACAATGGTTGCCATCGAAGGTAAAACCGCCAGAAACCGCGGACATGGCGGATGGCCCACTCAATTCAAGCCGCAAATAGGCGCAGATAAGCGCGAACGGCGCCTGACCGCAGGTCAAAACCCCGGATTTGATAACTTGCCAGAGGGTGCCAGAGCCTGCCACTCCCCTCGCGGAACCGGCGCCAGAATCCGCCAGGCGCCATTACAAAAACCACACTTTTAACCGTAATTTACCGTAATTTGGCGTAATTTACCGTAATTTACCGTAATTTTTTAACCACGGATGGACACGGATAAAGTATTCCCAACCGTGACATCAAATGGGACAACAGATCGGCTGCCGGCTTGCGCCGGTCTGGAAACCCGTGGTTAAGTCCCTTTTTTATCCAGGTCCCGGCGCGGAAGCCGCCCTTTTTCCTGCACAAGCCTGCACAAGCCTGCACAAGCCTGCATAAACGGCCATTTTTGCGGTGTGGCTCTCGCTGGAACGGGTGCGCCGCTCCAGCTTTCCCGCAAACCGGCCTATGTCAATGAACATCCGCCCTTATCCGGCCACGTCGCCAACATACAATGAAAATTGCGTAACGCAACACATTTTATTGGGAAGACGCAGGCGGGCCTTCGGGGTTGGCGGCTGGGGAAGACGGAATCGAAAGGGCGCAGAACTGAAAGCGGATTGAGTCGCCATTGACCGGGCCGGGATTTGAATTGACGGCGCGGATGGCCGCTGGCACGTTGCGCCGCGCCACGACGGTGGATGGCTGCAATCATGTCGCCCGCGCAAACATTCCTGGACCAATTCGGGCAGCTCCCCGAACGCATTCTCATGCTCAAAGGCCACAGCGCCGGCATCGGGGATGTCCTGCGCGGCTCCGCCGCGTGGCGGGCGCTCCGGAACGCCTTTCCCAAAGCCCAATTGCATCTGGCGCTCTTTACCTGGGAGCCGGGCTACGCTTCCGAGGCTTTCATCGCCCGGCACCATCTGCTGCATGGGTTTGTTGCCGTGGACAAGAAAATGGCGCGCTTGCGGGGGTGGCCCGCCCTCTCCGCCTGGGCGGACCGCACGGCCCGGACGCTCCAGCCGGGCCTGGTCATCGATTTCGAACCCGCGGGGTTGTATTCCTCCTTCGCCGCCTGGCGGCTGGGACACGCTTGCGGAGCCGTGACGGCCGGCGTTGGCGAATTCCCTTTGCGCGGGGCGTTCTATGACATCGTCTCCGTTTCGACGCGCGAGTTTGCCCGCCGGCGCGGGCTGGGGTTCCCCATGGAATACACCTGCCGGGATTTTGTCTGCCTGTCGGCCCTGGGGATCGAGCGCAACGGACTTCCCATTGAACTGGAGGAAACGGAGGAAGGTAGGAAATTTCGGGAAAACTTCCGGGAACGATTTCACATCCCGGCTCAGGCGCGGATCATCGGACTGAACATCGGCTGCGGCACTCCCGACGCCGTCGGCAAGCGGCCGAGGCTGAAGGATTTGTTCGGTTTGGTGGAAGGAGCGCGGAAGGCGGGCAACGCGGTGGTGGTGCTGACAGGCGCGAAATTTGAGCGTGACATCAACCAGGAATTCATCGCCCTATGGCCGGCGGAGCAGAAGCCCAAGCTGTTGGATTTGGCCGGACAAACCAACCTGCTGGAGTTGGCGGGGCTGATCCGGGCTTGCGATCTATTCATCTCCACGGACAGCGGTCCTTACCATATCGCGGTGGCGCTGGGCGTCCCCACCCTGGCGGTATTCCGGGGCGCCAGCCCGGTTCATTACCACCATGAGCCGCACGTGCGGTGCATGGTGTTGGGGAACGAGGCGCACGTCGCGCCGGCCATCCAAGCCGCGGGCGAATTGCTCTCCGGGCGGGATTTTCCGCCTGACTTGCCGGCAAAAACGAAGTAGATTGCGGGGATGCAAACAATTGAGGAACAGCGCCAATGGATGCGGCAATGGCGCGAAGGAGCCGTCCTCAAGCGGCCAGGACAACAGTGAAAACGCCCAAGGTCAGCGTGCTGGTGCCGACGTTCAACTACGGCCGGTTCCTGGGCGAAGCCGTCGAATCGGTCCTGGCGCAGGACTTCCAGGATTTTGAGCTTATTATTATTGACGATTGCTCCGCCGATGACACCCGGGAGGTGGCCGCGCGCTTTGCCGGACGGCATCCACTGCTGCGCTTTGAAGTCAATTCCTCCAACCTCGGAATGGTTGCCAATTGGAACCGCTGTTTGGCCGCCGCTCGCGGCGACTATGTCAAATTCCTTTTCGGCGACGACAAATTGGCCGGCCCGACAGCCCTCGGCGCCCTGGTGTCGATGCTGGACGCCGATGAGGGGATCGTGCTGGCGGCCAGCGCGCGGGCGATCATTGACGAAGGGTCGTATCGGATCGACCAATGGGGGCCTTTGGCGGCGGCGGGCCGTTATCCGGGAAGGAGTACCATCTTGCGCTGCCTTTCGCGGGCTGAAAACATGATTGGCGAACCTTCCGCCGTGCTCTTCCGCCGCGACAAGGCGGGGCGGGGGTTTGACGCGGAGTTCCAACAATTGGTGGATTTGGAGATGTGGTTTCGGCTGCTGGAACAGGGGGATTTGGCCTACACGCCCGAGGCGCTGTGTTGTTTTCGAGTGCATTCCCGCCAGCAAACAAAGGCCAATGCCGCGCACCAAACTGGAGAAAAGGAGTTTGGGCGGTTGTTGATGAAACTCGACAATCCCTGGCTGTGGGAGGAAAGTTCGGCCTGGCAGCGGTTTCGCATCGCGCACTTTTTGCGCCGGTCCGCGCGGCGCGCGCGGCTGCAAGAAAAAGCTCCTCTTGAAATGCGCTTTCGTCAATCCGTCGCCCCGCTGTTGCGGCCTGTTTATTGGATAACGGGCGAAGTGGTTGGCCTGTGCGGCAGGCTATATGGGTCAATTAGGAAACGGCTGCGGCGACTGTTCCCCAGTGCGCCCCAGCGGATGGAGTGGCCCAGGAACGCCTCTCCGCCAGCGAGACCAAGTTGACCCTTGCCTGAATCCAGGTCAGCAGTCCCAGCCCATCCGGCTGTAATACTCCTGCCGCAGCCGGTCCAACATCTCCTGGTTTGGCGCCGCCCCGGAAGCGAGTGTCTGGTGGATCGAAAGGGTCAACTCCTCGTGTGGTTGGCCGGCCGGCCAGGGGAGTTCGGAGTGATGCCGCAACTTTGTGTCGATCTGCCTGGCAACGGCGGCGGCGATGGCGTCCGTTGGGAGGCCCAGGTTATTGGCTAACTGGCGGACAGTTTCAATGGGAGACCGCATCAGTTGATTGTACGTGGTAAACTGCCGGGAAAGGCCGCGCGTTGTTCTTTCGCTTTCAAGCACATGGACAACCCAGAGCTTGAGGCCATGGTCCAGCGTGAAGCCGTCGCGTTTGCGGAGAGAAGAGGCGACCTCGACAGGATGGCGAACAGGCAGGATGAAGGAAGCCCGCGGAAAATGCTTTCGGATGAGGGGAATCCAGAGAGGCATCAGGCGGCACATGCGCGGGTCTTTGATCAGGGGGCGGTCTTGCCCGAATTCGTCCTTCAGCAATTTCAGCAATTCCCGTCGGAACAAGCAGGCCTTGAAACCTCGAAATCTTTTCCTGCCAACGGGTTCAGGGTGCTGCCATTCGGAGTGGATGAATTTCAGGAAGCGGTCGTGAAACTGCATCAGGGCGAGGTTTTCGTAGAAACCCTTGGGATTCCCGCCTTCGGCATCGGGCGGCATCGCTGCTTTTCCCACCGTCAAGCCGAGCGCTTCCAAGGCGCCCCCCAACGCGGAAGTGCCGCTGCGATGCATGCCGATGATGAACACCGGGTCCGGCCGCAGCGCGCCAGAAGAACCGAAGACGTCGAATTTCAAGAATTCCCCCGGCGATTTCATGTCCGTTATCTCCGGTTTCATCAAAAATACCTCAACCGGCCGCCGATCCATTTCTCGTACAGAGAGTGGCCGTGCCGCAGGCGCTCGGTCGTGCGCTGGCGCCAGTTCCGCGTTTTTTGCCGCCATCGTTGCCCCAGGCGCCGCAGACGGTTCAATCCCCACTTGCGCCGGTAGTAGGCGCGGTTCTCCGCGTCATACGCCCGGCCGCCCCCCGACGGCGGCGTCTGCCGGATCGCCTTTTGGGTCACGGAACCGAAATGATGCAAAAACGCGCCGCCCGTCGTCGCCATCTTGACCCCGGCCAACTTGGCGCGCAGGAAAAAATCCGCGTCTTCAAACTGCCCAACCCGAAAATTCTCGTCGAAGCTTCCCACCGCCTCGAACACCCTCCGGCGCACCATGAAGCATATCCCGTTCGCCAGCCCCCAGCGGTGAACGCCTCCCATCCGCCGCATGAAGTCCGCCGCGTATTCCCGGAACGGATAGTTCAACGGCCCTTCACGAATGGCGGGCGAGACGATCTCAGCGCCCGTCTGCCTTGCGAAGGCCAGAAGGCCCTCCAGCCATCCGGGCGCCACAATGACGTCGTTGTTCATGATGACCGTCCATTCACGGGTGGACAGGCGCACGCCCTGATTCCACGCCTTGGCGCAGCCGAGGTTGGTCTCATTGCGCGCGATCTTCGCGTGGTCGAGAGATGACAGCCAGGCGTCCGTTCCATCCGTCGAACCATTGTCGATGACAATCAGTTCCACGCCGCCGGCGATGTCCGCGGCCAGGCTCTCCAGGCAGCCGCGCGTGTAATCCACCTGGTTGAAAACAGGCAAAACCACCGCCACGCGCTCCGCCGGCGGTGAAGCCTCCGGGATGGGCGCGATTCCTTTTTCCTCAGCAGTTGTGCTCTTGCTTGGCAACGCGATAATGGCCGGAGAATGCCAGCCCCGCCCCAGATGGTCAACTACGAGGACCTCTTCCCTGTGCGGCGGGTAGTGTCTTAATTTGAGGTTCGACTAGGCTTCCTTTGTGATGAGCATCCTTCTAGTGATTGAACTGGTAGCTAATACGGCGCCTTTGGCAGCACCACACATTCGCGTTTCGACGTGGTGGTCGTTCGTTTCCTCGATAAACACCGTCACGAGAACCCCCTGTGTGGAGTGGACCGCGCAAAGGCCGGCGTCCGTATTGGGTGCCCAAACGGCTTTTGTGCTGGGGCGCCGGACGCGCACCCCGATGTTGTTGTAAGCGGGATTGGCGCAGCCTAGGATAATGCAGTTCATAGGGGTGCGGCACACCCCTTTCGGTCCAGTTTGTCAATTGTTCAGTTGGCTGTTTTTTGCCAGAGGCGTATTTTGATTGGCGGGGGTGTCTGATTACCACGTCGCATGTCGAGAAGCAGAATCACACCGTCCGAATGCACTGCCGCCGGACCACGCGGTTGACGAACGCTTTCAGCAAAAATTGGCAGATTTTAAAGCTGCAATGGCGATGCGCTTCGCGTATTACAACTTTTGCAAGGTTCATGGCGCGGTTCGATGCACTCCGGCAATGGAGGCTGGGGAGGAATCCAGCCAATGGACCGTTGCGGAACTGATTTGTGGCCGACAAGAAAAACCCGGATAAAGAGAAACGACGCAATGAAAACTGATGTGGTTCAAAGCCCGCTGGGCCAAACGGAAATCGTCCTTGGCGATTGCCGCGAGGCGTTGAAGGCTTTCAAAGCCGACACTTTCGACCTGATTGTTACCTCTCCCCCTTATGCCGATCAGCGCAGCAAGACGTATGGGGGCATCAAGGCGGACAAATATGTCGAGTGGTTTTTAGCGCGGAGCGAGCAGTTCCTGAGGGTGCTCAAACCGACTGGAAGTTTCGTGCTTAACATCAAGGAAAAAGCTGAAAACGGCGAACGGCACATTTACGTACTGGAGCTGATATTGGCGCTGCGGAAACAAGGTTGGCTGTGGACCGAAGAGTACATTTGGCACAAGCGCAACTGCCATCCCGGCAAATGGCCAAATCGTTTCCGCGATGCCTGGGAGAGGTGTTTGCAGTTCAACAAGTCCCCACAGTTCAAAATGTACCAAGAAGCCGTCATGGTGCCGATGGGGGATTGGCGCCATGCCCGCCTCAAGAGTTTAAGCGAGACGGATAAGCGAAGGGACAACTCGCACGTTGAAAGCGGATTTGGAAAAAGGATTGCCAATTGGATTGGCCGGGACATGGCTTACCCCTCCAATGTGCTCCACTTTGCCACGGAATGTGGCAATAAGCACCATTCCGCCACTTTTCCAAGGGCGCTGCCCGAATGGTTCATCAAACTGTTTACGGCTCCGGGGGACTGGGTTCTTGACCCGTTTACCGGGTCAGGGACAACGAACTTGGTTGCTCGTGATCTGGGGCGCAATTCGGTTGGCATTGACAGCGCAGAGGAATATGTCACGCTGGCGAGACAGTACTTGCATGAAAAGAACGGAGCGCGCCATGCCGATCATAACCCAAGTGGAAATAACGGAATACGTCACGAGCCACATTCCAGACTTTCACCGGGCGAAGTTGGAGAAGATCAAGAAGCAGAAGCTGCTCGCACTGCTTTCAGGCAAGAATCCCTATCTCTTTAAGGCCAAAGGGCTGACGACTCCCCGTGACCTGGTTAAGGCGATTTTGGACGCCTTTCTCTCGTCTCAGGAGGAAACCATGCTGGGAGGATTCCTGGAAGGATTGGCTGTGTTCGTGGCGGAAAAGGTCCACGGAGCGCACGGCAAGTCCTCAACAAAGGGAATCGACATCGAACTGGACAAGAACGGAACCCGTTATTTCGTGGCGGTCAAATCCGGCCCAAGCTGGGGAAACAGCAGCCAAATCGAAAAAATGCGATTGGATTTCAAGGCTGCCGCTAAAGTCTATCGCCAGAATCCAGACGCACTTCCGGTGCGGTGCATCAACGGCTGTTGTTACGGCAAACAAACCAGGAAAACGGAGGACAAGGGCGATTATGACAAGCTTTGCGGCCAACGGTTTTGGGAGTTCATCTCCGGCGATCCTCAGCTTTACGTCAAGATCGTGGAACCCATTGGCGACAAGGCCGCAGAGCGCAATGCGGAGTTTTTGGCCGAATACGAGCAAGTTTTGGACAAATTTATAGAGATTTTCAGAAGGAATCTTTCTGATGCCGATGGCAACGTCCTCTGGGATAAACTCACCCAGCTTTCCTCAGAAGCACCCGTGCCACTTGAGGAAAAATACAAATGAATTTCAAATTAAGACACTACCCGGCGGCGGCTGCCATTGAGGGGTGAGACGCGTTCAATTAAAATCGCATTCAAATGATGCGGCCGCTCTTTGGCGTCTGTCACGATGACATAGGAGCCTTTGGGGGCAACCAGAATAAAATCCGGATGAGGCACCACGTAGTGTTCTCCGCTCACCATGTGAATCTCGTACGGCTCAAAGGGCGCCGCCCGGGTGAACTCGCGGATGGACTCAATGACCAAGATCAGATTATAGCCGCCCCCGCGGGCCGGGGCAACTCCTCATTAACTCCTGTTCAAAACAAAGCTGACGGCTTAGATTGCCTTCCTCGAATGACGCCCGTATCCGTTGTGATCAATACGTTGAACGAGGAGGCCCATCTCCCCGGCTGTCTGGAATCGCTGCGCTTCTCCGATGACATCGTCGTGGCCGATATGCACAGCGAAGACCGCACGGCGGCCATCGCGTCCGCTTTTGGCTGCCGGGTGGTGATGTGCCCGCGGGCCGAATACGTCGAGCCGGCCCGCAATTTCGCCCTCGCCCAGGCCCGTCATGCCTGGGCTTTGGTCGTCGATGCCGATGAGCGGGTCTCCCCCGGCCTGATGGCCTGGATGGTCATCCACCTGGAGAGCGCCTCGGCCGCCGCCATCCGCATCCCGCGCCGGAATCTCTACCGCGGCCAATGGCTGACCTGCTGCGGCTGGTACCCAGACGCCCAATTGCGCCTGTTGCGCCGGGAACGGGTGCGGTACTCCGAGCGGATTCACCGCGCCCCGGACGTTGATGGCGGGATACTGGACCTGCCCGCGGGCGGCGAGGCCTACCTGTCCCACCTTGTTTTTGACACGTGGGAATCCCGCATCGCCAAGGACAACAAATATTCGACCCTCTCCGCCCAGGCGCTGGCCAGGGAAGGGCGCCGGATCGGGGCCGCCGGGCTGCTCGGACGGACGGCGGGGGCGTTTTTCAACGCCTACCTTTTGCAGGGAGGGTTCCGCAAAGGAACGCTGGGCGTCGCGCTGGCCTGGGAACGCGCCTTCGCCACCTACCTCAAATATGCCAAATTATGGGAGTCACGGCAGCAGCCCTGATCCCCGCCGCGCCCGCGGCCCCGCCGCCGCCTTCGCTGCGCATCCTCCAGGTCAACTCCGTTCTCACCGGCGGCGGCACCGATGAATCGTGTGTCCGCCTCGCCCAGGTCTTGCGCGCCATGGGCCAGCATGTGTGGGTGGCCGGTCCCGGCGGCTCCGGTTTCGACGCGGCGCTGGGGCCGGCCGGCTTGTTCTGCGACCCGGCGCTGCGCCGGAGCAAGCCGCGCTTTATTCTGCATGTGGCGCGCTGCATTCGCGCCCGGCGGCCTGACATCGTTCACGCCCATCACGGGCGGGATTATTGGCCGGCCATCTTCGCGGTCTGGCTTTCGGGGCGCCCGGCCAAAATCATCCTCAGCCGCCATCTGGCCAAGAGCCCGGGTTCCTGGGCCAGCCGCCAATTCCTGCTCTCCCGCTGCGACGCGATGGTGGCCGTTTCCGATTTTGTGGCCAAGGTGTTGCGCGAAGGAGCTTATGAACCGGCCTCACCCGAACCCGAACGCCGCGCCCGCGCTCCCATGCGTGGTGACAAGTCGAAAATCTTCACCGCGCACGGCGGCATTGACACGGAGCAATTCCGCCCGATGGACAGCGCGGACCTGCGGGCGGCATGGAAGGCCGGGGCGCGGGATTTCCTTTTCGCCGTCGCCGGCTCCTATGACAAGCCGCGCGGCAAAGGGCAGCGGGACTTCCTTCTGGCCGCCTCCCGCATCCACCGCCAAATCCCCGACGCCCGCTTTCTTCTCATCGGACGCGGCAGCCTGGCGGAGACGTTGCAAGAGGACATCGTCAAATTGGGGCTGCGGGACAAGGCCTGGCTGACGCCCTACTGCCCGGACATGCCCCGCGCCATGAATGCCATCGACTGCCTGGTCCACCCGGCGGTGGGCACGGAGGCCTTTGGGCTGGTGATCTGCGAAGCGCTGGCTTGCGGGCGGCCGGTGATCGCCGCGGACCTGGATGGAATCCCCGAAGCGCTGATCGACGCCGAGAGCGCCGCGCTCGTCCCGCCCGGCTCGGTGGAAAAGCTGGCGGAAGCCATGTTGAGCCGCGCGCGCCAGGAGCGCTGGGACCTGGCGCGGCGCAGCCAGCTTCACGACAAAGTCGCCGCCCGCTTCTCCCTCGCCGCCGCCGGCGACCGAATGTGCCGCATCTACAGACAGGTGGCTGGCTGGCGGAACCAAGGGATTGCGCTGGTGTTTATACCAATTATGGCTATACTGTTGAGTGTGAAACTCAGAGTGGCAATGGTCTTGGCGACTGCAATCGTTGCGCTCGCCAGCATCCAGGGGGCTATGGCCCTGACGGACGCCGCCGGCGGCGACGCCAATCCCTACGCGGTGATCAGCGACCGGAACGTCTTTCACCTCAATCCGCCTCCGATCATCGCCCCTCCCGAGGAGAAACCCGTAGAGGTTCCCAAAGTGTACTTCAGCGGCTTCCTCAAGATGGGCAACACCACCCGCGTGTTGTTCTCCATGCCGGCGACGGCCAAGGACCCCAAGGCGGTGACGAAATACTTTAGTCTGGCGCCGGGCGAGCGGGACGATCCCTTGGAATTGGTCAAAATGGACCCTGACAAGGGAGAGGTTGAAATTATCAATACCGGCAGGGCGATGACCCTGACTTTGAAGAGCAACAGTATCGTCGCCGCGGCTGCGCCAAATCCAGCGGCGGCCGGCGCGCCTCCCATGGGTCACCGTCCAGTTCCGACGCCAACAGCCATGCCCACGGCGGGCACTTCCCCCGCACCGGGCCGGAACTCTGCCGTTATTGCGGGCGGCACGCAGTCAGAAAGTTCCTATGCGAGTCCCGTCGTGGCCGGCGGAGGGTCATCCGGCTCGACTTCTTCCTTCTCTTCCAGTAGTGCCGTCGTCTCGGGCGGGGCGCCGGCGTACGTGCCGACCTCCCCGGTGGCTGCGCCTGCCAACTCAGTGGCCGGTCAACTTGCCAACGCGCTCACCACCCCGTCCACCGGGTATCAAATGCCCGTTTCGACTGTCCCTCCGGCGCCCCGGTCAGTGCAGGCGGCGAATATACTCGTGCATGAAGCGGCTGGCGGTCCGCCGGCGCCGCCCGGCATCGAAGACGGCCCCGAATAACAACACCTCAGCTTCTCAGGAACTCCGCTCCCGCCCAATCCGCGAAACGCAGACCCTCCCGCGTCAAGTGGAATCTTTCCCCGTTTAACTCGCCGTAGCCCAGCGCGATCATGCGCCGCATCTCCTCCCGCCACTCCCCGGGCAGATCAAATCCCGTGCGCTGCCGGAATTGCTCCAGCGGCCAGCCCGCCGTCATGCGCAACCCAAAGGCGGCAATCTCCCCGGCGCGCGCCAGCGGCCCCAGTTCTTCGCTTGACTCTATGGCCCGGCGGCCCCGCTCCAGCTCCTCGCAATACAGAGTCGTGTTCGCCCGGTTCCGTGTGCGCGCTCCGCGAACGTAACCCGCCGCGCTCGGACCCAGGCCGTAAAACGAGCCGCCCCGCCAGCAATTGACGTTATGGCGGCAGGCCCGGTCCGGCACTTCCGCCGACCCGCCCGCCAGATGCCGGGCAAAATTGGCCACCTCGTATTGCTGAAATCCTCCCGCTGCCGCCGCCCCCAGCAATTCATCATACATGGCGCAGGCCAGGTCCTCATCCACTCGCGCCATGCCGCCCTTCCATTGCTCGAAGAGCGGCGTGTCTTCCTCGTAAATGACCTCGTAACAGGAGAGATGCTCGCTGCCCAAAGCCAGTGCTTCGCCCAGCGTGGCGCGCCATGTTTCCAGCGTTTGACCCGGTATGGCGAACATCAAATCCACATTCACGTTCTCAAAACCGGCCGCGCGCAACACGTCAAAAGACTTGTAGATCATCGCGCGGCTATGAACCCGCCCCAACCGCTCCAACAAGCTTTCGTCAAAAGACTGCGCTCCCATCGACACCCGGTTGACCCCCCAATCCCGCAGCAGCTTCGCTTTGTCCGGCGACACTGTGGCCGGGTTGCACTCCACCGTCCACTCCGCCGCCCCCAGCAGGCCCAGCCGGTCCATGGACTTGAGAATCCTCTCCCATTGCCCCAGTGTGAGCAGCGACGGAGTGCCGCCGCCGAAGAAAACCGTCCGCGGCCGCAGGTCTCCCGCCACCAACTCCAACTCCCGCACCAACGCCTCCACGTAACGGCTGACCAGCGCGCCCTCGCCCGCCTCCGAGTAAAAAGCGCAGTACCCGCACTTCCTGGCGCAGAAAGGCACATGCACATAGAGATGCCTGATAACGTCTTCTTCGACCACGTCTCCCATGATAAACGGCCCGCCGTGAATAAGCCAGTCGGCAAGCCCTCGGCCCGGCGCCACCCTGGGCACATCTCAGTTTTTGGACATAAGCCGGAGCTGTCAAAGAGCGGGATCACAATACGCCCGGGGGAAAATGACGAATGACGAATGACGAATGACGAAAGAATGCTCAAATGACTCAATGACGAAAAGTGGCCGCTCGGAGCCGGTTTAGTCATTGGGGCTTCGTCATTTTTTCGTCATTGGTGCTTAGACATTAGTCATTTTCAGCTTGTCGCATCCGGATTGCTGGAAACTGAGATGCGCCCGTGCCACCTCGGGGCGGCGGTTGGCGCTGGCAATCGTGCCCGGCGCCGGTTACACTTTCGCGCGAATGGCCAAGCTCGTCTTCGACATTGAAACATCGGCGTTGCCGCTGGAACAGTTCGACGCCGTCCAGCAGGAGTACCTGTTTCGCGAGGCGGAGAACTTGCCGGAGCCGTCCGCGCGGCTGGCGCGGCGGCAGGAAATCCACCGGCAATTCAGCCTTTGGCCCCTGACCGGCCAGGTGGTTTGCATCGCCATGCTCAACGTCGATAGTTTCAGGGGCAAGGTGCTCTTTCTGGACAAGAACACGGAACCGGAACGCGACTGGCCCACCGCGGTCGAATTCCTCCCGTGCGCCGACGAATCCGACTTGCTGGTTGAGTTTTGGGAAGTGGCCCTGCATTACGATTCCATTGTCACCTTCAACGGCCGGGGGTTCGATGTCCCGTTCATTTATTTGCGATCCGCCATCCTCAATGTCCCGGTCTCGCGCAAGGACTGGCTCGGATACCGCTTCCAGACCGAGCCGCACTGCGATTTGCTCGAACAACTGACCTTCTACGGCGTCAGCGGGCGGGACGGTGCGGCGCGCCGGTTCAATCTGGATTTTTACTGCAAAGCCTTCGGGATTCCCTCCCCCAAAGGCCACGGCATAACCGGCATGGATGTCACGCGGCTGGCCGGTGAAGGCCGCGGGCGCGAGATAGCCAAGTACTGCCTGGGCGACGTGCAGGCCACGCTCGAACTCTACCGCTTCTGGAGGGAACGCCTGGCCGCCATCAAATGACCCTCTCCCATGCCGCTTTCTAACAAAGGTTGCGGGCCGGCCGGGCGCCTGGCCAAACCGCCCGTCGATCTCCTCCTCTGCTTTGCCGTCAAGGAGGAAATGAAATTCTTCCGCGATCCGGCCGACGGCATCCCCGTCCGCGCAAAGGGAGCCGGACTCGGAAGCGCCGCCAGCCGCCTGCGCGACCCCTCCCGCTCTCCTGGCGGCACGCAAGTCTGGGTCACTGGCATCGGCCGCAGAAACGCGGCGGACAACATCCGCGAAGCTCTCGGCAAAGTCCGGCCCGACCGCGTCATCACGGCTGGTTTCGCCGGCGGTCTCAATCCGGCCCTGAAGGTGGGCGACATTGTGTTTGAAGAGGATTTCGATGCCGGTTTTGGAAGCGAGCTGGAATGCCTGGGCGCCATTGCCGGGAAGTTTCACTGCCACCGCCGCGTCGCCATCACCGCCGCCGAAAAGGGCGTCCTGTGGCGTCAATCCGGCGCCGACGCGGTGGAAATGGAATCCTCCGTCATCCGCACCATTTGCCGCGAATGCAAGGTCCCCAGCGCCACCATCCGCGTCATCTCGGACGCCGCTTTCCAGGACCTGCCGCTGGATTTCAACGCGCTGATGACCTCCGAAGACCGCATCAACTACCTCAAGCTTCTCTGGACAGTCTTCAGCCGACCCAGTTGCATCCTTAAACTCCTGGAGTTCCAGCGCCAGACCATCGACGCTGCCCGCCGGCTGGGCGCCGTCCTGGAAGACCTACTCCGGGCGGAACGGAGCTGAACTGGCCGCCGGCCCCGCCTCCGACCGATGCTCCTTGTCGCGCTCACTGTAACTGATCAGGAACGCCCCCAGCGCAATCATCAGCACCCCGCTCCAGCGCAACCCCGACACTTTCTCCCCCAGAAGAAACCGCGCCGCCAGGGCCGTGACAACGAAACCCATCGAGGTCAGCGGCCAAATGAAACTCAGGTCCCGCACCTTGAGCATGTAGAGCAGCGCACCATAAAAAACGGCCTCCAAGGCGGTCCCTGTCAAGACTTTCGCGTTCATCGCCCCGCATTTGATCACCCGCGCGATTTCCCGCGCCGTCATCTCCCTGGCCTCTGGGATTTCCTTCAGCCCTTTGCTGAGAATGGCGACGCCGATGGATTCAATGACGGCGGCGATGACAAGTATAAGAAGAATTTTGGTCATGGTTACAAGTCCTGGTAGCGGATCAAATCAATGCCCATTTCTCGCGCCAGTTTCCGGAGCGCCGGATTGGCCAGGGCATCGCACTCGTTTCTAAACTGGTCGAGCGATGGATGCGAGTAAAGCTCCAAATCTCCCGCCGGCAGCCGGCGCAGCAACTTCTCCACGTACCCGGCGTCCACCCGCCCGTTTTGCAGGAGACCGAAGACCGCCGCCGTGTGCCGGACCCCGTGCCGCGCCAGCCGCGGCCGCGCCCAGTTGGACAGCAAGCCGAAAATCAAGCCGTGGCTCGCGCGGTAGCCCCACTGCCCCGACGCCAGTCGCGCGTTCAGAAAAAACGGGTCGCGCGTCAGCCGCATCGCGCGGATGCCCCACGCCGCCGCGTTTTCCATGAGGATGTTGAGCACCACCGGATGCAAGTGGATGTTCAAATGCCCGTTGACATGGTCCAGCTTCAGGCCGGTCGCGCGGAACTTGGCGAATTGCTCCGCGATCTCGGCCCGCAACTCCTGGCGGCACTTCGATTTGAAATAATACGACAGGCCCGCGCCGACCGGGTTGTCGGAGAACCTCCCCGGCGCGCCGGCCAGGTTTGGAATCCGTTCCCGCGGCAACGCCGCCCGTCCGCACACCAGCGCCAGATGCAAACCGACGCCCAGCTTGGGGTTCTCCCGCGCCAGCGCGACGGCCTGGTCCGCCGCGGCCTCATTGACCATCAAACTGGCGGTCGTCAAAATCCCCTCCCGATGGGCCAGCGCCACCGCCTGGTTAATGGAAGGCGACCGCCCAAAATCATCGGCGTTGACAATCAAACGGCGCGGCGCGGCCTCATCGCTCATACGGCGCCGCAAACTCTTGCCCTTCCCCCGCGCCCGGTCAAGAGCGCATTGGGATCACAGCCAGAGAAAACCGGGGTATTTCTTGAGCAGGGCGGGTTTGAGTCTGGGATAGGTGTTGGCACGGAAAGCGGGCCAGTTGGTGGTCGAGTCAAGACGTTTTCCGTCGGGGGCGGCCAGCCAGAGTTTGACGGGCAGTCTTCCTTCGCAGACGCTGGGATGCTCCTTGAGGGCAAATGTCTCGTGCAGTTTGACCTGGGCTTCCGGGGAGTTGGGCCGGCCATCGTCGTCGCGCGTTTCATCGGGGTAGAGCAGCTTGAGTTTGCGGCCATCAGGCCAGTTGAGAGAAAGCGGTGCCAATTCGTCCAGCCATTCCAGGCGGCCGGAGCCGAAGAACTCCCGGAAAGGATCGCGCAAGGGAGTGGCTTGGGCTTCCTTGGCGAGGGTCAGGCCCGCAAAGGCGCCTGCCAGGAAGCCGGTCAGGAACGCGCCGTCCGCCGCGGGAAAATCCAACTCCGGCATGACCGCGCGGACCAGATTGATGCGGGCGATGGTCTGCTTGAGTTGATGGTCCAGAAGCGGCAACTCGAAGGCGCGCCGGGCATAGGCTTCCGCCAAACAGCGCCCCGCCGCCGCCGGGTCCACTTCGCGCTGGTGTTCATGCTCGATGACAAGGTCCTGGCATCGCGTCACCCGGACCGCGCTGACCCGCTTGTGGACGGGGTCAAAAAGATGCTCGACGCGCGCGCTGACCAGATCGGGAAACATCTCCTCGATCCATTCGCGCCGCACGGCGGTGGCCAATCCAAGAAGGGTCAGATGCCCCGTGCGGCCGGCGACTTCGCGGATGCTGGCCGCGACAAACAACGGGGCGTTTTGCACCACGCTTTCGCGCGCCAGCGTCCCTGAGCGGCCGCCGGCCACCTCGCATTCCAGAGTCCCCTGGTCGCGCCGGCGGCAAAGCTGGTCGATGAACCCGGCGGCCAGGCACCGCAAGAGGGCGTCGCCCTCCGGCGGCGGGGCGTCGTTTTCGGCGGCGGGTTTGACGCGGGCGGCCTGGAGGATTTGCTCGAATGTTTGTTCGACTTGACGGGCGATTTGAGAATGGACTCCATAGCGGCGGCATTGGGCGGGGTGGAAGCCGTTGTTGCGGGCGAACTGCCAGGCGCGCATGAGGGTGTGGAAGTCGGATTGGTCGCTGGCCTCAAAAAGCTCGCGCGCCTGGGCGATATGCTGGTCGTCCCGGCCCAGGCGGACAAGCAGGTCCCGTCCGCTCACCAGGGCGGCGCAAAGGGCGGCGGCCGGCACGCAGCGGTGTTTCATGGCTTCGACCAGCATCCGCGAGTAGCGCGGGTGCATCGGAAGGCGCAGCATCTGCCAGCCAATGGGCGTCAGGTCCGCGGCGGTGCCCGGCGGGTCGGGGGTTGCGTGCGACGGCGGCAGCGCGCCCAGGAGGCGCAGGAGATGTTCGGCGCGTTCGACGGCCTGCGGGTCGGGGCGGTCTAGCCAATCGAACCGGGCGGCGTCCCGGATGCCCAAGGAATGAAGGAGCAGAACGGTTTCAGCCAGATCGTTGCGCTGAATTTCGGGCGTGTTGCGCTCGGGCCGGTTGAGGTGGTCGCTTTCGGTCCAAAGCCGGTGGCACGTTCCAGGCGCGGTGCGCCCGGCTCGGCCCGCCCGCTGCTCGGCCGACGCCCGGCTGATGGGTTCGATGAGCAACGTCCCGATGCCGCGCTCGGGATCGTAACGCGAAATCCGGGCCAATCCACTGTCAATGACATGTATAACGCCGTCGATGGTGACGGAAGTTTCCGCGACGTTCGTGGCGACGATCACCTTGCGGCTGCGATTGGGCGCGAAGGCCAGGTCCTGCTCTTCGGGCGGCAACTCGCCATGAAGGGGAATCAGCGCCAGCGGTTCGACCGGGCGCCCGGCGCGGCAGGCGGCGATGGTGGCGTTGATCTCGCCCATGCCAGGCATGAAAATCAAAATGTCCCCGGGATCGCCCGACTGGACGATCTGCTCGACAATGTCGGCCGCCTGATCGGAGACGGGCCGCTCGTCGCGCATGGGGATGTGCCGGATGGCCACGGGGAATGCCCGCCCTTCGCAAACCAGGATCGGGGAATCTCCCAGGTATTGGGCGACAGGTTGGGCCTCAAGGGTGGCGGACATGACGACCAGGCGGAGGTCCGGCCGGCTGGAGAGCTGCAAGCGGCGCGCCAGCGCCAGGGCGACGTCGCTGAAGAGATTGCGCTCGTGAAATTCATCAAAAAGGATCACGCCGATGCCCGCCAGCAACGGATCGTCCTGCAGCCAGCGCAGGAGGATGCCTTCGGTGACGAAGCAAAGGCGGGTGCCCAAACTGGTGCGGTCCTCGAATCGAATCTGGTATCCGACCTCCTGGCCCAGGCGCCCGCCGCGCTCCCAGGCGACGCGGGCGGAGACGGCGCGGGCCGCCACGCGGCGGGGTTGGAGGACCACGATGGTTCCGGGGAAAGAGCCGCTGTCCAGCAGCATTTGAGGGACCTGGGTGGTCTTGCCGGAGCCGGTCGGGGCCACCAGGACCAGGCAGTTGCCCTGCCGCAAGGCCTGGAGAATCGACCCGTGGTACTGCCAGATCGGAAGCGAGGTTTGCACGGACGCGCGCAGGAGAGACAAACGTCAGCGGGCCAGGAGCAACACCGCCAAGACCGCCAGCGACAATCCAAGCATGAGACCCGACGGCATGAATTTGCGGCCTTTGGCGAAGCGGACTCCAAAAACCACCAGGAGCAGTCCCACCAGAATGTCCGCGATGTAAAAGGGTTTGATGACGGCCGTGGCGCAAAGCGCCAGAAGCAACGCGAAAATGGCGGAGGTGATGAGGGAGATTCTGCTGCCGGCCTTGACCAGGCCCATCACGCCCCCGGCCAGGAGCAGCACGATATAGATCCACAAAACAGTCACAGATATGTTTGGCATGGCAAAATTCCCGCGTTAATCGGCCTCGGCCCGCACCTCCAGGATTTCCCCGGCGTCGCAGGCGACGGATACGCGCAAGGGCCGGCAACAGACCTCACAATCAACTATAAACTCGTGTTTCGGCTGGCTGGTTTCAAGCGCCAACTCGAAGCACTGTCCACAATAGGGACACTGAATTGAACCGGTATCCTGCATCGTCGAGCGCAACAGGCGTTCCTGCGCCGCACTTTTTGTAAAATGGATTGGAATTGACCGGATGTCAACCCGATGGCATACTCAGTGCTGCGGTTTATACGGGAAGGTGATATGAAACCGATTGAGCCAGTTGAGGCCCCTCCAACCGCTCCCAGCCAGAGGCGAACTCTCCGGGTGCTGTTGGTGGAGGACGCGGAATTCGATGCGGCGCTCCTGCTGCGCCACTTGGAGACCAACGGCTACGACGCCCGCCACCGCCGGGTTTGGTCCCAAGCCGACATGGAGGAGGCCCTCAAAACCGAGACTTGGGACGTCATCCTGTGCGACTACCAATTACCTGATTTCGGAGTCCTGCCCGCCTTGGAACTTCTCAGGAAACTCAAGCTCGACGTGCCCCTCATTGTGGTTTCGGGAACCATCGGCGAGGAGCGCGCCGTCGGTTTGATGAAGGCCGGCGCGAGTGATTTTATTGTCAAGGGCAGCTTGAGCCGCCTCATCCCCGCCATCGAGAGGGAATTGCGCGAGGCGCGGGGGCGCCGGGAACGGGCGGCGGCGCTGGAAAAACTCTCCTACCTCGCCGCCATGGTCGATTCGGCCGAGGAAGCCATCATCGGGCAGAATCTTGAGGGAGTCATCACCACCTGGAACACCGGCGCCGAACGCCTTTACGGCTACACGGCGGCGGAGGCCGTCGGCCGCCCCGTTTCGTTGATCGTGCCCCTGGCCTTGCGCGGCGAAAGGGAGCAATTGATGGCCAAGCTCTGGCGGGCCGATGGCCTGGTGCAAGTGGAAACCACGCGGGCGCGCAAGGACGGCTCGCCCGTGGAGGTGTTCCTGACGTTGTCGGCCATCCGCAATAGCGACGGCCAGATGGTGGGCGCCTCCTCCATCGCCTCCGACGTGACGGAGCGGAAGAAGATGGAATGGGAACGGACGCGTCTGATCGCGCATTTGAATGAGATGCTCTCCAAGGTGAAGACCTTGAGCGGATTGCTGCCCATATGCGCCTCGTGCAAGAAAATCCGGGACGACCGCGGATACTGGCAGCAACTGGAGACGTTCGTGGGCGAGCATTCCGGGGCGGAGTTTTCCCATTCGATATGCCCCGATTGCATGAAACGCCTCTACCCCCAATTTGCCCCGGCCGTGGAAGCGAGCGAGCCGCCAAAGAAGGATTAAGAACTTCAAATGAACAAACCGTCCTCAACCACTGCCGCCACAATACCACGAAGATTACATTGCATAAGTTCTTTTTAGTAAAACCGAACAAAAGGCCATTCCCCGCATCCGAATTGCAGACGCGCCGGGAATGGGGCGGGCTGGTTACTGCCAAGTCCGTTGCATAGACTACATGTGAGGCCAGAGGAATAGCCGCGAAAAAGCGCAAAGGACGCATAAACAAACGAACTTCTGCGCTTCTTGAGCGTTTTCGCGGCTCATTCGTTGCATTCTATCCTGCGGACTCCCCAGTAATTGCGCTCGTGCGCGGAGCGTCACGCCATCTTCCTGACAGCCCCGGCGGGGCGAAAGAGAATAGCCCAGGGCAAAGCGAGCTGGCGAGCGACGCCCTGGGTTGGCTACGCCGTTATCCCAAGCCCTGAAAGGGCGGCTGAAGGCAGGCAGAAGGTCAAGCTGGCTCGCCGTCAACATCGGTGTCAGTCCTCACTTTTGACACTTTTTTCAGTCGGACGGAAGGAGCGTAATGCCCATCCGCACCCGGCAATTGCGGCGGTTGGAAGCGGGCTTGAAATATCGCCAGGTGCAGCTATCATTTCCTCATGAGCATGACAACTTATCCACTGGGACTGCCCGAAGAACTCATGGAAGAGGTTAAGAGAACGGCGGCGGACGCTCATCTTTCGATGGCAGACGCCATGCGTCAGATGAGCGTCCGCCGCCG
>Ga0224557_1001785_pt1 | contig 19769 bp, 21 predicted proteins | sample 714S31014metaG_FD_180677 | JGI IMG/M metagenome (GOLD analysis project Ga0224557, IMG submission 180677) | Peat soil microbial communities from Stordalen Mire, Sweden - 717 S3 10-14 | ecosystem: Environmental > Terrestrial > Soil > Wetlands > Peat | place: Sweden: Norrbotten County, Stordalen...
CATTTCGATGCCGACCGCTGGGAACTGTTCCACATCGACGCCGACCGCAGCCAGTGCCATGACCTGGCTACCGAACAACCCGACAAACTCGAAGAACTCAAGGCGTTGTGGTTTTCCGAGGCCGCCAAATACAACGGCTTGCCGCTCGCGGATCTGAACATCTTTGAAACGTTGGGGCGGTCGCGGCCCTACCTGGTGAGCGAACGTGACTCCTATATCTATTACCCGGACTGCGCCGATGTCGGCATCGGTGCTGCCGCCGAAATCCGCGGCCGCTCGTTCGCCGTACTGGCCGAGGTGACCGTGGACACCACCGGCGCCGAAGGTGTGCTGTTCAAGCAAGGCGGAGCCCACGGCGGGCATGTGCTGTTCATCCAGGATGGGCGGTTGCACTACGTGTACAACTTCCTCGGTGAGCGTCAGCAATTGGTTTCTTCATCGGACGCGGTGCCGCTGGGCAAACACCTGCTCGGCGTTCGCTATTCGCGCACGGGAACCGTGCAGAACAGCCACACCCCGCTTGGGGATGTCACGCTGTTCATCGACGACGACCTGGTCGGCTCGCTCGCCGATGTGAGTGCGCACCCCGGAACGTTCGGATTGGCGGGTGCCGGCATTACCGTCGGTCGCAACGGTGGTTCGGGGGTGTCCAGCCGCTACAAAGCCCCGTTCATCTTCACCGGCGGCACCATCGCGCAGGTCACCCTCGATGTGTCAGGCCGGCCTTATAAAGACGTGGAAAGGGAGCTCGCGCTCGCCTTTTCGCGCGACTGAGCAGCCGGAAAGAGAACTATATACCTGGTGCTGCCGGGCTGCTAGCATCTGACTCCGTGGTCCTCCTGGAAAGCTGTGGCTCGGAATCAGGCAGTGCTGACCGATGACCGATGAAGCACCGCCCACGGAAGCGCCGTCCAGATCACGAGCAACTCGCATCGCGATCGGATTCGGGCTTGCGGTGGCGATCTTCGTTATCTACATCCTATCGCTGGTCGCCGTGCACCTGTTGGCCAAGTCCGCGCCCCCGCTGCCTGCCGTAGACCTGAGCAAGTTCCAACAAGCGGACAGCATCGTCCAGCTACGCGTCGACGATATGAAGACCGTCGCGAATCGCCTGTCGGTGAACGTCCTCGTTTATCCCGAGGACAAAATTTTCGACCAGAACTTCGGCGTGCTGAAGGCCGACACCGCCGTTCGCCTGTACTTGGGGAAGGGCAACGCCGCGGTGCCCAGCGATTTGGGCGACCTGCAATACCCGGTCGGAAAAGCGCCGGCTCAGCTCGCTACCACGATCGCGGCGCACGGCGATCCCGGCAACTGGCCATTCGACTCGTACACCACTGATGAGATCTCGGCTGTCGTCTACACCGGTGACTATCACGAAAAGGTATCCGCGCGCATCGAGGTAACCGGGTCGGTCGAAGGCTGGGACGTGAGCGTCAACCGCGTTCACGACGTCGAGGACACCGACAACCCGAACAGCCTTGACGACGCCACCATCACATTGCACAGGTCCAAAGGGCAGCTAATCTTCGACATGGGGATCTGCCTGATCCTCATCGCCCTACCTATCTTGGCGCTGGTGGTGGCCATTCCGATGGCGTTGGGCAGGACGACTTTCCTGCCGCCGTTCTCAACGTGGTACGCCGCGATGCTGTTCGCCATAGTTCCGCTGCGCAACTTCTTTCCCGGCTCTCCGCCGCCCGGCGCGTGGGTCGACCAAGCCATCGTGCTCTGGGTGTTGATAGGGCTCGTCGTGGCGATGTCGCTGTTCGTGGTCGCGTGGGTCCGGCAACGAGATCGAAGGCCACCTAAAAACAAAAAGGCGTGACAGGGCTGTTAGCTCGAGGTCGGTGCCCCCGCATAAGTGATGGAGTCGATGGCGCCGGCGACTTTCGATTGGAAACTGGGCGGCAGCGGGATGTACCCGCTTTTAGCGAGGTCGGTCTGGCCCGGGCCAATCGCCGCCTGCAGGAACGCCTTGACCGCCAGGGCTTGGTCGGAGGTTGGGTATTTGGAGCAGACGATCTCGTAGGTGGCCAAGACGATCGGGTAGACATCGGGTTGGGCCGGGTTGTAGAAGGACGAAAGGTCGAGCACGAGATCGTTGCCGGTACCGGTGATTTTGGCGCCGGTGATGGTTTTGCCGGATGTGTCGGTGCCGATGCGTACCGGGCGTAACGACCTGCGGCTTGCCGGGGTCTTGATCTCGGCGGCGTAAAGCCCCTGCTGGAGCGCGAACGCTAATTCGTTGTAGCTGATCGCGCCCTCGGTGTCTTTCACGGCCGCCGAGGTGCCTTTGTTGCCTTCGGCTCCGGTGCCGACGCCGCCGTTGAACATGTTGCTCACGCCCTGAGTCCACGCTCCGCCGGCTGCGGCTTGCAGGTAGGACTGGAAGTTGGCGGTGGTCCCGGATTTGTCGCTGCGGTAGAAGACGTGGATCGGCTCTGCCGGCATAGAAGCGTTCAGTGCGGTGAGGGCCGGGTCGTCCCAGCGGGTGACGGTGCCGTTGAAGATCTTGGCCAGCGTGGGAGCGTCGAGCACCAAGCTGTCGACGGAGCTGAGGTGGTAGGTGATGGCCATCGGGCTGAAAACCACGGGCAGGTTCCAGGCGTCGTTACCCCCGCAGCGCTGCTTGGCGGCGTCGTATTGGTCGCTGGCCAATGGTGTGTCCGAACCGCCGAAAACGCTCTTGCCGGCGAGGAATTCGCTGATTCCTTTGCCCGAGCCGTTGGAGGTGTAGTTGAGCGTCTGCCCGCAGGCCTTGTGGTAGGCGTCGATGAACTTGACCATCGCGTTGGCTTGGGCGGTCGAGCCGCTGGCGTCTATGGTCGGGGCGCCCCCGCATTCCACCCTGAACCCGCCGGCTTTGTCTTCGTCGGACTGGGTGCATCCCGACAGCACCAGGGCGCCTGCGGCCAGCAAGGCCATGCCTACACCTGGGCGAGTCTGCTTCACGTTGATTGCCTCCTTGAAAAGAACTCACACGGCGCTACGGGCTTCGTGTAGGGGCCGCTCATTGCGGGCCTGGATAGGGCGAAGACTTGGCCGGGTCGACCACGATGGCGCCCGGCTGCGACGCTAGCTCGCTCTCGGGGCCGCACCCCGATTTCGGCACATGTCGAGCTTTACAGCTATCGAATCCAGCACGCAAACAAACATCAGGTGAACTGGTTAACTCCACCGAATGAATACCCCGTGTTGTCCCATTTTCCGAGGTCCGGCTCGGTCCGGCGCAGGTACCTGCCGCGCGTAGGGCGTCGCTCGTGGCCTGGGCATTGGCAAACGACCAACCCTCCTCTTGGGTACCGCCCAAGACTAGCGTCAGCCGGTGCCGGCCGCTGGTATCGGAAACCGCGATATCGGGTTTCGCTGCGAGGCAGACGGCTGTTCGGCGATCCGGCGGAAACTGCCTAATGATCAAGGCAATCGGATGGCGTCGCGCGGTTGGTGCCGGTTCGCTACCATCTGTCCTCGTGTGACCTGTGTTACCCCAGCCGGCTCCCTCACGGAGGTAGTGACAGATGACCCACCACGCTCCGCCCCCTCCCCCGACATCTCCGATACCTCCGGCAACCCCGCCGTCTGCGCCTGATACGCCGTCTCCGCCTGCGACAGCCCCGGCTGCGACGCCGCCTCCGCTTGCGGCGGCGCCGAAACGGCGGCCGTGGCGCTGGTTAATCGGCTTCGGTCTTCTGGTGGCTTTCATCGCCGTCTATGCCTTATCGCTGTTCGGCGTTCACCTGCTGGCTAAATCGTCGGCGCCGATCAAGGCACCGGACCTGAATGCGACCGACGACACCGTTGTGTTGGTGCGCCTCGAGGAGCTCAAGACCGTTGCCAATCGCCTCGCGGTGAAGGTGCTGGTAAAGCCGCAGGAGTCGATGTGGGACTCCCGCCTGGATGTCCTGAATACCGACACCGCCGTGCGCATGGATCCCGCAAACGACCTCGGCGACCTGGTCTATCCGGCAGGAAAGTCGCCGGCGCAGGTCGCCACCACCGTCGAGGCCCACGGCGACTCCAATAACTGGCCATTCGACACGTACACGACCGACACGTTGTCGGCCGATGTGCTGGTCGGCACCGGCGACGCTCGCGAGTACAAACCCGCTCGTGTCGAAGTAACCGGAGCGCTGCAAGGCTGGGATGTCAGCGTCAAACGCGTCGGTGAAGCCAGCCAAGAGTCCGATCGGGCCGACAGCGTGATCATCACGCTGCGCCGGGCCAAGGGCCCGCTGATCTTCGACATTGGGATCTGTCTGGTTCTTTTCAGCCTGCCCGCCTTGGCATTTGCGGTGGCAATTCAGATTGCGCTGGGCAAGCGGAAATTCGTGCCACCCTTCGTAACCTGGTTCGCCGCGATGCTTTTCGCCGTCATCCCGATACGGAATTTCCTTCCCGGTTCGCCGCCGCCTGGTGCGTGGATCGACGAAGCTCTGGTGATCTGGGTGCTGATAGCGCTGGTCGGGGCGATGGGCCTGTACATGCTGACCTGGTACCGACGGTCGGATTAGGGCTCTCGCGGCCGGCCTACTCTGAAGTAGTGCTCACCGAGTTGGTCGACCTGGCGGGCGGGTCATTCCGCATGGGCTCGACGAGCTTTTACCCCGAAGAGGCGCCGATCCACACGGTGACGGTGGCTTCCTTCGCGGTGGAACGGCACCCGGTGACCAACGCCCAGTTCGCCGAATTCGTCGCCGCCACCGGTTATGTGACGGTCGCCGAGCAGCCGATCGACCCGGCGCTTTACCCGGGGGCAGACGCCGACGACCTGTGTCCGGGTGCGATGGTGTTCCGGCCCACGCCGGGGCCGGTCGACCTGCGCGACTGGCGGCAGTGGTGGGTCTGGGTGGCGGGAGCGAATTGGCGTGATCCGTTCGGCCCGGACAGCACGGTCGCGGAGAGAGCCGACCACCCCGTCGTGCAGGTCGCTTATCCCGACGCCGCGGCCTACGCGCGGTGGGCGGGTCGGCGGCTGCCGACCGAGGCGGAGTGGGAGTTTGCGGCCCGCGGCGGAAGCGAGACGATCTACGCTTGGGGTGACGACGCGAAACCCGGCGGTCGGCTGATGGCCAACACCTGGCAAGGCAGGTTCCCGTACCGCAATGACGGTGCGTTGGGCTGGGTGGGGACGTCACCAGTGGGGACGTTTCCGCCCAATGGGTTCGGGCTGGTCGACGTGATCGGCAACGTGTGGGAGTGGACCGCAACTGAGTTTTCCGCCCAGCACCGGCTGGATCAGCCGCCGAAAGCCTGTTGCACGCCATCGGGGCCCCCAAAAGCCCCAGATCCGGCCGTCAGCCAGACGCTGAAGGGCGGTTCGCACCTGTGCGCGCCGGAGTACTGCCACCGCTACCGTCCGGCCGCGCGGTCGCCGCAGTCGCAGGACACCGCGACCACCCATATCGGGTTTCGCTGTGTGGCGGATCGCGCGTCGCGCTAGCAACGCTCGCGGCGCTTCGCCAACCAACGATGCGCGTGAATCTGGCACATGGCGGGTGAACGTCAGATGGACGGTGGGTGACAGAACTCTCCAATCGTTTGGGGACATAGGAATTCGTCGCGCAATGAGCGCGGGGATTCGCTAGCATTTGACTCCGTGGTGCCCCGACAAGCTGGATCTTGCCAGCCGGTTATGGTCCGGTCCCAGCAATCAGTCCAGCGCCCGCAGCCCGGTCCCTCGTGCGGCGGCGACCGATGACGACTGAGGCCCGGCCGGTACCGTCTCCGCCGCCGGATGTGGAAGACGAGATCTCGCCGCCGAAGCCGGAGAAGCCACCGCGGTCGAGACCGCGCATCATCATCGGCGTGGGCATCGTGGTGCTCCTCGTCGGCGTGTATGCCCTTTCGCTGCTCTTCGTCCACCTGCTCCAAAAATCAGCGGGTCCGCTCCCGCCGCTGGACCTCAGCCAGGGTGGGACCGACTCAACCATCGTGCAGCTACGCCTCGAGGACCTGAAGCCCGTCGCGAATCGACTCACGGTGAACGTGCTCGTCTATCCCGGAATTGCCCAGTACGACAATCGCTTCGATGTGCTCGCGAACGACGTCTCCGTGCGCCTGTATCCGACGAGCGACCTGGGGGACCTGAATTACCCGAAAGGAAAAGCACCGGCGCAACTCAGCACCATCATCGAGGCGCACGGAGACCCCGGTAACTGGCCGTTCGACGTGTACAAGACCGAGCAAATCTCGGCTGATGCCTTCGTCGGGGCCGGTGACACCCGCAGGAAGGTACCCGCCCGTGTCGAGGTGACCGGGGGGTTGGACGGCTGGGACGTCAGCGTCAATCGCGTGAAGGACCCGGCCGCGCTCCCGACCGCGCGCGACGTCGACAACGGGAACGTGGTCATCACGTTCCACAGGGCCAAGGGCCCGCTGATCTTCGACCTGGGCATCTGCCTGGTTTTGATCGCCCTGCCCACCTTGGCGCTGGCGGTTGCCATTCCGATGGTGCTGGGCAGGAGGAAGTTTTTGCCGCCGTTCGGGACCTGGTATGCCGCGATGCTGTTCGCCATCGTCCCGCTGCGCAACTTCTTTCCCGGCTCTCCACCGGCGGGTTCGTGGATCGACCAGGCCATCGTGCAGTGGGTGCTGATCGCGCTGGTGACGGCGATGACCTTGTACATCTTGGCCTGGGTCCGCCAGGGCGACTGAAGCGAAGACCGCGGCTAGCGAAGTTAAATGCTCGTATCGGCGCAGTGTTAAGCGCTGTCGGCAAACACGACCGTTGCTAGGATCTGCCTAATGGTCCAAGAGGGCTTGACGACGTCAGTGGGTTATCGGCCTGGCGAGGCGAGTTCCGAGCTCGACCTGGCCGGGACCGTTGCGGCGCCCGCTAATGGCCACGCCACGCCACCAATAGGTCCGCAGGAGACGGCTCCGCCGGCTTCGCAGTCGGAGCGCAAGCCGCGACGACGACACCTGCTGCTCGATGTCTCCATCATTGCGGGCGTCGTCGTGGTCTACCTCCTGTCACTGCTCGGCTACCACTACCTGGCCACCGCGCCGGGACCGCTGCCCGCTCCGGAGTTGGGCACCGCGGACGGCACCGTTGTCTTGGTCCGCCTAGAGCAGCTGCACCCGGTCGAACATCGCCTCGACGTAAAGGTGCTGGTGATGCCCGACGATTCGACGGTCGACAAGCGCCTCAACGTATTGACCACCGACACGTCCGTGCGCCTGTTTCCGCACAACGACTTGGGAGATCTGCAGTACCCGGTAGGGAAGTCGCCGGCGCAGGTAGCGACAAGCATCGAGGCCCACGGTGACCCGGGTGACTGGCCATTCGATACGTACAAGACCGACACCATCCAGGCCGACGTGCTGCTCGGTGTCGGTGACAGCCGTCAATACAAATCCGCCCGGGTGGAAGTGACCGGATTACTGGAAGGCTGGGACCTCTCCGTCACCCGGGTCGGGCGCGATGCCAACGACACAGAGCGCCCGGACAACCGACCGGACAATGTCGTCGTCACCCTGCAGCGTGCCAAGGGTCCGCTGGTGTTCGACCTGGGAATCTGCCTGGTCCTCATCACGCTGCCGACCTTGGCCCTGTTTGTGGCCATCCAGATGCTCACCGGCAGGAGACAATTCTTGCCGCCGTTCTCCACCTGGTACGCCGCGATGTTGTTCGCCGTCGTGCCCTTACGTAACATCCTGCCCGGCACTCCACCGGCAGGTGCGTGGATCGATCAAGCCGTTGTGATCTGGGTCTTGATCGCGCTGGCCGCGGCGCTGGTCCTGTACATCGCCGCCTGGTACCGGCACTCCAATTGAGGCGAGTTGAGCTCCCGGTCTCCTAGATTTGGCTCTGAGCAGGTCGTCACCTAAACTCTAGGGGTTGCCTTGGGCAGACCTCGGCCGGCGCGTGCGAACGTCATCGGCCCTGCGTGCCTTTCGGTGACAACCGCTTTTAAAACGCGCACGTCAGGTCTTTGGCGAGCCTTGGTTACCGAGGCCCACCGAGCTGTTCAGCCTGCCGTGCACAGGTGAACCAGGTCAGGAGATCGAGTGATTCAGCAGGAATCGCGGCTGAAGGTCGCCGACAACACCGGCGCCAAGGAGATCTTGTGCATCCGGGTGCTCGGTGGTTCGTCGCGACGCTACGCCGGCATCGGTGATGTCATCGTTGCCACCGTCAAGGACGCCATTCCCGGCGGCAACGTCAAGCGCGGCGACGTCGTCAAGGCCGTCGTGGTGCGCACCGTCAAGGAGCGCAGGCGTTCCGATGGCAGCTACATCAAGTTCGATGAGAACGCGGCGGTGATCATCAAGCCCGATAACGACCCGCGCGGCACCCGTATCTTCGGGCCGGTCGGTCGTGAACTGCGCGAAAAGAAGTTCATGAAGATCATCTCGCTTGCTCCGGAGGTGTTGTAAATGAAGGTCCACAAGGGCGACACCGTGCTCGTCATCTCCGGCAAAGATAAAGGGGCCAAGGGCAAGGTCTTGCAGGCCTACCCGGACCGTAATCGGGTGCTGGTCGAGGGCGTCAACCGGATCAAGAAGCACACGGCGATTTCGACCAACCAACGCGGAGCGCAGTCGGGCGGAATCGTCACCCAGGAAGCCCCGATCCACGTCTCCAACGTGATGGTGGTCGACTCGGACGGTAAGCCCGCCCGGATCGGTTACCGGTTGAACGAGGAGACCGGCAAGCGGGTACGTATCTCCAAGCGCAACGGTAAGGACATTTAGCCATGTCAACGACAGAAGGCTCCGTGAAGGTGCAGCCGCGCCTCAAGGAGCGTTACCGCAGCGAGATCAAGGATGCGCTGCACAAGCAGTTCGGCTACGGCAACGTCATGCAGATCCCGACGGTGACCAAGGTCGTGGTCAACATGGGCGTGGGCGATGCCGCCCGGGACGCCAAGCTGATCAACGGCGCGGTCAACGACCTGGCGCTGATCACCGGGCAACGGCCCGAGATTCGCAAGGCGCGGAAGTCCATCGCGCAGTTCAAGCTGCGCGAGGGCATGCCGATCGGTTGCCGGGTGACGTTGCGGGGCGACCGGATGTGGGAGTTCCTCGACCGCCTCACGTCGATCGCGCTGCCGCGTATCCGTGACTTCCGCGGGCTTTCGCCCAAGCAGTTCGACGGTATCGGCAACTACACCTTCGGGCTGGCCGAGCAGTCGGTGTTCCACGAGATCGACGTGGACAGCATCGACCGGGTCCGCGGTATGGACATCAATGTTGTCACCTCGGCGACGACGGACGACGAAGGACGAGCGCTGTTGCGGGCCCTCGGCTTTCCCTTCAAGGAGAACTGAGAGATGGCGAAGAAGGCACTGGTCAACAAGGCCAACAGCAAACCCAAGTTCGCCGTTCGCGGCTACACCCGATGCAGCCGGTGCGGCCGTCCGCGCGCCGTGTTCCGCAAGTTCGGCCTATGCAGGATCTGCCTGCGCGAGATGGCGCATGCGGGCGAACTGCCCGGCGTGCAGAAGAGCAGCTGGTAACCGGCCGGCACAACACCGGCACAAGACAGACCGACACAAAACACTTAAAGACCAAACCAGACAGACACGCGACAGGCCCCCAGTTCGAATTTCTGGGCGGGAACCAGCGCGAGGAAGGTGACAGACACTGTCATGACGATGACGGACCCGATCGCAGACTTTTTAACACGTCTGCGCAACGCCAATTCGGCGTATCACGACGAGGTGAGTTTGCCGCATTCCAAGATCAAGGCCAACATCGCCCAGATCCTCAAAAGCGAGGGATACATCAGCGACTACCACACCGAAGATGCTCGGGTCGGTAAGGCGCTGGTGGTCCAGCTCAAGTACGGGCCCAGCCGGGAGCGCAGCATCGCCGGTCTGCGCCGGGTGTCCAAGCCAGGGCTGCGGGTATACGCGAAATCCACCGGCCTGCCACGGGTGCTCGGCGGCCTGGGGGTTGCGATCATCTCGACGTCCTCGGGGCTGTTAACTGACCGCCAAGCTGCCAGACAGGGCGTGGGCGGCGAAGTCCTCGCGTACGTGTGGTGAGGGGGAACCATGTCGCGCATTGGTAAAAAGCCGGTTCCGGTTCCCGCCGGAGTCGATGTAACGATCGAGGGCCAGAACGTCTCGGTCAAGGGGCCCAAGGGCACCCTAGGTTTGATAGTCGCCGAGCCGATCGTGGTGTCGCGCGATGACGATGGCGCCATTGTGGTCGCCCGTCCGGACGACGAGCGGCGCAGCCGCTCGCTGCACGGGCTGTCGCGCACCCTGGTGTCCAATCTGGTCACCGGTGTGACCGAGGGTTACACCACCAAGATGGAGATCTTCGGCGTCGGTTACCGGGTGCAGCTCAAGGGCTCCAACCTTGAGTTCGCGTTGGGTTACAGCCATCCCGTGGTGATCGAGGCCCCGGAGGGCATCAAGTTCGCGGTTGAAACGCCGACGAAGTTCTCCGTTACTGGGATCGACAAGCAGCAGGTTGGCCAGATCTCGGCGAATATCCGTCGGCTGCGGCGTCCCGATCCGTATAAGGGCAAGGGCGTGCGCTACGAAGGCGAGCAAATCCGCCGCAAGGTCGGAAAGACAGGTAAGTAGTAATGGCGCAATCACAAGCTGGCACCGCCGCGCGAAAGTCGGTGGGGCAGACCGTATCCGCAACCCGGCGCGTTTCCCGGCTGCGTAGGCACGCGCGGCTGCGTAAGAAGATCGAGGGCACCCCTGAGCGCCCGCGCCTGGTAGTGCACCGGTCCGCGCGGCACATTCATGTGCAGCTGGTCAACGACGCAAACGGCACCACGGTTGCCGCCGCGTCGTCGATCGAGGCCGATGTGCGCGGCCTGGATGGTGACAAGAAAGCCCGCAGCGTTCGGGTCGGCCAATTGATCGCGGAGCGGGCCAAAGCAGCCGGCTTCAGCAGCGTGGTGTTCGACCGTGGCGGATACACCTACGGCGGACGGATCGCCGCGCTGGCCGATGCCGCGCGCGAAAACGGATTGAGTTTCTGATGACAACTGGAAGGACCGCATAATGGTGGAGCAATCTGCTGGCGGCCAGAGCGCCGGAGGCGACGCCCGCGGCGACAGCCGTGGCGACCGCGGTGACAACCGTGGCCGTCGCGACGGCGGCGGCGGGCGCGGCCGCGACCGCGAAGAGAAAAGCCAATACCTGGAACGGGTCGTCGCCATCAACCGCGTCTCCAAGGTGGTCAAGGGTGGTCGGCGATTCAGCTTCACCGCTTTGGTCATCGTCGGTGACGGCAACGGCATGGTCGGTGTCGGCTACGGCAAGGCCAAGGAAGTCCCGGCCGCGATCGCCAAGGGCGTAGAAGAGGCACGCAAGAGCTTCTTCCGGGTCCCGTTGATCGGCGGCACTATCACTCACCCGGTGCAGGGTGAGAAAGCCGCCGGTGTGGTGATGTTGCGCCCCGCCAGCCCGGGTACCGGTGTGATCGCCGGAGGTGCGGTGCGCGCGGTGCTGGAATGCGCTGGGGTGCACGACATCCTGGCCAAATCGCTGGGCAGTGACAACGCGATCAACGTGGTGCACGCCACCGTCGCCGCACTCAGAATGCTGCAGCGTCCCGAGGAGGTGGCCGCTCGCCGCGGCCTGCCGATCGAGGACGTCGCCCCAGCCAGCATGCTCAAGGCGCGGCGGGAAAGTGCCGCACTTGCTGCGGCGGCAGCCCGGGAAGGAACTTCACAGCCATGAGCCAGCTGAAGATCACTCAGGTGCGCAGCACGATTGGCACACGCTGGAAGCAGCGCGAGAGCCTGCGCACCCTGGGCCTACGGCGGATTCGCCATTCGGTGATCCGTGACGACAGCCCACAGACCCGCGGGCTGATCGCGGTAGTGAATCACCTCGTCGAGGTGGAGCCGGCCGAGACAGGCACCGGAGGTAAGACCAAATGACGATCAAGTTGCACGACCTGAAGCCCGCCCGAGGGTCGAAGACCGCGCGCACCCGCGTGGGTCGCGGTGAGGGCTCCAAGGGTAAGACCGCCGGTCGTGGTACCAAGGGCACCAAGGCGCGCAAGAACGTGCCGTCGACCTTCGAGGGCGGGCAGATGCCGATCCACATGCGGCTGCCCAAGCTCAAGGGATTCAAGAACCGGTTCCGCACCGAGTACGAAGTCGTCAACGTTGGCGACATCAACCGGCTGTTCCCCGAGGGTGGTGCCGTCGGTGTGGATGAGCTGGTGGCCAGGGGAGCGGTTCGCAAGAACGTTTTGGTCAAGGTCCTCGGCGATGGCAAGCTGACCGTCAAGGTCGACCTGTCGGCGCACAAGTTCAGCGGCAGCGCGCGCGAGAAGATCACCGCCGCCGGCGGCTCGGCCACCGAGCTGTAACTAGAGCTGGCGAGCACTCCCCCGCAAGGGGGATGTGCCCCAGCAAAATCGCCCAAACTCCGCCGAGTTTGGGCGATTTTGCGTACGGCGGGCGATCGGTAGGCTGGACGGATATGTTTTCCTTCCTGCCTTCCCTTCCCGGCTTCTTAGACCGGACAGACGACGTCCGCGCCCTGGTTAACCGGGTCGATACCGCCCGCCACCAAGGCATACCCAACGGCTGCGTGCTGGAGTTCAGCCTGCGGTCGGTGCCGCCGGAGGCGTCGGGCTTCGATCCGCTGGCCATCATCACCGGTGGCGGTCGACCGATGACGCTGCGCGATTCGGTCGCTGCGATCCACCGTGCCGCGGAGGACCCTCGGGTGGCCGGGTTGATTGCCCGCGTGCAACTTGCGGCGTCGCCACCGGCGGCGGTTCAGGAGCTGCGGGAGGCCATCGCGGCTTTCAGTGCCGTCAAGCCGTCTCTGGCTTGGGCCGAGACCTATCCCGGCACGTTGTCGTACTACCTGGCATCCGCGTTCGGTGAGGTGTGGATGCAGCCCTCCGGAAGTGTCGGGTTGATCGGCTTCGCGAGCAACGCCACCTTCCTGCGCGACGCGTTGGACAAGCTGGGGATCGAAGCCCAGTTCGTCGCGCGCGGCGAATACAAGTCGGCGGTGAACCTTTTCACCGAGGATGGCTTCACCGACGCGCATCGTGAGGCCGTCACCCGGATGCTGGAAAGCCTGCAAGAGCAGGTCTGGCAGGCGGTCTCCGAATCGCGCGACATCGATTCCGGTGCGCTCGATGCGCTGGCCGACCGGGCCCCGCTATTGCGCGACGACGCCGTCGCCTCCGGCCTGATCGACCGGATCGGGTTCCGCGACGAAGCATATGCGCGGATAGCTGAAATGGTTGGTATGGAAGGTGTTTCACCGGATGCCAGCGACTCAACCGATGACGAGCCGCCTCGACTCTATTTGACACGCTACGCCGGTGCGGGGCGGCCACGGCTGACCCCGCCAGTGCCGTCGGTTCCCGGACGCCGGCCCAAGCCCACGCTCGCCGTGATCGACGTCGCGGGCTCGATTGTCGATGGGCGTGGTGGGCCTCAGTTCCTGCCATTCGGCACCTCTTCGGTCGGTGGCGACACGATCGCGGCTGCACTGCGCGAGGCGGCCGCCGACGATTCGGTGTCCGCGATCGTGCTGAGGGTGGACAGTCCTGGAGGCTCGGTCACCGCGTCGGAGACCATCTGGCGCGAGGTGGTCAGGGCCCGCGAACGTGGCAAACCGGTGGTGGCGTCGATGGGTTCGGTGGCTGCCTCTGGCGGCTACTACGTAGCGATGAGCGCCGACGCGATCGTGGCCAATCCGGCCACGATCACCGGCTCGATTGGTGTTTTCACCGGGAAGCTGGTGGTGCGGGATCTGAAGGATCGGCTGGGAGTTGCCTCAGATTCCGTGCGCACCAACGCCAACGCGGACGCCTGGTCAATTGACGCGCCATTCACGCCGCAGCAGAAAGCCTATCGAGAGGCCGAGGCTGATTTGTTCTACGCGGACTTCGTGGAGCGCGTCGCCGAAGGCCGCAACCTGAGCACCGACGCCGTGGATGCCGTTGCCCGAGGGCGGATCTGGACCGGTTCGGATGCGCTGGAACGGGGCCTAGTCGACGAACTCGGTGGGCTTCGAACCGCCGTGCGCCGAGCCAAAATCCTGGCCGGCCTTGATGAAGACAGCGAGGTCCGCATCGTCAGCTATCCGGGCTCATCGCTGCTGGACATGCTGCGGCCCCGAGCGTCATCGCAACCGGCTGCCGCGTCGCTGCCAGAGGCGGTCGGTGCACTGCTAGTCCGTTCGGCTGCGGGGATCCTGGAAAACCTCGAACAGGGACTGAGCGGCGCGAACGTGCTATGGCTGGGGCAGTCGCGGTTTTAGCCGGCCGCTAACCGGGCAGGGCGCCGCTGATGAAAATGATCTCACCCAGCGGGTCGTCGTCTTCCACGGCGGGCACATCGATGCCGTTGCGCTGGAACAGTTCCGCGCGCGTCACACCCTCGGCGTCCCAGCCTTTGCCCTTGAGGTAATCGACAACGTGACTGCGCTGGCCGGTGTAAACCAGCGATCCCATGTCGATGTCTACGCCATGATCCCGGAACGTATTGGCCATCTGGCTTGTCTTGTCAAAATCGAAATCGATTATCCCGGGCACGAATTCGGTGGCGACGGTGCTGCCCGGCGCACTGAGCGCGGTGATGTTGTCGAACAACCGGTCCTGGGCCTCCGGCGGGAGGTAGATCAATAGGCCTTCGGCCAGCCACGCGGTCGGCACCGTGGTGTCCAGTCCCGCGGCCTTCAGCGCGGCCGGCCAGTCCTGGCGCAGATCGATCGGGATGGTGCGCCTGGTGGCCGCTGGCTCGGCACCGAGGCCGGCCAGGGTCGTTGTCTTGAAATCGATCACCTCCGGCTGGTCGAGCTCGTAGACCACGGTGCCCGCCGGCCAGGGTAACCGGTAGGCGCGCGAGTCCAACCCGGACGCGAGAATCACCGCTTGACGCACCCCGGCCTGGGTGGCGTCGAGGAAGTAGTCGTCGAAATACTTCGTGCGCACCGCCATCCCGTCGGTGATCGCTTGAAAGCGTGTCGGCGATACGCCTTCCACCGAGCTGAGGTCGAGATCGCCGTCCATCATCTTGGTGAACAGGTCGATTCCGACCGCGCGCACCAATGGGTCCGCGTAGGGATCGTTGATCAGACCGCGGGGATCCTTCGACGCCATGGCGCGACCGGCCGCCACCATGGTTGCGGTCGCGCCCACGCTGGACGCCAGATCCCAGTTATCGTCGTGAGCCCGTGGCATGACACGAGCCTAGTCAAACCCTACTTGAGCGTGGCGGCCACGTAGCTCATTTCACCCATTGCGGCCATAATCTCATCCTCGGGAAATTCGAACCCGTTGTGCGCGTACAGTTCCCTGGCCGACTGCGGGGTTACATCCCAGCCGTGGTCGGTGAGGTACTGGATTACGGTGCTGCGCTCGCCGTGAAAGATCAGGTCCGACATATTCAGGTCGAACCCGAGGCGGCTCCAGCGCTCGGAGAGCTGCTGCGCACGTTCGCCCGAGAAGGCGGTGGGGTCGGGGAAGTGCTCGGTGGCGACGCGGCTGCCCGGCGCACTGAGCGCGGTGATGCTGTCGAACAGCCGGTCCTGAGCTTCGGGCGGCAGGTAAACCAGCAGGCCTTCGGCAATCCATGCCGTGGGTTGGTTGACGTCGAAACCGTGCTGCCGCAGCGCGTTCGGCCAGTCGTTGCGCAGGTCGATGCCGATGGGCCGCCGATCGGCGGTCGGTGCGACGTCGAGGTCGGCCAGCGTGCGCGTCTTGAATTCGATGACCTGCGGCTGGTCGATTTCGTAGACCACCATGCCCTCGGGCCAGCCCAGTCGGTAGGCCCTGGTGTCCAGGCCGGAGGCCAGGATCACCGCTTGGCGGATCCCAGCGTCGGTGGCCCGGGTGAAGAAGTCGTCGAAGAACCGGGTGCGGACGGCAATCTGCTCATTGAGCGCCTCCCGGCGCAGGACGGCGTCATCCTCGAAGGTGACCTCTCCGTCGATCATCCGGATGAACGGGTCCAGGCCTACCGCTCGGACCAGGGGGTCGGCGAGCGGGTCGTGCAGTAATGCGTCGGGACCCTTCGAAGCCAGCGCGCGGCCTGCCGCGACCATGGTCGCAGTCGCTCCCACGCTGGACCCCGGGCCCCAGCTGTCGCCGTCTGTTCGTTTCGTTTCGGTTATCATTTGTGAGGCTCCTAGTTGGCGTTCTTGTTGAGCGTGCCGCTCGTGTAGAGCAGGTCGCCCATCCGGGCGTCCTCGCCGTCGAACGGCGGAAGCCCGTTGGCCGCGAAGAGGTCGCGGACGCTGCTGGTGGTCAAATCCCAACCGCGGTCGGACAAATAGGATGCCGCTTCGTTGCGGTCGCCTAGGTAGACGAGGCCGGTCATGTCGAGTTCGAAACCGTGTGCACGCCAGCGCTCGGAGATGTGTTGCATGCGCTCCGTCATCTTTTCCACCTCGCCGGGCTCGAGATTGCGCGAGCTTTCGGTGGCTAACCGGCTGCCCGGCGCGCTGAGCTCGGTGATGGTATCGAGCAGGCGGTCCTGAGCCTCTGGCGGCAGATAGCCGAGCAGTCCCTCCGCGCTCCACGCGGTCGGCTGGCTCGGGTCGAATCCCGCGGTCCGCAGTGCGGTGGGCCAATCGTTGCGCAGGTCGATGGCGACCACGCGCCGCTCGGCGGTGGGCTCGGCGCCCAGCTCGGCGAGGGTGCGGGTCTTGAATTCGATGACCTGCGGCTGGTCGATCTCATAGACCACCGTTTGGGTGGGCCATGCCAGGCGGTAGGCGCGGGAATCCAGCCCCGAGGCCAGGATCACCACCTGCTTGATGCCGGCTTTCGTCGCGTCCAGGAAGAACTCATCGAAGAACTTGGTGCGCACGGCCATGTTGTCGGCCATCCGGGACATGGCCCCGGTGGATCCTGCGTTGCCGTCCTGCGCGCCCACTTGGACTGCCTGGTCATTCAGCTCAGCAGGGTCCAGCTCGCCGCTGGCCAGCCGGGTGAGCAGGTCCACGCCCACGGCGCGCACCAGTGGCTCCGCGAACGGGTCGTCGATCAGTGGCCGCTCTTCGCGGGTGGCCATCGCGCGGGCCGCGGCGACCATGGTCGCGGTCACCCCGACGCTGGACGCCAGGTCCCAGGTGTCGCCCTCATACCTAGTGGTGGAAGTCATTTTCTTGCCCCCTATCGAATGTACTTAGCCTAGCTTAGCACATTACTTAGTCAATATAAGCAACCTGCCGCCACTGTACGCCGGTGCCGGCATGCGGCAACCTTGACAGCGAGCTGCTCCCCAATTAACACGCCGGAACACAGCGGGCAGTGGACACCACAAGCACAAACTCGACGCACTCACCCCCAATGCCTACAGCCCGGGTCCGCCGCACAACCTAACTCTCTGATCGAGGAGATCGACGGACAGCGCAAGCACGCGATCGTCCACTACCTCGACCTGATAGAGGCCGGCCGGGTCGACCTGAGTCCGATACTCACCCACGCCTTCGGGCTGGATCGTTGGCGGGACGCCTTCCTTGCGATTGCCAACCAGGGCGAGAGCGGCGCTGTCAAAGTTGCGATCGACCAGCGCTAGGCGGGCCGGGTGGCACGGTAGTAGGTGAGCCGGCCGACGAAGCGTTGACGATGCGTGGTCACCTCGGCGCAGTCGAAGCCGGCCGCACGCAGCAGCTCCGGAATCGCATCGCCCAGGTTGCCCGCCGCCAGCGGGCTGTGCATGGTGAGCCGGGCCGATAAGCCGTCGTCAGCGGTCATCCTGCCGCCCATATCGACCACGTGCAGCCGCCCGCCGGGACGCAGGACGCGAAACACCTCCGCCGCCGCGGCCGGTTTGGCGTCGCTGTCCAGGTGGTGCAACATCATCGACGACAGGACGCGATCGAATTCGCCGTCTGTGTAGGGCAGCCGCTCTGCGTAGCCGCGTTCGAAGCGGATTCCGGTCATTCGCCTTGCCTTTCGCTGTGCGCGGTGCAGCGCGACTGGGTCGGGGTCGGATCCGATCACCGAGATCGAGGGATAAGCGCGCTTGGCGCGGACGCTGAGATTGCCGGTTCCGCAGCCGATTTCCAGGACGTGCTGGTCGGCGGCGAGTTCGGACTGGCGGATGAGCCTGTCATGGACGCGGTTGAAGCCGGCCAGCCGGGTCAACAGGTCGTAGCCGGGAAGCAGCGCGTCGCGGCCCGCGGCTGGGATGTAGTCATGTGGATGATGTTTAATCATGAACTCCATGCTGCACCGTTATTATGTTGGATATTTGGGCGATCATAATAAAAGCTAGGATTATCTTTAGCGAAGTGACATGACGCAGCTTGCTCGGGTGATCAGCCATCGCAACGGCGTGCCCATCTACCAATACCGGACGGGTCCGGACACCTCTCCCGTGTCGGTGCACCGTTGCGGACGCGACGATGTGGGCGGACTCGGTCGTCATATTCACGACTTCCCGGCTCTCTGGTACATCCCCTCAGCGGGCCGGGTGTACGTCATGGCCGCCGGTCAGGTGCTCGACCCGGGGCAGCTGGACGAGCTGGATGACGGGGTCACGGTGTTTTTTGATCCTGTTGCGCTCGGTGAGGATGCACGATCACCGTGGCCCGCCTGGCGCGGGCACCCGTTGCTCTTTCCGTTCCTGCACGGGCACCCGGGCGGCATGCTGCGCCTGGACGTCCCTGCGGAGCGACGATCGGCCTGGGCCAACGCGATCCGGTCAATCGAAACCGAGCTGACCGCGGGCCGGGAGGGCTACCGACAGGCCGCCCTGGCGCACCTGACGCTGCTGCTGATCGAGCTCGCCCGCCTGGCCCGCGACGTCGTCGCCGACTTAAGGCGCAGCGGTGAGCCATTGCTGGCCGAGGTGTTCGCGGTGATCGAACGCCGTCTCGGCGAGCCGCTGTCGTTGCGAGACGTGGCACGCGAACTCGGCATGACGCCGGCACACCTGACCACGGTCGTGCGCCGCCGGACCGGACGCGCCGTGGGGGAGTGGATCATCGAACGCCGGATGGCCGAAGCACGGGCGTTGCTGGCCGAAACGGACCTACCGATCGCGGAGGTCGCCAGGCGGGTGGGGATGCACGATGCCGGATATTTCAGCAGGCTGTTCGGCCGGACGCACGGCACCTCACCCCGCAACTGGCGCAATCGGCCGGCCCCGGGCTAGACGCCATCGCTCAGGGCGGTTCGATGTCTAGCCAGTCGTCAACGTCGAACTGGTCCGCGACGGCGCGCAGCGTCGCACCGCCGTGGCCGGGATAGTGCGCGGGTATGACCGCCGCCCCAGTTTGTGCGGCCTCGGTGAAGATACGGCGGCGGGTGGCGGTGGCGGCGTCGGCATCGATGTCGAAAGCGCAGGGTTCGTCGGGGCGACGCAGCTGCAGCGGGCTGTGAGTGAGATCGCCGACGAAGACGGCTGGTTGACCCGCGTCCAGCCACAAGACCGAGGAGCCCGGTGTGTGTCCGGGGGCAGGCAGCAGTCGAAGCGACTCGCTGATCTGGTAACCGTCCGACCATCCAACGAGCTGTCCGGCCGCCTCGATGGGCGACACGCTATCGGCGAACACCAACTGGTCACCGCGCTGCTGGGCCGCCTCCTCCTCGGTGCGTGGCGATCGACTCGCTGCCGGTCCGTCCGGCTGAAAGTGGCGGTAGTCGGCGACGGGCACCAGATACCGCGCGTTGGGAAACGTCGGCACCCAGGCGCCGTTGTGCAACATGGTGTTCCATCCGACGTGGTCGGAGTGGATGTGGGTGTTGACCACTACGTCCACGTCATCGCGATCCAGGACGGGCGAGCCCGCCGACCGCAGCGCGTTCAGGTACCCGGTGTTCAGGTGATCCAGCGGCGGCATGTGCGGACGCTCGCGATC
>Ga0224557_1001786_pt1 | contig 19754 bp, 23 predicted proteins | sample 714S31014metaG_FD_180677 | JGI IMG/M metagenome (GOLD analysis project Ga0224557, IMG submission 180677) | Peat soil microbial communities from Stordalen Mire, Sweden - 717 S3 10-14 | ecosystem: Environmental > Terrestrial > Soil > Wetlands > Peat | place: Sweden: Norrbotten County, Stordalen...
GAACCGGCTCGGCAAGCGGCGTCGGAACCGGTTTTGGTGGCGGGGCAACGACTGGAGGCTGGCCGGTACTGACCCCTTCATAGCTGCGGAGCACATCCCGCAAAGTGCGCACTTCAATCTGGAGGGAGTCAACGCGCGCTCCGAGATTGCGGATACCCGATGCAATCAACCAAACACCCAGGGAAGTCTTCACGCGGCAAGAGGCCGCTGAATTCCTGCGGCTCAAGGTCTCGACGGTAGACAAACTGACCAAACGTGGGCTCCTATGCCCCAACCGCGCAACGCGGCGACCCCTTTATTCGCGCAGGGAGCTTCTGCGATTCGTGGAGGAGGGCGTCACGCAAATCTAGGGCTCGACGGGTGCTGTTCAGCTTGCCGCTGCAAGCTCGACCACGTTGTGGGGTGCAGGACTAGCGGAAAATGTTAACAATCTCGCCATCGCCTCGCTGTGGTCGCGTCGGAGGTGGCCGTAAGTCTGCGCAGCCAACATTCCGCCGTCCTTGTGTCCTAGCCAGCTTGCAATGGCTTTGAAATCCACTCCTGCCTCAATGCAGTTGGTGCAGAAAAAGTGACGCATCGAGTGATGACCGTAGTGAGGAATGCGAGCGTCGCGGCATGCCAAGCCGATTGCGTCACGACACTGCCAGATCTTCATCACGCGCTCGGTGGGCTCAACAGTCCCGCGCCGCTGCTTTAGCCGCACCAAGAACTCCCGCAGGGGCTGAAACAGGGGGACCACGCGTACCTCGCGATTCTTGGTGCCCAGCGCCCCACCTGTCACCGTTAACCGGCCTGCCGAGAAGTCTACTTCCCCCCAGATCAAATACCCACACTCGTTGCGCCGCAACCCGGAGTAGGCCAACAACTCGACAAAATCTGCTGCGTCATGGTTTCCCACGCTTCTGAGGTGGTTAACGAGGCGGAGAAACTGGTCCCGCGTCGGCGGAACTACATGCGTCTTGGGAACTCTTACCGGCTTGATGGCGCGGGCAGGATTGTCCAGCAAGTAGCCCTCTCTGACGGCAAAGTCGAAGACGCTTTTCAGCAGATTGACCTCACTCTTCAACCGCTGCGCTCCCGTCAATTCGGCCTTTCGCTTGGCAAACCAGCGCTCGCAGTCTGACCGTCCAATGTCGCCAATTTGCGTGCGCTCCAAACCGGGCCATTTTCGCAATACCATTTTGAGTCGCTGCTCGGTGTCCAGAAGGCTGGCGGGTTTCAGGTCTTTGGCAGCCAGCACCGTCTGCCGATATTCCTCCACCAGAGCCCCAAACGCGACGCGTCCCCTTCCGCATTGGAGAGTCTCCGCCTTGCCCTGAAAGTCCCGCAGCCGACGCTCTGCAAGTTGGCGATCAGTGGTCTTCAGCGACCGTTTTATCTGTTTACCGTGTCGCTTGACTAGGGCATAGTACTTGCCAGATGGATGCAGCCGGTACAGGCATTCAGCGACTCGGTGAAATGACAGGCCTTGTCTCATGGTATGCAGAACTCAGTTTGGCTCCCATGAGACGCTAGATTCTACCGGGTTACGACAAAGGGTTACATCACGAAATTTTGCAGAGTTTTATTTTGCGTCTAAGCTGTTAGTAGCGAATCAAATGCGGGCGTGGCGGAATTGGCAGACGCGCAGGTCTTAGGAGCCTGTGGAGAAATCCGTGTGGGTTCGAGTCCCTCCGCCCGCACTCTTTTTTATTTTTGCGCGCTGCTGCGCACACGCTAACACTTTACCGGGCTGCCATCTGTAGACGGAAGTGTTCGCTCCACCATACAGTTCGGTCTGCGTCCGGTAACCTGTAACTGCTCTGCGAGATTCACCTTCCCACTGCCGGGATGGACAAGTGCGCACCCTTGGCATACATTAACAGTTTGGCATCAACTTCACCTTACTATGAGCTATGAGTAGCGTAACAATTCCACGAAGTCTGACTCTGAAGGCTGGTGAACTGGTTGAGGTCCGAAGCCGGGAAGAGATTCTTACCACGCTTGACAAGAACGGCTGCCTCGACAACCTGCCTTTCATGCCCGAGATGCTCGCCTTTTGCGGCCAACAACTGCGTGTTTACAAACGTGCCCACAAGACCTGCGATACCGTCAAGTACTCCGGCAGTCAGCGAATTGCGAACGCCGTGCACCTGGAAGGCATTCGTTGTAACGGTCAAGGGCATGGTGGTTGCCAGGCGGAATGTCTAATTTTCTGGAAGGAAGCCTGGGTGAAGCGGGCCGGTGTCCTCCCGTCCACAGGGAAGAGCGCATCACCGGGTCGCAAGGCGGTTGACTCAGCTCCGAACAATTCCGGTTGTACGGAAGCGGACGTACTAGCGAATGCTTGCAAGACCGATGGGCAGATGGCCAGCGATCCGGTCTACAGTTGCCAGGCGACGCAGATGTTACAAGCCGGTCCTCCGCTGCCGTGGTGGGATGTACGACAATACTGGGAAGATTACACCTCCGGCAACTTCAGCCTGAAATGGATGTTGGGCGTAATGTGTTACGCCACCTTCAGTGCCTTGATGAACTTGCGCCGTGGAAGGATTCAAAGTGCACTCAACCGGCTTTACGACATGGTCCAGAAAGCTCGCGGGAGACCATGTCATCCGCGCGCGGTCGGCCGAGTCCCCGACGGCACGCGAACACCCGCCGTCAATCTGAACCTGCAACCCGGCGAGATGGTTCGGGTGAAGAGCTTTGAAGCAGTTCGGGATACGCTGAACTCGAAATGTCGGAATCGAGGTCTTTATTGGGATGCCGAACTCGTGCCGTATTGCGGCGGCGAATTTCGTGTGCGATCGCGGGTCAAGCAGGTCATCGATGAGAGGACCGGTAAGATGCTGCACCTCAAGTCGGAACCGCTGATACTGGAAGGCGCGTTCTGCCAGGCGAAGTACAGTGAACATCGTTATTTTTGTCCGCGAAGCACCTTCTCCTTTTGGAGTGAGGTTTGGTTGGAAAGAATCGGGCAGGAAAGTCCAAAAACGTCAGCGGGGAACGCCGAAGCAAATCCGCGGGAAAAGCCGATGCGCGACGCATCGCCCTGACGCCTTCCCGTCAGAAGCGGATGCCGCGTGGCTGGACCGTGTAGAGATCAATGTCTTTGCGCGGACAGGCCTGCAATCCTTGTATACCGTTTTGAGGAACGCCATTATCCGCACGATTTTGGGTCTTGCAGTTGGTGGGGGATTTGCTATTTTCCCCCTCGTCTCCAACGGAAGCGAGCGTAGCTCAGTCTGGTAGAGCGTCACGTTGCCAACGTGAATGTCGAGGGTTCAAATCCCTTCGCTCGCTCCATTTTCATCTGTTTGTCAGCAAAGGAGGTCAGCATGGAACCGGGAATCTTTCTCTTGCTGTTGCTGCTGCTTCTACTTGTCATCGGAGGGCCCATCGCCCTGTTTGTCTGGCTCGGGACCAAAGCTTCGCGGGCGGACCGCGGCATCTCGAATTGATATTACCGACATTCCATCGGCTTGGACAAAGAAAAAAAACCGTGGAAAAAAGTCGTAACCCAAAAACGTAACCCCATGCCGAAATTTGGTATCACTCGGTGAGAGTCAGTGAAACATTGCACATCGAAAAAACATCGTTTTTCAATGCTTTGTGACTCAGTGCGACTCAGTACAATGTGGTAAAAATGTCAAGGTAAAGTCCTAAGACCTGCGCGTCTGCCAATTCCGCCACGCCCGCAATTGTTTCGCTCCCAACAGTTTAGACGCAAAATAAAACAATGCAAAACTTCGTGATGTAACCTTTTGTCGTAACCCGGTAGAATCTAGCGTCTCATGGGAGCCAAACTGAGTTCTCCACACCATGAGACAAGGCCTGTCATTTCACCGAGTCGCTGAATGCCTGTACCGGCTGCATCCTTCGGGCACGTACTATGCCCTAGTCAAGCGACACGGTAAACAGATAAAACGGTCCCTGAAGACCACTGACCGTCAACTTGCCGAACGTCGGCTGCGGGACTTTCAGGGCAAGGCGGAGACTCTCCAGTGTGGAAAAGGACGGGTCGCATTTGGGGTTCTGGTAGAGGAGTATCGGCAGACGGTGTTGGCTGCCAAAGACCTGAAACCCGCCAGTCTTCTCGAAACCGAGCAGCGCCTCAAGACCGTGTTGAGAAAATGGCCGGTCTGAGCGCAGGCGAATCGGAGACATCGGACGGTCAGACTGCGAGCGGTGAAGTCATACGGGAAAAGTCGGACTCAATCGCATCACAAAGTCGATTCATCTGAGATGAATACGTCCGCCTATTGGCTAAACTCACTGATTATCTCAAGTGATCTCATGGGGAGAAATTCGAGAGTCTGAGACCAGAGTAATTTGTCTGGCAGGGCAACGGTATTAGCACTACAGTGCCCAAGAGTCGGTGCAGGAACCATGAAATCAGGCTTCGTAATTCCGTTCGTAATTGGCGCCATCGCGCTCAGCGGCGCGACAGCGACGCGGGCTCGTAGCCCCGGCCATTTCAATCGACGCGGAAACATCCTCATCGCCGATCAACTCAACAACCGCGTTATCGAAGTCGACACGAACAGCCACGCGATTGTCTGGCAGTTTGGTGATGGCGGCAGCGTGGCCGGCCCAACCACCATTTTTGCACCGCACGACGCCGAACGGCTCGGCAGTCTCACGCTCATTGCTTGCACCGGCGTGCCGCCCGGAGGCGAACCCGATTGTCCTACCGGGTGCGCGGACAACCGAGTGATCCTCGTCAGCAAAAAAGGCCGCATTGTCTGGCAGTATGGCCAAGCGGGCGTGACCGGCTCGGGCGCCAATGAATTGAATAGCCCTGTCTCCGCGCGTTTTCTCCCGCATCATCGCTACCTCATCACCGATCAGGGGAACCAACGCGTCATCGAACTCACGCATAAGAGCCAGATCGCCTGGCAATACGGCACCACGGCCGTCAGCGGCTCGGCCAGCAATCAACTCACCAATCCCAATAGCGCCGAGCGACGCGGCAACAACAATACGGTGATCGCCGATCAAGGCAACAATCGCGTCATCGAGGTGACCCGCCACGATATCGTCGCTTCACAAATCGACACGCTCACCGATGCCACTTCACTCAATGGCCCGGCCTCCGCCTGCCATTTGAGTGGCGGCCACACGCTGATCGCCGACTCACTCAACGACCGGGTCGTCGACGTCGATATGAATGGTTCAAACGTTTTTGAATACGTCACCAGCGCGCGATCCGGCAGCGTCACCGACCCCAATCCGACGCGCGCCATCCGCCTGAAGAGGGGAAACACGTTGATCAGCGATCAATTCAACCATCAAGTCATCGAGATCGACCCGGCGGGAACCATCGTGTTCACCTTCGGAACCGTCGGTGTCTCCGGCTCCGGCACCAACGAACTCAACGCTCCATACGACGCCAAAGTCATCGGCGACTACACCGGCCTGACATGGCCCAAGGGTAGTGGCGGCGGCGGTTACTCTTTCGGCTTCTACTAACATTCAGAGTTCGTGAGAACCCCCGGTGGCCATTCGTAGTAGCAGTCATCCCAGCCGAGCTGTTCATCGCAAAATTCGGTAAACCTGAACAACACTCCAGCGTTGCGGCACACCGCGTATTGGTACTACAAGTGTTCTGACGGAACTCTTCCGCCGATTCTGGGAAGTGTAAGACGGGCCCTTCCCTCCTTGCTACCGGGGATTGGACGAAGGGCCGTAGTTCACGCCGGCAATATACTCCTGCAGGATGGCCTGCTGCAGGGCGGCGAGGGCGTCCTGGCATAGCAGCATCACCTTGCGCTTCTGGTTCAGGGAGATGGCCAGTGAGCGGACATTGGTGTTCTCGCGAGAGAGAGCGAGGATTTGCGTCCGGATCTCGTTGAACTTGGCGTAGTCCGATGTGGCCGTTTCGAGATCAGTGTCTCCGCTAAACGTCGGCAATTTGGCCAATTCATCCAAATCCCTGCGGACCGTTTGGTCCTCCCTTGTCATCCGCGCTTCCAGTTCATCCATCTTCTGGTCGCTTTCTTCAGCGATGTGCGGCGCAAGCAGGGCTTGGATACGCAGCGCCGCGGTCTCCGCGCCGAAGGCCAATAGCACGATGTTTCTCGCCTCCGGGGCAGCCGCGCTCTTTGCCACGATGCCACCAAGTGCGGTATCCATCCCTTGAAGCGCATCCGCAGACGGACCAAAGGCCAAACTGTAGGCCTTGAGGTTGGTATTCTTGACCGCCAAGACCAAGAGGTCGCTATCGATATGCTGAAACTCGGCAAAGACTTTGGAGAATTGGGCCAGCAATTCCTTTTCGTTCGCAGTTCCGCCCACTTGCAGGAGGTCCCCCAGTTCCTTGCCTCCCCGATCCACCTCTGCCGTGGCCGCGCGAGCTTGGTCGGCAAATTTCTGCGAGTCCTCATCGGTGATGGCCATGACGGCACTCTTTTCTGCCTCGGAAGCCGAGGCTAGGGCCACGCGCATCCGTTCTACCAGGTCGACCCTTTTGGCCTTGAAGGCGAGTTGCTCGGCCGGGCTCTGGCCCTTTTGGACATGCAGCACGACCAGCATGACCACGAGCAGCATTGCCGCGCCGAAGGCCATCCAAAAAACGTCCTTGCTGCCGGGCTTCATCGTCATAAGTTCAAGCTCTTTATAACGGAATCGCACCCGTCCCGCAACGCTTCTTCACGACGGAGCAACCTGCTCGCGGCGCCGGTACAAGACCAGAGCGATGAGAATGCCGGCCACGAAGCCGCCGACGTGGGCGAGGTTGTCCACTTGCGGTTCGAGACCGCCAATGGTGAAGTCCGTGGCGACCATCAACGCCAGCACCACCAGCAGTCGCCTTCGCAAGGCGTGATACATGGGCGAACGCAGCCGCCACACCGCGACGGCAAACGCCCCGATCACGCCAAAGATTCCACCACTCGCGCCGATGGCCACGTCGTAGTGCGCCACGAACGCGCTGGCCAGGTTGCCGAACGCGCCGGCCAGTAGGAATACCATCAACAAACGCCAGCGCCCCATCGTTTTCTCCACGGCCGTCCCAAAAATCCACAACCCGGCACCGTTCATCGTCAAATGCAGCCAGTTCGCGTGCAAGAATAGCGCTGTGAAAATGCGCCACCACTCGCCTTCCTGCACCGTGGCGGAGCTATTGCCGGCCCACAACAGGAATTTTTCCTGCAGGTCGCTGCTTAAAAGCACATCGCCAACCAAATACACCAGCGCCAGAACCACCAACAGCGCCAGCGTCACCGGCTCGGGTCGTCCCATGAACATCAAGGCGCGCCACACGGCCGTGTCCTTCTCCGCGCGTTGCAGCAAATGCTGCCCGTGCGTGTACGCCGGGTCTTGCGCAGCCCATCGCGTCGGCATTTCCTCTGTCTGGGCGCGCCGCAAGTGCTGCGTGATAGCATCGCGCCACAAGTGATTCTGTGGCTGTGTCAGCCCCAGCGCACGCGTGAGGCATTGCACCGCCGCCTCGCGATCGCCGCGTGCCAACGCGCACCGTCCGCGCCAGTAGGCCGCGAATCGCACAAACGTGCGGGAATGGCGCGCGTATTCGCGTTGTCGCAAAAGGAATTCGACGGCTGCCTTATCGCCCGCCAGCGCCGACACGCAAACCCGCGTAGCCCAAAGTTGCGTTTGCCTTGCGCCGAGCGTTCGCGGTGACAGCGCGACGAACGGAAGACTGCGCAGGGCGCGTTCGATCTGGCCGATCTCTGCCAGCGCGCGCGCGGCGAACAACCGCGCCTGTGTCGCCTGACCCAGCGTACCCCAATCGTAAACGCTTTCATAAAACGCTACGGCCCGGTCCCACTGCCGCAGCGTCACCAGCAGCGATAGTTTCCAGATGCGCACGATGCCGCAGATCATCAACGGCATTGATTGCGACGCGAGCTGATCGAGCGCCAGCAATGCTTCCTCCGTCTGCCCGTACGCCACCAGGCGCAATGCCGCGGCGTAGCGACGATACAATCGGCCGGTTTGCCCCCAGGCAACGCGACCCGCCAACTGACGGAACAGGGCCGCGCCGCGCCAATAGCCGCGTATGTCCTTCCCCGCTGCCAGGGAAGTCAGCACTGCGGGCGCGATGACAAATGCTCCGAAGAGCGCCCACGAGATCGGAACCCAGATAAAATCCTTGCTGAAATAGATGGCCCCGCAGCAAGCGAGCAGGGTAACCAACAATTGCGAGATTTGTGCCGCATACCAGCGCCGCTCGCCACCCAGCAATGGTATCAGTTGCGTGAGCGCGAGGAACAGGATCGGGTAAACGAGGAAACGTTGACTCATGGGACTCGGAGAACACCTATGGCAGAATCGTCACCTCATCCCCAATTTCCAGGAGATCGTAAAGGCGTTCGATTTGCTCGACGTTCATCGCCACGCAACCATGGGTCCAGGTAATGTTCGGACACGGCCCGTGCAAGCCGACCTCACCGCCGAGGGCAGTTTTCCACGGCGGACATTTCTTCCCTGCGATCGCGTCGCGAATTTGCTGGTACTCGGTGGGAGAGATGAGTTTGTCGCGCAGGCCACGCTCGGCGTCTTCAACGTTGGGATAGCTCAAGCCCAGAAAGCGGTGGTACTTGCTTTCAGAATTCTTGTAGCAAATATAGAACTCACCTTCGGGCGTCGCGAGGTCGCCCTCGCGCTGTTTGTCGGCGGGATTCTTGCCAAGGACGACGGGAATGTGGAGTACCTCCTCCTCGCCATCGAAAACGGTGAGGGACCTGGCGTGCTTCGTAATGACAAATCGCCGGGCGCTCACGCCAGCCCTGCTCCATGCGGGACCAGCGTGTCGATCTTGGCGGCTAGGTCAAAATCTTTCTGCGTAATGCCACCGGCATCGTGCGTCGTGAGCATGATCTTTACGCGTTTGAAGCGGTAAAGCTGAAGATCAGGATGATGATCCATCCGATTGGCGATCGGTGCGATCTTCGCGACGAATTTGACCGCTCCCGTAAAACTGCTCAACGTAAACTCTTTCGTCAGCGCATTTCGGTTACGCTTCCACCCATTCAATTTCGCCAGACCCCGCTCGATCTTCTGTTGGGATAGCCTTGTCGGTTTTGCCATGGTTGCCTCCGGCGCACTGTAGCAGACTTTTTACCCCTTTCCGCAAGAATTTCGCGGCTGCGGGCGTTGACTTTTTTGGAGTCGCTCCCTATATTGACTTCGGAAACAGGACAAACTTACTCCGATTCAATCATGCAAGTCACACGAGCGGGCGAATATGCGGTGATCGGGCTGCTGTATCTGGCCAAACAGCCTCCCCAGCGAATGGTCATGATCGACGAAATCAGCGAAGCGGAGGACATCCCGAAGAGTTTTCTCGCGAAGATTTTCCAGTCGCTCGCGAAGACCGGCTTTGTCAGTTCGCACCGCGGCGCGGGCGGCGGATTCAGCCTGGCCAAACCGGCCGCGCAAATCACACTGCTTCAGGTACTGCAATGCGTCGAAGGTGTTTTTGCGCTGCAGAAATGCGTGTCGGAAGAACCCGAGTGTGTGGTTTCGAATACCCGGATGAGCACCTGCACGCTGTGCGCCGTGTTCAGCGAAGCGCAGAATCGCGTCAACGAAGTATTCGCCCGCACGACCATGGCCGATCTTCTCCAACCAAAATCGCACACCGCTCTGCCCGTCAAATCGACGGCGGCGGTGAACTGAGACGTCATGTTTGGCAAAGTCCAGCATCCCCTCACTGAGGAGCAGGTTCGCGAGGCCCTCAAGCAGGTGAAATTCCCCGGCTTTAGCCGCGACATCCTCAGCTTCGGCATCGTCAAGTCGATCAGTATTACCGAACAGAACGACGTGGCCCTCGCGCTGCACGTGATGACGCGAGATTCCGCCGTTCCCCAGCAGATCCAGCACGACGTGGAAACCGCGCTCAAGCAATGCGCTGGCATCGGCCGCGTGTCGATTGAGATGACGGCGCAGCAACCGCCGCAACAAGGCCAGGTGCCGATGGCCGGGGCTGGCGCCGCACCCGCACGACCACAGATCGTAGGCGTGAAACACATCGTCGCCGTCGGCAGTGGCAAGGGTGGCGTCGGTAAATCCACGGTGGCGGTGAACCTCGCGTGCGCGCTCACCAAGCTCGGCCAGAAGATCGGCGTGATGGACGCGGATATTTACGGGCCAAGCGTGCCGAAGATGATGGGTGCGATGCAGCGCCCAACGATGTCCGGGGACAAACTCGATCCTGTCGAGAATTTCGGGCTCAAGATGATGAGCATGGCGTTTCTGCTGGACGGCAACTCCCCCGTCATCTGGCGCGGCCCGATGATCATGAAGGCGATCCAGCAGTTCAGCCATGCGGTCAACTGGGGTGAACTGGATGTGCTCGTGGTAGACCTGCCACCGGGCACGGGTGATGCGCAGCTTTCGCTCGCGCAAACCATCGCGCTCGACGGCGGCGTAATCGTGACCACGCCACAGGATGTGGCATTGGAGGTCGCCCGGCGCGGCATCGCGATGTTCGAGAAGGTCAACGTGAAGATTCTCGGCATCATCGAGAACATGAGCTACTATGTTTGTCCGCATTGCGGCGAGCATGACGATATTTTCGGACATGGCGGTGGCAAGCGGGAAGCCGAGCAAATCGGCGTGCCTTTCCTAGGCGAAGTTCCGCTGTTCTCCGACATCCGGATTTGCGGCGACAAAGGGATCCCCATCGTGGTCGCCGAACCGAAGAGCAAACCGGCCCAGGCGTTTGTAAGTTGTGCGGAATCCGTAATGGGTCAACTCGCGAAAGCATCATGAGCCTCACCGAGCAGCAAGTTTTCACGAAGCTCAGGGAATGTTACGACCCCGAGCTCCCCTGCAACATCGTTGACCTCGGGCTCGTCTATAACGTTCGCTTGGAAGCCGTTGCCGGGGGCAACGACACGCGCGTCGACATACGAATGACGCTGACGTCGCAAAGCTGTCCCCTCTCCGCCCAAATCTCCGCCCAGGTTCAGCGCAAGCTCCTCGAATTGCCCGGCGTCGGCGAGGCCAACGTCGAAGTCGTCTTCGATCCCCCATGGAGTTTCGCGAAGATCTCGCCCGATGGCAAAAAACTCCTCGGCTTCCCGTAAGGTGTTCCATGCGCCAACTACGTGCGTGCGCGGCAGACCCGTGTTACTATCAGAGCCGGTAAGAACAAGTCATGAGTTTTGTGCAGAATTTGGAGAAGCGATCCCAGCCGTTGTTGATCGCGGCGGCGTTCACCATTGTCACGATAGTGGGCGTGGTGGACTACTTGGCCAGTCCTGCGGTTCTTTTTTCGATCTTCTACCTCATGGCCGTAGCGCTGGCGGCGTGGTTCGTCGGCAAATGGTTCGGGGTGGTGATTTCAGTCCTCAGCGTGGCCGTCGAGTTGGCGGGTGACGCGGCAGCCGGCGCCCCCTTTTCGAATCCTCTGATCCTCACATGGAATGCCGCGATCATGCTGGCGTTTTATCTGGTGGTGGTTTGGCTGCTCACGCGTCTGCGATTGTTCCACAAGGAGTTGGAGAATCTCGTGCGACAGCGAACCGCGGCCTTGACCGAGGAAATGGGCGCACGGGAGCGGCTGGAGCAGGAAATCTTGGAGATCAGCGAGAGGGAACGTCGCGCCATCGGTCGGGATTTGCACGACAGTCTCGGCCAGCACCTCACCGCTACAGCCCTGGCCGGTCAAGTGCTGGAGGAGAAGTTAACAGCCCGGTCGCTGGCGGAAGCGACCGACGCGCGCAGGGTTGTGGAGCTAATCGAAGAGGCCATCGAACTCACGCGTGGTTTGGCGCGTGGGTTGCATCCCTTGGAGATAAACGCGGACGGTTTGAGAACCGGGCTGGGTGAACTGGCTGCCGCCGTGAGCGAGAGTTTCAAGGTCACGTGCCAGTTCGAGTGCAACTCGTCCGTGCCGATTGACGATGGCACAACGGCCATGCATCTGTACCGAATCGCACAAGAAGCGGTCACCAATGCCGTCAAGCATGGTCAGGCGCGGCACATCCTCATCCGTCTGTCCCGATCGGGCATGGGCACCCAACTCATGGTCATTGATAATGGTGCCGGCCTGCCCGAACCGTTGCCTCGAAGCAATGGAATGGGCTTGCGAATCATGGCACATCGGGCCAGCATATTGAAGGGAGAGTTCACAGTCACTCGCGGAGCGACGGGAGGAACAGTCGCCATCTGTACCGTGCCATGACAAAGACGAGAATCCTACTGGTTGACGATCACCCACTCGTTCGGGAGTGGTTGACCAACCTAATTAATCAACAACCGGGCATGGTCGTCTGTGGAGAGGCCGAAGACGCACCTCAGGCGCTTTCGGCAATCGAGACCACCCAACCCCATCTCGCGGTAATCGATATCTCACTCAAGGGTGGCTCGGGGATCGAACTCATCAAGGATCTCAAGCAACTGCACCCGAGATTGCTCATCCTCGTCTTGTCGATGCACGACGAATTACTTTATGCCGAACGCGCCCTGCGCGCCGGCGCGCGCAGCTATATCATGAAGCGCGAGGTCACCAAAAAAATCATCACCGCCATCCGCGAGGTGCTTGCCGGCAATCTTTATTTGAGCGACCGGGTCTCCGCGCTGATCGCGAACAAGTTTGTGGACGGGCAGCCGACTGCCAACGAGTCGCCTGTAACCTTGCTCAGTGACCGCGAACTAGAGGTGTTCCAACTCCTCGGGCAGGGCCGCGAAACCAAACAGATTGCCGAAAGCCTCCACATCAGCCTGAAAACGGTCCAGGCCTATTGCGCCCGAATTAAAGAGAAACTCGACCTCACCAACGCCACCGAACTGCTTCGTGAAGCCATTCGCTGGGAAGAAGATCGCCAGCGCCTGTAGGGTTTCCCCCTACACAAAATATAGACCACACCTGACACGTAAATCCCCCCCAAGGCACCCGTAGTGCTCCTGATTACATAGTAGTTGCCAAAGGCAATTATGAGAAAGGAAGTGATACAGAATGATTGGAAACACTCGCGACAATAGAGCCGCCTTTACCCTCGTTGAAATTATGATTGTGGTTGCCATCATTGGGTTACTGGCAGCTCTGGCGATTCCTGCGTTTGCAAAAGCTCGTAAGCAGTCTCAGGGACGCCGCATTCTCAACGACTGCCGTCAAATGGATTCCGCAATAAACCAATGGGCCCTGGAAACCGGCCAGACCGATGGCAACACCATCGATACCGTCGCCTCGCAAAGTTACTTGAAGACTACCTGGAATCCAGTTGATCTTCTCGGCAATAGCTACAATCTTACGGTTGTCGGTACCACCCAGATCTCAGTGAATGCATCGACCAAGACTTCCCTGGCCGGCGTGGGCATCGACTGGGGCGCCTACTGACCCACGCGACGCGCACATATTGCGTGTGGCAGTCGTTTTCGGTGATCGCTAGTGATCTCCCTCCACGGCGAGATTGCGTCATCCGCTGTCGCCTTTACCCGTTGCTTTTTGGGTTCCGGGTCGTTACTGTGATTCAGGGTTCGTCATGTCAGCTGGAACAAATACCTGGCGTGTTCTGTTGTTGGCGGCCTGTTTGACGGTCATGCTTTCACTTGTCCGGGCCGATACCAATACTCCAACACCAGCCCCCATAGCCACATTACCGGCGAGCGACGCAGACCACTTCTTCACGCAGTACGCCAAGGCAGTCCAACTCGTGCACCAAAACGGGCAACAGGAAGCGTCCGTGATCATGGATTTGCTGTGGCGGAACCTGGGCAGTTCGCCATGGCTCGAGATTGCTTTGCTCAAGCACGCAGAGCTGAACGAAATCTCGAATGCGCAGGTCGCGCTCGAGGACTACGATGTCTTACGCAAACGTGTCGAAAATGCGCCGTACTTCCAGGGAATGGCCGATCGCGCCGCGGTGTTTCGCGCGGCGCTGCTTGGGTCCGCGATGCGTGGCACCGACCGCATTCGCAAACAACGCATCCGCGATGCGTTGAGCGTCTACAACACACGCTATCACCAGTATCCCGAGTCACTCGCGAAGCTGGCAATCTTCAATTACGTCGACATGGAAGACATTCATAACTCCGAGGGGCGATTGTTCCATTATACGCCCACGGGACAGCAATTCACCCCGGCGATTTCCTATCACGCGTATCTCATCGAGCCCCTGGCGCCCGAGCCGTTCTTTGTGACTTCGCCGAAACTCGAGGGCACGACGCAGCTGGATGACAAGACGAAGGAATACGCCGCGCTGATCCGTGTCCCGGGCCACATGGACCCGCATCGCGTGTTCGAAGACCAGACCTTGGAGGGATATTTCGTCGCCGCTGTGGCCGCGGGGGGCGCGATCGTTTGCACGCCGGAACGGGTGCTGGTCTTACTCGCGCCGGAGTAAATGCGGATAGGGCGGCCGTCCCGCCTTCTTGACCGGCTAGCGCTCGCGACAGAATGGCAGGCGCACGCTTTTTTGTCGCACCGGCTTGCACGACCCGTTATGCTAGCGCTCACCCCTATGAAACTGACTTTCTGCGGCGCGACGCGCACTGTCACGGGCTCGAAATATCTCCTGCAAGCCAACGGCAAGAATATCCTCATCGAATGCGGCCTGTATCAGGGCCATACTTCGGAATGGCTCCAGCGGAATACTCATCTGCCCTTCGACAGCTCCAAGATCGATATCATGCTCCTGAGTCACGCGCATATCGACCATAGTGGGCTCGTTCCGGTGCTGGGCCGCAGCGGTTTTCGTGGCAAGGTTTTCTGCACCGAAGCAACGGCCGATCTCTGCCGCGTGATGTTGATGGATAGCGCGCACATCCAGGAACAGGATGCAATATATCTCACGAAGAAAAACGCGAAAAAAGGTCTCCCGCCTGTCGAACCTTTGTATACACAAGCCGACACACAAGCGGTCCTGGGACAATTTCAATCAGTTGGTTCCTACAATCAGCCCATCGGCGTCACGGATGGCGTGACGGCCACCTGGCTGGATGCTGGTCACATGCTGGGGTCGGCCATGATCGTGATCGACATCGTGGAAGGCGGCCGCAAAGTTCGTCTCGCATTCACCGGCGATCTGGGTCGTGGCAACAGCGATATGTTGCGCGATCCCGATCATCCGCAAAGCGCCGATTATCTGCTGACCGAAAGCACGTACGGCAACCGCGTGCACGAACCGCTCGCCGATGTCAATGACCGCGTCTGCGCCATCATCAAGCGCGCGGTGGAAAAGAGCGGCAAGATTATCATCCCTTCGTTCGCCGTCGGGCGCACGCAACAATTGCTCTATACCGTCTACCAACTTGTGAAACGCCGCTGCATCCCCACGTTGCCGGTGTATGTGGACAGCCCGCTGTCACTGCAGGCGACGGAAGTGTTCAAGCGTCATCCGAATCCTTCAACAAGAATTTTCACGATCTCATGGTGAGCAACCAAAGTCCATTCAACGCCCCGAACATCACCTATGTCCAGAGCGTTGAGGAATCCAAGGCGATTAACGATTTCAAGAAGCCCTGCATCATCATCAGCGCCTCCGGCATGGCCGAGGCCGGACGCATCCGCCATCACATAAAGAACAACATCGAGAATGACTGCAACACGATCCTAATCGTCGGCTGGTGCGCACCGCACACGCTCGGCGCGCAACTCGCATCAGCTCAAAAAGAGGTCAGCATTTTTGGGGACCCTTACAAGGTGCGCGCCACGGTGGAGACGATCGACGCGTTCTCCGGGCACGCTGACAAGAATGAGTTACGCGCCTGGGCCGAGCAGGTCACAGGTCCATTGCGCGGCATCTTCGTGATTCACGGCGAGGAACCACAGGCGTTGGCCTTCGCCGAAACGCTGCGCAGTCTGCATCCCCACACCAACGTGCGCGCGCCCGAGTTCGCCGAGTCCGTGGAACTTTGAGGCTGCCGGTGCAAAAAAAAGAACCCCGCGCAGAGCGGGGCTCTTTCGAATCTTGAACCGCTGGATCTGACCTACAGGCTTTCTTTGAGTCCCTGACCCGCGCTAAAGCGCACGGTCTTGGAAGCCTTGATCTGAATCGATTCGCCAGTCTTCGGATTGCGGCCCATACGCGCAGCGCGCTTGCTCACGCGGAACGTGCCGAAACCGACGATCTGCACCGATCCACCAGTAGCCACGCCTCGGCGAATGGAACGCAACACTGCGTCCAACGACCGCTCCGCCGCGGCCTTGCTAAATTCTTTCCCCAACTCTTTCTGTACAACGTCAACTAACTGCGCTTTGTTCATGTCTTCTCCTTGCACGAAATACTTTTGGTTACCGTTCGAATCCCTATTCCCAACCCCCCCGTCTAACTGTGCCTTTTGTGCCATAATTGGCCCGCACCGTCAATCAAATTCACGCTTGCAGTCGGACCCGCAATCGGTAACCCAACGCGCCAAACTACCGGGACGCGCCATCCCGTTCGGAAATCAATCCTCCCATTGCACGGCGGCCATGACCGCGCACGCCAGAGAAGCCGCCACCGAGAGCACGAGCAACCACGGCAATAGCACCTGGGAATTGAGCGACAGCAGAGCGGATAAATCGGGTGTAGACAGACTCTCCCACGGCAGCCAGCGGACGGCCAGCGCCGAACCGATGGCCGTCGCCCCCAGCAAAACCGTGGGACGCAGCCACGCGCGACGGCGTGGCGGCAGCGCGGCCAGCACGCGTCCCGTGAAGCCGTCATCGTCGATATGCGTATTCTGCTCCCGCAATAGCGCGTCGAGCGGATCTTTGTCTTCAGTTTGATTCATAATGCTGATACCCGAGCAATCGGTGTCTCAATTTTTCCTTCCCACGCAGCACATTCGTCTTCACCGTGCCGAGCGGACAATCCAAAACTTCCGCCGCCTCTTCATGCGTCAAACCATTCTGACAGCACAGCACCACGGCCGCCCGCTCTTGGGAAGATAAGCCCTTCAACGCTTCCGTCAAGTCCAGGCGCAAATCACTGCGGGAATCCGCCGTCGACTTTGTCACCTCGGCCACCGGCTCCTCGACGTCTTCCAACGCCAGCTCTTTTCGCTGACGCGCCACCGTGCGAAACTCGTTGTACGCGATCCCGAACAACCACGTCGAGAACCGCGCGCTTCCACGATACGTTTGCAATTTCCGCCACGCCTTCAAGAACGTCTCCTGCGCCAGGTCGTCGGCCAGATGCGCGTCGCCCCGCGCCAGCCGCGCCAGGAACGCACGCACCGGCGACTGATAGCGCCGGACCAGCTCGCCGAAAGCGTGCTGGTCCTCGCGCGACAGAACCCGGGCGATAAGATCGGCGTCGGTGAAGGACACGTGTTATCGGGGTGGTTGCCCGTTGGTCTGATTCTTTTGTTCCACAAACCATACAATCAAGAATGCCATGCCAATGAAGAGCACGATCCATCCTCCCCTCGCATCCCCCTTTGAGCCACCGATCAGCAAAGCCGTTCCAATGCCCGCCAAAATCAAACCGGGTAGTAGTCGGTTGCGCGACCAGCCGCCGGCCGAACTTCCGGAGCTCTTGTTCCTGATCTCTGCGACCAATTCCGGAGTAATGGGCATGCCTTTCTCAATCATGGCCCGCATGGTTTCATGCGCCATCTTGTTGCGGCGATAAGCGAAAAACCCGGCAATGGCGATGATCGCCACCGGCATGCCAAACGTGCCAATGATGGCGAGCATGCCCGCCATATTTTGAAAAGGATTCCTTCCCCATTCCCCATGTCGATGCGCCAAATCCGGCACATTGATGTCCACCGGGTTCGCCCCGCCAACGTGAACGCCCGTCTCATCAATCCGCACCGGCGGATGATCCGCATCGGACGCCTTGGCGCCCTGAGTTGCCGCGACCGGAGCATTGCTCTCGGCAACCGCTACCGGCGGCACCGGCGCCACCGCAGCATTGCTCGGTATCTCATCGGCATAGACCGTTACCGCCGCCCGCGCGCTCACCAGTGACGAAGCGCCCAACAGCGAAATTACCACGACGACTTTCTTCCACGTATTTTTCATAATTTTATCTCCTCGTTCACCAGTGGGACGCGCCGAACCAACCGTTTGGATTCAAGTATCTCGCCCCCGGCACCCCGCTTTCAACCCCCAAAGCGAATCGAAGTCGACCCCGACCGAACCAAAACAGGGCATAAATGCCGTCAGTAAATGGCAAATACCCTCCAAAATACCCCTCCCGGTGGGTTCGTTTTCGAAAACGAACCCACCGTTTTTCCGGAGATTTTTTCCCCATAACTTCCTCTCTCCCTGCTGGATAACCCCTGTTTTTCATCCAAAAATCGGTGGGTTCGTTTCGCAGAAACGTATAGGGGGGGTCTTTGGAGGCTCATTTCATCACATCCATCATCAATGGCGCCGAAACCTTGTCCCCCTCGCGCCGACGCTGCAGCCGCTCCAGTTGGTTCATCGCCCGGTACAACTGCCGATCCAGCGCCGCCTCATACCGCAAAATCTTCTCCAGCACCTCCGCCGACGGCAACACATTCGCCGCCTGCCGCGCCGTCTCCTCCTTGTCCTCCCGTTCCTCGCTCTGGCTGCTCAACCGCCCGTACCACGCGAGTTTTTCCTCGATGAATCGCAGCACCATCCGTCGATAGGTGTCCTTGGCCTCTTCGGGACTCAATCCCTCCGTGTCCGCCGCCATCCTTTCGCGATACGCCAGCAGTTCTCGCGTCAGCGAATTCGGCTTGTTCATGAATCTCTCCAGCACGCGATCGCAAGCCGCCTGTGTCAATTCACCCTCGCTCTCCACGTCTCTGCGGACCAGGTTCAATACCGCTTTCAGGTACTCCAGCCCCAGCGACGAAGTCTCCATCTGCGTGGCTCCATCCTGCAACGGATTACTAAATATCCCCAGTGGAACCGGTCCACGATTCGTGCGACGCTGTCGCTCGCCGTCCACGCTCAAGACGATCTCCCCCGTCTCCGCGATCAACGCCCGCCGCAACCGCCACTGCGCCGCCACGATCTTGTCCACCAACATTTCCTCGATCCGCCCCACCGGCGCGAGACACTCCCAGCACTGCTCCCGCAACGCCTTGAACTCCTCCTCATGCTCCCGGATCCGCAACCCACGCACCACTACCGCCGTCGACAAAATCCCATGCTTCACCGCATTCATCCGCGAAGCCTCCTTGCCATCCGCCGTCCGGGGCCCCGTCGATTTCCGCGCATTCCGCCGATTCGCCGCTAACTTATTGGGCGACAATGGAATAAGTGAGGTGTCTTTGACTTCCGTCGTTGAATTGGCATCCGTCGTTTGCTTCGTTACTTCTGTTGTGGGGACTACTTCATTGGAATTCATGACTCGATCCTTTTGGTTTGTGGGGTGGAGGCAGCCCGATGCCGCCGTTTGGTGTAGCAACGCGCGTCCCGCGCGCTGCGCTCTTCTGAGGTAGGGACGGCTGGCCCAACCGTCCGCATTTCCATCTCGTTGTACGCCGGAATCCCAACCACCCTCCACCCAATCGCTTCTTCCGGTTAGACAACATGCCCGCACTATACCACTATCGAAATGCGATGTCTAGCAGAAATATCAATACCCGATTCCACGCTTGTTACAGCCTGCCTTGTAGCCACGCCGCGAGGCTTGGGCTTCGTAGCCTTGGCGAAGAAGGCTCGGCGTGTTTCGCTGCCGCCGCCCCACCCCCATTCAATTCCCCCGTCTGTCATCCTGAGCCTGTCGAAGGATCTAGCCCGCCCACCAAGAAACTCTCACAGCGATCACGGATTATCGCCGATCTCGCCTAAACCGCGTCCACCCGCTCAATATTCCCGGGTAAATCAACCGCCGGCAAATTCACGTCCCGCGACACGGGATAAAACTCCATCTCGTCGGCCGGATACTGCTTCA
>Ga0224557_1001793_pt1 | contig 19744 bp, 22 predicted proteins | sample 714S31014metaG_FD_180677 | JGI IMG/M metagenome (GOLD analysis project Ga0224557, IMG submission 180677) | Peat soil microbial communities from Stordalen Mire, Sweden - 717 S3 10-14 | ecosystem: Environmental > Terrestrial > Soil > Wetlands > Peat | place: Sweden: Norrbotten County, Stordalen...
CGACTTTTGTTCTCATCGGTGGACTCACCTACGATATTTTTCCCTTGCATTACTCTGAGCTGCAGAATTTTCAAGCCACCGCGGTGGCTATCCTCGTGGCCCGCGACATCCTGTTAGTCCTGCTTGCAGTCTTGGCGGTAGTCTCCTTGAAGCGGATGAATGCTTCGAATGAGTCATCGGGGCCGCTTAACGCACGGCGTTGAAAGGCTTCTTTGGAGTAGCTGATAGGGGAAACGGGGTTTATTTCGAGCGTGTCACCACCGCTGTTCCGTATGCCAAGATCTCGTGCATGAGTTAGGAAATCTCCGACGAATCAAAATAAGCGCTTATTACGCGTTGGCACTGACTGCTTTAGCTCAACAAGTCGATACAAGGCCTTTGCTACGTCGAGCTGCATCCAACAGGATGAAGCGCAGTCAGAAAGACCACAACGAGCCAAACTAACTGCAGGTCATTCTCCGAACGTGATAAGTAGCTTTGAGTTCATGATTCGGAGCGAGAAAGACCCGAAACGCATCATTAAAGCTGCTATGCCAGAAGAAAAGTACGGCGCACATTCAGTGAGACCATGCAAAGGAGGCGGCATCTTAGTTGAAGGCACGTTCGACGAGCCGTTTTCAATGGAAATACTATGTCGGATTCTGCGTGATACGGGCAAATGCGCTGAAAAACTCGGCGTGGCGCGGCTCTTCTACGCAGGATGCGGTGTCACTTTATACAGAAATGGCAGGGTTGACGTTCATCGCGTCCAATCGACTGAAGAAGCCATAGAGATTCTTGACGAGGTGAAAGTAATAGTCCGCGAGGCGTTCGTGCAGGGCGATTAAAGCTCCAGCCTTGTGGCGAGTCGAGTGAGCTTGACAATATTACAACGTCGGCGCCCAGGTCCACCAGTGATTTCCGCTATAGTTCCACAAGACCGCTACGCCTATTCCGATGAGTTGCGACGTTAAGTAGTATAGACCAAATAGACTCGTCAGTAACCACAGGGTCAGTAGGTTCAGTACGATCCCTACAAACCGTACGGCATGATCTCTATAAAGAGCCGTGAGTGTGTATCGAAGCCCGCTTGTGACTCTATCTCTGAATGTCCACGACCTGTTCAAAATGAAGTTAGACAATAGACCTGCTTCTATGGCAATGACTCCCGATAGCAGATAATAAACCCCGAGTTCAGTAAACGCATATAGTACCGTTAAATTCAAAATAATGCCAACTGCGCCCACGGCGACAAATTTCCAAAAACGATGAAACTCCCCGGATCGCAAAAAGAGACTCGACGTATGATGGAGATAATCGACTGCGTTTTTCGCTCCGAGTTTGCTCACCCCACTCCCCCGCTTGTCAAACGTATAGCCGACCTCTGAGACCGTCTTATAATCTCCTTGAACAAGGATCTCAAGCAATATCTTATAGCCTACCGGGCTAAGGTTTGCGTCGGCAATGACGCTCTTTTTGAAGGCGAAAAACCCGGACTCGGGGTCCTTGATGCTGCGTATCACTCTGAAAAGCGTTCGGGCGAGAAGGTCGGCACCTTTAGATAGTAATTGTCTTGAGAAGCTGAAACCTTCCAAAGCGCTTTGCTCAGCAAACCGACTTCCGATCGCTATATCCGCTCCATTTTGCACGAGCGAAACGAGTTCTGGTATCTTTTCGGGAGGATGTTGCAAGTCAGCGTCCATGACGACTACTAGGTCATAATTCGCTGCTTGAATGCCCGTCAGCACGGCGGTAGCGAGCCCCCTCTCGCCCTGTCTTCGTATGACCCGCACCGGATCACCGTTTGACTGCTGTGACGCAACTTTCCACGTTTCGTCAGGGCTATCATCATCAACAATGACGATCTCAAAAGGATCCCCCAATGATCCCATGGATCGATGGATTCGTTCCAGAAGTTCGGGAACGTTCTCCCGCTCATTGTAGGTGGGGATTACGATAGACGCGCTGCTGTTCGGCATAGATCTCCGGAAGCTCGACGCTGAGCGCCGTTACGTTCCTGTCAAAGGGAAGGTTGTCATTCTTCCCATAAGAGCCTTTCATCGGGGCCGAGAGAAACCAGAGGTCTTTTCGGCAAAAAGAGCTGAAACGATGCGGCCTGAAAACTGCAGCTAGTGCAGGTTCCGGCGCATTTGCGCCATGAACCTATCAGCATCAGGTGCGACTGTAGGCCACACGAGGCAGGTCGCCGGACAACGAAGCAGAGTCGCGGGTGGTTCCGTCAGTACCTATTCGGGCTTTCCATAGCCGTTATCCCTGCACGCACAGAGAGGCGACATCTGCCGCAGCTGATCAACGATCTCGGGGAGGACTTCGTTTACGTATCGTACATCTGCTTCCGTTGTTTCTCTGCCTAAGGTGAGCCTCAGACTGCCGTGAGCATCAACGGGGTCCAGGCCGATCGCCAGCAGCACGTGTGATGGTTCAAGCTTCTTTGACGAGCAGGCGGATCCAGTGGATCCAGCAATCCCCTTTGCGTTCAAGCGGAGCACTAGCGACTCCCCCTCGATGTAGCTGAAGCTGAAATTGCCGTTGTTCGGAAGACGGTACTCCTTTCCACCATTGAGCCGAGTGTCGGGTATTTCTCGCAGTACGGCGTCGATTAGCTGATCTCTGAGTCTTTGTATGCGCACATTATCCGCGAAATCTTCCATCGCCAGTCGCATTGCCTCACTAAACCCAATAATACCCGAAACGTTCTCGGTGCCGCTTCTGAGGCCGTGCTCGTGGCCGCCACCGAAAATGAGCGGTTTCAGTTTGGTGCCCTTCCGAACGTAGAGGCATCCGACTCCTTTCGGTCCGTATATCTTGTGCGATGACACGGAGAGCATGTCCACATTGAGAGCGGCCACGTCCACTGGAATCTTCCCGACGCTCTGGACAGCATCGGTGTGCATGTAGATGCCGTGTGATGCTGCGATCGCTCCAATCTCAGCTATGGGCTGTATTGAGCCGATCTCGTTGTTAGCGTGCATAATTGATATGAGTCGCGTGTTGTCCCGAATTGCCTCTTCCACTTCGCCGAGATTTACCCGGCCGTCATCATCGACAGAAACGTAAGTCACCTCGCGCCCACGCTTCTCAAGAAACTTGCACGTCTCGAGAACCGCGGGATGTTCGATCGCGGAGGTGATGATATGGTCGCTCTCGCCACTGCGATCGCGTAGCACTCCACGCAAAGCCATGTTGTCCGATTCAGTCCCCCCTGACGTAAAAACGATCTCAGGCGGGGTGGCTCCAATCGCGTGTGCTATCTGTTCTCGCGCGTCCTCGATCGCTTTGCGTGCCTCAAGCCCATAGGCGTGGAGGCTCGAGGGGTTTCCGAAGCGCTCTAAAAAATATGGGCGCATCACTTCGAGGATCTCAGGGCGCATCGGAGTGGTCGCGGCGTGATCAAGATAAATCATGGTCTCACATTGTGTCGGTTGTTGAACGTCGTACTTAACCTCTCTCTTTGACGCATAATGCTTTGGCACATTTAGAACTAGCGAACGGCTGCGCCCCCTGCGCGAAAGCTGCTTGCCTCACGCTCCGACCACCTTGTAGTAGTATGTGTATCCATTAGAGTAGATCTTGTCAACTCCTGTGGTGTGGTTGTCAATCGCTCCGATACCCCCGCTCCATTGCGTGGCGTTTTGGGGGCTGAGCTTCCATTGTCCGTTCACCAGGTGGTTGTAATAGTACTTTGGCGGCGTCGCCGTGAGGAACAGGTAGTTGATTCCGGTGTGACCTTCGCCATTCCATTGCTGCAGGTATGCGGGATAGACGAAGTTGAGCACGGTGTAGTTCTCCAGCGGACTGTCCGGAGGGTGCATCACCAAAGCGCCGGTATAGTACCAGTAGATAATCTCGTCTCTATAGTCGGTCATCGTGGCGTTATCAGGGTCTTTTCCAACGGTCCAGAGAGCGGCAGCGGTGACCCGGGCGTCGGGTGGCGCAGTTATCGTGAAGGTTGTGTCATAGTTCACCGCAAGGACGGTCGCATTCACCGCCGCTAATATCAGGAGCATCGCAGCTAAGGAAGGGGCCAGCCACCTCCTGTTGACTGGCACCCGGCCGTGTGATACCAAGATCAAACCTACGGTGGCGATGATGCCATAGATAAAAGCGACCCAAACGATCAGACGGCTGCCAAGATCTAGGGACGGAAGCGCTTCGATTGAGCTGAGGTAAGCAGGAAGCGTGCTTGTCGCGATGTAGAACTGCAAAAAAAATCCAAGCGCTGTCACAGCCGCGAGCAAAATAAGACTTAATAAGAGGTAACGTATATAGGCAACATCCACCTGATCCGCTTCGTGGCTGTCGGGGGATACTGAATGAGCACCTGCATAAACAACGAGGGGAGCAAGGGGCAGAAAGAAAGGCAGGTAACCTGACTGTAATCGCGTTGCGAGGGAGTACACAATCGCTCCAGCTCCAAGCACAACCGTCAACGCAGCGGCAGATCGTCGGTAATCAGTTAAACCCGCGAGCGTGTTCCGCAGACGCCCTAGCAATTGCGTGGTGGCTGCACGCGACGCTTCCGTACGCCAAAAAACAGCGTAGCACAGCACAGAGGCTGCATAAAGCGCCGCCAGACCTACCGCCGTGTAAAAGAAGAGACCGACATACACGCCGTTGTAGCCGTTAAGCACGTAGTAATAGCCCCACCAGGGCACAAACATAGCAGCGATGTAGACGGGAGCCGCGTATTTGAGCGAGGATACGAGGAACGGCATAGTGAGTATCCCGATGGCTAGAAAGCTCAGATGGTGGGTGAAGATGGTCGCGAGCAGTATCGCTGTGAGCATCGAAAACGTATATGCGCGCGAGGTGCGTCCGACGTAGTGCAGGTAGAGGAACAGCAGCGCGCCGCAAAACAGGATGAAGCCTACGTTCTCTTCGATCATGAGCGACTGTTGGTGCGTGATGCCCTCGAACATGCCGATGAGAAGAATCATCACTGGGATCGCCCAGCTCGTCAATCGGCCTGAACGCGACGTTATCAAGTAGGCAACCACAACCATGACGATAGGCGTCGCTATTTGTAAGAAGTACTGCGCTAGCACGATGAGATTAATGCCGGTAAAAACCGTGAGCGACGCAAGCAGCGCTTCGAGGCCGACTGAATAGGCGCCGTAGTACATCGACTGTGTCGCAGATGGAGAATAATGCCCGGTTACCACGTACTTGCTGGTGTCGCCGAGGAGCATCCATGGATCGGGGTCGATCGAACCGCTCCACACGGACAGCGAGTATCCGACCCTGAAAACGATGAGCACAATAGTGATTGCGACCAGCGCAGCGAGGTACTTCTTGTTCAAACGCTCACCCCCGTACCTCGGCGCGCGTCTTCATGAGACACCTCAACATCGCTAGTGTATCGCGCGTAAGTCTGACCTTGCTGCTCGCCGTATTGCTCCACGTTATGGGCACTTCGACGATGTTGAACCCCTCCCGGTGGGCTTTTGCGATTAACTCTGCGTCAAAGGCAAATCCATCGCAGGTGATAGTGATGGTGTCCCATACCTCACGCCGAAACGCTTTGCAGCCGCACTGAAAATCGCGTATGGCAGTGTCGAGCAGTAGGTGGGCGAGCGTGCGGTAAATAAATCCTGAGAGTCGTCTCGAGAGAGGTTGGGAGATAGCAATGATCGACCCGGGCAGCTTTCGCGACCCGACGGCGAGATCGGCCCCCTGCTCGATCGTTGCAGCGACGCGCATGAAGTCGCTGGGATGAATCGACGCATCGCCGTCGATGAACCCAAGCACGTCTCCAGTTGCTAAAGCAAGCCCGCGGCGCAGCGCTGCACCCTTACCAGCCAAGACCGGGCTGCTTGAGAGTATCGCGTTGCTGTTGTGCATCGTGAATTCTTGCACGATGTCGGGTGTGTGGTCAGTGGACGCATCTTCGGCAATGATGAGCTCCAGGCCTTCAAAGGCGCTGAACTCATCGAGCAATCCGCCTATCTCGTCGGCCTCATTATGCGCTAGAATCACGACAGAAATCATTCTCTTTTCCTACACCGCGTCAGGGGCATAAAGATTGTTCTATTCCAAAGCGAACACGCACAGATCTAATCGCTCGCCGAGCCTCAATCAGCAACAGCGCACCGAAAAAAGCCGTATTTCAGAGTGCAGCAAGAATAAATAATAGCTATCGCTATACGATCACTGTTCATTCGGCGCAGTGACTATTTTGGAGGAGCGGTGCCAAAAAGCTTAGAGGAGATCAACGAGCGCATTCGTGATGGAAGCGTCCACGTCGTGACAGCTGACGAAATGACTGCGCTCGTGGGCGAACTTGGGTCCGAGAACGCGGCAAGAGAGGTCGACGTCGTGACCACGGGAACGTTTGGCGCGATGTGCTCGTCCGGCGTGTGGATGAATTTCGGACACTCAGATCCGCCTATCAAGATGAGTCAAGTGTGGCTTAACGATGTCGAGGCGTACGCCGGTGTCGCCGCGGTGGATGCGTTCATTGGGGCGACCCAGCTTTCGGAGACGCGTGGCCTCGAGTACGGCGGAGCGCACGTCATCGAAGATCTTGTGGCCCACAAAGAAGTCTATTTGAAGGCCGTTGGCTATGCTACTGACTGCTATCCGCGCCGCAGCGTAGAGGCGTCTATTTCCATCGGGGACCTTAACGAAGCCACCATGTTAAATCCGCGCAACGCTTACCAGCGGTACAATGTGGCGACCAATTCCACTGACAGAGTGCTTTACACGTATATGGGGACGCTGCTTCCCCGGTTCGGGAACGCGACTTACTCTGGTTCAGGCACACTCTCGCCCATCTATAACGATCCGGACTATGAAACCATCGGCGTCGGGACGAGGATCTTTCTGTGTGGTGCGCAGGGGTACGTCGTCGGCAACGGGACGCAGCATGACCCGGCGAACAGCTTTGGCACGCTTATGGTGTGTGGTGACCTCAAGGCTATGAGCACCGATTACCTAAGGGCGGCGATTCTCCACAAGTACGGCACGTCGCTCTACGTAGGCATCGGCGTCCCTATTCCCGTCCTAAACGAGGGGATTGCGCGAAAAACTGCCATCAGTGATGCCGACATCAAGACGACGGTCCTCGACTACGGCGTCGGCCGCCGGTCGCGACCACAACTAAAAACGATCAACTATGAAGAGCTAAAATCCGGGATGATCGATCTCAATGGCAAGGAAGTGCGCACATCATCCATGTCGAGCTTCTTCAAAGCAAAAGAAATCGCCACCGAACTCGCGGCGCGTATACAAAGAGGGGCGTTTGAGCTCGCCCTGCCGACAGCGCGGCTCCCGCAGCAGGCCACACTGAAGCCCATGAAGCAACTTTCTGCGGTGCCACTCGTGCGTGAAGTTATGCTGCCAAGCATCACCGTGCGTGAAGCGATCAGCGTACAAGAGGCTGCCAAGATCATTATCGGAAAGCAGATCAACCACTTGCCGGTTATCTCAGCCAGCAACAAGCTTATCGGCATAGTGACGGCGTACGATATCTCTAAAGCGGTTGCGCTAAACAAAGGGGATAGCCTGAAAGGTATAATGACGAGGCGCGTCGTGACGGCGACGCCTGATGAGCCGATCGACCTCGCCGCACGGCGTCTCGAGCGACACAACATCTCAGCACTTCCAGTCATCGATCAGGCGAATACCGTCATCGGCATCATTACCAGTGAGGATCTGAGCAAGCTCCTCGCGTGTAGGTAAGCGGAGGACAGGGAGGCAACCGTGAAGATCGTGTTGAAGTTTTCACAAAAGATTATGGAGGATCCACTGCTTGCAGACGTGGTGCTCGAAACGGGTGTCCGCATCAACATCGATCGGGCATTTGTTGACGCTTATAGCGGGGAAATCGTGATCGACGTGCCCGACGAAGGCGTCGAACAGGTTGCCGCAGCCTTCCGGCGACGCGGGACTGAGGTGCGCGAAATGGACACGCCAATCATATTCGATGAAGCGGAGTGCGTCCAGTGTGGCGCGTGCGTATCAGTATGTCCTGTTGAGGTATTTGAATACAAGAATGACAGGACGATTTCGATCAATCTCAAGCGCTGCGTGCTCTGCAAGACCTGTATCACGATGTGTCCGCACGGCGCTCTAAAAACTGCCGAGGAATGAAGGAGAAGTTCCAGCTCAAGCAAACGGTCGTCACAATCGTCGCGGACGCGCGTTTATACATCGAAAACGCAAAAGAGGCGATACGCACCCACCGACGCGACCTTGAGCGTTTCATCGCGCTCAATCCTTTTTTCCGGTTCGCACTTGAACCTCTCGATGAGTATGTCGGAGTTCCTCCGGAGATCGTGCGCCGAATGTTGGAGGCCTCTTATGCGGCGAATGTAGGTCCGATGGCTGCTGTTGCGGGCGTTATCGCGGATCTCGCGGTTGAGGCAATGGTTACCGCGGGCGCATCTTATGCCATTGTCGACAATGGTGGTGACATCGCGCTCTCAACTGACCGCGAAGTGACCGTTGGGATATATGCGGGCGAGTCGGCCTTCAAAGACGTTGCGTTCAGGATTAGGCCGACACCATTCCTTGGCGTTTGTACGTCCTCGGCGACGGTCGGTCCGTCCATAAGCTTCGGCACGTCAGATGTCGCGTGCGTTGTTGCCGAAAAGGCCTGTTTAGCAGACGCTGCTGCATCGGCGCTCGGCAATTTGAGCGCTGATCCCAAAGCGGCCTTTGGCTCGATAAGGGACATTAACGGAATTCTTGGCGCCCTGTTAATCGTGCAGGACACACTCGCTACTTGGGGTACGCTGCCCACGCTCGTCCACGCGTCTGTTGACGGCGCGTGCATAACGCACGCGTAGCACGTTAAACAACTGAAACAATCAAAAGCGTTTGCTAAAAGCGCCCCCCGTCTTGGCCTCACAAAGCACGCTACTGCGAAATGTTATAGTTGACCCCGGACTAAAGGTTGTCGCGCCACCACTCTATAGTTCTAGTCAACCCATCACCCAGGCCAACGTGGGGTTGCCATCCAAGCGCTTTGATGCGCGAGATATCTGCCCACATCCTGTCTATTTCGATAGCCGCTGATCGGCGCTGGGCGCGCTGAGATGCTACGGTTATGGGTTTGTCAAGGATCTGCGCCACGTGCGTAACCAGTGCTTCAATGCTTACCTCGACTCCTGATGCGACATTGTAGATCCCTTCGCCAGCGTCAGCGAGTCGCAGCAGAGCCTCGACAACGTCATCTACGTAGGTAAAGTCCCGCGTCGGCGTTAGGTTACCAAGCGTCAGCGCGTCGTGGGTAAGCGCCTGCCTGATAATCGATGGTACGACAAAGTCAGGATGTTGACGAGGGCCGTACGTGTTAAACAGACGTGCGATCACTGCCGGCATGCCGTATGCAGTGCTGTATGCAGATATGAACGTCTCTGCCGCAAGCTTACTTGCCGCGTAGGGCTCTTGAGCGTGAACGGGGTGCTCTTCGTCGATTGGAACGTATCTGGGAGTGCCATACACGAGGGCAGTGCTCACGAACACGAAGCTCTCGACAGATGGTGAGCGCCGCACGGCTTCAAGAACGGTTATGGTGCCAGCGGTGTTCGTCTCGAACGTTTGGGCTGGATCATCGAGAGCGTGCCCGACGTGGGGTTGGGCAGCCAAGTGAAACACGGTTGAAGCGTCGCTGATCGAGAATGCGTGGCTGAGGTCGCCACGCACGACATTCAGGCCGGGGATTTCTTGAGCAAGCCGGTCAGGCTGCCGCCGCGCGAGAATGCTGATCGCGGCCCCGCGATGCCCTAGACATTCGACCAAGTGCGAGCCGAGGAAGCCCGTTGCGCCCGTTACAAAGACCGTATCCAGTTTGGCCATCTCATCTCTCCTTCGACGCCATCGCACGGACGAGGAACAGTTGGATCACTCATGGACGGGCTTCTTACCGGAGTCTGCATCCAATTCCGGTGAGCAGCTCCGTCACGTCGCGGTGCAGCTGTCCGACGTCGCCGTCTCTATAAGTGGAGACTCGGAAGGTGTAACTTGCGCGCGGCGCGTAGTGGTCGATGACGTTCACCGCGGTAACCCCTCGGACGGTGGAAAGCACGCGGGCCACAACATCGGGCTGCGCCCCGGCAGGAAACACTGCGGAAAAATCTCGGTACCGCTGGCCGCGCGCTAGGCGGTACTGCTTGAGTTCTTCCTCCGTCATCAGTTGCACGTTTTCTGTCTTTAAGATAACCTCCTTAGATCCTTCTTCTACGGCGATTTCGTCCGACGAAGCTCCTTTTATAATGCCGACGTGCACGGCTCCGGTGTAGACATTTCGGAGCCCGCGCGTGCTTCCGATGGACCGCTTAAACTCTTCCAACTCTTTGATGTTGGCCATAATGAGCTTATTGGAGCGTTTTAGGGCCGGTTCGGCGTCCCCGAAGTGCTTTGCTGCGCGCCTCATGATCGCAATGAATGCGTCGCGATCTCTGGCGTTGATAATGTCAACGAGCGTCGTGCATTGCGCGAGAAAAGCCTCGTGGACAGATCGATCGGCGCTCATCTGGATTGAGGCGTAGAGTGCGGGGCTCTGCCCTAGGATTCGTCCCACGAAATCTATGAGAATCTCATAAACGGGGCTCATGAAGCGGCGCGAGCGTTTGACATCAAAACGCAGGGCTTCGAGTGTAGCGCCCGTGGCGATGTAGCTGAAGTGGGTGAGTCCTTGAATGACCGACATGAGCCGGTCGTGCTCGTCAGCTGAGAGCTCTTCGACACGAGCGCCCGCGCCCTCAAAGAGATCCACGAGAAACTGACGTCCGCGCTCTCCGCGCACCGGTGTGACAATGACGGTCTGCCCCTCCATGTCGGGCATGCCGGGACCAAAAAGGGGATGGACGCTCACGAGCTCGACGCTGTGTGGGGCGCTGGCCTGCATCTGTTTGATGGGATCTCTTTTGATGGACGTTATGTCGAAGAGCACCGCGTCCGGTTTCAAGTGGGGTGCCACTTGCGCAATTACGTCGCAGGTCACGTCGATGGGCACAGCGATCATAACCACGTCGTAGTCTGCGTAGCGGACGCGCGAAGATCGTCCAACTAGCGTGACATCCATCCCCCGTTGCGCAAAAAATCGTTCGAACCAGCGCCCCATCTCTCCGTGGCCGCCCACGATTGCCGCTTTGAGTGACATTACAGCCCTCCTTCGTCGTCTCTCCCGTTCGCGCTTTGGAGTGCTTCGCGCACTGCCTCTTCCATAATCTGCACAGGCGGGTCAAAAGTGGTCCACAGGGCGAAGGAGGCCGCTCCTTGGTGTACCAACATCTTCACGCCCTCAATTGTTTGTAATCCTGCGGCGCGGGCCTCGCGTAACAAGGGGGTCTCGAGAGGGTGATAGACGAGGTCGAAGACCACGAGCCCGGGATGCATTTGGCCTGCGGTTACGAGCGTCTGTCCTTCGAGCACGCCGCGCATTCCCACGGTGGTGGCGTTGATAAGCACGCGTGCCTCGCGTAGCAAGAGATCGACCTCATTTAGACTGTGTGCCTCTATGGCGCCGCAGCCACAGTCTATGTTCGCAGCGGTCATTTGTTGGGCTAAGATGAGCGATCTGCTCGCCGTCCGATTGGCAACGAGTACGCGTGCTCCGTTGAGTAGCAGTTGTGCCGCGATTGCTTTTGCAGCGCCACCTGCGCCCAGGAGCAGGATGCTCGCGCCGTTGACCGAAACGCCGGCCTCCTCGAGCGCCCTGACCGCTCCAACGCCGTCGGTGTTGTAGCCTGTTCCCGCGCGGTCGACCGTGTTCACCGCGCCGATTCGTTTTGACAATGCATCAGGCTTGCAGTAACGCAAAGCGGCTTCTTTGAGGGGAAAGGTGATGTTGAGTCCACCAAACCCAAGCGCCCGCGCGCCGCGCATTGCCGTTTCAGCACGCTGTTTATCCACGTCGAAGGCAATGTACGCTGCATCGAGGTCCAGCGCGGCGAACGCGGCGTTATGCATCACGGGCGAAAGCGAATGAGCTATTGGGCTGCCAAGCACGCCATAAACGGTCGTTACTGCCATGTACGGATCTCTTCAATTGCGCGCTTTAACCGTGAAACGCTGAGCATCCCCGGTGACGCGCGCTTTCCGGTGAACCCGTACGGCCGCATCTTGGGGGAGATGTGCTGCCCGACGTACCCATAAAGCAGCGATGAACCGTAAATTCCCATAAGTGGCCTGATATGCGATCCGAGAGCGCCAATGGGCACCACGCAGAAAGTAAAGCCCTCTTCTCGCGCGGCTAGGCTCACATCAAGCACCCTCGGCGCGTCTCGCAGGTGCTCAATGGTGACTGCCAGCTTGACGACGTCGCCGTAGCCATTTGCCGTTTGCATGACTTCAAGCATTGCCGCTTCAGCGGGCGTTCCGTCGAGGTCGTGATAAGAGATCAACGTCGGGCGTCCGTGCGTCGCTGCTTCAGCTATTAGGTCGTCTCGATCCGGCGCCATGAGCTCAATGTCGACAATCGACGCGTACGATATGAGGGGGCTGAGCTGCTCGCGGCGGTTCATCGCGGCGTTACCGCCCTCTTCGACTCGGCGATTCGTGAGAATAACAGGCAGCGAGACTTCTTCGAGATCGCGCAGTACGCCGTTCGTGTCATCAGCGAGATCGACGCGAAACTCGATGATATCCGCTCCCTCTTCTACGGCCTGTCGCGCCTGACCTGGCTCGTATATGACCCCGACGATCTTTGGTCCTTCGTCTCCTCCAATAATCACATCGCCCAGCTGAATCACGTCATCACCTCTCGATGAGCGTCTCCTCGACGCCTATGCCGAAATGCCGTCCTGCTCGCTCGCAGTGCGTAAGGACTACATCTCCTGGTTTCAATTCGGTAACGGCGACGGGTGTGCCTCCTTTTGCGACAAGCTTGATGGTCTCGGCGTTTTGAAGCAGCGTCTTGATTGTCGTTCCGTCTACGTCAGCCTCAATCAGAATGAGTGGGCGCCGCTCAATCTTTACGCGGCCGATCACGCCGTGACGCGTCTCTCCGTCACTGCGCACGATCATCACGTCGTCTCCTGCCTGCAGCTCCGATAAGTAGCGCGTCTTCTCCTCTCCATAGACATACGCGTGTACCGGCCCAGCGTTTACGCGAAACGGCCTGGGAGCGACGTAAGGGCTCTCTTCGGTCTCAGCGTGGACTAAGAAAAAGCCGTTGGCGCCTGATCCGATAAGCATACCCTCCCCGCTGACCATAAGTGAACACGTGTCGATACACACGCGGTCGCCCATGCCGACAGGTTTCACGGTCGTTATGGTGGCGGGCACAAGCTCGATGACATGCTCCGATTTATGTGCAAATTCAATCGTTTTTGCGATTTGTGACAGATCATCGGTATCGAGGAGCACGCCATCGGCGCCATGTTCCAAGGTCTCAAGCGCGGTTTTTGCCTCTTCAAACGATCTCACGCCTGCGATGATATCGACCGTTCCCTGCAACGCGGCGATGAGGTTCTCTAAGGGAATGACCTTACAATCCGTTCCGATGATGATGAGGTGGCTGCACGCGCTTGCGATCTCTTGTGCGAACCGCTCGTGGGCTTTATCGGAGATCACGACATAGGCCGCCGTCTCAGCGGCCAGCGAGCTTAACCGCTTATAGTCGGTCGCATCGGTTGTCGTGCTTGGAAGAAGGAGCGTTCCGTCGCCTTCTCCGCCTTTTCCAACGACGCAAATGTCAGCGTGATCGTCTCGCCCCTCGTCAAAGGTCGCCACCTGTATCCCGCCGAGCTGCTTCACGGCATCCACGTCAGTTTCGCTGACCAACACGCAGTCGGCTCCCGATTCGAGCGCGAAGGTGATGATCGGCTTTCGTTCCTCCCACGGGCCCGCGTCGGCCTTAATCCACACGCTCTTCATAATTTCCCACCATGCACATCGTCCTCAGTCATTTAACGTTAACGCTCTACTTCTTTCAGCGCCTCTTCGACGGAAGCGTTTTCGTGCACGATGCGCGTTATTGCGCGAACGATGTGAGTCGGCTTGTCGTGCTGGAATACGTTGCGCCCAATGGCCACGCCTCGCGCGCCTGTCGCGATTGCGTCTGAGATCATCTGAAGGAGCTCAGTGTCCGTCTCAACTTTGGGGCCTCCGGCGATGATGACCGGTACCGGACAGCTCTCAATCACGCGCCCAAACGAATCAGGGTCGCCGGTGTAGTTCGTCTTGATCATGTCGGCGCCAAGCTCTGCGCCCGCGCGTGCGGCGTGGGCGACAAACTCCTCGCCGTACTGGTCCGAGACCTTGGCACCGCGGGGGTACATCATGGCGAGAAGGGGCATGCTCCATTCGTTGCAGCGTTCCGCAACGTTACCGAGCTTTTGGAGCTGATTTGCTTCCGTCTTAGAGCCGATATTTATGTGCACGCTGACCGCGTCTGCGCCTACTTTGAGAGCCTCCTCGACCGAACATACCAGCACCTTGTCGTTTGGGTCAGGGCCCAGCGCGGTCGAAGCGCTCATGTGGATGATCAACCCGATATCACGGCCGTACCCGCGGTGACCGTGTGGCACCATTCCCTTCTGCATCAAAACGGCGTTTGCTCCTCCGGCGGCCACCTTGTTGACCATGTCGGAAAGGTTTACGAGGCCTTTGACCGGGCCTATGGAGATCCCGTGATCCATAGGGATGATAACGATGTTGCCGCTGTCGCGATTGGTGATACGCTCTAGTCGAACTACTTTTCCTATTTCCATGTTACTCCTCCATATTGCTAATATGTAACACTGTAACGCGGTTTCCGATATAAACTTTTTCGAAGAACCCTTATTACTGAAGCGACCAGAAGGAGAACGTATGCTTGTTGGCGTGCTCGGACCAGAAGGGACCTACAGTGAGATGGCTGCGCTGGCCGTGGGCTTTCCGGAAGATGCGCTGTGCTACTTTACTACCATAGAAGACGTTGCCCGCGACCTTCTCGAGCGCCGGCTTGACTGCGGCGTTATTCCCTTGGAGAACTCTATCGAGGGGTCGGTCGGAACCGCGCTCGACGTGTTGCTCACCCTGCCCCTGCAGATCGCCCGCGAAATCGTCCTACCCATACGCCACTTTCTTGCGGCCCTCGAGGGCGCAGATATTCAAGTGGTGTACTCTCATTGGCAAGCAATCGCTCAGTGCAACGCGTTTTTGCGTGCATTTGGACGAGAAGTGGTTGCGGTGAGCAGTACGTCACAAGCCGCGCACATGGCGAGTGAGGATCGACGCGCGGCAGCGATTGCGTCATCTCGCGCCGTGGAACGTTATCACCTGCAGATCGTCGAGGCCGACATTCAGGATGTTAAAGAAAATTTCACTAGATTCGTCGTCGTGACGCGGCGCGGCGGACAACCGCAGGCTCGAGAGGATTTGAAGACGTCAATCGTGCTCGAGCTGAAACGGAATAAACCAGGAGCCCTCTACGAGGTGCTCCACGTGTTTGCGGAACGGCAGCTGAACCTCACGAAGATTGAGTCGCGGCCTGCAAAGCGGTCGCTCGGTGAGTACCTCTTCTACATCGACCTTGGGGGCAGTGCGTCCGACTCCGTGGTCTTGGATGCGTTTGATGCGCTGCAAAAGCACGTGTCGCGACTTAAGGTGCTCGGATCGTACACTTCAGAAACCAATTTTGCACCATAACGGCAAAACACCACAATGCACCCGGAGACTGCTCTTCGCGCAGTAGCTTTGTCTGATGGATGGCGTTCACCGTCATACTCATCGCCGTGCTTCACATACCACTCGCGTTCGAGTCTCTCCCGATAATCCAGTTTCCGTTGCGTCCGCGAGACGGTTCCGCTGTAGGCGCTACGCTTCGCGTGGGAGGCGCACGGACGACCCGAGGTATGACTACACCCGTGCGACGGGAAACCTCTGGTCACAGATGCTAAATACGACAGAACGCAATGACTAGAGAGTATGAAGCTGCTCGCTACGGACGTCGACAACACGCTGACGGGTGACCGCGCCGCCTACTTGAGCCTAGTTGCCCTGCTCTCGATGCATCGTGACGTCACTATCGCTTACGTCACGGGCCGCGATAAAATCCAAATGTTTGAGATCATGGTCGCCGAGTGTTTGCGCGAGCCGAATTACGTGCTGTGTAACGTCGGCACCGAAATCTATGAGGGGCCCGATTACCGGCGGGATGACGCGTGGACGCGGCACATCGATCGTCAGTGGGACCGCCTTGAGCTACACCAGGCGCTTGCGACGATCCCGTATCTTTTCCAACAATCGCGCCAGTTTGAGTTTAAGCAGAGCTACCATCTTTTTCGCAAAGCCGATGTTGTTATACCAGAGATCCATAAGCGGCTCGAAGAAATCGGCATCGCACACAAGGTTGTCTACTCGAGCGGGACCGACCTAGACGTCATTCCGAAAAGAGCGGGAAAGGGAGAAGCGGTCGACTACATCAGAAAGAGGCTTCGAATTCGTCCACGCAGCGTCCTCGCAGCAGGCGATAGCGGGAACGACATCGAGCTGCTCTCTGCCAGGTTTTTGGCGGTCGTCGTCGGCAACCATAAATCGGAGCTCAACGTTGACGCGCTGCCTGAAGACGTATACTGGGCGCGTGAAAACTACGCGGCAGGCATCATCGAAGGAATAGGGCACTTCGGATTTTTAGAGTCCCCGTGAGCTGGAGGCGCACCCGCCTATGCGGCGCGCGCATATCAATCTATTGGGATCTCTCGAAGAGCGCCTTTGACGCGATCATTTTCGCTTTCGCGCGCGTCAGCTTCGCTTTCTGTAAAGTAGTCAAGCGCGGGTGGACAGTTGATCGCCAGTAGTTCGTAGAAACGTCGCGTTACAGAGACTTCACCGATTTCGATCTCGTGGAGATAGGCGTCTGTGAGAACCTTTGGAAGGGCTCCGATACGCTTGAGGATTACAGCGATGGCTATGGCCGCTCGATTAGCATCATCAGTAGACCAACTCTCTATCATCTCGGCATAAAGTTTCGCTGGAATTACAAAAAGCTTACGCCGCCTTTTGTGATTTATTTGCTTTTTTCTGCTTAACCGGGGCTTTTCATCTTGCGTCCAGAGGATTTGCGTGTACGTCCTCGTAGACGAGCATGGTGACGTGGCGCGCGGCGCTAGGTCATTTTCGCTCAGCTCTCGCAACGTTTTTCCCCTCAGGTTTGTATTGCATTACGCGATGACCTTTGCAGCTGAGATGAAGGAGAATAAGCAGCGGTTCTTGCGCGAAATGTACACCATTGCTCAGGGTCGATTTGGGGTCTTAATTGATTCTTATGACATCGGCGAAAAGCACGGGTTTGATTGGGAGACACTCGAAACGATCGTCGAGTACTTGGAGGCAAAAGGGCTTATCGTTTCGTATGAGGGCACGCTGTATGCATCGCTTACTATCAAAGGAGTTGAACACATCGAAAGCGCTCAGTGATTCACTCCTCCATTACCCCGACTAGGCTCTTACTTCACGTTAGCTAGTTCCATTGGTAATCGAACCGCTCACCGTCGATCGCGAGCACACTCCCTCTGCCAAATTGGACGCATAAAGAAAGGCATTAATAGTCTGCGCACGTTGACGATCTGGAGGCGAATCCCGTGAAAGTTCCACTTAATCAAGACACGATGATGAAGTGCATCTGTCCCGGCTGTCCGACCTTTCAAAAAAACACCCTTACCGATGGCACGTATTGCGCAATGGGCGTGAGCGAAAAGAAGCCCGAAATGAAGGGGTGTGACTGCTTAAGCTGCCCCCTCTACGCGGAATATAACCTAGGCGGCGCCTACTTCTGTATCCACGGTGCGGCAGATTGAGATGCTTACATTGAACAAGCAAAGCATGGCGCACGCATATTCGCCTTCTGGTTCGACCCCAGTTGCCAGCTGACGAGCACACGGGCGTCAACAATTGGAATTCTGACGCACCGTTTTTTTGCAGTTTTGGCTTGTAACTTGAAATCGTCGACTCTTTGCGTTAGGCCTGGTGATGCCGAGCGCGTTTAGGTTGTGGGTTAGAACTGCTGAGCAAAGCTATTAACGCACAACCCGCATGCATTTGTCGTGAAAGGCGTCCTCATTGGTGGCACGAGAACCGGCGTTGGAAAGACCACGATAACCCTTGCCCTGTTAAAAGGGCTCTCTAAAGCTGGATATCAGGTGCAGTCCTTTAAGCTAGGCCCTGGGTTCGTGGATGTCAAGCTTCACGAACGGTTGACCGGACGGCCGTGCTACAACCTCGACGCGTTCCTGATGGGCGAAACTGGTGTCAAGCGAGACCTAGCGAAAGCGAAGGCGGATTTCGTCATCATCGAGGGCGCCTCCGGGGTGTTCACCGGTGCATCGAGCACGGCGCGCATTGCCGACATCATTGGCGCTCCTATGATCCTTACGGTCGATGCGAGCGCCTCTTCAGAGAGTGTGGCTGCCACGGTTCTTGGATTTATGCAGTACGCCTCGCATACGCCTCATGAGCTGCGTATCGTTGGTGTCGTCGCGACGCGCGTTGGAAGCGACAAGCACATCGAAGACATACGAAGGCTCTCGAGAGAATCGGGATTCCGCTTGTGGGTGTCCTTCGAAGGGACGTCTGGGAGCGCAGCCGTCATCCAAGCCAGCCCTGTGGACGAGAACCCGCAGTTACAGATGCTAGTCTCGTTGCGATCTGCGAAGATCTTGACGTTGCATCTATTATGGGCGCCGGAGCAGAGCTTATCGTTCCTGCCGTGTCTGGTTCCTTCAGCCGGGCACACGTAACGATCGGCGTTGCGTTGGATGCTGCGTTCTGTTTCTACTACCGCTCAAATATTGAGGCACTAGAACATTCTGCGAGGCTTGAATACTTCTAGCCTCTGAATGAGCAGCTCCCGCCAGTTGACGGCCTTTACATAGGTGGAGGATTTCCCGAGGCGCACATTCACGAGCTCAGCGCAAACGCGGCGCTTCTGAATGATGTATACGTGAAAGCTGCAGAAGGCATGCCTACCATTGCAGAGGGTAGCGGACTTGTATATTTGTCCCGTTCACTTGCTATGAACGACGGAGCTCTGCACAAGCTCGCCGGCGTCATTCCCGCTGAGGTCCGGACGACCGATAATTTGCAAGCGCTCGGGCACTCAGAGTTTGAGATCGTGCAAGACTGCGCTATTGCAGGCCGCGGGGAACGACTGCGCGGGCACGAATACCATTATTCCGTCGCCGAACCAGACCGCGATGCCCGATTTGCTTACAAAATGATCCGCGGGACTGGTATTCACGAATGTGATGGTATTGTCGAATCCAACGTTATTGCTTCGTACCAGCACATACACGTTTATTCCCTGCGGCACGGATTTGACGGGTTTGTCGGTGCCGCGCAGCGATATTCGAGATCCTAGCTCTCTACTGCTGCCTCTTCGCACAAATCGACGCCTTCTTTAAATTTTTCGCGCAGAACAGCAGTGAAATCCTGGTATTTGCCGAAAAGGCCAGGATTATCTACGGCCGGAACGCGCTTAAGCACACGTCACTCTTGGCTGGCCGATGAGCTCTCTTTTCTATCTCGTGCCCGAAGCATCTCCTTACGTTGTTCTCGTCTTCCCGAGTCGTTCAAGCTGAAGGGCAGGTGTTCGAAGCCAAGGCGGGAAAACGTTTATCTCTTGGTGCGGCGTCTTCCTAAGCGGCGTCTAACGCGAGGTGAAGCATGTTTTGCAAACTACCGCTCATGAAACTGCTGCTGATATTCGGTTTTGTAATCGTCTTGATACAAATGCTTGTATTGGCTGTAGCCATCTTGATACACGTTTTACTATTGGTCCCTGGGTTCCGAAAGGCCGTGATGAAGCGTAGTTCTT
>Ga0224557_1001794_pt1 | contig 19738 bp, 15 predicted proteins | sample 714S31014metaG_FD_180677 | JGI IMG/M metagenome (GOLD analysis project Ga0224557, IMG submission 180677) | Peat soil microbial communities from Stordalen Mire, Sweden - 717 S3 10-14 | ecosystem: Environmental > Terrestrial > Soil > Wetlands > Peat | place: Sweden: Norrbotten County, Stordalen...
AAATCGTGGGCGGGCAGGAAATGCGCATGTGGACTTCCCGCGCCCCGGCATTGCGAATCATGCGGACAATTTTGCGGCTGGTAGTGCCGCGCACAATCGAGTCGTCTACCAGGATGACGCGCTTGCCCTCGATCAGGCTGTGAACGGCATTCAGTTTGAGCTTCACACCGAAGTCTCGAACCGATTGCTGCGGCTCGATAAAAGTCCGTCCGATGTAGTGGTTGCGGATGAGGCCGAGGCGAAATGGAATGCCGCTCTCGGCGGCGTATCCGATCGCGGCGGTGTTGCCGGAGTCGGGAACGGGCACAACAATGTCGGCTTCGACCGGCGTTTCGCGCGCCAACTGGCGGCCCATGTTGTCCCGGCTGTCGTCCACCGAGCGCCCGAAGACAATACTGTCCGGCCGCGAAAAGTAAACATGCTCGAAAATGCAGCTCGAAGTCGCCGGCGAAGGAGCATAGAAGCGCGAGCTGATGCCTTCGGGGCCCACGATGACAAGTTCGCCGGGTTTCACATCGCGCTCGTAGGTCGCGCCCAGCAGATCGAAGGCGCAGGTCTCCGACGCGAAGACAACCGTATCTTTCTTCTCGCCCGTGAGCGCCGGAATGCGGCCCATGGCCAGAGGCCGAAAGCCGCGCGGGTCGCGCACGGCGAAGATGCGGTCGTGGCTGATCATGACGAGCGAAAACGCCCCTTCGACCCGGCGCAGCGAATCGGCGATGGCGTCGGGGAGTGTCTGTTCCCGCGAGAGCGCGATCAGGTGGACCAGAACTTCCGTATCGCTGTTGGTCTGGAAAATCGATCCCTGCCCTTCGAGCTTGGCGCGGATCGCCCCGGCATTCACCAGATTGCCGTTGTGCGCGATGGCCATGGCGCCCTTGTTTGATTGCACCATGATGGGCTGCGCGTTGAGCAGCGCCGAATCGCCCGCGGTGGAATAACGCGTGTGGCCGATCGCAAGAATGCCGCGCAGGGACGCGAGCACTTCCTCGTTGAAAATGTCTGCAACTAGGCCCATGGCCTTGTGCTGGCGCAGGTGCTCCCCATCGGAAGTAACGATGCCCGCCGATTCCTGTCCGCGATGCTGCAGCGCATGCAGTCCGAGATAAGCGAGCTTCTCGGCCTCGGGGTGGGCGTGGATAGCAACTACGCCACATTCTTCGCGGAATTTGTCTAAGGGCAACATCGTCGTTAGTCGTCGGTCGTTTGTATCAGGTTCTAGCTCCCATCTCCGTCCGCAGGGCTTTTTCCAGCGCGCCTTCGTATGCGCCGCGCAATTCTTCTACGCTCGCCGAAATCACAGGCTGGCTGCCAATTGCAATCTCAACCCGGTCTCCAGCCGTCTCCCCGAGCGCATCCGCAGAGATTTCATACTCTCCCGCTACTTGTTTGATTCGCGCCAGGTGCGCTGGGTCGGAGCTTACGATGACACGGCTGGCGTCTTCCCCGAACAGGCGGAACTCGAGCGGAAGATCTCGTGCCGATAAGTTGATGGTGGCGCCCACCCTCGCAGGCAGCGCGCATTCAACCACCGCCACCGCCAACCCGCCGTCGGCGCAATCGTGCGCAGATTCGACCAGCCCTGCCTGAATCATCGCTACCAGCGCGCGTTGCAGCGTGGCTTCTCGTTCAATATCAAGGTCAGGCGGATAGCCCCACACCGCACCGAGAATCTCTTTCGCATATTCCGAAGAGCCAAATTCGGATTGCGCATCCACAGCGTCGCCCGGATTATTGGCGCGCAAGAGAACGATCTTGCGCCCCGGCCTCGCGAAATGCATCTTCGCAGCCTTGTGCACGTCTTCGAGAATTCCCACCACGCCGACCACCGGCGTCGGATAAATTCCTTCGCCCAAAGTTTCGTTATAGAAGCTGACGTTGCCGCCTGTAATCGGCGTATCGAGTTCTTCGCAGGCCTTGGTCATCCCGTCAATTACCTGCGAGAACTGCCACATGATGTGCGGCTTTTCCGGATTGCCGAAATTCAAGCAGTTGGTCGCGCCAATCGGAGTCGCGCCCGCGCACGCTACTTTGCGCGCCGCCTCGGCCACCGCGTGCATCGCGCCCAGCCGCGGATCGAGATAGCACCAGCGTCCGTTGCCATCGAGCGACATGGCAAGCCCGCGCTCAGAGCCTTTGATGCGGATCACGCCGGCATCCCCGGCTCCGGGCGCTTCGACCGTGTTGGTCTGCACCATGTGGTCGTATTGCTGCCACACCCAGCGCTTGGAGCAGACGTTCGGACTCGCGAGCAATTGCTTGAGTCGGCTCGTGAAATCGCCGCTCTCGCCAAGCCGGATGTGTTCCGGCATCTCGCGCTCAACCGGCGGTTCCCAGCGCGCTAGCGGACGCTTATACACCGGCGCGTCATCGGTGAGCGCGGCGTTAGGAATTTCCGCAACAACTTGCCCGTGTTGCAGCACTCGCATCTTTGCATCGGTTGTGACCCGTCCAACCTCGACCGCATCGAGTCCCCACTTCTCAAATACGCGAAAGACCTCGTCCTCGCGGCCCTTTTGCGCCACGAGCAACATGCGCTCCTGCGATTCGCTGAGCATGATCTCGTAGGGAGTCATGCCAGTTTCGCGCTGAGGAACGCGGTCAAGTTCGATTTCAATGCCAGTGCCGCCGCGCGCCCCCATCTCGCAGGTGGAGCAGGTCAGGCCCGCCGCGCCCATATCCTGAATGCCCACAATGGCCCCGGTTTGCATCGCTTCAAGGCAAGCTTCGAGCAGAAGTTTTTCAAGGAACGGATCGCCCACCTGCACATTGGGCCGCTTGGCTTCCGAGCCTTCGCTGAACTCCTCGCTCGCCATGGTTGCCCCGTGGATGCCGTCGCGCCCAGTCTTGGCGCCGACATAAATGACAGGGTTGCCTTCTCCGGCCGCGCGCGCGTAAAAAATCTGATCGCGCCGGACCAATCCCAGCGCGAACGCGTTCACCAGCGGATTGCCCGAGTAGCACGACTCGAACTTCACTTCGCCGCCCAGGTTCGGCACACCAAAACAATTTCCGTAAGAAGCCACTCCGCTGACCACGCCTTCCATGACGGAATGGTTCTTGTGAATCTCAGCTTGTGTAGGAGAAGCCTGCGGAGGGACTGCCGCCCCCGGCTGTCCAGCCGACCGCAGGTCGGCAGCCCTTTCGATCGGCCCAAACCGCAGCGAATCCATCACCGCCACCGGCCGCGCCCCCATGGTGAAAATGTCGCGCAGGATTCCGCCCACGCCGGTGGCCGCGCCCTGGAACGGTTCGATGAACGACGGATGATTGTGCGACTCAATCTTAAACGCGCAGGCCCACCCGTCGCCGATGTCCACAATGCCGGCGTTCTCTCCCGGCCCCTGCAACACCAGTCTGCTGCGCGTAGGCAGCCGCTTCAGGTGCACGCGCGACGATTTATAGGAGCAGTGCTCGCTCCACATCACGCTGAAGATGCCAAGCTCGGTGACGGTGGGCTCACGCCCGCCCAGCAACTGCTTGATTTTCTCGAATTCATCCGGCGTAAGCCCATGCTCCCGGATCATCTCAGGTGTAGTAGCAGCGATCGTGGCGGTGGTCATGATGGGGAAGTTCTATTGTCGCATTTCGAGACAACTTTTCGTGAACTTTCGCTACACAACCGCGTATAAAAGGCAGAGTGTGGTCCCAAGATCGTGCTTCAACGCAAAATGAGTAGCACTGGCGCCGATTGCTTACAGGATCAACCCCGGGGGCGAAGTGCCTGGCAGGACGGCATGTCGGTGGTGCAAGGCATTGCCGCCTTCTGCTTTGTCCTGCATGTGATTTTCAACAATCGCTACGGCTATTTCCGCGACGAATTCGACTACATCATCTGCGGCCGTCATCTGGGGTGGGGCTACGTTGACCAGCCGCCACTGCTTCCCATTCTCAGCCGCATCTGCCTGGCCATCTTTGGAGATTCCCTGCGCAGCGTGCGTCTTTTGCCCGCGCTCGCCAGCGCGGCGTTGATTATTCTTACGGGCCTCATCGCCCGCGAACTGGGCGGAAAGCGTTTCGCGGTCGTGCTGAGCGCAGTTACCGTCCTAATCGCACCCATCTATCTGTCCGGCGGAAGCCTGCTTACCAGCAATTGCGATCTCGAAGTGCTGCTCTGGATGGGCTGCGTGTACTTCGCGATCCTCGCGGTAAAACGAGACCAGCCGCGCTATTGGCTTTGGTTTGGAGTCGTAGCGGGAATCGGTCTGCAGGAAAAGTACTCCATTCTGGTGCTTGGTTTCGCCATGGTTATCGGACTGCTGTTGACCCCGCAGCGCCGGTTTCTTCTGAACAAGTGGATGTGGTTCGGCGCGCTGGCGGCCTTCCTCATTTTTCTGCCCAATTTGCTTTGGAACGTCGCGAACCACTGGCCTTTTGTCCAATTGATGCGCAACATCAAGGCCAACGGCCGCGACGTGGTCCTCTCGCCCTGGGAATATTTCTTCCAGCAAATGCTGCTGATTTCTTTCGGTTCGACGCCGATCTGGATCGCGGGCGTTATCGCCTTGCTCGTGGCGGCACGCTTCAGGGCTTACCGCTTTCTGGGATGGGCTTACCTTGTCAGCCTCACCGTCTTCGTTGTCCTCAAAGGCAAGAATTATTACCTCGCTCCGATTTATCCCGTGTACCTCGCGGTCGGATGCGTAGTCATTGACGATGCCCTTGACCGCTTCCGCCAATCCTGGATAAAGCCCGTGCTGGCGGCTTTGTTGGTGGCCGGCGGGGCAGTGTTTGCACCATTAGCCATGCCGATTTTGCCGGTCGAATCGTTTATCCGGTATATGAATTGGCTTCCCATCAGACTTCCGCGGAGCGAGCGCGGCCACGAGCGCGCGGCGCTCCCTCAGCACTACGCGGACCAGTTTGGATGGGATGAAATTGTTGCAAAAACCGCCGAAGCCTGGCAGAAAATCCCGCCCGCCGACCGTCACGACTGCGCCATCTTTGCCCAAGATTATGGCCAGACGGGCGCAATTGATTTTCTCGGCGCCAAATATGGCCTGCCGCCCGCTCTCGGCGGACACCAGTCGTGGTGGCTATGGGGCCCTCGCGGCTACTCCGGCAATTGCCTGATCGTGCTGGACGATGAACGGGAGGTTCTGGAAAGGTATTTCGAGCACGTCGAATATCTGGGCAACTCGCCGCACAATCCCTACGCTTTGGAAAACGACATCTCCGTGTACATTTGCCGCGGTGCAAAGTTTGGCACGTTGGCCGATTTGTGGCCCAAGTTAAAACGCTGGCAATAGGTCGAGTCGAGACACGATTCGCGTCGAGAGATGATTGCCTGTAACTGCGGCGATACAAGATGCGGTCATGCGATCTCTATAGTCTCGTCGATAAATTTCTTGCCGCGCTCGTCCGTTCCCGACAGTTCGAAAGAGTTCGTAGTGGCCGCTTTGCCTTGCGCGACGCTCGTGATCACGTATGAGCAGCCCAGCCAGTGCGCCTCAGCCAAATCGGTGGGTGACCACTGCGCTGGATGATCGGGATGCGAGTGGTAGAAGCCAACAATGTCTTCGCCGCGCTCCCGCCCTTCGCGCTGGATGCGGATCAGTTCCTTGGGATCGATGTTGTAGCGATTCTGGGGCGAGTCCTCGCGCGTGTTGCCGCAACGCACCGCGCGGGTCACAGTCTTCGATCCATCGTCTTCAAAGCCCCCCAGCAACACACCGCAGCATTCGTGAGGATAGGTCTGCTCTCCGTGCTGGCGAAGGGTGGCGTGGGCAGATTGGGAAATTTTCAGCATTGCAAAGTCAAAGGTTAGAGGTCAGATTGCAGAGTGAGCCCTTTCGTCGACGGCTACATCGAACCCGGGAGATTTTACCTCTGCAATCTGACCTCTCACCTCTGACCTCATTCTTCGCTCCAGAATCTCTCACTCAAATACTTGTCGCCGGAGTCGCACAACACAGTGACAATCGTCGCCGGGTGGTTTTTCTTCAAGCCCTCCGCTACCTGCAGACTGCCCACCACGGCCGCTGCCGCCGAGACTCCCACAAGCAAGCCGTGTTCGCGGGCCAGACGGCGGGCCATGGCATGCGCGGCTTCGGTCGAGATCTCAACATTCTGGTCCGCCAGCGAAGCGTCGTAAATCCCAGGCACAATCGCCGAAGGCAGATGCTTCGCGCCTTCAATGCCATGGAATGCGGAATCGGGCTGCAGCGAGATGCAGCGAATGTGCGGGCTCAGCTCCTTCAAGCGCCGCGTCGTGCCGACAAAAGTCCCGGTGGTCCCGAGCATCGAAACAAAATGCGTGACGCGTCCTTCGGTCTGCTCCCAGATTTCGTTCGCCGTCGTCAGATAATGCGCGCGCCAGTTGGCATCGTTCGAGTATTGATCGGCGTAAAAATAAAGATCGGGATGCCGTTCGGCCAGTTGCCGCGCAATCTTGATGGCTCCGTCGGAGCCTTCGCCGGGATCGGTGTAGATGATATTTGCGCCGTAAGCCTGTAGAATGCGCTTTCGCTCTCCGGAAACATTTTCCGGCACGCACAGCGTCACCGGAAATCCCAGAGCGGCTCCGAGCATGGCATACGCGATGCCCGTGTTGCCGCTGGTCGAGTCGAGCAGAATTCTTCCGGGAGCTAGTTTGCCGGCGCGCCGCGCTTCGCTCACGATGTTGGCCGCGGCGCGGTCCTTGATGGAGCCGCCGGGGTTGTACCACTCGGCTTTTCCCAGCAACCGGACGGCGGGAAGATCGGGCGCCAGCGCATCCAGCCGCAGCAGTGGCGTATTGCCGATGCGCGCCAGTACTCCCGCGCCGGCGGTCGGCGTGGTGTGAGGCACGGGATTGGAATGTGCTGCATTCATTGGGATTGGAACCCTGTGACTACAGTAATGTGCCCGTAATTTGAAAAAGGTATATCTATACTAGCGTCGAACACTAAGGACGGCGCGTGACCAAGATGCTGTACGTCGCGTTGCACCTTTAGATTCGCGACAGGGAAGTTTGGTTCCAGCGATTCTCGCCCGCACCGGGGAGGTTGGACCAGCATCTAAGCTAATTAACCGGAGCAGAGCCCTCATAATGACTACAAAAACTGAAGAACGAACCTTCGAAGACGCAGTCGCATGGCTGCGCGATCATGGTTTTGACCTGATCGAAGCTCCCGGAACTGAAGGGCGCGTGTTTCTCAAGAAATACAACTGCTCGGCTGCGATCCAGAAAAATGGCGACGGCGTCAGGATTTTTGCCTATCCCGGTTACATGGTCGGCAGCGAAATCTCGAAACTGGTCAACCGCGGTTACCAGCAATTTTTGAAAACGACAAAGACCGAAGTCCCGGCGACAGCCGACCACCTGAAAGCCCTGCACCAGTTCGCCGAAGAACTGAAAGAAGCTCTCGCGCTGCCCAGCCTCTACAACGAATCGCTCGGCACCGTCAGCGAATCGTACCAGTATGATCGCATCAAAGACCGCGATGAACCGGTAGCTGCGCGGCCCAAGCGTCCCTGGGAAACGGTGAAAGTAAAAGTAGCGGCCGCAGCAAAGAAGACCCGCGCGTAGCTAAGGCGTAGCGCCGGCACCCCTTCGGCTTCGCTCAGGGCAGGCTTTGCCGGCGGTCCCGAGGGTGTCTCGCCCTCGGTTCGTAGCTAGCCACCACACCTCACTCTAAGTGTCCTCGAGTCTATACTGAACCTCCAACTCCGCAGCGCCGGAACACCGCTTCTAAATTGTCGAACCCCGGAGGTGAAGATGAAAACTCTGGCTCTATTCGTCGGATTGATCATGACATCGGTCGTTTCCGGATGGTCCGAGGACGCAAGCGAAGCTGCCCGCCGCTCTATCCGCAATGTGATTCAGGCCCAGCAGGCGGCGTGGAACCGGCATGACCTGGAAGGCTTCATGGCTGGATACTGGAATTCTCCAGAGCTGACGTTTTTTTCCGGCGCGCATGAATCCATGGGCTGGCAGGCTGCACTCGACCGCTACAAGAAGAACTATCAGGGCGCGGGCCACGAGATGGGCAAACTCGAATTCGCCAACCTGCGAATCGAAATGCTCGCCCCAGAGTCCGCCTTCGTGCGCGGCGAGTTTCACCTGACCATGTCCGACGGCAAAACTCCCCACGGCCTGTTCACGTTGATTTTTCCGAAGTTCCCTGACGGCTGGAAGATTGTCCACGATCACTCGGCGGCCGAGTGAAGGAAGACGCAAAAGGCAGAAGTCAAAATTGCAGAAGTGAGAATTGCGAAAGTGTGTATGCTGCTCGCCCCGTAATTTGGGTCTCGATCGAACGGGTGCTTGCCGCCCGGGATATACACTGCTTGCCATGCCGATTTCCTCGCTTCCCAGTTCTCAGGTCCCAAACATCGAAACTGGGCGTCTTCGGCTTCGCGGACATCAGCTCAGTGATTTCCGTAATTCGGCCGCCATGTGCGCCGATCCAGAGGTCACGCGATACATCAGCGGCCGGCCGTTTACCGAAGAGGAGTCCTGGAGCCGGCTGCTGCGCTATGTTGGGCACTGGTCGTTGCTCGGATTCGGCTATTGGGTAGTGGAGGAAAAAGCTGCGGGCACTTTCGTCGGCGAAGTTGGATTTGCCGATTACCCGCGAGACCTGAAGCCTGCACTCGCCGGCGCTCCGGAGATCGGGTGGGTTCTCGCATCTGGCTCGCATGGGCGAGGCTATGCCACCGAGGCGGTTCGCGCAGTTGTCGAGTGGGGCGACTCACACTTCGGCTCTATTCGCACTGCCTGCATTATTGGTCCGGAAAATACCGCTTCGATCCGCGTCGCAACAAAGTGCGGATACCGCGAACACGGTCACGCGACGTATAAAGGCGAAGCGACGCTTCTCTTCGTACGCGACCCAGCGCCTTCCGCGAAATTGTGATCCTATTTTGCCCCGGCTGATGGATCGCTGCCGGCTTTTCCTTTATCCATCGCCTGGTTCGCCAGCCGGTCTGCCGTCTGGTTGTGTTCCCGCAACGCGTGCCGGATGTCAAAATGCTGGAGTTGACCTAGTAGCTGCTTTGCCTCGTCATGAAGCTTACGCAACTCAGGGTGCTTCACTTTGTAGATGCCCTTCATTTGTCGCACCATCAACTCCGAATCGCTGACCACATGCAGCGCCGCGATTCCTTGCTCGACGGCGTAACGCAGCACGCCAATCAAGCCCTGGTATTCGGCGTAGTTGTTGGTGTGGTGGCCAAGGTATTCGCTAAGCTCGGCGATCTTTTTGCCCTGAGGGTCGTGGATCACGGCCCCATAGCCCGCTGGCCCGGGATTACCACGGGCTCCGCCGTCGACGTGGGCAGTATAAGCGGGGTTGGCGGCGGGTACGCGTTTCGGCGTGAAGAAAAGGCCGCCGGATTCGGAGGAGCGTGAAGGCATGGAGTGAGTTTACAACGCGGAGGCCTACCGTCCCGCCGCCAGCCGCGTCGCCAGCCGTGGCGGCAAATTCGCCGCCAGTATCTTCTCCTGCGCCACACGCACATTGTAAGGAACGCGATAAAAGCTCACGATCCACGCCTCGCTGTCGAACACGGCAAAGGCGGCGCGCCAGTCGCCATCGCGAGGCTGTCCCACCGAGCCCGGGTTGATCAGATAACGCAGGTCTTTACGCAGGCGCCAGTCGGAGGACTCCGGTTGTCCCACAGTCCGGTAGCCCGGCCGGTAGCCTTCGCCAATCTCCCCTTGCAGGCTGAATCCGCCCTGCAGGTGAGTGTGGCCAAAAAATGTAATCGGAACCGGATTCGTGATGAGCGGAGCGATAGCGTCCCGCACGCTGACCGTGTATTCGTCCTCGTCGAGTGCCGAACCGTGTACAAACTGGATGCCGGGCAGTTCCGCCACCCGTACTGGGCCTTGCGGCAGCGCGCCCAGCCATTCCAGATTTGCTTTCGTAAGCTGGTCGCGGGTCCAGAGCGTGGCCAGGCCCGCCACCGGATTGAACTCTTCCAGGTTGATGAGGCCGCTGACGGCCTTGTCGTGATTGCCGCGCACAAACACGCTTCCCAACGGTTTGACGCGGGCAATCACCTCGTTGGGATTGCCGCCGTAGCCAACCGTGTCTCCCAGGTTTACGACCAGGTCGTGTTCGGGAGCCGCGGCCAGGCAGGCCTCCAGCGCCTCCAGATTGCTGTGTATGTCGCTTAGGAGAAGGATTCGCACGGCAAGAGGAGGATTATAGCGTGAAAGCCCAAGTTAGAAGCGGAAGCCGGACTGAAAACGCAAAACCGGAATCTTCCGCACTCCCTGGTTACGCGTCACTAAATCCGCGCCATAGGCATTGAGCTTTGAAAGGGCGCGGCTTCCAGCCGCGCCGAATCCTGAACTACGAGCCCCGCTCCTCACTCTCCGCCAGCTTGCGCTCCGGCCAAAAATAGGAAAGCGCCACGCACACGAAAATAACGTAAGAGATGCGGACGTCGATAAACCCCAGCGGAATCGCAGCGGCATAAAGCGCGCCCGAGAAAAGATTCTTACGCTGCACGCGTCGATGATAGGCGAAAACACTGGGCTCATCCCGGTGATGGCACAGAATGGCGGACCGCAGAAACGTAAAAGCAAGGCTGCATAGGAACAGCGTCGCCCCATAGAGCCCCACCGCCCGCGGGTCGCGGTAATTGTTGCCCAGGTAGGCCGTGACAAAAGGCACCAGCGACATCCAGAACAAGAGGTTGTTGTTCGACCAAAGCAGCGGCGCGTCCGCGCGCCGCGCCACATGCAGCAGGTGATGGTGATTCACCCACATGATGGCCACCACCAGGAAGCTGAAAAGGTAGGCAAGAAACTGCGGCGCCAGGCTGAGCAAAGACGTAAGCGTGGTATCGCGCGGCACCTTCAGCTCCAGCACCATGACGGTGATGATGACGGCAATCACTCCGTCGCTGAACGCTTCAATGCGGCTGGTGCTCATGAGTTCTTATTCTCTACCAGATTTCGCCGGCGGGCGGAACCTGAAGTATTGATTCCAAAACATCGCACCACGGCGCCTAAACCGCACTCCCCGATGGCTTCGCGTTCACCACCGGACACCGCGCAAAGTGTTCAGGCGCGGCTTCGATCAAGGGCGGAAGTTTGGCCGCGCACTCGGCAATCCGATACGGACAGCGCGGTTCAAACGGGCATCCCGCCGGAAGCGCCGCAAGGGACGGAACCGTCCCCTCGATCGTCGCCAGTGGCTGCCCGCGATCGGTCGCGAGCGTCGGAATCGCCCGCAGCAGACCTTGCGTGTAAGGATGTGCCGGAGCGGTAAAGATCCCGGACTTGGACGCAACTTCCACCAGGCTTCCGGCATACATCACGGCAACGCGATCCGCCACGTGCGACACAACCGCTAGATCGTGCGAGATGAAGAGCATGCCGAGCGAGAACCTCTGGCGCAGGTCATTGAGCAGGTCGAGAATCTGCTGCTGGATGGTCACGTCGAGCGCGGTTGTCGGCTCGTCGGCAATGAGCAGTTGCGGACGGTTGATGACCGCCATGGCAATCATCACGCGCTGCCGCATGCCTCCCGAAAGCTGATGTGGATAACTGCGCGCGCGGCGCTCTGGCTCGGGGATAGCGACATCGCGCATGCCTTCAATGGCGCGCTTCCACGCCTCGGCTTTGGGGACATGATTGTGCGCCAGAACCGCCTCTGCGATCTGATTGCCGACGCGCATCACGGGATTGAGCGCGGTCATCGGCTCCTGAAAAATCATCGCGATCCGCGATCCGCGAAGCTGGCGAAACTGCTCGCGATTGAGAGCCGTGAGTTCCGTGGTCTGACCAGCGCCGTTTTGGAAAGTGATGTTGCCTGAAACAGAGGCGGCGGGCGGAAGCAGCCCCATGATGGCGAGCGAGGTAACCGACTTTCCGGAACCAGATTCGCCAACCAATCCGAGAACTTCCCCGGAATTGATGAAGAAGCTCAGGTCGCGCACTGCGGTCGGTGAAGCTTGGGAATTCTGGGCAAGCAGGGTCTGTCCCGCAACCGGGAATTGGACAGTCAGGTTGCGCACATCAAGGAGCGCTGCCACGTCGCTATGGTACCAGCGGAAAGCCGTCGCTTGGCGGGAACCGAGGAGGCCTAGGATTCATGCGCTCGTAACGAAGTTTTGCACAGCACGGATTTCGCATGCGTTATCGCGGCGATTGGATCCAAAACGAGGTAGGAACCGCGAAAATACCACGTGAACACTGGGGTATTCGGAACGCTAAGGCGCATCTGCACACATTTTGCGGCACCCGCCTGTGCATGCGCTGCACTTGATTGATAAACGGCAACTTACAAATCCGCAAATTCCATTGACGTAGAAAATGAAAGGAGTAAAAACATAATCGTTCTTTGACACGTTCTGAAGTTTTTCCGGTTGGTGCAGCGTCCGGGGCTCGAGCGCGATCACACCGATAGCCGCAAGGTGAGTCGGAGAGGGTCAGCAAGGGTCTATAGCTAAGCGCTGGTCGAGAAGAACAGGAGCGAATGTCGAAGGCAGGATAGAGTCCCGAGGCGTTGGACTGATTTATCCGGTTGGCGGTGAGCCCGGAGCCCGAGCAGGATCGCCGGAAAGCAAACCCGCAAGGGAGCTTTCTGAGAGAGGTCAGCAAGGGTCTAAACGCGAGCTACTGGCCGAGAGGAATGAGTTCAACATCACCTCGGGACTCTCTATTTCTAGCTGCGAGTTATGAGCTTCTAGCTCCGAGCTAAACCCTCCCCGGGATACTCCCAGCCTTCATTTGGTGACTCCCAGAAAAATGCCAGATCCCTCGCTTCGCAGGTGTGACAATTATCCGAGGAACTTGTCTGAGCCCATCTCCGTTGGACGCAAGCAAGTAAATGAATATATAGCTTGAGGGCAAGATGCTACGGTCCAACCGCGATTTCCAAGGCCTTCGCGGTCTGTAGCCTCTGCCGCAATATGCTATTCCGCTCGGGAATTTCCGCGATGGCATCGGCGTGAATGACGTAGCCCCCGGCCGGAAGCGTCTGGCCGAACGAGATTCGAAAATTGTTGGTTCCGGGTTTGAGCGGGAAGCGTTGATAGCCGATAGCCGTAGCACGCTGGTCCAAGGATGCCACGGCCACAATCACGACCGTGAGATCGTAGGTGTCGTGCGATCCGTTGGAGACCTGTACCGAGCCGTCAATCCGGTTGTCGCGCACCTTGGGAGCATCGAGCCAGTCGAGCAGCAACCCCGTGTCTACGCTGGCATGAAAATCCTTCGTGGCGGAATGGGGAGGATGGCCCGAGTCATCCACCTTCAAGGTAACGGCAAAGCCACCCGGTTTGGTCGGCCGCCCGGACAACAACCCGTCGGGGCTGAGCGTGATGCCATCGGGAACATCGCCTTCGATGACGCTCCATGTAAACGGAGGCGCAATGCCCGTGGCGTGAAGGCGCACGTGGACATCCATGCCCGTGTTGAAGCGAGGCAGCGAATCTTCAACAATCGAAATAGAAGATTGTCCCCCGGCGAGAGTGCCAAGGCTGATCAACACGGCGGCGAGCGTAAGAGTTTTTGTCAATAATCCTCCCGGTGTTCCATGAGGAGCCCGTTTGATTTTACGTCGTCCACAGCGTAAAAGAACCTCAAGATGAATTTTCGCTGGTCCACCGCCATTTGTCTCCTTCTTGCCTCCCTTTGGATTACGAACGCGGGCGCGCAGGTTTCTTCCCCGAAAAAAAATGATCACGCGCAGGAAGCCGCGATCTTTGAGCGGATTTACAACCACGCCCGCTTTGAAAACGATGGCACCGGCGTGGAGGAGACTGAGGCGGTGGTCCGCGTGCAAAGCCAGGCCGGCGTGGAAGAATTCGGCCAGTTGGTGTTTGGATATTCCTCGGCAACCGAAAAGCTAGACGTCGACTACGTGCGCGTGCGCAAGCCGGATGGCCAGGTGGTGGCGACTCCGGACACGACGGCGCAGGATTTCGCTCCCGATGTGCTGAAGGAAGCTCCGATGTACAGCGATTACCGGCAACGCCATATCTCGGTGGCTGGATTGCGCCCGGGAGACACGCTCGAATACCGCACGGTGACCCACATTGTGACGCCGCTGGCGGCAGGAAATTTCTGGTACGAGCACACCTTCCCCAAAGGCGTGGTGGTCAATGAAGACCGCCTCGAGATTGACGTTCCGAAAGCGCGCGAGGTCAAGCTGAAGACGCCCAAGCGCTCGCCAGAAATTCAGGAAAGGGGCGACCGGCGCATTTACACATGGGTAGTGAAAGGAATTGAGCCGGACCGCGACAAAGCTAAAAACAAAGATGAAGATGCGGAAGAGGAAACCGGCCCCGACGTGCAGCTGACGACTTTCACCGATTGGAAGCAGATTGCTCAGTGGTACGGCAGGCTGCAAGGCGAGCGCATGATGATCGATGACAGCGTGCGCAAGAAAGCCGACGAGCTGACCAAGGGCGCAACGACTCCGGAGGAAAAAGCTCGCCGCCTGTATGACTTCGTAGCGCTCGACATTCGCTACGTGAGCATTTCGCTTGGCGTGGGCCGCTACCAGCCGCACGCGGCGTCCGAGGTCATCGCCAGCGGCTACGGCGATTGCAAAGACAAGCACACGCTGCTGGCGGCCATGCTCAAGGCCGAAGGCATTCAGAGTTACCCCGTGCTGATCGATAGTTCGCGAAAAATCGACGTGGATGTGCCCTCGCCCGCGCAGTTCGATCACGTAATAACTCTGGCGCACGTTGGCACAGTCTGGACGTGGCTGGATTCGACGCAGGAAGTAACTCCCTATGGCCTGATCCTCTATCAATTGCGGAACAAAGAGGCCGTCGTGGCATCGGACGACGCCGAGGGAGGGTTGCGCCGGACGCCGGCGGATTCGCCGGTCAAGACCTTCGTCCACTTTTCGCTGAACGGTAAGTTCACCGAGTTTGGAGCGCTGGACGCGACGCTTGAATTTACAGCCCAGGGCGATCGAGACTGGCCAATGCGCGCGGGCTATCGGCGCATGCCGCAGGCGCGCTGGGAAGAGTTTACGAAGGCGATCTCCGCGCAGTGGGGCCTCCCCGGCGATGTCGATAACGTCGAACTCGATCCGGTCGAGGACACGTCCAAGCCGTTTCATCTTAAGTATCACTTGCGCATCAGCCGATATTTTGTGGTGCCGTCGGCGAGCGTGGATTTCCGCCCAATTCCCCCGCTGGGCGTTCCGGCGGTGCGCGCCTCGAGCAAAAGCACGGAGCCGATTGAAATCGGTCCGGCGGGCGACGCCGATTACAAGGTGCGGCTGGAACTTCCTCCGAACTACTCGGTGCGTACGCCGCTGCCGGTCAAGATGTCGCGCGACTACGGCGACTATTCGTCGTCCTATACCTTCAGCGTTTCCCCGTCAAAGCAGGGAGTGCTCGAAGGCGAGCGCAAACTCAACGTGAAAGTGAATGAAATCCCAGCCGCCCGCCGCGCGGACTACGAATCGTTTCGCAACGTGACGTTCAGCGACACCGACCAGTTACTGGCGGCCACAATTCTGGCGCCGTCAGGAAGTGCAGCCGCCGCGGCGCGAGAGATGGGAGGCACGCCCGCAGAGCTGCACACCGCAGGCGTGAAGGCCCTGGAGAGCAAAGACTACCGCGGCGCAATCGACCTGCTGAAGCGCGCCGTGAATGACGATGCGAGTTTGAAGGACGGTTGGTACGACCTGGGCCGCGCCTACGCTGGAGCGAACAACAATGCCGATGCCATCGGTGCCTTCAAAAAACAGATTGAGCTGGACCCGAATCACAAGTTCGCCAACCTTGAGCTTGGACTGGAACTGCAGCAGGCAGGAAAAACCGAAGAGGCGATCGCAGCCTATCGCAAGCAGCTGGAAATTGCGCCCTACGAAAAAGAATCGCACAAGGATCTAGGCTTGCTGCTAGCGCAGTTGGGGCGCGACGCCGAGGCGCGCAAGGAACTGGAAGCCGCCGTGGCCATTCCTCCCTACGACCCGGAAACAAAACTGGCGTTGGCGCAGGTCTATGACCGGTTAGGCGAGAAAGCAACGGCGCAGGAGTTGATGAAGAGCCTGACAGGCAGCGCCGGAGGAGACTCGGGCTCTGACGTTTTTGCCGCCGCGTTGAAGAACGACATCGACCCGACCCAGACAGAAAACGAAGCTCAGCAGGTGCTCTATGACATCGGAGGCCAATTCGATTCGGGTGAGTTCGATCGCCTGGGGCCGTCGGCATTCTCGGCGATGAGGCTGGTAGCGCTGGCGTGGGCGCGCATGGGCTGGGCCAAATACATTCGCGGAGAAAACCTGGCCGCGATGCAGTTCTTGAATTCAGCGTGGCTGCTAAGCCAGTCAGGAACGGTAGCGAACCGGCTGGGCCAGGTCTACGAGAAGCAAGGCCAGCCAGAGAAAGCCCGGCACACGTATGCGCTGGCGGTGGCGGCAGGCGGGGCCAATGCGACCGATTCGAAGGAACGGCTGGGGAAATTGGCAAGCGATGCCAGCACCGTCGACAAAGAAATCACGGAATCCCAAACGGAGTTGGTGCAGATGCGGACCGTGAGGCTCTCAGCGATCACAAACAAAACCGCTTCCGCCCGATTCAATCTCGTGTTCGACAGCTCGCCGCGCCCCGAGCGAGCCGAATTCGTGGAAGGCGACGAGAGCCTTCGTTCGGCGGGCGAGCAGATGCGCGAGAAAGATTTCCCCGTGCGTTTTCCAGACGCGTCGTCGATCAAGATAGTCCGCCGCGGACAGGTGAGCTGCGGCACGTCAGGTTGCGCGGTGGAGTTGCTGCCGATCGGGCAGGTAGGGGCAGGAGTGGCGGCGAAGTGAGCGGGGCGGGTGGAAGCATAAATCATAAATGAGGTTGCCCTTCTAGACTCTGCCTTGATACGTGCATCGGTTATTCCTTATGAAGACCAGAATTATTGCAATCTTCCTGGTGATTATCGGTGGCTGCGCGAGCAGTGAACCAGCGCCAGTACCACCCGTCGGCAGACCTCTTCCAGACGTTTTTGTTTCAGTCCTGACCAATGTCAAGGCGGGAACGAGCACACCTGTACTCTTGCCAACTGAACTGCCAAAGCCTATTAACGATGCCAAGCACGCAATGGTGAAGAAGGTGTCGGCAGACGGGTACGCGGTGGCTCTCTATTACGCGTTGGGCGTAAGTGATTCTGGCTTTGCGGCGTACTTCGCCGCCACAAATAACACCCGCTATTCTCCGCGGGAACTACCGAATGTTCGCGAGGTGAGGTTAGCTGGTGGCATCGTCGGCTTTTTCAGGCCAATCAGCTGCGGCGGATCGTGTGCCCCAGCGAACCTCTGGTGGGAACGGGGAGCCACGCTATATCAGATTCAGCTCAGGCTGCCTTCAACTCTTCCAGAGAAAAAGCAGCTACGGATCATAACGGAGGTTGCCGACTCGGCCATCCTGGCCGGTCCTCGCTAAAGCTATCGTGGGGTGCTTCGGCGGACGTTGCCCCTCAAGTTGCCGATAAATCGCCTCTCTGTCGTAAGTCCCTATTCCTCAAAGATCTGGCGCGATTCCGCGTCAAAAACACGCCAAGAATCACTCTAACTCATTGAGTTATAAATATCTTACTCGCAAGTCCTTATTATTCAGAGATCTAGCGGGCGTCATTCCCTAAATCTTTGATTTCAAAAGACCGCCGGAGAGGGGTCTAAAGCTTCTTGCCGATCACCTTCCAAAGCTCGTCGAGCATCAATCAGACAATCGCAACAACGACACATTCCCCGAAATCGCCTTCGCCCTGAATCTCAGATCACACCTGCACGTGCGCCGTTGCCTCGACGCCTTTGCGCCTGCTCCGTTAATCTATTGGGTCTTCATCAGAGCTTCTTTGGAGGTCCTCGAATGCGCGAGGCCGTGGGTCGCGAAACAGTTGACCGTCTGTGGCCGGAGATTCAGTGGATTAGCGACGCCAAGCTGCGCGAGCAGGTAACGCAAACCTGGATCAAGGCGCTGGAGCGCAGTCCGATGAAGCCCGACGATCTGAATCAGATTCCCTTCACGCTGCTTGTGCCGAATTGTCCCATTACATTCATGGAGCACAAGCGCTGCGTGGTGCACATCGCGCGCGACAGCGCAAAGGCAATGACGGACTTCATGGGACGCGCATTGCCGATCGACAGCGATGTAGTGATTGCCGGCGCAATTCTGGCCGATGTCGGCAAGTTGCTGGAGTATGAAATCGGTTCGGACGGAAAGAGCAAGCAGAGCGAGCGTGGAGAAGCCTTGCGGCATCCGTTCACAGGAGTAGCGCTGGCGCTCGAATGCGGCGTTCCCGACGCAGTTTGCCACATCATCGCAGCACACGCAGCCGAGGGCGACCTGGTGAAGCGCACGACGGAAGCGTTCATCGTGCACCACGCGGACTTCATGGCGTTCTTGCCGTTCAAGAATCCGAAGAACGTGAAGGTGAAGCCGTGAGCTATGAGCCGTGAGCTGTGAGCATGCTTGTTTTGGGTTGCTCCTAGCTCGTAGCTCGAAGCTTTCATGATTAAGGAGAGTTCAACTTGTCAAGTGCAGCTGGAACAGGCAAAGAAACGATTACCGCAAAGATGGCGCAATGGGCAGCGCGACTGGAGTACAAGCGGCTCTCGCCGGAAGCCGTGTATCAGGCAAAGCGGTACTTGCTCGATTCGGTCGGCTGCGCGCTCGGCGGATATCAGCAGCATGACGTAATCATCGCGCTCGAAGTGCTGAGGGAGATCGCGGGCCGCGGACCGGCAACGGTAATTGGCACAGGCCAGCGGATTGATCCGGTCTCGGCGTCGCTGGCGAATGCGCTCATGATCCGCTGCATGGATTACAACGACATTTATTGGAAGCAGGATCCGTCGCATCCGTCGGATATTTTCCCGGCCGCGATGGCCTGCTGCGAGCGCGCCAAGAGCAACGGCAAGGAGTTGATTGTCGGGTTCGTGCTCGGGCATGAGTTCGAGATGCGGCTGTGCGAAGCGGCGTTCCCAGGGATTCGCGAGCGCGGCTGGCATCATGCAACGCTCACGGCGTTTGCGTCTCCGATCGTCGCCGGGCGCGCGCTGCGACTGAGTTGGGAGCAGATTCAGCACGCGATCGGCATTTCCGCTTCGCACCATTGCACGCTGGGCGCAGCGGTATCGGGCAAGCTGACGATGATGAAGAACACGGTCGATCCGATGGCGACGCAGAGTGGAGTTCTTGCAGCTCTGCTGGCTGAAAAGGGATACACAGGACCAGAACACGTGATCGACGGCAAGGAAGGTTTGGTGCACTGCCTCGGCCCGGAGTGGAAGTTGAACCTGCTGACTGATGGACTGGGCGAATCGTGGCGAATCACGCAATGCGGAATGAAGTTCTTCCCGACCGAAGCGTTGACGCATGCTCCCATCTCGGCGGTACTCGATCTGGTGAAAGAAAACGATCTGCATCCCGATGGAGTGGAGAAGATACAAATAAGGTCCCTGGCGCGCGCGGCCGACATTTTGTCCGATCCGAGCAAGTACGATCCCCACACCAAAGAGACTGCCGATCACTCGCTGCCGTATGTGATCGCGGCCGCACTGGTGGACCGGCAAGTGACGCCCGCGCAGTTTGAGATGAAGAGGATTATGGATCCGACGATCCGCGAGCAGTTGAAGAAGGTAGAAGTTGTGGCCGACCCGGAAATCGAGAAGGTCTTCCCGGCGTTACAGCGCGTGATTGTGACCATCACGGCGAAGGATGGACGCACGTTCTCGAAGCAGCTTGACTATCCCAAGGGTGATCCCCGGAATCCGCTAAGCGACGCCGAGATCGAAGAGAAGTTCCGCGCGCTGGCGGAAGGCGTGCTCTCGAAGAAGGC
>Ga0224557_1001795_pt1 | contig 19731 bp, 16 predicted proteins | sample 714S31014metaG_FD_180677 | JGI IMG/M metagenome (GOLD analysis project Ga0224557, IMG submission 180677) | Peat soil microbial communities from Stordalen Mire, Sweden - 717 S3 10-14 | ecosystem: Environmental > Terrestrial > Soil > Wetlands > Peat | place: Sweden: Norrbotten County, Stordalen...
ATCGCGATCTGTGGGCCTTGGAAGCCATCCTCAATCCTGCGCAGCCTGCTTCCAAGAAGGTCGCTGCGTAGTAACATCAACCTAACCGCCGCCTGCCACTTTCAACTACGCGCGGGACATGCTCGGAGCAGGTTCCGAAACCGCATTCTCGACAAGTGCAAATTGCATTTTGGTCTCACCTCGTTGTCTTGGAAGCAAGGAATCGTGTTCTGATATTCTTCGCCACCTCACCTGCAAGATTAACACAGATTCGCCTTCTCTTCCCCTTTCCTAAAGAGAATACTGCCATCCGTCAGCCAGCAGGCCGCAGGGTTCCAGGTCCGGATTCATGGATATGGGATGTCGCCATCATGCCCCCACCGCCGGCCAAACATTGCTACGCCACCTTGATCTCGTCGAGCAGATCGGGATGACGATCCAGCACTTTGAGCAGCTTGACCAGCGCTAACGGCGGCTTGGTCTTGCCATTCTCGTAGCGGGAGAAGGCATTGGCGCCGCCGGAGGGAGCAGGGGCCTTCAGGCCCCTGAAGAGAGCGCTGCAATGCGTGGCCTTTAGGCCCGGGCCTTCATTTCCTCAGCAAAAAGCCCGTGGCTAAAGCCACTGTGATTAAATCCCGGCAGCCGGGAGCCTAAAAGGCTCCCGCTCCCTCCGTCAGGGCCGCGTGCTGCAGATTCGGATTCTCGAACCTGTGGCGCTGCCAGGCTCCCGCCACTCCTTCGCTGCTACGCCACCTTGATCTCATCGAGCAGATCGGGATGACGATCCAGCACTTTGAGCAGCTTGACCAGGGCTAACGGCGGCTTGGTCTTGCCATTCTCGTAGCGGGAGAAGGCATTGACACCGCCGCCGAAGATCTCGGCTGCCTGACGCTGGTCGAGGGCCAGTTTCTTACGCACCTTGACGATAAGTTCCGGGTCGACGATGGCGGCGTTGACCTCGTGTGAAAAAGCCCGCATCGGCGGGTGCCACCTCTCAAATCCCCCAACGATGAATGGGGAGCCCAAGTCACCCCTGTAAAAGCTCTGTAATGGCCGACAATGGGAACTCAATGCCCGCTCCCTCGAAGCGAGTTGACACGGTGAGCGAGCCGTCCGCATAACGCATGAAGGCGCCGGTTGCCGGATCGACGACCCAAATCTGTTGTATGCCCATGGCCGAGTAATCGGCGAGTTTCTGCATCATGCGGGAGATACGGTCCTCCGGGCTCAATACTTCAAATACCGCGATCGGCGGAAGAGTGACGATCTGCTCTTTCGGGTTGCTTCTACTCATCACCGTGACGTCGGGCACCCGGTAGTTGTCCTTTGATACCTGGACTCGCAGTTCCGTTTGGACACGGAGATTCCACTCTTCAGCGTGCCGCCGAAACCAGTAGAGAATAGCTCCCTGCCAGTCGGCGTGGTCATATTCACCCATGGGTCTTTCCTCAATCTGCCCGTCAACATACTCCGCATCGGGATCCCATTCAGAGGACTGCAAATAAAGTTCGACGGGAACGTGGGTTGTCGTGACCATGAATCCTCCGATGACAGGATTATATGCCAGGATTTTTGTCTTCGCTGATCTCATCAAGAAGCTCGGGGTGACTGTCCAATACTTTGAGCAGTTTCACCAAGGCCAGAGGCGGCTTGGTTTTGCCGTTCTCGTAGCGGGAGAAGGCATTGACACCGCCGCCGAAGATCTCGGCTGCCTGGCGCTGGTCGAGGGCCAGTTTCTTACGCACTTTGGCGATAAATGCCGGGTCGACGATGGCGGCGTTCACCTGCCGGGTAAAGGCCTGCATCTCGCGCATAACGCGCTCGGAATCCTCCATATCGTGAATGGATTCGCCACAAGCCGGACAGAAATCGCCTGTCGTCTTCAAAATGGTGGCCTCGCCCTTGTAGCTAAAAGGGATGTCACGGGTATCGTGGATCAACTCGGCCGCGCCGCAAACCGGGCATTTCATAGGTCAAATATTAACCTACTTGGTTAATTCTTGCAAGCAGCCTGCCGGCGCAAAGGCCGTCCCACAGCCCAGGCCACCATCCCCACGCTCAAGACCGCACACAGCCACGCAAACACGTCGCCGTGGACGGTGTAGAACGTCAGGTCGTTGCGGAAGCCGAATTCGGCTTCGAGTTCGCCGGTCTGGTGGCGGGGAATCGACTGGCGGACCCTCCCATATGGATCGATGACCGCGGTGACGCCGGAGTTGGTGTCGCGCAGCAGCCACCGGCGGTTCTCGATGGCTCTCATGCGCGCCATGTTCAGGTGCTGCCACGGGGCGCTGGTATCGCCATACCAGCCGTCGTCCGAAATGTTAACGAAAACCTCGGCGCCGTGCTTCGCGAACAGGCGCACCTCATCGGCAAAGACCGCTTCGTAGCAGATGAAGACCCCGTATCGATTTTTTCCCTGGTTTTGGACGGGTAACAAGTATGAATTGCGGTCGGTGCCGCGGGTGAACAGGCCCACGCGGCCGGTGAGCTTGTGGGCGAAAGTGAGCAGATTCTGGAAAGGGATGTACTCGCCAAAGGGGACGAGATGGATCTTGTCGTAGCGTCCCACTTGGTTGCCGTCCGCGTCGATGATGAAGGCCGAGTTGTATTCGCGCCAGCCCTGGTCCTGCTCCCGATCCAGATCCATGCCGACGCCCCCGACGATGAGCGGCGCGTGCGTAGCCGCAGCGATCGATCGCATGGCTTGCTTGAAGCGCGGATCTTCGCCGAAGAAGGGCGCGGGTGACTCCGGCCAGGCCACGAGATCGGGATACGTGGGGTAGGGCGGAGGAACAATCTCGGCCAGCGGCGCGCCGGTCTGCGGGATTCCATTGATGTAGGTGGTGTCCTTCGTGGCCGGCTCGGTGGCCAGACGGGTGAACTCGGCGATGTGGCGATCCCAGTCTGCGCCCTGCCAGTTGTTGGCTTCGCCCACGTCGAGGTTAGGCTGGATTAGGACGGCGGCGGCGGTGGGGGCGGCTTCAGGCGGATTCCACCAAACGCCACCAACCATCAGAAACCAGGCCAAACATCCGCCGAAGGCGACCCACGTTTGTCCGCCCAGTAGAGTTCTCAACCTCCATCGGCGAGTTCCGGGAATGGCTGGCCTCGAAAGGACGAGGTAGGACCATGCGGAAAGTGCATTTGCCGACACCAGCACAAAGCTGATCCCGTAGACACCGGTCCACGGCGCGAGCAACATAACCAATCCGTTGTCCACCTGCGAATACCCAAGCTGGTCCCAGGGAACGCTGGTGATGCGCGCGGCAGCGAGCTCCAGAGCGGTCCACAAAAACGGCGCGAAGATCAATGCCCAACGCACGGAACCCGTGGCGCGGCGCACCAGCACAAGGCCCAGGCCGAAGAGGCCAAAGTAAAGTCCGAGCACAAGGCTGTAACCGATGAGCAGCAACGTGGGCGCGAAGAGCGGCATGTCGCCGTAGTGCGACATGGTGTCGCGAATCCAGTAGCAGTTGCCCATGTACCAGAGGAATCCGCAGAGATAGGCGATCGAGAAGGCGCGGCGAAAGGAATGGCGCTCATCGGCTTCGGGATTCGACAGCAAGGCCCACAGCAGCGGCGCCAGGCCGAACCAGGCAAAGACACTGCGCCAGGGCGGCATCGGACCGGCGAGCGGGAACGGCAACTCAAGCAGGCCGGCGGAAAGCACCGCGGCTGCCCACACCTTCCATGATTTGCGCATACAAAGGCGAGTGTAAAACATCTACCGGGAGCCCGTTATTAACTTTGGCGCGTGGGGTGAAGGTAGGTCAGAGGTTCTACGGTAGAATCGAAAGCATGGTACTGGCCGTCTTCGCAATGCGCGTGCTGGAAGCGATGTTCTTTCTCGGCCTCGCCGGATCGGCGGTCGTAGTGCTGATCAGCTTTTTCGAGGACGGGAAGGAACTGTTCGGCAAAGACTAATCCGGTCAATCCGGGGTCGACGGAAAGACAACCGCAGATCCTTCGACTCGCGTTGGCGCATTTCTGCGCCAATGCTCGCTCAGGATGACAACTTCATTGTGACGCGAACTTCTGACTCACCACACTGGGACTTGTGCGGGTCAGGAAACCCGCACTATAGCCGGTCAGCCACCCCAACGAGCACAAATCGCTCGTTGGGGACCCCGGTCAGGAGACCGGCGGTACATCCGGCGATGCAAGATTGCTCGGTCGCGGCCTTACGCGTCCTTTTCCATGGCAGCCTTGCGGTCCTCCGCGGAGAAGGCCGGAGCCTGGCCGGCGCGCGCGGCGCCGACATAATGTGAAACTGCAGCCATCGTGGCGGCAATGCCCGCTTTGCTGGTGCTGTAGCTCATCGCCGAAGGCAGCGGGATACTCATGGCCGCCGCGGTCGCGATGGCGTCCTGATTCGCGCCCAGAAACACGAAGTCCCAGTTGTACTTATCCCGCTGTTCACGGATCATTTCACCGATCTTGTCGAGGGTGTATTCCTTGCTCGCGTTCTCCTGGCCGTCAGTGAGCGTGACCACGATGACTTTGGAGGGACGCTCCTGCTCCGGGAGCGCGGCAAGCTCCTGGCCCAGTTCGACGATGGTGCGCCCCTGCGCATCCAGCAGCGCGGTGGAACCGCGCGGCACAAACGTGCTCTGGTTCAGCTCCGGACAATCCTTGAGAGGCTTGTCGAAGACCGTTTCGTACTGATCGTCGAACTGCACCAGCTTGACCGTGGCTTCGCCGGGAATCTTCTTCTGGTTTCGGATGAACTCGTTGAAGCCGGTCACAGTTGATTCCTTGCAACTTTCCATGGAGCCCGAACGATCCAGAACGATCGCAATGCGCGTGAAATGGTCTATCATTTTTCCTCCCCCGCCTTCGTTACTGCTCTTGAAGGGCTGGTTTTGGAAGGCGTTGCCACGGTGTAGACCACCTCTTTTGCCACCTTGAGCGCGGAGGTGATGCTTTCTCCCGGAGGCCTCCTTCCGTTGTAGACGTCGCTCAGGTACTGCGGAGATACGCCGATCCGGGAAGCGAATTGCTGGGCAGTCTGGCCGCCCTGCTGCTTCTTCAGGAAATCGAGAAACTGCTCGAGATTCAGTTTTCTTACGGCCATGGGGACAGTATACGTCAAATGACGTATCCGTCAAGTGCCGTAGATTTGCGGCCGCGTCCTTGCCGATGCCAGCGCGCTTACCGAAACCGGAAACCCCTGCCCTAGAACGCGATGCAGGATAGGCGCCCGCGGTTCTTTATTTTTCATTGACATGCATTTGCGTGGGAAGTAAACTCATCGCAGAGCGGTGGTTTCGCTCAAACGATTTTTACCACCGGTTCCCCGGCCGGCTTTTAAGCGATGGCCTCTTCTCGAACGATCGTAGTTCCTCCCAACGACCGCGTGCGGTTGATCGTGGCGTCCTCCGTGATGCTCACGTTCATCTCTTTCTGGCGCGCGGCAGCCATCGTCCTCAACGACCTCGGATCTTCAGCATTCTACGCCGGCGGCATCGCCGAACAGGCGGTGGGCGCAGCCGCGCCGTGGTTCATCCTTGGCATCATGCTGTTCAGCTTTGCCGTGCGCGCGGTGTACGTCGAAAGCTGTTCGATGTTCACACGCGGCGGGGTCTACCGCGTAGTGAAAGAGGCGCTGGGAGGGGGCTTCGCCAAGCTCAGCGTTTCCGCGTTGATGTTCGACTACATTCTCACCGGGCCGATCTCCGGCGTTTCCGCCGGCCAATACATCACCGGGCTGCTGAACGAGCTGCTCGCCGTTGCCAACCAAAGCCACTGGCTGCCGCCCGCCCTGATCAATGTGCACGGCCAGCCCATCCAGTTCAATATGGACTACACGTCGGCGCTGGTCGCCGCGGCGGTGACGATCTACTACTGGTGGCAGAACATCAAAGGCATCGAGGAGTCGAGCGATAAGGCGCTGCGTGTCATGCAGATCACCTCGGTGATGGTGATCGTTCTGCTGTTGTGGGGCTGTTATTCGGTTGCCATCCGTGGTGCACAGCTGCCGCCTTCGCCCATCCCCTCCCATTTCCATTTCAGCAATGATGCACTCGGGTTCCTCAAAGGACACGGATTGCCGCTCTTCGGCCTGTTCGGCGTCCTGATGGCCTTTGGCCACTCCATCCTCGCCATGAGCGGCGAGGAAACCCTGGCCCAGGTCAATCGCGAGATCGAGCACCCAAAACTCAAGAACCTGAAGCGCGCGGCGATCGTCATTGCCATCTACAGTCTGATCTTCACGGGTGGGGCGACGCTGCTGGCTTCGATGCTCATTCCCAATTACGAACGTACCCACATTTATCCCGACAACCTGATCGCCGGGCTGGCGATGTTCATGGTGGGACCACTGGTGTGGCGCATTCTTTTCCGGGTCTTCGTGGTTCTGGTCGGATTCCTGATTCTTTCCGGCGCCATCAATACTTCCATGATCGGTTCCACTGGCGTGCTGATGCGGGTGGCTGAAGACGGCGTGCTGACCGACTGGTTCCGCAAGCCGCACTCCAGGTTTGGCACCAGCTATCGCATCGTGAACCTGGTCTTTATCCTGCAGATGTTCACGATCCTGGCGAGCCGCGGCAACGTCATCATGCTGGGCGAGGCGTACGCCTTCGGCGTGATCTGGTCGTTTACCTTCAATAGTCTCTCGATTCTGGTCCTGCGTTGGAAATACAAGGGTGAGCGCGGCTGGAAGGTACCACCCAACATCCGCATCGGAAACACCGAGATCCCCGTCGGCCTGGTTTCGGTGTTCATGGTTTTGCTGGCGACGGCAACCGTAAACCTGTTCACCAAATCGATTGCCACGGTGAGCGGAATCCTGTTTGCCATCGCGTTTTTCATTGTCTTTACGATATCGGAGCGCATCAACCTGCGGAGGCACGCTCTGACCGCCAAGAGTATGAAAGACCACTTCCAACTGGAGCACCAGGATACGGTGGACCGCGAGTCGGCGGCGATCCGCGCCGGCGGCGTGATGGTGACCATGCGCGATGCCGACACTCCACTGGCGCTCAAATGGACCCTATCGCGCACCAATACCGACGAGCAGGATGTGGTGGTCATCAGCGTTCGCCTGATGGGCGTGGGCGGACCCGAATACCTGAGCGCCGAGGAGCAAAGCTTCAGCGAGCACGAGCAGATGCTTTTTACCAAGGCAGTTTCAGTGGCCGAGAGCTTCGGCAAAAAGGTTTCGCTGCTGGTGGTTCCGGCGGGAGATATCTTTGGAGCACTGGCGCAGGCCGCCAATGCGATGGAAGTGGATTCCGTCGTATCCGGTTCGTCCAGTTCCCTGAGCACCGAGGAACAGGCATCCCGCTTGGGGCAGGCCTGGGAGGGGCTGCCCGAGCCCAAGCGCCAGTTTAATTTCTATGTCATCGGTCCCAGCGGCGAAACCAAGGTGTTTTACATTGGGCCGCACGCACCTACCCTCGGGCCCGAAGACGTGGAATTGGTGCACCGGTTGTGGCTGAATATGCGCCGCGACCCGTTGGCCGCGGACCTGCATCACAGCGACATCATCACCTACGCTCTGACGCGGCTGGCTGGCCAGTATGCCCGGGAAAAGCAGGAGATTCTGCGCGACCTGCGCAATTGCCACGGCGCCGCAACGCCCACATCCGTGCGTCTGAGCGGACCGGATGCGTACGGCACTGGCGGGATCACGCAGTCGCCGCGCGCAGTCAAGCAGACGCGCGACCAGTGAAACAGGGATCAGGTTTCAGGTGTCAGGGTTCAGGGGCCGGCAAGCAGGTTCTCTGAAACCTTAGACCTGACACCGGTCTTCAAGCGGAGTACTCGTCCCCCGGATTCCAGCGCTCGACCTTCACACCCGGCTCGACCAGAGCAGCTAACTGTTCCGGCGTGCCTTTGAGCGGCGGAAACGTGCCCCAGTGGATGGGCAGCACGACCTTTGGCGCGAGGAGGCGGCAGGCCAAAGCCGCTTCTTTGGGACCCATGGTGTAGTGGCCGCCGATGGGCAGCATGGCCACTTCCGGCTTGTACAGGTCGCGGATCAGTTGCATGTCGCCGAAGACCGAGGTGTCACCTGCGTGGTAGAGCACCGGACCGCCGTCAACCTCCAGCACAAACCCGCCGGCAATGCCCACGTAGTGGACGCCCTTCTCGTCCTGCGCACCGGATGAGTGCCTGGCGTCGACCATCGTGGCGGCCACGTCGTCGAGCTGTACGGTTCCGCCGAGATTCATGCCGATGGTTTCCTGAACGCCCTTGCCGGCGATGAATTCCGCCAACTCGTAGATTGCCACCACGGCGGACCCGTGCTTTTTGGCTGCTGGCGCGGCGTCGGAGATGTGGTCTCCGTGTCCGTGGGTCAGCAGGATGTATTGAATCGTTGCCGGAAGCGCGAAGTTCTGCGGGTACCTGGGGTTGTGCGCGATGAAGGGATCGATCAGGATGTTGGTTCCCCGTGGCGTCTGAACCAGCACCGTGGCGTGCCCGAGCCAGGTAATGCGCGTGGGCTGGGAGTTGCTCATGGTTTCTCCTTGTTGAGTTTGCTGTTTCTGACTTCGGCTTCAAACCCTACGGGTCGAGATTCAACGAAGCATCCGGCGAGCGGATCCAGTCCACCAGATCCCGTCCCGTTGATTTGATGCTACAGCCTTGGCCTTGATGGTTTCCCTGCGGACCGATTGGCAGTTAGCAGCCAGGAGTCAAGAACCAATAGCGCTTCCTTGAAATTGGTTGCTCACAAGAATGCGCCACGGTCCCAATATTGATGGGGGCTGCTGTGAATGCAACCGATTCTAGAGAGTTATGAAGACCTGGATCGCTACCGCTCCATGGTGACGGGCTACCTCATCCGGGCAGAGAATGAGGAGCGGCAGCGGTTTCAGGCAGGAGACTGTATCGCCGTCGTTCCAGGGCTTAAACGTGATGTGGTACGCTGCCCTACCCAAGACCGTGATCTCACTTCCAAGGTATTCTGGGAGCGACGCCGAATCGCACTCGAAACGAACGCAGCGAACCTCCTGCCCTCGGGCCGGAACCAGCCCGAAAGACCGAGTGCTGTACCGGACATGTCCAACTTTCCGGCAACACGAATTTGCTGAGACATTGATTCCATTGCACAAGACCTGCGCATTCTCTACCACAGCGATATCCTTAGCCTGGGAATCGCGGACAATTGAAAGAATGCGTTACCTCTGCGTTGGTTGCGGGTTGCGCGACCAAGCGAGTATCATGGTTCGTTTGGCAATGCCACTTGCTGTAAATGGACAGCGCCGTCGCAGTTGCTCACTTTGTCAGGTGCGAGTTGAGAGTGGAAGAGGCGTTGCGAAATCTTTCAGCCTTTGACTTCAAGTGTTCGACCGCGATAGCAAAAGGCGAACGGTTCCTGGGGAAAGTGACTTGTCTGAACTGCCTGAAATTCAATCAGCGAGCAAAATGAAGCAGCAAAACCGGGTCGCGGCTGTCGATCGAAAACCCACCATGAATGACGTTGCGCGGTTGGCGGGCGTCGGCGCAATGACCGTTTCGCGGGTACTGAGCGGAACGGTTCGGGTTACGGCAGAAACCAGGCAGCGCGTAGAGACTGCGATCAAACAACTGAAGTATCGTCCCAATGAGCTGGCGCGGGCCTTTCGCGGTCAACGAAGCCATTCCATCGGACTTATTCTTCCTTCCCTCTACGACCCATTCTTCGCGACTTGCGCACACGCGGTCGCCACCGTGGCCAAAGAACGCGGCTACTCCGTGATCTTGACGATGTCCAACGGTGATCCGGATACGGAGTACGTCGAGGCGGAACATATGCTGGAGCGGCACGTTGACGGGCTGGTCGTGATTCCCTCAATCTTCCGCCAGACACGCCTCACCCGATCCCTGTTTGGCAGAACTCCGGTAGTGGCCTTTGACCGCCCGCTTCCCGACCCGGCGTTCGATGTGGTGCTGGTGCAGAATACGGCCGGAGCGCGCCGCATGGTCGAACATCTGATCGAGCACGGGCACGAGCGCATCGCCTATATGGGGCTGGCCCGCAGCCTGTTTACCATCAACGCGCGCTTTCTCGGCTATCGCCGCGCGATGCGGGATGCGGGGCTCAAGGAAGATTCGTTCTTCGGCTGCGAATCGGAGGAAAATACGCTGCGTCTATTGGCCGAGAAGCTGAAAGGAAAGAACGCGCCAACTGCGATCCTGACCTCGAACACCCTGGCGACGCGTTATGTACTCAGTTCGATTGCGCATCTGGGCGTACGGGTGCCGAACGATCTTGCCTTTGCCGGCTTTGATGACTTTGACCTGGCGGACGTCATTTCGCCGCCTTTGACGGTGGTTCGCCAGCCGACGCAAGAGATGGGCCGGGTGGCGACGAATCTTCTCTTCGATCGCATCACGCGCGGCGAAACGCCGCATCTGGGGAGCCGGATCGTGCTGCCAGTGGAGATCGTGCTGCGGCGTTCCTGCGGCTGCAAGCACCGTACACCGGTTGTCATTCACTAACCGACTGCATGGAACCGGCTGTGGCCGGGCGGGTCTAAGGCGCAGATTTCTTCCCGGTTGCAACTCCAGAAAACGTCTGCTAATGTTTTGTGGGATCGATACCATGGGGAGCTTGAGGCGGGTAGTCAGCGCCCGGCCTGCCCTCTAAGAATCTCAAATCGTCGCTTCACCATGCCCGGCACTCCAGCCGGGCTCCTCACCGTGTTGAAAGCATGGAGCCGCTTGATGAATATCCATCGTTTCACTGAAGAAACTCAGACAAAGCCCCGCTTGGGCCGGTTGGTTGTCTTCGCTCTTGCGGCTGGCTTGCTGCCTGCATCCTTGCTCGCAAGAACGGTTGTCTTTTGGCAGCCGGGTTTTCCGACCGTGGCCAGCCAGCCCATCGAGCGATCCTCGTTGCTCCAGGCCCTCGATGGCATGGACTCACAATTCGCGGATGTGGAAGCCCTGAATGCGCCCGCGACCCTGTCGGGAGCGGACCTGCTGATCCTTCCCTATGGATCGGCGGTTCCGGCGAACGCGTGGAAGGCGATTGAGGACTATCTTCACGAAGGCGGCAATCTGCTCGTCGTCGGAGGGCAGCCGCTGCGCGTGCCGGTGACGGTGGCGGACGGAAAATTCGTCGAATCTGCTCCCCAGGACACGTACTCCCGCGCAATCGATTTCCTTCATACGTATGAAGTTCCGGTTCCCGGCGATGCCCATTTCGCGTGGAGGCCCGGATACGATTTGCCCCCGACTCCGCAGATCCGCGCACGCAGATTCTTCGCGGTCGAAGGCCGGCTGGACGGGCTCGGGTACATGGTCGATGGCACGGGGATGCTGGTTGCCGCTCCTGTGATTGTGGCCGATCACAGTTCGGGTCCAATGCGCGGCAGCCGCGTAGTGGCGCTCGATTTCGATCCCGATTCCGGTTATTGGCAGAGCCAGGACGGAATTGCGCTCGTCCGCCAGTCCGCCATCTACGCAAGCCAGGGCGCTACCGAATTCACCGTCGATACTCTGTTCTCCACACTGCGGCCCGGCGAACCTCCGTTCATCACGGTTCACCTTCGCAACCTGCGTCAAGAACGGCTCGGCCTTTCAAGCAGCGGCGAGGTTGCGCTCACGCTCAACTCCGATAAAGAAGTGATTGATTCGGCCACGCTGCCGATCACGGACCGCGGCATGGTCGACATCGAGGCTCCATTCCATCGGGCGCTTCCGCCGGGCTTTTACAAGGTCACCGCGGCTTATAGCTCGGGCGGCAGGCTGCGCGAGTTTTATCAGAACGGCTTCTGGGTAGATGACACGAAAGCATTGGATGCCGGACCGGTGTTGAGTGTCCAGGGCGACTTTCTCACTCGCGATGGCGCTCCGTTCTTCCCCGTCGGCACGAACTACTTCACGACGGAAGAGAATGAGTGGGATTTCTCGGGTCCCAGAAACGCGTGGGTGTGGGACAAAGATTTCGACGAAATGTCGCGACATGGCGTGAGCTTTGTCCGTACCGGTGTGTGGATGCCGAACGCCAAATTCATCGAAGCCAACACCGGTGGGGTCGATGAGCGCTTTCTGCGCAACTTGGAAGCCTTCCTGCTGTGTGCGCAGCGGCATGGGATTGCCGTGAACTTCACCTTCTTCGCGTTCTCGCCTCGATCGGGTTATGCGGGCCGCGAGGATCCCGATGCCATTCCACCGAATCCTTATACCGACCCTGGCGCTCTACAAGCGCAACAGGCATACGTGCGCTCGGTAGTCGAGCGCTTCAAAGATGTGCCTTGGCTCTCGTGGGACCTGATCAACGAGCCGAGCTTTTCAAATCCGCGGCATATCTTCAGAGGCAATTATCCCAATGGCGATCCGTCCGAGATTGGGGCGTGGCGCAAATGGCTGCGCCGCAAGTACGACAGCAACCTCGCCGCTCTGGCGAGCGCGTGGAGAGCCACTCCTGAACAGCTTGGCAGCTTCGATACCGTGCCGCTTCCAACTTCCGCCGACCTGGCGTACGCACGTTATGGAAATCCCAACGAGGTGCGCGCTGTGGATTACAACCTCTTCGCGCAGGATGCGTTTATAAGCTGGGTACACTCGATGGACTCGCTGATCCGCGCGACAGGCAGCAAGCAGCTTATCGATGTGGGGCAGGACGAGGGCGGTGTGACCGACCGCGTGCTCAACCAGTTTTACGGCGGCGCGGACGTTTCCTTCACAACCAACCACACGTACTGGCAGGATGATGCGTTGCTTTGGGACTCGGTGGCGGCCAAACGCGTGGGCGTTCCTAACATTACGGGAGAAACCGGCTATCAACCGGCATGGACGCCGGACGGTACATGGCGCTACGACGAATTCACAGGCCTCGGACTGATCGAGCGCAAATGGGCCCTCGGATTTGCCGCCGGCAGCAGCGGCGCAATGCAATGGGACTGGGATCGCGAGATTGACTTCGGCATGAAACGCAGCGACGGCTCCTCGAAGGCTTGGGAGAACCTCATGCGCGACCTGGGCGCATTCGCACAGAAAGCCGCGCCCCTGGCCACGGGACTCGTGCTGCCCCAGGTTGCCCTCGTCCTGCCCCAGTCGTATCAAATGTCGGTCCACAATTCGCTGGCGCTTGATGCCCAGCAGAACGCTGTACGCGCGCTTTACGGCTACGCCCGCAGTGAAGCCTATGCAGTGGGCGAGTATCAGACGGATTTGCTGGGGTCACCCAAGCTCATTCTTCTTCCGTCGCCCTTCGGGCTCACCGAAAGCGCGTGGCAGGCAATCCAGGACCGGGTGAAGGCGGGTTCGGTCCTGCTCGTCACCGGGCCCTTCAATGGGGATGCGCATCTTCACGACACGGGAAGGCAGGACGCCATAGGAATCCCCTATCGGACCGAAGCGTTGACCAGCCGCGACGATTTGATTCACTTTCCTTATGGCGATGAAATGTTGAGCTTCACAAGCAGCAAAACCGCTGTATTGAGCCGCGCTTTTCTGCCCGGCGGTGAAGACTGGATCGAGAAACCGTTGGGAAAGGGAAGGATTCTTTTCGCGGCGTTCCCATTGGAATTGAACGATAATCTGGAGGCGATCGGCGATGTCTACAAGTACGCATTGAAAATCGCTGGCGTATCGCCCGTTTACACGGCAACACTCAAGGATCCTGGAATTCTTATCTGTCCAACTCAGTATCCCGATGCCACGCTCTACGTCATTACCTCCGAGTCAAATCGGGAGCAGGTGGATTTCAAGGACGTGCGCAGCGGAAGGGAGTTCGCGGGAACTCTGGCGAGCGGCCGGGCAGCCATCCTGCTGGTAGGCGCCGACGGCAAGCTGCTGGCCGCATTGAACTGGGCCACTCAGTGAACGTTGCCGCCCCAGAGCGCGTTCTTGGTAGTACCGTTGTCCATTGAGTTCAAAACGATCGGCGCACCGGACGACCAGTTCTCGATACCAGTGATCTGCCATCCGTTGACAAGTTTGTCGCCGACTGCGCCACCGTGGTTCAAGAACGGTTGTCCATGACCGAACGGCAGTTGGTACAGGAAGCTCGACTCGACGTCGTAGGAGATGTTCTGCGCGCCGATGCCCCACTCCGCCTTCGGATTGTACTGGTCGGCGTAGGTCTGGCTGCCAGTGCCCAGATAGTTGACTGGCGATGCCGCGTTGTCGTACTCGCGTCCGTCGGTAAACGAGAAGGTGAAGGTCAAACCGTGGGTAAAGTTCTTATCTGCACGGAGGGTAAAGGCGTTGTACATGGAAGCCGCACCCGGCTTACGGAAGCTGGATACGTTTTGGTACTGCGGCCATTGTTTGAGTAACTGCCCCATCTCGACGGTTGAACTGCTGGTCAGGCCCGAGGAAGCCACTGAGTAAATGGTTCCTGGCCCAATCACTCCGTTAAACGGGTTGGTCACCTGATTCAGCAGTTGGCAATTGCCCGTAGGCGCGCCCGGCGTGCAGCCGTACTGCGCCAGCGTGGTCGTAGACAGCTGATCGTACGGCTTGCCCGGATCGCCGTTGATCAGGAAAACGCCCTTGTTGGCCAGGTATCCAAGTTCGAGTTTGATGTCAAACGGCATCGCGAATTGCACGTTCCCGTTCCATTCAGCCGCGACACGGCAGCACAGTAAACTTCGGCGGCGCTCAGGATGAGAGCATTCTTTTGGACTTTGTAGTAGGACTTTTCTGCTTTTTCCAACACAGGAGCGCATCTGGCGCACCGCGCGCGCAAATGACTGGAGCTGGTCGAGGAGCGCTGGCACATCGAGATCGCGAAACACAGCCTGACGGTAATGAATCGCATCGATCGTTGCCAATGGTGCGTGGAAGATTGGCCTCAGATCGTATTCGTCGCGGCCGACGGTTATCGACTCAACAATCTGGTCAAGGTTCAGATCCCGGAAGTATTCAGGCGCGCTTTGGTTCACTGCACTTGCATCATCCGCATCGCCACCAAACAGGATGCTCCGGAACGTCGCAGCTCCGTCAGATTCACTCGATGAGTCGAATCCAGCGGAACGAATCCCTTGCGTCTCCTGCTGAGGGATCGGCCGATTTGTGGTTTCTGCGGGCAATGTGCTCCTCCGAGCTCCAATCTCGTAGGAGTCATCTTCCCCTCACAAGGAGGGGCAATTTAGAGTGGACTCCAACACTCGTTCCTTCGCCTTTTCCATCCTGCGGCTGAACGGAATTAGACGAGCGCCAAAACCTCCTGTTCTATTCGATTGAGCCGTTCAACTGCCGACTGCACAGCGGGCGCCCCATCTTCTTTGACCTTCCGTGCCCGGTCAAGTGCCTGTTCTGCAATACGGCTGATTTCGTGCAGCAACTTGCGGATCTCGACCTCCAGTCGGTCCCGGCTTTCCTGAATGCGATTGAGAACATCGTTTTGCACGCGTGAGCTGTTCACTTCCAAAAGATGCCGCAGAAACTCGCGAGCCTCGTAGGTGATCATCTTGCGTGCACCCACCAACGGCAAAACGACGTCGGCGAGCCAGCGCAGCGGCGATGGGGGTTCCGCAGTGCCAATGAAATCCTCGAAAATGAACCCGGAACGTATGCGGAAGCCTTTCTCCGGATCGAGCGCATGGGGCATCCGCATCAGTTCGCTGAGACCGGCATCCGCGAGCCTTTTCAGAAAATTGTTTCCCATCTCCACGAATCGAAGGGCCACGGCGCGATATTGGCGCTCACCCTCTTCCTGCTCAGGTTTGAGCCAAGGCGTAACCTTGCGGCGCGAGATCTCCTGGGCCAGGTGCATCAGTCGGCGCCGATAGCGCGGGCCAAAGCCGAGGGGTACGGACGGTAGCTGCTCACCAAATTCTGTTTCAGATTCCTCCCATGCGGAACGGAAAAACTGTTGGTGCCGTTCAACGAAGAGGTCTGAAATCCGATGCTGTTCCGCCATAAAGAGGAAATTCAGTTCGCGCATAGAGCGCTCCGCCTCGCTGATGGTTTGTTTCATCAGCGCGATGCGCCGTTCGGATTCTTCGACCGGCCGCTCGAGCGCGTCACGGTCCTCACTGATAACAGCCAGTAGTTGTTCGCTCAGGCGCTGCAGCCCTCGGTCGCAAGCGGCGCGAACCAGATTTGTGCCCGAGCTTTCAACCAGGCGATGCAAGCTCGCCAGCAGTTTTTCCCAATCGCGCAACGGGCCGCGGTTTTCCATGGGTTCGGCGGCGCTCACCTCAAGAACCTCGCCCATCGGGCGATGCAACCGCTTTTCCAGGATCTCCCGCGTGAACTTGGCCGCCGCCGCGCGCTCCGGATCGCTGGTGCGATCAGACTTGTTGATCACCAGGATTAAGTCCTGAACTTGCTTGCCGACCGCTTCAACCAGCGCCAGTTCCTCGCCTGCAATCGGCGGATCGGCTCCGACCACCACCAATGCTGCGTCGATGTGAGGAATGAATGCCTGCGTGGTTGCTGTATTCCCCGTGAAAACCGAGCCCAAACCCGGCGTGTCCACAAAGCACATACCGGACGATAACAAATCACTGGGTACGAAGACTTCCGCGCCGTCCACGCCCTTTTTGTTTTCGGGGTTCAGCTCTTCTGTCACGTATTCCTTCAAGTCGGGCATGGTAACGTCCCGCCAGGACGCGTCTCGCATGCGCACACGTGCATGAAGCTTGTCGCCGAATCGAATCACGGTAGGCACCGCCGTGACCGGAATAAACCCGGTTGGAACAACTTCCTGGCTGACCAATGCATTAAGGAGGGTGGATTTGCCTCGCTTGAACTGGCCGACACAAGCAACGTAGAAACGTCCTTCGGAAACCCTCGCTGCAAGTTCGCGTGCTTCCTCGGCAACAGGCTCATCTCCGAGCTCCTGAGCCAGCTCCACGAGTCGCAGCAGACAGGAGGAGCCATCCATACACCCGGATGTCTTCGTCAGAGGGCTGCCGTATTCTTGCACCGAACTGCTGTTAGGTTCCTGCATCTGCTATCACGATCTTCCTGAGGGTGTTTCCTGTGTATCTTCCGCGGCGCGCGAATAGCGGATCACCTCGACACGGGACATCGCGATGAGACCCAAACCCTCGCCATCGAGCCAAGTGCACCGCCGAACGCGATAGGAAAGTATTTTTGCAACCCTACCCCTCCTTACCCGTCCTTTCCGGTTCACTGAATTGTGGATTTTGAATCAAGCGCAATTCCTCGCGGATGCTGTGCCCGATTCTCTGTGCCAGATTGCGAAGCTCATCGACAACCTGATTCAAGCCACCGACCACGTCCTCGGGAACAGCGCCATAGCCGCGTATGTAGCGCGGCTTCAACTCTTCGATGGCGATTTCCACAAAACCAAGGGTCGTCATCACCAGTCGCGACACCGGAATTTCCGGCGGTTCCGGCCCCATGTGCTGCCAGTCCAGGGTCCTCAACAGTTGAGCACGAAGGCTGCGGATATGGTCTTCAATCAAACGCACCTGGGCAGGAGTGACGTCCACCACATAATGCGGAAAGGGAGATTCCGATTCCGGCGCATGGAGTGCATGTTCAATATCACAGAGCAGGCCGTCAATGTATTTGCACGTGATACTCAGGTGTCGCTGCTGGGCATCGTTCAGAGTCCCCGGTTCTCGTGTTCTTTCCATCGCCGATTCTCCGTTCAATGGACAATCATGACCGGGCAATGCGCATACCTTAGCACGCGCTCCGAGTTCGAGCCCAGCATCCAGCGATGAAGGATCGTGTGGCTGCGTTTGCCCATGACAATAAGGCTGGCCTGGACTACGTCGGCCTTGTGGATGATCTGTTCCGCCGGATGGCCCAGGACAACGTCGGTTTCGAGTTCTATGTCCTTTTGCTTGGCGCGTTCGCGCAACGCGACAAAACATTTCTCGAAGCGCTCTTGCCCGTCTTCAAGCACAGCGTGGAACTCCGCGCTCTCGGCGGGTTCGGGCGGCCGAATGATCGAGATGACGAAGAGCTTGGCTTTCATATCGCCAGCCATGGCCAGAGCCACATCCAAAGCGTGCTCCGCGTGCGGAGACGCGTCGAACGCAACCAGAATCCGTTGAATTCCAACAAAAACCGGACTTCCCATAGCGATTACCTAACCTTCTTCTGCGGGTACTGGCATCATACCTTCCTTCTCTGCTTTCTTGCCTGCTCGACGGTGGGGAAGCAAATGGTGGGGAAGAAAGAATGAGTTCGCAATGATGGTGGGTATTACTGCGCTGGCGATGACAGCGCCCACGATGTAGGAGTACTGTGCCTGCGTGATGATCTGATGATTGAGGCCAAACAGCGCCGAGATGGTCCCGAAGGTGAGGCCGGTTGACATCATCAGCGTGTAGTAAGCTCCAGCCTTGCCGTCGTATTTATGCACCCGGACGGCCGGATACACGGCAATTGCCTTGAACAGCGACTTTGCCCCAAACAGGACGAGCAGCGTGACGGGCGCAGCCATCAATGCCGGCACGGAAACAAACGATCCGGCGCGAATGAAGTAGAACGGCGTGAGCAATCCGAACGTAAGTGTCCGCAGGCGGCGAATCAGTGAATGGTCTTTTCCGACCGTTCCGGCCAGCACCATACCGATCATGTAAGCCGGCAGCACCGCTTCGCTTCCCGCCCAGACGGCCAGTCCGCCCATGGCGAAGAGGAAGAAGAGAAGGTACTTGGCTTCGAGTTCGGAGACGCGCCCACCGTATTTCTTGAAGAACCGCGGCGTGAGAAATGGCAGGACGACGAAGACGACGATGGAAACCACCACAAAGATCAGCGTCTTGATGGTGAACGGAGAAAAGATCAGTCCCAGCGCAATCACGGTTCCGAGATCGTTGATGAAGCAGGCGGCGAGAATTGCCTTCCCGTACTCCGTGACGTTGAACCCAAGTTCCAGCATCACCGCATAGACAACTGCCACCGACGTTGTAGAAAGAGCGACACCGCAAAGCCAGCTGGGCATGATCGCCCAATGCAGTACGTAATGCGCGATCGCGGTGCAACCGAGAAAGGGACCGAAGAACCCCGCCAGGCCAATCACCGACGCTTCACGCCATTTGGTTTTGAAGATGGCGGGATCGAGTTCCGCACCGGCAAGGAACGTCAAGACAATTGCGCCGGTTCCAGCCAGGAATGTTATCCACTGCGTATTCCCTGCCAGGCCGCTCTGCGCAAAACCGAAGAGCCCGGTAAGGAACACGCCAATGACCAGTTGGGCCACCGTGCCCACCACAATTTCAGAAAGCGCCGTTGAGATCTTGAACCAGATCGCCAACAGCGTCGCCGCCAAAGCCAGACCCACCCAGAGCGCACAAAGAGCCCAAGTGTTCGTCATGAATGCGAACTCCTAAATTGTCATTCAGGGAACTTGGCCGGGACACAGCTCCGCAACAGGATTCCCTGTCAGGAGTCATCATCTGTCCGGCCTATTGGAATGGACAGCGGTTAAAGGTGAACTCCCTCACCTCAACGTTGCTTGTATCGTAGGATTTCAGGCCGCTAAAGTCAAGTGACCTGGGTACGTAAGTTGCCGCCTCGATTCTGGACATTTGGTCATTACCGTGAGAATGGCGGCAGGTCGCGCATCGACAACCTCATGCGTCATAGCCAGGTGTGCTTCCTTAAAGCTCCCGAAATCTGTTGTGACCGAAAAGAGACTTTACGTGTTTGGTATTGGAAAGTCGGCTAGCGTCTTGGATTGGTGCGGATCGAATGAACCGGTTTGATTCTGTCCAAATTCCAAAGCGATTTATCAGATCATTCCTGCGGTGGCCGTAGAAAACAGGAGCATGTCCCGCGCGTAGTTGAAAGTGGCAGGCGGCGGTTAGGTTGATGTTACTACGCAGCGACCTTCTTGGAAGCAGGCTGCGCAGGATTGAGGATGGCTTCCAAGGC
>Ga0224557_1001796_pt1 | contig 19727 bp, 18 predicted proteins | sample 714S31014metaG_FD_180677 | JGI IMG/M metagenome (GOLD analysis project Ga0224557, IMG submission 180677) | Peat soil microbial communities from Stordalen Mire, Sweden - 717 S3 10-14 | ecosystem: Environmental > Terrestrial > Soil > Wetlands > Peat | place: Sweden: Norrbotten County, Stordalen...
GCTGGTTTGATACCTCCTCCTGCAAGGCGATACCGGAGGGCCAGACAGCCTCCATCACTCGTACAGCACCGCAGCAGGCGAACTCACCATCGATCACCAAGCCCACCTCCTACGTTCGTGTTCACAAGGCAGTTATCAGCTAACTACCTGGCCGGCGCCCTAGCGGCCACCAAGAATGCGAGTGCGCGGTCAGTTAGCTCCTGGTTCGCGGCCATCGTTCTCCAGTCCTGCGGCTATTGATGGTCCGGGTGGCTGCGCTGCGCCTGGGGGTGGCCGATGAGGCCCAGCGAGACCGTCCACAGTTCCTGCGCGATGCCGGGGTCGATCGCCCACTGCTTGACACCGTGGCTGTTTCGGAAGAGGTCGGCGTCGTTGGGCACGGTATGGGCCTCCCGGCCGTCGTCAAGGTAGTGCCCGCCGGTGTGAGCGAATTCAGGGGCTACCGCCGCGACGAGAGTGGTGGCGGCCCCCTGCTGGGCCGTCTTGTAGACAAAGGCTCCCGCTGCCTCGGCTTCGGCCAGGTAATCCTTCTGCTTCTGCGTGAAGTGCCTTTGCAGCCCCGTGGCGACACCACCCGGGTTGACGGCGTTGGCGACGATGCCGTCCCGGGCCCAGCGGCGCGTGGCTTCGACCGCGAACAGCGAAGTGGCGGTCTTGGACTGAGCGTAGGCCGCCTGCGGATCGTAATCACGCCGCTCGAACTGAATGTCGTCGAACACGATCGGTGAGCGCATGTGCGCCCCGGAGGTGAGCGAGACGATGCGCGCCTCGCCCCGTTCGCCGGCGCCGGCGGCGAGGGCGTCATGCAACCCGAGGCTCAGGGCAAAATGGCCAAGGTAATTGGTGGCGAACTGCAGTTCCCACGCTTCTGCGGTTCGCGCCAGGACGGGCGTAATGACCCCGGCGTTGTTGATCAGCAGATGCAGCGGGCCATTCCAGCTCTGGACGAAGCCGGCCACCGCGGCGCGGTCAGAGAGGTCCAGGGCGGCGACGTGCACGCCGTCCCTGCCGGTCGATTTCGCGATATCCCCGGCGGCCCTGTGCCCGTTGCCGGTATTGCGGACGGCGAGGGTTACCTCCGCGCCGACGCGGGCGAGGGATCGGGCGGTCTCGACGCCGATGCCGGACGAGGCCCCGGTGACGACGGCACGGACGCCGCTGAGATCGACCCCGGCGACGACGTCATCAGCGGTGCTCGTGGCGTCGAAGCGGGTCGTGATGAGGGGACTGTTCGCTGGCATCAAAGCCTCCTGAAAACACCCATGCCGGTGGTTGAGGGCGACCGGGTTCGGGCGTGAGCTGAACACGCGTCCCACCATGCAGTACAGCTTCTAACTATACAGAGTCAGCATAATTTGTCTAGTACGTTTGGCAGCACGTACACTGTCGTCCGTGAGTTCCTCCGGACCCGAAGCTGCCAGAGAGGATGGGAGCGAGGCCGGCCGCCGCGAGCACGTCTTGGAGGCCGCGCTGCTGACCTTCGCCCGCTACGGCTACCGGAAGGCCTCGATGGAGGATGTCGCACGGGCCGCCGACATCTCCCGGCCCGGCCTGTACTTCTATTTCGCCTCGAAGCAGGACCTGTTCCGGGCCGCCGTCACCCATGCGCTCGACGGCGATGTCGCAGCCGCCGGTCGGTGTCTTTCAGACACCGACCGCCCGCTCCGCGACCGGCTCATCGAAGCCTTCGACCACTGGACCGGGCGTTACGTCGGCCCGATAACCAAAGACGTCGCCATCTTGATCGAGAACAACCCGGGACTGATCGGCCCGATGGCCACGGAGTACCCCAAACGGTTCGCCAAGATGGTCACGGACGCCCTCACCGCCGACACGCCTGCCGACTGCGGCGAAAGAGCGGTCGACGTGGCCCGGACCTTGCTCAGCACCGCGAACGGGATCAAACACGAAGCAAGCACCCGCGAAGAGTTCCGCGCGAAAATGACCATCGGCATCGACCTCCTACTGCCAGCCCTGACCCGCAACCCCGGCAATGATCCCCGCCGGTGATCCTCTGCCGACCTGGCGAGCAGCACCACGCCGCACACGGGGGAACCGAGGGAAACCCGAGCTACCGGCGTAGCCGCCAAGGACCAGCGGCCGCTGCACCGTTTGATCAGTGGTCGGCTACGGCAGGATCTCGATGTACCCGTCCGTTCCGTGCACGCGGATCCGCTGACCATCCCGGATCAGCCGGGTGGCATGCTCCACCCCCACGACGGCCGGCAAGCCGTACTCCCGTGCGATCACCGCGCCATGGGTCATCAGGCCCCCGACCTCCGTCACCAAGCCCTTGATCGCGACGAACGCGGGCGTCCAGCTGGGGTCCGTGTAGGCGGTGACCAGGATGTCGCCCGCTTCGAGGTCGGCCTCGTCCATGCCCAGGATGACCCGAGCCCGTCCCTCGACGGTCCCGGCGGAAACGGGCAGGCCGGTCAGCGCGCCGGCCGGGACATCGACGCGCCGGTACGTCCCGGCGACGGCCTCGCCGTCCGAGGTGAGCACCCGGGGCGGCGTGAGCGCCTGATACGACCGATGAGCGTCCATGCGCTGGCGGATGAGCTCGTCATCTACCTGGTTCGTGCGCACGACGTCGTGGAGCTCGGAGAACCTGAGGTAGAAGATGTCTTCCCTGTCACGAAGTACGCGGGCTTGCACGAGGCGCTCGGCTTCATTGAGCAAGGCCTGCTTGTAGACGAAGTAGCGGCTGACCATGCCGTACTTCGGATATTCGCGGTACCCGATGAAGGTCCGGACCAGGTCGATCATCCGCTTGGCCTCTTCGGCCTTCCGCTCCCCGTCCGGGGTGGCCCGCAAGCGCGTGAGCAGTTCCCGTTCCTTCTCCCGGGCCTTCTGCCTGCCTTGCTCGAAGCGCCGCTGGCCGGCGCCCGGCTCGAAGTTCTTGATATTGCCGAGGATCATGGGCACGAGCGTGCTGGGGCGTTCGCTCCAACGTGGCCTCGTGATGTCGATCTCGCCGACGCAGCGCATGCCGTACTTGTCGAGATAGGCCTGAATGGCGTCCCGGGCTTCCCGGCCGCCTGCGAGCGTGGGCAGCTCGCCCAGGAAGCTCTCATCCTCGACGCGCTGCAGGAAAGCCACCACGTCCGGATGCGGGCGGATCACGTCCGCGACGTCCAGGAGCGCCAGCCCCATCTCCGACGTGACGTTGTTGGGCACGGACTGCGTGAGCGTGTCGGCCGCGTTCTTCTCGCCCAGCCACGCTTGCAGCTGCTCGTTGAGCCACCAGGCGGCCTCCATCGCCGACATGAACACCTGGTGGCTTCGCGGATCGAACAGGATCCGCCTCAGCTCCTGGATGTCCGCCAGGATGAAGTCGAGCAGCGCCGGCCCGGACTTCGCCCGGATGTCGCGCTTCAACGTGGCGATGGAGGCCTGGCTGCGCCCGATGAGCTCGGTGACGATGGCCGGATCGGTCTCGATCGGGGCGGGCGCGCTGTCCGCCGCCGTCCCGCCTGGGCCCTCGTCCGGCAGGGCGGGGATGAAGTCGCCGCGTTCGAGGATGGTCTGCAGCGCGTCCCCGATCAGCGGATCGTTTCTCCCCAGGGCCTTCAGGAGGCCTGCGCGACTCGTCGGCGAACCCAGCGCCTGGGTGACGTCGACGAACAGTCTCCCGCCGGCCTCGGACATGGGCCGCGGGGTCGTCAGCTGCCACAGGGACAGGCCCAGGGGCTTCATGGGGTCGGTCATCATCTGCTGATGACCGACGGAGACGTAGACGTGGTTGCCTTGATCGCTCGTCGCGGGGATGGGGAACAGCGTGGTGATCGGCCGGCTCTGCACGATCTGGAACCCGTCGTCGACCAGGCACCATTCGATGTCCTGGGGGTGACCGAAGTGCGCTTCGATCCGCCGGCCCAGCTGCGCGAGCCGCACGACCTGCGCATCGGTCAGTGCTGGCTGCTCCCGACGCGCTGGCTCGATCGCCACTTCCTGGGTCCCGCCGGCCGGCGATGCGGCGATGGCAAGCTGCTTGATACCGACTGTCTTGGCGACGACTTCACCGTCCCGCACCTGGTAGACGTCCGCGTTCACCAGGCCGGAGACCAGCGCCTCGCCGAGGCCGAAGCTGGCCTCGATGGAGACGACTTTCCGGTTGGAGGTGACGGGGTCGGCCGTGAAGAGGATGCCGGCCGCCTGCGGGAAGAGCATCTGCTGCACGACCACGGCCATGTGGACCTTGGAGTGGTCGAAGCCGTTCCGCAGGCGGTAGGTCACGGCCCGCTCGGTGAACAGGGAGGCCCAGCACCGGCTGACGTGCTTGAGGATCGCCGCCGGCCCCACGACGTTCAGGTAGGTGTCCTGCTGGCCGGCGAAGGAGGCCGTCGGCAAGTCCTCCGCCGTCGCGCTGGACCGAACGGCGTAGCCAGCTTGCCCGCCCAGCCGGGTGACCGAGCAGGTGATCGCCGCCGCCAGATCGTCAGGGATGGCGGTCCCCTCAAGGGTCCGGCGGATCTCGGCGCTGAGCGCGCGGATCGCCTCACGGTCATCCGGGCTTAGGCGCGACAGCCGATCGAGTCGATCGTCGACCCAAGGCACCGTGGTCATGATCCGCCGGAAGGCGTCCGTCGTCACGCAAAAGCCAGCCGGCCCGCGGATGCCTTCGATCCGCGAAAGCTCCCCCAGGTGCGCGCCCTTGCCGCCCACGAGCGCGACCTGCGTCTGGTCGATCTCTTCGAGACCCAGCACGTAGCGCTCTACAGAGGATGCCGAACCTCGCATGTGGCACGCCCTCATCTCGTTCCTTCCTCCCCCGCGCGAGTCATACGTCGACAACACCCGCACGCACCTTCGGATCACCCATTCCACAAATTCCGGGCCCGGCCTGCGATTATGCGGCACGACCGGGGTCTTGCGGCAAGCCCCCCGGTGCGCTATAGATTGAAAGTGGCAGGGAGCGGGTCTCCTTGCCTTTGCTTTTGCTCTCCGCTGTGGACGGACAGCCTCCTCGCGGAGCGGCGACACGCCGCGTCCGGCGGCACGCCGGGCAGAGAATCGTTCCTGGGCCGGGTTTGACTTCAAGCGCTTGAGGTGTGTTTTGCTGACCGCATGACAGCCTTGACGATCCAGGAGGTGTCCCGGCGCAGCGGGCTGAGCGAGCCGACGCTGCGTTATTACGAGGAGGTCGGGCTGATCGGCCCGGTTGACCGGGACGCCAGGAGCGGCCACCGCCGCTACCGCGACCAGGATCTCGACGTGCTCCAGGCGCTGGCCTGCATGCGCGCACTCGGCGTGGGCATCGAGGACATGCGCGCCTACCAGGCCAACCGCAGCCGCGGCGGGCGCGCCGCGGCGGCCGAGCAGCGCGACCTGCTGCAGCGCCACGCCGAGCGCATCGAATCCGAGATCGCCGCCCAGCGCACCCGGCTGGACTACCTGCGCGCGAAGGCGGCGCTGTGGGACGCCCGCGCGCACGGCGACACCGCCGCCGAGGCGGAGGCGCAGCAGCGGGCCATCGACGCCTTCTGCCGCATAGACATAGGGATGGAGACGAAATAGTGAGCATGGTTCTGGTTACCGGCGGGTCCGGCTACGTGGGGACGCAGCTGATCGCCGCCCTGCTGCGCGCCGGGCGTCCGGTGCGCGCCACGGTGCGCTCGGCGGCCCGCGAGGCAAGCCTGCGCGCGGCGGCGCGGCGAGGCGAGGCCGACGACTCCGGCCTGGAGGTCGTCGCCGCCGACCTGACCGCCGACGACGGCTGGAAAGCCGCCATGACCAGGTGCGACGAGGTCCACCACGTGGCCACGCCGATCCCGGCCGCTCAGCCGGAAGATCCCGGCGAACTGGTCGTCCGCGCCCGGGAGGGCACGCTGCGGGTGCTGCGGGCCGCGCGTGACGCGGGCGCCCGGCGCGTCGTGCTGACCTCGTCCTTCGTCGCGGTCGGCTACACGCCCAAGGCGGGCGCCGAGTTCACGGAAGACGACTGGACCGAACCCGGCACGCCGGGCCTGGCGCCCTACCCGCGCTCCAAGGTGGCCGCCGAGCGCGCCGCGTGGGACCTGATGGAGCACGACGGCGGCGGCACCGAGCTCGTCGCGGTCAACCCGACGTTCATCCTCGGGCCCACCCTGGCCACCGAGCTCTCCTCGACGCGGCTGGTCAAGGCGATGCTCGACGGCACGATGAGCATCGCGCCCCGCCAGCGGTTCGGCGTCGTCGACGTACGCGACGTGGCCGACCTGCATATCCGCGCCATGGCCGCGCCCGAGGCCGCAGGCAAGCGCTTCCTGGCCGTCGCCGACGGCCCGACGCTGAGCTACCTCGAGGTAGCCGAGACCCTGCGCAGGCGACTCGGCCCGCTCGCCGCCCGCGTGCCCACGCAGGAGGCGCCAGGGGACGACCTGCCGCGGCCGGTTATCCACAACGACCGGGCCCGCGAGGAACTCGGATGGCGCCCGCGTCCCGCCGAGACGACGATCGTGCAGACAGCGGAGAGCCTGCGTGACCTCGGCCTGCTAGAGGGACGAACGGATGGTGACAGTCGCTGACACCGGAACGGCGCGGCGAAGTGACCTGCCGCTGCTGGCGGCGGGTAGCCGTTCAGGGGTTTCTCCAGCTAGGTCCAGTGTCAGGACTCGGTACGCTGGCTGTCGTGAAGCGCGCTTCGTTCACCAGTGCCGCGGGAGGCCTTCTATGACATCCGCAGGTTCGACGAGTGGTGGTTGACGCGATATGGAGTGGACGGGCGCACGGTACTCGGACAGGCCCACGGTGCAGGCGCGGACGTGGATCAGCGCCCGGCCCGAACGTGTCTGGCCGCTGGTGTCCGACGTCGGGCTGATGCCAGGCATGAGTTCGGAACTGCAGTCGGTGGAGTGGCTCGACGGCGCGACCGGGGCGGCGCTTGGCGCCAGGTTCGCTGGCCGCAGCCGCCACGAAGCGCTGGGCGAGTGGGCGGCTACCTCGCAGGTCGTGGAGTTTGAACCGGGGCGGGTCTTCGCGTGGGCGGTGGGGGATCCCGGGTACCCGGCGGCGATCTGGCGGTTCCGCCTGGAACCCATAGACGGCGGGACCGAGGTGTCGGAGTCGGTCCAGCTTGGCCCGGGACGGTCGGGGTTGTCGGTGGCGATCGACCAGATGCCGGACAAGGAGCAGAAGATCGTGTTCGTGCGGATGCGTGAGTTCGAGCACAACATCACGGTCACGCTAGCGCACATCAAGAAGCTCGCTGAGGCGTGATGCGCACCGCCACCACCATCGAGGCGTCCGGCGGCGCCCGCTGGCAGGAGCAGGCCGATTTCGTGGTCGAGGCCGACAATCTCGGCCTCGACGTCTGCTGGGTGGCCGAGGCCTGGGGTTCCGATGCGCCCTCAGCCCTGGGATATTACGCGGCGCGGACCGAGAAGATCCTGCTCGGGTCGGGGATCATGCAGGTCGGCACGCGGACTCCGGTGGCGGTCGCGCAAACGGCGATCACGTTGTCGAACCTGTCAGGGGGGCGGTTCCTGCTCGGGCTTGGCGCCTCCGGCCCGCAGGTGATCGAAGGGCTGCACGGGGTGCCGTTCGCCCGGCCGCTGGCCCGGATGCGCGAGACGGTGCAGATCGTGCGCCAGGCACTGGCGGGCGGCAAGATCGCCTTTGCCGGGGCCGAGTTCACCATCCCGCTACCTGGGGGCGATGCGGTGCCGATGCGGCTGTCCGCCCGGCCCGAGCACGAGGTCCCGGTCTACCTGGCCGCCTTGTCGCCGGGAATGCTGCGGCTGACCGGGGAGATCGCCGACGGCTGGCTGGGCACCAGCTTCGTGCCTGAGGCGGCGGCCGACGGCTATTTCGCCCACCTGGACGAGGGCCTGGCCCGTGGCGGCCGGTCGCGCGCGGACCTGGACGTCTGCCAGGGGGCGGAGGTAGCCTTCGCGCCCGACGAGGATGCGCTGCGGACCATGGTCGCCGGCCGCAAGAAGCAACTGGCCTTCAGCCTCGGCGGGATGGGCTCGGCGACCACCAACTTCTACAACCAGGCCTACAGCCGCCAAGGCTGGGCTGAGGTCGCGGCCGAGGTCCGCGAGCGGTGGCAGGCAGGCGACCACGACGGCGCGGCCAGCCTGGTGACCGATCAGATGGTGCTGGCCACGACCTTGATCGGCACCGAACCGATGGTCCGGCAGCGGCTGCAGGCCTGGCACCGGGCCGGGGTGACCACGGTGCGCCTCTACCCGGCCGGCGACACCCTGGAGGCAAGGCTCGCTACCTTGGCCCAGGCCATCGACCTCGCACGGGAGACCGGAAAGTCACCGTGACCCGGCAGGTGTTCACCAGCCACCTGCACCCCCACGGCTGTTCCAAGATCCTCCGGCGCATCCTCAAAGAACGCCAGCCCGGCTAATTCAGTAACCGCACCGCCGGTACCAACAGCCCATGACGGGCTATATTCAGGGCTTGGTAGCGATCCTCACAGTACGGAGGCGTCTATCCTGGCGACTCGCCAGCCCGGGCGCTAGCGGCCCGGATGGGGAGGGCGCTGCTACCTTTTGATCCGTAGATGCCCGTGCTCGCGTCCGGACCCGTTCAGATCGGTCCGTGACCTGAGACGTGCTCCTGTCGGTCGTCCGCTGCGGTCCGGGGAAACGGAAAGTCGTTCATCCGTGTGGTTCCCAGCGTGGCTCCCAAGCCGGGCCACAGCGCGGGCACTGCCAGCGGTTTTCAAGAGCGTACGTGATTCACCGCCTGTCACTGCTCTTACCTTGACTTTCAGCATGCTGGCCCGCTGCGTCGCCCAAGATCATCCCGCACATATCCCGCGCGCGCTGGATACCGCTGCCCGTGCTCGCCGGTCGCCCCTCCTTGACTTTGCATCTCAAAGTAAACTAGCTTTGAAATACAAAGTTTGACTCCGGTTCCAAGCAGACCCTGGAGGTCGACATGCTAGAGGACCAGGACATGAGCGTGCAGGAAGCGGCAGCCGTCATGCAGGATGCCCGAACGCGCGCTCGCAAGGAGCTAGTCGTCGCCACACCTCTCGTGTACACGGCGTGGGGCCTGGTCTGGCTCATCGGCTACGGAGCGATGTGGCTGTCGGTACGCGGGCAGCACCCCTACACCGGACCCTCGGGCATCTCGATCGCGGCGGTATTCGTGCTGGCCGGTTTCGCGGTCGCGGCCGTCCTGGTCATCGCCAGCAAAGCAGCCGCGGGCATCGACGGCCAGTCCGTCCGGCACCGCCGCATCATCGGGAGCACATGGGCGACCGGATACCTGATCTTGCTCATCGTCGCGCCCGCGATCAGCAATTCCGCCAGTACGCGGACGCTCGCGTTCATCAGCTTCGCGGGTCCCGTCGTGCTCGTCGGGCTGACCTATATCCTTGCCGCCGCCCTAGGGAGATACCGGCCGCCGTTCGCCCTCGGAGCCTGGCTCGTGATCGCCGGTACTAGCTGCGCATGGCTGGGGCCCGCGATAATCCTGGCAACCTGCGCGCTAGCCGGCGGCGGGGCGTTCCTGCTGATGGCGGCCATCGAGACCAGGCTCCGCGCGCATGACAGGTGAGAACGAGCTTGACCCTGTCATCCATGCGCCCGCCCGGTTGCGTGTCGTGGTGACACTGGCCACCCTCCGGGACGGCGACAACCTGTCCTTCACCAGGCTGCAAGAACTGCTCGAGCTCACGCCCGGCAACCTCATCACCCACCTGCGCAAGCTCGAGAACGCGGGCTACGTGACCACAGTCAAGTCCGGGAGGGGCGTCACCTCCCGGACCTCGGTCAGCCTCAGCCCGCAGGGCCGCAAGGCCTTTGACAACTACACAGCGGTCCTGCGGCAGTTGCTGGATTCAGCCAGCACTAACGGGACCAGCCCGCATTAACCAGCCGCAGAGTGATAGCGGCCGACCGAAGCGCAAGCTCTTCCAACGGTCCATCGGTCGTCACGCTGATGAAACTCAGCAAGGACTGGGACGATTTCCGCCACAAGCTAGAAGTGATCCATCCCCCGGGTCGGCGGCGGCGACGCGCCCGTTGGGCTCCCGCCCGGAGGGGCGCGGCAGGCCGCCGCCTTGGAGTCGGCGAGGAGCCCCGCTCTCCTCTCGGCCTTTGCGGCTACCTTCGCCGGTTCTTTAATCCCCGCGATGACTTCGCGTTCGCGTCCGAGCCCGGCCGGCGTCGAACGGCTAGGCGTGCCCTTGAAACCGTAGAGAAAGTTGCAACAACCGGCCTATGGCCCAGGCGCACGGGTAGGTATGAGCGTCGTGGCCGTGACTGGTGCGATGGGTGGCGAGGCGGGGCGGTGGCGGACGTTCGGGGAGCAGGAGATTTACCGGAGCCCGTATACCTGGCTGGGCCAGGTGGATGTGGAGCTGCCGGGCGGGGAGCGGTTCTGGCATGACGTGATCCGGTTGCACCGGGCGGCGGCGATGGTGCTGGTGGATGAGGCGGCTTGAACGCAGCGACGTTTACGCATCCGCTTTACGAACCTGATGCAAGAGGCCCTCTCCGTGTCCGGAAAGGGCCTCTGACCTTGGTAGCGGGGGCGGGATTTGAACCCGCGACCTCTGGGTTATGAGCCCAGCGAGCTACCGAACTGCTCCACCCCGCGTCGTGTGCCTTTACTTTATGAACTCCTGGCGGGCAAAGCAAATCGACTCCGGATCGCCCGGGGCCCAGGCGGCTGACCTGGCGAACTGCCCGGCGGTGACGGCCGGGCTGCGGCACCAGGTCTGGTCAGGGCGTAACCTTCCGCCATGACCGAGGTCGTGATCTACACAGACGGCGCGTGCAGCGGGAACCCAGGACCTGGCGGCTGGGGGGTGGTGCTCCGCTGGCAGGACACGGAAAGGGAGCTGTACGGCGGCGACCCGCAGACCACCAACAACCGGATGGAGCTGATGGCCGCCATCCAGGCGCTCGAGACGCTGCAGCGGCCCACGATCGTGAAACTGCACACGGACAGCAAGTACCTGCTCGACGGCATCACCAAATGGATCAAGGGCTGGGAACGCAACGGCTGGATGACCTCGGCCAGGAAGCCGGTCAAGAACGCGGACCTGTGGCGCAGGCTGACCGAGGCGATGCGCCGCCACGAGGTCACCTGGATCTGGGTGAAAGGTCACGCGGGCGATCCGGGCAACGAGCACGCCGACGTCCTGGCCAGGCGCGGCATCGAGGAATCGGCCAGCGCCGCGCATCCGGTGTAGGCCACCGGATCCTCTCAGCCGGACGCGCGGGACCCGTACGGCGGCGCGAAGATCACGATCAGGGTCAGGTCCGCGTCGATCTCGGTGAACGAGTGCCCCTCCCCGGCCGGGACGAACACCACGCTGCCCGGCCCGACCTGCGCCGAACCCGAGGGCGTGACCAGCGTGGCGCGGCCCGTCTGCACCACGTAGATCTCGTCTTCTGTGTGCGGGGTCTGGTCATCGAGCCCGCCGGCCGGAATGCAGTACGTGCCCAGGCTCAGGTCGTCGCTGTTCATGTGCACGACCCAGTGGTTGGGATCCTGCCCGTCAGGCGGCGTGTAAGTCCCGGCTTCGGCGATGACGCGCATGGCGATGTGACACCCCTTCGTGTCGGAATTATCCGATCGTGCCAGAAGGGGCGGCCGGCGCCTGGGACCCGCCCTCGAACAGCAGCAGCCACGCGACGTTGAAGCCGAGGAAGACCAGGATGGTCTGCAGGACCGCCTCGGTTCGGAGCACGTCGGCTCCGCCGAGGAGGGCGAGCACCCCGATAACGACGTAAAGAACGATCGCCGCCGCGTAGGCGGCCACGCCCAGCCGGTCGGCGGCGGGCTGGCGGCGGAACCCGGAGCCGCGTTCGGCCGGAACGGGAAACCCCCGGACCGCAGCGATGACCAGCGCGCCACCCAGGGCGACGATGGCGAACGATACCTGCCAGAAAGCATGAATACCGGGATCGACCAGGGCGAGCACGCCCATCATGCCGGGCAGAACGAAATGCAGCGCGACGCCATAAGCGCGACGCTGCCGCACGGGGTCTTTCTGCCACTGGTCAATGCGCAGCTGGACGACGACAATCCACAAGGCTAGGAGCGCGAAACAAGCCGGAGAAAACGCCTGATAGAAATCGACAAGATCCATTATCCCCTCCCCCACCGCACGCGACTACGCGTGCAGCGGTACGAACTTAGCCCACCGCGCCTCTATCGTCACCCGGAATACATCAGTTGTGCACGATATCGGTGTGATGGCAGAAATGAACGCGGTCCGGGCGCAGCGACTGGACCCGCCGTACCGACTCCCGCCACGCCGGGACGTCGCTGGCCTGCCCGGCCGGGAGCTTGCCGAGGTCCGGAGCTGCGTACTGCCGTGGTGTGTAGGCCGCGTCCCCGATCAGCAGGTCGAAGGCGCCGGGCCCACCGGACCCGGCGGCCCCGCCGGGCCCACCGGACCCGCCGGGTCCGTCCTGGTCGCCGCGCACGACCACGCACTGGTGTCCTTCCGTGTGCCCGGGGGTGGCGATGACCTCCAGGCCGGGCAGCACCTCGGCGTCCCCGTCGAGCAGCTCGAACCGCGCGTTCATGAAGTCGAACCATTCGCAGAGCTCGGGCGACTCGCGCTTGGCCCGGCTCAGCTCGGCGCGCTGCACGTAGACCGGCGCGTGCCTGAAAACGGCATTCTGGCCGCAGTGGTCGAAGTGCAGGTGGGTGTTGATCACCAGCCCGATGTCGGCCGGGCTCATGTCCAGCTCGGCCAGCGCGTCGGCCACCGAGCGGTTGACGACGCGCCAGTCGTCCAGCATGTCCGGCGGGCCGCCGACCCCGGTATCGACCAGCACGGCTCCGCCGGGGTGGGTGATGACGAACCCGTGCACCGGCCACCGGCCACCGTCGATGCCAGCCAGGCTAGCCAGGTGCAGCCGGGTGATCTCCATCGACATGACTGCCCTTTCAGCCGCGACGGGGGACCGGCCGCTGAGTGAAATGGTCGGTACCGCATTGCGAGCAGAGCCGGAAACCTTCCATCAGCTCGGCTCGCGCTCCGATGTCGGCATGCATGGCGCGAGTGGGGTTGTGGGCACTGTCGCTCCGTATCCGCACCGCCGCCGCGGACGTCCCGCGGACCCCGCGGGCGATCGACCGCGGCACCCGCCAGGTGTAGCGCAGTCGCCGCAGGTGCGTTCCCATTCCTTGGCCAGAAATCCGAAGGGCATGCCTGCATTGTTCGCCCGGCATCACCGTTGGTCAACTGATAAGCGCCCTTAGTGCGCCGGCGGACTACGGCGCACCACCAGCACCACCGCCCCGACGATAAGAGCGCCGCCGCCGAACATCACCGGGGTCAGCCGCTCGTTCAAGATGAGCGTGCCGAGCAGGACCGCGATGACCGGGTTCACGTACGCGTAGGTCGCGACCGTCGCGGTGGGCAGCGTCCGGATCGCGATCCCGTACGCGGAGAACGCCACGATCGAACCCATCACGATCAGGTAGCCAAGCGCGAGCCACGACCTCGCCGACACCTGCGCCAGGTGCAGCGAGCCGAACTCTCCGGTGGCGGCCGCCAGGATCAGCAGCGCGAGCCCGCCGCTGAGCAGCTGCATCCCGGTGGCCAGCGCCGGGCTGTCCGGAATCGTGACCCGGCGGGCCATGATCGTGCCCAGCGCCCAGGCAAGCGCCGCAGCCAGGATGATCGCCACGCCCCAGCCGGACACCGCGGCCTGGCCCGCGCCGCGACCGCCCAAGCCCGACAGCAGGCCCACCCCGGCCAGCCCGAGCGCCAGCCCAGCCACCGGCGCGAGCCCGAGCCTGGAGTGGTTCAGCCCCGCGTCGATGCCGAGCAGCCACAGCGGCACGGTGGCGACAAGCAGCGCGGCCAGCCCGGACGGCACGGTCTTCTCACCGACGCCCACCACCCCGTTGGCCACGAGCAGCAAGACGCCGACGATCGCGCAACCCGCCCACTCCGCCCGCCCCGGCCAGCGCCATCCGAGCGAGCCGGAGGGGGGCGGCGCCGCCTGGACTGAGGAGCGAAGCGACCAGGGAAAGCGGCGTCTCAAGGCGCCCCGCAGGCGACCGGGAGACACGGCAAGCGGGAACATGATCAGGCCGGCCACCAGGTTCCTGGCCGCCGCCATCAGCAGCGGCGGGATCGTCTCGACGCCGACCCTGATGGCCAGGTACGTACTCCCCCACACCAGCCACACGATGAACAAAGACACCCACGCGCCCACGCTGGCCCGCCGTACCGGTCCCGCCCCGTCAGCATCTTTTTGATCCCGAACGGCCCGGCCTGCTTCCGGCCCCTTCCCTTCCTGCCCGTTCGGGGCGTGCGCCAGGGGAACGTTCGGCTTGCTCATGTCGAACCAGTCTGGCCGGCGGCTTTCCGCCCCGCGAGTGGCAGCAGCGCCCTTGTTCAGCGAAATCCTGCCACCGGGGGGACAGCCGGCGATCGTGGTGACGGCTGCGAGGGACCGCCGCCCTGGATACGCTAGCGGCGTGCCGGATAGCCGCCTGACCCGCCTGCGGGAGAGCCCGTGGCTGCGGAGCGGGCTGCTCGCGGTCGCGGGCGGCCTGGCCGTGTACGGCCTCGCCTCCCAGTGGACGCAGGTGCACGCGGACCTGGCCAAGCTGGCGGCCGGCCAGGTGGCGGGCGCGGCGCTGTGCGTGATCGCCGGGCTCGGCTGCATGCTGCTGGCCTGGCGGGCGCTGCTCGCCGACCTCGGCTCGCCGCTGCCGCTGCCTGCCGCGATCCGGGTGATGTTCATCGGACAGCTCGGCAAGTACGTGCCAGGGGCGGTGTGGGCGCTGGCGGCGCAGGTCGAGCTGGCCCGCGATTACGATGTCCCGCGTCGGCGCAGCGCCACCGCCAGCCTGGTCGGGATGGCGACCACCCTGGTGGTCGGCCTGGTGGCCGCGGGCGTCATGCTGCCGCTGACCTCGGCCGGCGCGGTGCGGCACTACTGGTGGGTGCTGGCCATCACGCCGTTCGCGGTCGCCTGCCTGTATCCCAAGTTCATCAAGTTCGGCCTTGACCTGGTGTTGAAGGTCGCGCACAGACCGCCGCTCGAGAGGTCGGTCAGCATCGGCGCGATGGCCCGCGCACTGGCCTGGACCACGCTCGGCTGGCTCTTTTACGGCGCGCACGCCTGGCTGCTGATCAGCGAGTTCGCGGGACATGGCGGCCATGTGCTGGCCCTGTCGCTGGGCGCCTACGCGCTGGCCTGGTCGGTCGGCTTCCTCATCATCTTCTTCCCCGGCGGCATCGGGCCGCGGGAGATCGCCCTGATCGCCGTGCTCGCGCCGGTCATGCCCGCCGCGTCCGCCCTGGTCGTCGCGCTCGCCTCGCGGGTCGTCATGACGCTCGGCGACCTGGTATGGGCCGGTGCCGGACTGGCCATCGGCCGGCGGCGAACCAGGCCAGATCCGGCCCCGGCACCGGGACCGGCACCGGCACCGGGACCGGCCGCCCGGGTCAGCGTGTGGGCAGAGCCCGCAGGTACGCGGCCCAGCCCGGCTCCGGATCAACGTCCCTGACCCCGGCCCGAAGCCGGTCCGCCGTCCCGGGCACGCTGATCGCGGTCAGCGCCCGGAGGAGATCATCGGTATCTCCCGGCGCGCAGGTCAGCCCGTCCACCCCGTCGCGCACCAGGTCGCCAAGCGCCCCGGCCGTGGTGGTGATCACCGGCACGCCATGCGCGAACGCGAGCAGGGCGTTCTGCGAGGCGGTCGCCTCCCGGTAGGGCAGCACGAGGACGTCCGCCGCCGCGAACAACGCCGGGATCCCGGCGGCCGCCACGTAGCCGGGACGCAACCTCACCCGGTCCGCCAGGCCGAGCTCGGCGATCAGCTTCTCCGTCTCGACGGTGCCGCCCCAGAACTCCCCCGCGACGGTCAGCGTGAGGGACGCAGGCGCCCGCGCCAGCGCGCACAGCAGCACGTCCAGCCCCTTGTAAGGCCGCACGATACCGAAGAAGAGCAGCCGGCAGCGTCCGCGGGCGTCCGGCCGCGCTGCTCGCAGCTGGCCGGGCGCTGGCACCACAGTCCGTTCGGCATCGTGGTTTTCCCGGTCAGCTACCGGCAGGTGCGGGGGCATCGGGACGGTTACCACGGGCACTCCGGGCGCCAGCTCGCGGGCCAGCTTGGCCTGCCCGGCCGAGTGCACGATCACCGTGTCCACGTGCGCGAGCAGGGCCCTGGTCAGCGTCACGTCGCCTCGCCGGCGCTCGTGCGGCAGCACGTTGTGGCAGATCACCGCGGTGCGCGGGGGACGCCGCCCCGGGCGCAGCCGCAGGCCGACCTCGATGGCCAGGTAGGCGGGCACCTGCAGCGGGGTCAGCAGGGCGAAGACCACCAGGTCGGCGCGGGCCAGCCTGCGGCCCTCGGCCAGCCAGCCATCCGGCCGGTACCAGCGCAGCCTGCGGACGGTCCGCGGATAGGGCCGGCCCTCCGGGACGTCGACGGTCTGCTGGCCCGGATAGAGCCGCTGCGGGTACTGCGCCCACCACGAGGAAATGACCACGTCGTGGCCCGCGGCCGCCAGCCGGTGCGCCAGCTCGGTGGTATGCCGCGCGCCGCCGCCCTTGTACGGGTGCGCGGGCCCGACCAGGGCGATCCTCACGTGCCGGGGCGGGAACGGACGATCAGGAACAGCGGCACGATCCAGGCATGCGGGCCCACGTGGTCTCCGGGCTCCGGGCCCAGGCCGGATGCGAATGTGCTCACGACCGGGGAGGATACTCCCCGTCCGGGGTGCCCGGGCCCGGGGGCGCGCAGCGGGCCCGGGGGGGCGCCGCGGGCCGGGGTTACGCCGCTGCTCCGCCGGGCGCCAGCACACCCGGCTCCGACATCCAGACCGTGTAGTGGATGAGCCAGGTGCGGGTCGGCGGCGAGGTCAGGTTGTGCGCCTCCTGGGTGGTCAGCAGGTTCACCACCGCGCGGGGCGTGCCGCCGTAGGACGCGAGTTCGGCGGAGTTCTCGGCCAGCAGGATCGGGTGCCTGCCCGCTCCCTCGACGCCGGTCACCACCGCACCGACCGTGGCCGGGGTGACCGTCGTCAGCACCACCGCTGGCGTGTCACACATGCCCCGGACCAGCTGAGCAAACCGGTCGGCGGTGAGCTGGTCGAGGATGACGACGGAGGAGTTCGGCCCGATGGCCGCGCACAGCTTGTCCACCGCGGCGAGCTCACCGGCACCGATCCGGCGGAACGCCATGCCGTGGGCGCTGATCTGAAGGCCGCCGGCGGTCTTGCTGACGCTGAGGTCGACGTTGGTCAGCGTGGTCGGGATGAGCAGCGAAGCGACGCAGCAGGAGGCCACCACCGCGGCCGCGGCCCGGCTCCGGCCGCGCTGGCCCGCCCGGTCCTTCAGCCAGACCGACGCCCAGATGGCCCCGAGGATCAGGCCGGGCAGCACGAACGGGACCAGCCGCCTGCTCGCCCACGGCTGGTCGGGTGACACCGCGGGGCGGGACAGCACGGTCACGACCACCCACAGGGCGATCATGCCAGGCAGCGCCCACACCCGGAGCGCCTTGACGGGGTCCTGCCAGGTCGTCAGGGCCCGCAGGCCGCGCCGGGCCAGCACCGCCAGGCCGAACGCGCCGAGCAGCACGGCAGGCAGGCCGAGGTACCAGATCACCCAGTACAAGCTGTCCTGGTAGTACTGCTGGCGCCCGTCGATGGGCAACCCCGCCAGCTTCTGCAACTCGGCCACGTAAGCGATCGAGGTCGGGTCGGTTTCCCCGGCCACCGTCTGGACCAGCGGCCGGACGGCGAAGCCGACGAAGATGAGCACGGTCAGGGTCGCGGCCGCCGCGGGCAGCCACCTGATGACACGCTTGCTTCGCCAGCCGGCCAGCTTGGCCCGGGCCGGGCCGCTGCCGGTCACGGCCACCGCCGCCGCGGTGAGCACCACGACCACCGCGGTAATCAGGGCCAGCGGGCGCAGCGAGGGTGCTTCCAGGTCCAGGTACGGGCGGGACAGCAGGTAGCCGTCGGCTAGGCCGTACCCCACCCCGATGACCAGGGCCACTCCGAACGGGACGGCGGCCCGCCGCCGCGCCGCCAGCAGCACCCCGACGAACGGGACGGCGGGCAAAATGTCACTCAGGCCGTCGAGGCGGACCACGATGGTCAGCCCGAGGGCCAGACCGCCCAGCGCGGCCAGCACCTTGTCCTGGGCCAGCCATCCGCGCGCCGCCGCTTCGCCGTGCCGCCCCCGGGTGACCACCAAGGCGTCGGCCAGCAGGCACAGGCCGCCGAAGAGCAGCACCTGGGCCAGCGGTTCGCTGAACGTGCTGCGGCTGGTGTACTGCTCAGGCAGGCTCAGCGCCAGGGCGGCCGCCGCCGCGGGCGCCCAGCGCGGCCCGGCCAGGCGGCCCGCCAGGCCGCCGAAAGAAAGCACCGCGCACCCGCCGATCAGCGGCGTGACCACCAGCGCGGCCGGCACCCCGCCCAGCCAGATCACCCCGGCCAGGACCACCGGCATCCCGGTCATGAACTGCGGCACGATCCCGGTACCGACCGGGTAGTAGTTGACGCTGGCGAACGACAGCCCAGGATGCGACCCGCCGAAGGCGGCGATCGAGTCCGGGATCGGCAGCGAGCCGTGGTGCGCGAGCCAGTACCCCACCTGAAGGTAGGTGGCGGGGTCACGCAGGAAGATAATCTGCTCGGTCCGCTCGGCGAGCTGCCAGAGCGCGAACACCACCGCCACCGCCACCGTGCCGACCACCGCCCACCAGGGGACCGAGCGCTGCGGGGCCTGAGGTTCCGGGGCCGGGGGCGCCAGGGCCTGGGCCTCTGGGCGCTCCGGGGCTGGCTGCTCCGGGTCTGGGCGTTCTGGGGCCGGATGCTCTGGGTCTGGGTGTTCCGGGTCTGGGTGTTCCGGGTCTGGGTGTTCCGGGTCTGGGTGTTCCGGGTCTGGGTGTTCCGGGTCTGGGCGTTCTGGGGCTGGGCGTTCTGGGCGGAAGCTGGGCCAGCTAGCGGGTAGCTGGCGCAGCGCGAAGTAACACAGGACGGCGGCCAGCGGGGCGGACATCAGCACCATCGGCAGCGCCGCGAACCGGCTGGCCAGCACCAGCGGCAGGCCGGGCAGCAGCCACGCCGCAGCCAGTATCGCGGGAACGACGGTGATGGCGCCGAAGAGCCATCCGGCTCGCCGTCCCGAGCCCGGCCGCGGCGCGGGAACCGGCTCCGCGGCATCATCTGCCTGGGTGACTTTCGGGGCCTCGGCGGCACGCGGTCCAAGACGCACGGACCCCACTTTAGGCCCTGGCCCGGAGCCCGCGCTCCAGACCAGCCCGCGGTGGTGGCTCCGGGCTTAGCGGTGGACCGGGTGCGCGGGGTCCGCTGGACGTCGGCGGTCGTGTCGTGGCTCCGTCGTACAGCTCGCGCACGTCCTAGTTTCCTGGTCGATGGGTCCGCTATAGCCGCGCCGGAGGTTCGGCGTGTCCCAGGGCGATGGGGCACGATGGCGCGTAGGTGCGGCTCGGCTGGAAGGAGCTGTCCTTTCCCTGGTGGGGGTCCTGATGCCGTGGTGCTAGCGCGGGAGCCAGGAGGACAAGGGGCAGCGCGACGGCGGCCCCGCCCGCGCGGCAGCCCGCCGGGACCCGCGGTCCTCGTGTGGCGGGACAGCACCCGCCGGGCCCGTGGTGCGGCGGCGGGGAAAATGATTGTGGTGGATCCGGGCTCCGTGGCGGATCCGGTGCATCCCGTCAGCACTCCAAAGTAAGGTGACTCCGCGGCGTGTCGGGGCCGCTGAATGTGATTTAATGCCACCCGCCGGGGGCCGCGCCGTACTCTGCGGGCGGAATTTCCA
>Ga0224557_1001798_pt1 | contig 19720 bp, 20 predicted proteins | sample 714S31014metaG_FD_180677 | JGI IMG/M metagenome (GOLD analysis project Ga0224557, IMG submission 180677) | Peat soil microbial communities from Stordalen Mire, Sweden - 717 S3 10-14 | ecosystem: Environmental > Terrestrial > Soil > Wetlands > Peat | place: Sweden: Norrbotten County, Stordalen...
CGGGTTCCAGTTCTTGTGCATGCTGAGGTGCCGGTTCATGTACTGCTCGACGACCGGTTCAAGCTCGTGCAACAGCTGTAGGTCGGTCAGCTTGGCTGACATGGCCCCTCCAGTTACCTGTGTCTAGTGGTTGCAGTCAATATATCTGTGTACCCCGGTAGCATCAAGTTTGCGCTCGGCATGGCAGGTCACATTTCGAGACGTCGCGTAATGGTTGGCCGCGTCGGAAGCGGTTCAACCACATTGGCGCCATGCGAGCGGCGTCTCAGGCGGTACGGGGCCGAATACTACTCGGGTTTGCCCAGCTCACCACTGGGGACGTACGGAGCTGCGGTGCTGAGTAGCAGGTGGACGCAATAGTCGATGAACTGGTTACGGGTAGCCCCTAACCGTCCGTTGAGGTATGTGGTGAACAGGCTGGACAGGCCGCTCACTCCTAAGCTGCAACTGACAACATATGTAGTCAGAATTGGTTGCAACTATAAGTCGCAACAGATATGTACAGGGAACTCCACTGGTGACTCAAAATTCCTTCGCGGCCTGCCCGCTCGATAACAGCCAAGGCGGCGCGAGCGGCGTGGCGGCCGGATGTCCGGTGTCGCCGCAGGGCTATGAAGCGCTGCCGCTCGGCCAAGATTCCCTGACCTGGCGGTATTTCGGTGACTGGCGAGGCATGCTGCAGGGTCCGTGGGCCGGATCCATGCAGAACATGCACCCCCAGCTGGGCGCGGCGGTGATAGATCACTCGACTTTCTTCCGCGAACGCTGGCCGCGGCTACTTCGGTCGCTGTACCCGATTGGCGGCGTGGTGTTCGACGGCGAACGTGCCCCAGTCACCGGCGCGGAGGTGCGGGATTATCACGCCGAAATCAAGGGCGTCGACGCTCAGGGCCGCCGCTACCACGCGTTGAACCCCGATGTCTTCTACTGGGCACACGCCACGTTCTTCGTCGGCACCATCCATGTCGCCGAGCGGTTCTGCGGGGGTCTGACCGAAGCGCAAAAGCGCCAGCTGTTCGACGAGCACATCGAGTGGTACCGGATGTACGGCATGAGCATGCGACCCGTGCCCACGTCCTGGGAGGAATTCCAGGCCTACTGGGATCACATGTGTCGCAACGTATTGGAGAACAATTACGCGGCGCGTGCCGTCCTCGATCTGACCGAGCTGCCCAAACCTCCGTTCGTCCAATGGGTCCCGGATTGGCTGTGGGCTGCGCAGCGAAAATTGCTGGCCCCGTTCTTCGTCTGGCTGACCGTTGGTCTTTACGATCCGCCGGTGCGCGAGTTAATGGGCTACCGGTGGTCGCGCCGCGACGAATGGCTGCACCGCCGCTTCGGCGACATGGTCAACCTGGCCTTCACCTGCGTGCCGAACCGGTTTCGCAAGCATCCGCGGGCCCGCGCCGGCTTTGACCGTGCCGCCGGACGAATCGCGGCCGATGCGCCGTTGGTGCAGACGCCGGCGCGCAACTTGCCGCCGCTGGACGAGCGCGACAACCCGATGCACTACTGTCCCAACGCCTCTTAGCCACTTGTCGCCGTCGGCTCAGGGAGGGGCTGGCGTGCCGCATTAGGCGTCGGCGTGGCGGTGAGCGTCTTCCGGGCCGGACCGATGCCGCGGTAATAACTAGATTGGCTAGATTTGTCTAGGTTTGTGGAGATTTCGAGGCAGGGCAAGGGAGCACCATGGCGCGCACCGAAAGCGATCGCTGGAATCTCGCGACGAGCGTCGGGGCGACGGCGACTATGGTCGCCGCCCAGCGGGCACTGGCTTCCGACGATAAATTGATCGATGACCCGTACGCCGCGCCGTTAGTGCGTGCGGTCGGAATCGATGTCTATGTCCGGGTGGTGAACGGGCAGATTCCCGTTGGGGGAGAAGCCAATTTCGACCCGCACCGGATGGCCCAGGGGATGGCCTGCCGCACCCGGTTCTACGATCAATTCTTCGTCGATGCGACGCAGAGCGGAATCCGCCAGGCGGTGATACTTGCATCGGGTCTCGATGCGCGCGCGTACCGCCTGCCGTGGCCGACGGGCACCGTCGTCTACGAGGTAGACATGCCAGAGGTGATCGAGTTCAAGACCCTGACACTGAGCGATCTCGGCGCTGAGCCGACGGCCGAGCGGCGCACCGTCGCCGTCGACCTGCGCGATGACTGGGCCACCGCGCTGCAGGCGGCGGGGTTCGACCCCAAGGCTCCCTCGGCGTGGAGTGCCGAAGGGTTACTGGTCTACCTACCCGACGGAGCCCAGGACGCGTTATTCGACAACATCACCGCTTTGAGTGCCACCGGCAGCCGACTGGCCTTCGAATTCGTACCCGACACAGCCGTTTTCGGAGAAAAGCGCTGGCGAGCACACCATGACCGGATGACGAAACTGGGGTTCGAAGTCGACCTCAACGAGCTCGTCTACCACGGCCAGCGGAGCCACATCGTGGACCACCTGGCCCAGCGCAACTGGCAGACCTCGCGCCACACCGTCAAAGAGCTGCATGCGATCAACGGCTTCGTCTATCCCGACGACGACGCCGCGGCCGCCTTCGCCGACGTGACATACACCAGCGCGGTGCTTGCACGATAACGCCTATTGCGCGGGCCTACCGGCGGAGCAGGTCATCTTTCAGGCGGCTGGTGAGCATCTCCTGAAACACCGTCTGTGACGGTTCGTAAAGATCCTGGAAAGTCGTAACCAGCAGGTCCCTGTTGTATTCGGGGATCGCGCCCCCGGCCGGAGTCCAGAAGCTGTCGATATCCATGAGGAAATACGGTCCCTGTTGGGGCGGCGTGATCCGGCGCAGGTGGTAGTTCTGATCAAGCGCCTGACCGATTCCCGGGCCGTAGCGGATGATGAGCGACTTACCCGGTTGCGGTTCGCGGTATACCGCGGCGCCTTGCCACTCGGTGAGGGCCAAGCCGCTCGGGGCGATGCGCTGCGGTCCGATGAGCGGTTCGGAGATCCAGTTGGCCCAGTCGATGCGGCCATCGACGCCCGCGGGGACGCGGACCTCAAGGACATAGCGCAGGCCGATACGTTCCACCCCAACGATTGATGAAACTTGCGCCCGCGCGTCCACGACCCGCATCACAACCTCGCAGAAGGACTCGAAGTTGGTGTAGGAGGTGGTCTCGACGGTGATCGCTTCGCTCTTCAACGAAGCGGCAATTGTGTTATCGCGGTTGACGTAACGGACGAAGCGGTCAGCGGTTGGTGTCGGACTTCCGCCGGGGCCCATCCCCCAAGCCATATCCTGAGCTTGGCGTTCGATGGGCAGGTGCTCGGAGAGCAGGCGTTTGAGCTCCCGGCTCGATGACTCGGTGAGGGCATCCATCGCAGGGTGACGAACTTCCATCGTCACCAGGGCTACGGGCGCGTTGGGGTGGATCTCGTCATCGCTCATTGACGTAAGCATATCCAAGCCGTTGGCCGGCAGGCGCTGTGGTGGGTCGTTGCGGGGCCCGGACCGGGGCAAGCTGCTGAAAGCCCACACCGGGCTTTCTCCCATGCCTTGGCCGCGGCGCCGAAATCTTCTCGGTGACCCGCGACACCGGCGGGATCAGCCCAGCTAAAGGGCATTCTGGTGCCCCCAGCAGGGCTCGAACCTGCGACCTGCGGATTAAAAGTCCGTAGCTCTACCAACTGAGCTATAGGGGCGACGAAAATTCAGGATACTGGGTCGGCAACCGATGTTCGTTTGAGGATTGGGCCTACGGTGACCTAAGCTTGCGTGGCTTACAACGGTAACTGCGTTGCAAGTACCCCGGAGTGATTCGGTTCAGGCCCCCATCGTCTAGTGGCCTAGGACGCCGCCCTTTCACGGCGGTAGCACGGGTTCGAATCCCGTTGGGGGTACGCGCAACGGCGGCGACGTCGGAGCGAGCAGTACAGCAAGGCCCTGTGGCGCAGTTGGTTAGCGCGCCGCCCTGTCACGGCGGAGGTCGCGGGTTCGAGTCCCGTCAGGGTCGCCAATACGGCGAGGCACACACTGCCTTCCGGCCAGGTAGCTCAGTCGGTACGAGCGTCCGCCTGAAAAGCGGAAGGTCGCCGGTTCGATCCCGGCCCTGGCCACCGGTGCAGCCGCTACAGGCCCCGGCCGGCGCGGGCAAAACGCATTCGCTGCGCGCGCTGCGCGCCGCCGCACACCGCACCGGCAAAGGGGTGCTGGTGCTCGCGCCCACCGGTAAGGCCGTCGACGAGGCGATGCGCGATGAGGCTGGCGACCGCGGGTTCACGGTCGCCAAGGCGCTGCAGCTCATCGATTGCGGCCAGCTGAATCTGGACCGGCGCACCGTGCTCGTCGTCGACGACGCTTCCATGGTCGGCACCCCCGAACTACGACGGCTGCTTGAGGCCAGCACGGTCGCGCACACCAAGCTGGTTCTCGTCGGGGACGCTTACCAGTTGGCCCCGGTCAAATCCCGCGGCGGCATGTTCGAGCACCTGTGTGAGGACCTGCCGTGGTCGGCTCCGGCTCGGTGGGCAAGCGGCGCGCGATTGGAAGGCGTTCGAACCGCTGATCGGCCACGCCCCGCTCCGATGCCGTGTCTTGCTACGTATGTGTGGGTGGCAGGAGCCTAGCGTTAGGGTCGGCGGTGATTTGGTCGGTGTTGTTGTTGTAGTCGTAGAGTTCTGCGTAGCGGCCCCAGCCGATGGCGATGTCGAGTTGCCGTTGAGCGTCCTGGGGATTGAATCCGGGTTGGAGGATGTCGAGGAAGAATCCAGCGCGCAGCTTGCTGTCTGGGCAGTCGTGTAGGGCGTGGCAGATGGTGCGCACCAGGGGCGCGCGCGTGCGTGCTTGTTGAGCGAAGATCTGCTTGCTGGTTTGGATATCGGCGGTGGTGAAATCCTTGCCGGTGGGGGTGAGTTCGAGATCGCCGCCGCTGACGCGTACGAAGTCGAGCATCGCGGCAGCGTCCACCAGCGGCAGCAGGTCTCTCGCATCGATGCTCAGGTCGGCGGCGAGGTCGGGTATGTCAGCGCGCCCGCCCTTGCCGTAGACGATTTCGACCAGCCCGGCCAGCCCGCCGACGGTGGCTCTGGGTAGGGGGTGGCTGGTGGGTGTGGCGGAGCCGGGTTCGACAAGCGTGGCGGCGGGTCCGGTGCCGGTCAGCAGTCCGTAGAGTTTGTCGACGAGTGCTTCAAACGATGGCGAACGGCGATCGCGGGGACGCTCGATGCCGATGGGGAATTCGGCCAGGATGCGGCCGGGATTGCTGCTCAGCACGATGACGCGGTCGGCCAGCGCGATCGCTTCTTCGATGTTGTGGGTGACCAGGCAGATGGCCTTGGTTGGGAATTCTTGGCCGGTCCACAGGGTCATCAACTCGCTGCGCAGGTTTTCGGCGGTGAGGACGTCGAGGGCGGAGAAGGGTTCGTCCATCAGCAGCAGATCGGGTTGCAGCACCAGCGCCCGGGCGAACCCGACGCGCTGGCGCATCCCCCCGGACAGTTCTTTGGGGTAGGCGGACTCGAAACCGTCTAGCCCGATCAAATCGATGGCCTCCACCGCACGCTTACTCCGTTCGGCCGGCGGGATTTTGCGTGCTGCCAGTCCGAGCTCCACATTCTTTTGCACGGTCAGCCAGGGCATCAGAGCGAAGTTCTGGAATACCATCGCCGTACCAGGGTTGGCAGAGTCGAGTACCGCGCCGTGGTTGCGCGCCACACCGCTAGTGGGCGCGATCAGTCCGGCGATGATGCGCAGCAGTGTCGACTTGCCGCACCCCGAGCGGCCGAGTATTGCAACGACTTCGCCCACACGGATGTCAATGTTGATGTCATCGAGGACCATCAACGTGCCACCGTCGGGCTTGGGGAAGCTCTTGCCGACGTGGTCGAGGTGGATGATCACGTCATCTTCAGTCATGGGAAACCTCCGTCAAGCCGTTGCGGATCAGGATAAGGAAAAACGCCGCTCGGACAGGCGGTAGAGGCGCTGCCACAGCACAATGTTCGTCGTCACGACATAGAAGCTCATCGCGATCACGCCGATCAGCAGGCGCGGGGCGTCGCCCACCGCGGTGGCGTGCGTGATGTATGCGCCCAGCCCGGCAGCGGACAACGTGGTGTTGTGGTACTGGACGACTTCAGCGACGATGGAAGCGTTCCACGCACCCCCGGCCGCGGTGATACCGCCGGTGACATAGCTGCCGAAGATTGCGGGCAGTATCAAGGTGCGCCACCTCAGCAGCGTGGGCAGCCTAAGGCTGGCGGCGGCGTCACGAAGCTCGGTGGGGATCGCGCTGGCCCCGGCGATGACATTGAACAGGATGTACCACTGCGTGCCGAGCGCCATCAGCAAAATGCCGCCCCAGTTGATGCTGATCCCGGTGGCAAGCAGCAGCGCGGTGAACAACGGGAACAGGAAGTTTGCCGGAAATGACGCGAGCACCTGCACCACTGGTTGAGCCAGTCGAGTTACTTTGGGATTCATGCCAATCCATACTCCGATCGGCACCCAGATCAACGTCGAGACCACGACCACCACCACGACACGGGCGAAGGTGGCCAAGCCAAGCAGGGCGGCGTGGCCGACCTCGGCGAAGCCGACGCTGGCGGCGATGTATGCGATCACCCGGAAGGCGCCGTATCCCAGTCCGATTATCAGGGTGAGAACGAACACGGCGTCGCCGATTCGGCGGCGCACCGTTGACGTTTTCAACGGACCCCCGGTCATGCCGAAGACCGCCGTCACACGGTCGACCGGGTAGACCAACTTTCCGAGCGGACGGCCGACGATGCGGGGAAGGCGCGAGCGCCGAAGGACGTCGAGCGTGACACTGCGCGGCGCTTCGATGGCTTCAGATTCCTCGATGCGGAACCGTTCGGCCCATGCGGTCAGCGGTCGCCAAAACAGCGCGTTCACCCCGATGATCACCACGATCATGACCGCGATGGCCAGCAGCACTCTGGTCAGATTTCCCTGGTCGCTGGCGGATGCGACATAGGCGCCGATCCCGGGCAGGGCAAATTTATGGTTGTTGACGCTCAAGGCTTCCGACGCGGTGAGGAAAAACCAGCCCCCGCCGAAACTCATCATGCCGTTCCAGACCAGCGGAATCACCCCGCTGGGCAGGTCGACCCGCCAGAACCGCTGCCATCGTGACAGCCGCAAAAGCCGGGACGCCTCGTCTAAATCGTGGGGTTGGGTGATCAGCGATTGGTAGAACGCGAACGTCATGTTCCACGCCTGCGAGGTGAAGATCGCGAAGATCGACGCGCATTCCAAGCCCAGCAACGAGCCGGGAAACAAGGCGATGAACCCGGTGATGGTGATCGCGAGGAATCCCAGGACGGGCACGGATTGCAAGAAGTCCAACAACGGAATGAGCACCTTTTCGGCACGGCGCGAACGCGCCGCTGCGGTGGCATAGAAGAACGTGAACACCAACGACAAGCCCAGTGCGGTGAACATCCGCAGCAGCGACCGGGCGGCGTAATAGGGCAACTGGCTGGGGTCGGTCGACACCGACGAGGTCGCGCTCGGCACCGTCCACGGCACGGCCGTTCCGCGGCCGACGCGCACCACCAACCACAGCAGCACCGCGGCACCGACGAACACGGCGACGTCGGCGGCCCAGTTGCGTGCCGGGCGCACCGCCGCCGCCGCACCGTGGCCGGGGAATGTGTGGGCCAAGGTCATTCGCGCACCGCCCAATACTCACTGAAGTTGAGATGCCGCTGACGACTCCGCTAGAGCCAGGCCCAATGTTGGCGCAAGTAGCGCCTTATCACCAGTCGGGGGCAGTTGATCGCCGGCATCGCGACCGGGCGGCAACCCCGGCACACATGTTCACCGGTGGCCGCCACTATCCACCAGTGCGCAGCGCCCCATCCGGCAGACCCGCGCTCTGCGGCACGTTTAGCTGAGCGGGCCGGGGGCACCGCGGCGCCCCACGATCGGGCTGCCCTCGGTGCACTCAAGCGGTTCAAATGCGGTCCAGCGGCGGCGGGCGCGGCGGTGGTTAAGTGGGCCCGCCAGGGTGCTGCTGAACCGCCCTGATTCTCCGGGAGTCTCGGGCTATTGGATTTCGACCAGGGGCAGCACGACGTTTTCCGGTCGGTCGGCCATCAGAAACGCGGCGGCCAATGTCATGGCTGGTACTCCCCATTGAACGGCACCGACCAGGCCGGTGCGACCCAAGGCGGCTCGTCGCAGTCGAAGCCGTAACCACACACCGACGCGATTCCGCTGATCAGCGTGGACAGCACTCCGGCACTCACCCAGGGTCCGCGTCTGCTGCCGTCGGCTATTACGGCGATTCCGGTGATGAAGGTGAGTAGCGCCAGTATCGGTGTGGCCCATAGTGCGGCCTGCAATGTTCGTGCGGCGGGTTCGGTGGCCGAATCGGATCGTATGCGGGCCAATTCGGCGCTTTGCGCTCCAACGGTGATCGTCAGGGCGATCGCGATGGTGATATGGGTGGCCAGCAGCTTCAATGACCGGCGCTGAATCGGCGGCGCTGGTGATCAGATCGACACGGCCGCCGGGTTCAGGCGAAGGGTGGTGGACGGCAGTCGCCCGGCCGTCGTCCACCCATGGCTGCCTGGTCGATAGCGCGGTCATGGATAGAGCACCACGACGTCGGCGACGCAGGCCGGACGCGATTCGCCGTCGATCTCGTACATGAGGGTGAAGACTGCCTCCACGCCCGAGATCTTCTGCTCGGCGCTCATCACTGTGACAGTGGCCCGAATCTGTGACCCAACATGTACCACTGGCGCGGAAAACCGTACGTTGTTAACGCCGCAATCCAATGCCGCGATCAGTTGGCGAACCTGCAAGACTTGCGAAATGACTACCGGCGCGAGCGATAACGCGAAGTACCCTTGCACGACGGTGCTCTTGAACGGTCCCTTCGGGGCCCGGGCCGGGCCGGTGTGGATCCACTGGTGATCACCGGTGGCCTCGGCGAACAGGTTCACCCGGCGCTGGGTAATCCTTATCCACTCGGTGGTACCGAGCCGCTGACCGACCAGCTTAACCAGATCGGCCGGCTCATCGAGAACCGTTGTCATGCATCCCTCTCATCCGGGCAGCGGGATGATTGGACGATCCGAGCGGCGGCGTCTCCGGCAGACCATAGCCGGCGATCGTGTAACTGCGTTCGGGAATCGAGCCGGCAGTGGCACCGCGATCAAGCGCAAGGTACGGCATGTCGACTCCCCGTCCACGACCGGTCGTTCACCGTTCAATCGTCTCGGTTTCCGTCATGGTTGTGGTTGTCTCGGAGAACAAAATCGGTACCTCGCTGCTGTTATGAAGCACAGCGTTCGGGCGCGTGCCCGGATTTATCGTGGCGCGCAATTGCATTGCGGTTTTCGATACGAGCGGACCTCGTCGCGGTCGCGCTGGTGCCCGTGAGTCACGCCGGCAGCGATGCTAATAGCGCCCCGTCAGCGGCGTTGAAGGTTAGGCTGATGGCCATGCCGTCAGCAGGCTGGGCACTGCCCTTTGAACGTCGAGTCGCGTCGTCGGCTGAGCCTCAAACGCAACTGTCGGAGATCGGCGCAGAACTGGGTCGGCGTACCGACGAGTTAGCCTGCAATATCGCGGCAAGGATCCGAGCCGATATCACGTTCTACAAAGACACCCGTGTGGTTTCTGACGATGAGTTACAGGCAAGTTGCACGGAAAACGTTCGCTTTTTCTCTCGCTGTTTACAGGGCGGTGAGGCATTTGATCCGTCGGCTGCGGTCAAGCTTGGCACCCAACGCGCCGCCGCTGGTGTACCGCTGCCGGCGTTAATGGACAGCTATCGCATCGGTCTGCATTGCGTGTGGGACATGATCTCCGAGATTGCGAATCGCCCCGGGGGAAGCGTCGGCCGCGACGCCTTACTCGCAGCCACCGAGCGGGTGTGGCAGGCCCAAGATCTTTACACCACTACCATGGCCGGTGCCTATCGCGAGCAGGCCATGCACGAGGTGCTTGCAGACGAAGCCGAGCGGGCCGCGCTGACCGAAGCGCTGTTAGAAGGCCGCGTCTTCGACGACCGCACCGTCTGGGACATTGCCCAGTTGCTGCGACTACCGCAACGGGGCCCCTACGTGGTCATCGCCGCCGACGTCCCGACCGTGGGTAAACAACCACTGCGCGGGATCGCGAGCATCCTCACCAGCGTTGATGTGTCCTCGGCTTGGCGTTTGCTGCCCGACCTGCAGATCGGGATCGCCTATATCGCTTCGCAGCACACTCATGACGCGTTACTGACAGTGCTGCGTCGCGTCGCGACTACACCGGTGGGGATCAGTCCCCCTTTCGACGACCTGGCCGGCACCGCTCAGGCGTTGCGGTACGCGCGATTCGCTCTCAACGCAAGAAATCCATCCGGCGCAACAGTTGTCGTGTTCGATGACTCAGTGCTCGGCGTCGCGGCAGTCAGCGCCCCTGAGGTCACTAGCAAAATAGAGAGTGTCGTCCTCGCCGGCTTTGAAAGCCTCCCAGCCGACGACAAAGACACGTTGTTCACAACGCTGAAAGCGTGGATCGACCACAACGGCTCCCTCTCCGACACCGCGGAAGCGCTTTACTGCCACCCCAACACCATTCGATACCGGCTGCGTCGCATCGAACAACTCAGTGATCGTTCGCTGAAAGTTCCTCGCGACCTCGCCGAGCTATGCCTGGCCGTTGAAGTCCGCGAGCGCCTCCCGTGAGGAGGCGCTCAAGCGACGGAGTGGCCGCAAGTATCGCACTGAATTCGGTGCCAGGCTTGTACGCTGGCGAGAACATTAATCCGCTTACCAACTAACCGAAACGAGTTGAGCCTTAACAATGACCGCCGCCCAGCGCGGCGCCCTCCCCGCGGTGTTGCGTTGTGACAACGGCCCCGAATTGGCCTGCAGCGCATAAGGGCCGACTGGGCTCGCGGCCAAGTTGGCTTGCACTTCATCCCGCCCGGCGACCCTCTGGCGCAACGGCTACGTCGAACCCTTCAATTTGATGCGCATCCCTGCGCCGCCGCACACTCGAGCATTGAAGAAGCGCCATGTCCATGTCGATGTCAGCAGGCACAACGTCAATCGGCTTTCGCTGTCCCGGTGAATAACAAAGTCCCCGCCGCGCGGTACTTAGGGAGTGTCTTGTAGCCCTTGGCGGCATTCTGCAGGTCATCACCATCGGTGTGCGGAGCCGCATGCCGCGGCGTCCGTGCACCACACCCTCACTCGTTGTAGCCCCGACTAATCGTAGGCGGCACACCGTGTCCCGGCGAACAATGACGTACAGGCCGCCAGTACCGACGATGCATCTGTGGCGGAAGTTCCGCCCGAGCTGACATAGGAGCCATCGATGCCAAACAACGACATAAGGGCAGACTTCGAGAAGATCTCTGACAAGGCCAAAGCCGCGACCGACGAACTCAAGGCCACCGGCCACCGGACCCGGGATCAGCTCGAAACCGACGTTGCCAGGGTGCGAGACCGGGCGACCGCGGCCGCCGACAAAGTGGGAGCCAAGGCGGGTGCCGCACGCGATGACGCGTCGTCGCAGTGGCAGGCGGTCCGCGACAGCTGGCGTGCCCACGTGACCAAAGCACGCGCAAGCGTCAAAAGCGCCGCGGATAAGCTCGACGCGCACCAGGCGGCGCGGGACGCCGATCGGGCACAGGCATACGCCTACGACGCGATCGCCTTCGCGCTAGACGCTATCGACGAAGCGGAATACGCGACGCTCGCCGCCGTGTACGCGCGAGCTGACGCCGTCGAGCAGCAAGTATGATCCCGGAATACCAATGCGGTTATAGCTATCCGTGACGTTGCGGTAGGGGCGTGCGCGAGAGCGCACCGGGAACGCATCCGCAGGCTCGTCCCCGGTGAGCTAGATGTCTGGTAAGCGCACCGTTGATCACGCGCTCGAACCGGAACGCGTCTCGATCCACGCCTACCGCATGCGAGACCACTGTGGCTGATCTCATCGAACATATCCGACAGCTCCTCGCCGACCACCGCACCGACAACCTAAGTAATACTTCTCGGGCTGAATGCACTTGTAGTGCACAATCTTTAGCGCATTATTCCCGTCTCTTGGATCAACGGATCGTCGATTGCTTGGATCTACGCGCGGAAATGGCCGGTAACGAGATCTGCTATGTGAGTGCATGGTTCGACGATGAGCTAACGAAACTGGGGGGCGCTGAACAGCTCTTGAACTACCACTCCATCACCTCGAGCGTGAAGGCGCGGTTACCCATAGATTACCTCTGAGCGCCGGTACCCGGTGTCCGAAGCACAGTCCGGATGCAGCCGGCGAGCAAACGGGCGCCGGGTACCGGGATCACGCGCTCCATGAACCCGTCACGGGTAGAGCACGATGACCTCGGCGAGGCACGCTGGGTGTTTCTCGCCTTGAATCTCGTAGGTCAACGCGAATATAGCTTCCACGCCTGCGGTTTTCTGCTCTGCGCGTATCACGCTGACTGTGGCGCGGACGTGCGAACCCACCCGCACCGGCGCGGGAAACCGCACCTGGTTGAGCCCGTAGTGCAATGCCGCCGTCTGTTCACGGATCTGCAGTACACGCCCGATGACGATCGGCGCTAGCGACACGGTCAGATAGCCGTGCGCGATGGTGCCCTTGAATGGACCGCCCGCCGCGCGCCCCTGATCGGTATGGATCCACTGATGATCTCCGGTGGCGTCGGCGAACAAATCCACCTGCTGTTGGGTGATTTTCATCCAGTCGGTGGTGCCCAAACGCTGGCCCACTCGATTCAACAGATCCGTCGCTGTGTCTAGGTACGTTGTCACACAGGGGCCTTCCCCCGCATCGGCGGCCGGACCGAAAGCAGATAGCTGCCCGACACAGGCTCTGCCGGTCCAATACCGGTACCGGCGGGTGCGGCTTCCTTCGTGCTGGCCCGAATGGCACACCACGCGAGGCAAATAGGTGGCCCGCAGTCGGTGTGTTGGTGGCGCAACCCGGCCAAGCGGCCGGGGCGCAGCTGCCTACGGCGCCGAGCTGGCAGCCGGCCCGTGGGAAGGCACAGTCGCCGCCTCGCGGGCCAGGCTGAGACCCGAGTGTTCCACCACGTGTTGGGCATGATCCGCTCAGCTTGGCTCGCTGCCGAACTGATCCGGAGCAGATCTGTTGGCGCCGTTCCCTTTCCGGTCGCTGCGATACTCGCGGCATGTATCGGGTCGGACGCACGATTAGTCACCTGGGCTCCGTCCGCCGTGAGTTAACTTACAACTTAACCATCCCTATCTAAGGGTCCCGACTTCATGCGAGGTTCAGATTGTCCACAGCGACACCGCGGCGGCACTGATGTTGTCCTCCAGAACAACCGCGTCGGCACACCGCGGAGGAACAATGAATTCCGGGTAAGACCCCCACGAACCGACTTGATTAAGGAGTTGCCATGAGCGATACCGCGCGTCTTGTTTCCGGCCTGCTGAAACATGTTTGGACTTCAGCAGTAGTGTTCGGTGTTCTGGCCGTGATTCTCGGCACGGTGATCCTAGGGTGGCCGGCACCATCGATCGTCGTGGCAGCCGCGCTATTTGGTGCGTATCTGGCGGTTTCCGGCGTCGCGCTGGTGATTCTGGCATTCCGCCTGCCCGTGGCCTCAGGTGCGGGACGATTTTTGAGCTTTATCAGCGGCGTGATATCTGTCATCCTCGGGATTTTGGCGTTTCGTCACTTCGGCGAGGGGTACGCGATTCTGCTGCTGGCGATCTGGGTAGCGGTCGGATTCATCTTCCGGGGTGTGTCCTCAGTGGCATTGGCAATCAGCGAGCCGCGAGTTCCCGGCCGAGGATGGGCAATCTTTTTCGGTGTCGTCAGCCTCATCGCCGGCTTCACGGTGTTGGGCTATCCGTTCGACTCGATCGTGACATTGGCGCTGGTAGTCGGAATCTGGCTGATCATCCTCGGCGTGGTGGAGGTGATCTCCGGGTTCGGCATACGCAGCGATGCCAAGAAGGTCGAGAGCATCACCGCTACCATCGGCCAACCGGACTTCGCCAGATGACGCGGTCGGTTCCGCCGGCCGCCTCCCGCAAGCCATGAAGTAACACGGACCTCCTTGATACATCCGATCGTCAGTGCAGCATCGCCGGGTAGGAGGAAGCGTGGTGCTGTGTCACATCGTGGCCTGACGACAGTTCTGACGACGGCGATGACGACGGTCGGGCTTCCTGACACCCCCACCTAGACGATTGAACTCGTATCGTGCCCCGTCAAACCATCCGCCCCTGCCTACGGATCAGAAGGTTGGGAGTTCGAAACTCTTCGGCCGCGCTCGGGCGGGCTATTGCTTGGCGAAGCTGGCTTGAATGGCGTCTACGGCTCGTGAATTGATAGGGAGATCCCTTATCGATTCTGGGGTCCTTCTAATCAGTCCGCAGTGCGACGATAAGCCGGCAAGTTGCCGGCGAGCTCGTCGAACAACCCCTGGTTGAGGCCGAAGGCGACCTTCACCTCGTCGACCGCACGACCGACCTGGTCGGCGTCGAGGACGAGTCCGTCGAGTCGGGCCCGATAGGCGTCCTTGTAGGGCTTGGCCCGAACCGGGAATTCGTAGAACGCGAGTCCGGCACCGCCCAGACCGAACGTGCGGTCGAGCATCTTGCCGATGATCTGGCCGCCCGAGAGGTCGCCCAAGTAGCGGGTGTAGTGATGGGCCACCAGCGCGCCGCCCCATGAGGCGCCGGCGATCCGGTCACGGTAGGCCTGAGCAGCGGCGGATTCGACTCCGTGCGCGGCGCCGGGCGCCCAATGCTCCAGGTCGGCATCGATGGCCGCCACGCGCTCCAGCGCCGGGTCGTACACGGCGGCAATCAACGGGTCGTCGCGGCGGGCCCGCACGGCGTCCTCCAGCGCGCCGTAGACCACGCGCAACCGCAGCAGGTAGTCGGCGTAGCCCCGGTTATTGACCCGGCCCGCAAGCAGTTCCGACACAAACGGAGATTGCTCCGCGGCGTCGTGCTCGGCCGTCGAGCCCTCCTTCATCGCGACCGAGAGGGGTTGGACGGTCTCGGCGGCACTCAGTGACATGCTCTGCTCCCGGTGGTCGGCGAATCCGCTGACAACATGTCAAAATGATACTGACAGTCTGTCAAAAAGCCTAGTCCAGCCGCGCTCGGATGTTCTCCTACGGAGTTGACCCGAGCGCACGCAGGACAAACCGTTCGGTCGAGGCCTTCGACAGATCGCGAGGCGCAAGGCAGGCGTGGATCAACGACATCGTGGCGGCCTCGTCCTCGATGGCGAATTTTCCGCTATCCGCGCCGTCGGTCAGGATCTCCCGCAACACGTCCTCGATGGCCATCACATGCTCGCGGATCGCGCGCATCGTGTCCTGCGACAGTGCGCCGTACAGCTGCGGGCCAAGTCCCATGTGGAATTGCTGACCGGCGTCGAGCTGATATCTGATGTAGATCGTCAACCGCTCCACCGGGTCGGCTACATCGGACAGCTCGGCACGTAGTCCCTCTATATAACGGCTCGTCTCGTGGGTTGCGAACGCGACAACAACCGCTTCCTTGTCGGCGAAATGGTGGTAGATCGCGGTCCGCCCGATGTCCGCCGCAGCCGCGAGTTTGGCCATCGTTATTGCGTCAAAGCTGTGCTCGGTCATCAGCACCGCGAAGGCCTCGAAGACGCGTCGCTGGACCTGTTCGCGGTGCTCCTCGACGGATGAAGCGCTGATCTTGGGCACTTCGCGACTCTAACCCCGGGTCTTCCCGTGCGCTGCCGACTGAGCTGCCGACTGGAAATGTGCGCGGCCACCCGCAATGATCCAACGAGCGGTTATCGGAAAGCCTTAATGCGCGATATCGTCACTGTTTCGGGTAACGCGCGTCGTCGCGATATTTTGGGCGGCAACACTATTCGGGGCTTTAATCCAAGCCCGAGGTTGGTAATGCCGCGCCCCTGACCGGCGGCAGGTCGGTCAGGGGCGCGGCACCGATCTAGAACCAGACTTTTCGGCCACCGACGGGACGCCCGACCGCGCCCAGAATCCACAAGATCACACCGACGAGCACCAGCAGGCCGCCAATCGAATACACGATCGAGATGCCAGTGAGGTATCCGACCACCAAGAGGATGATCCCTAAAATAATCACTTCGTGCTCCCTTTATTGAGTGCTTGTCTAGTAGGCTGGTCCATGCCCGTGTACCCCGCCACAGGTATCTCCAATCCAAAACGTTCTCCTCCTGGATGAACGGTACGGCAGCAGTACCTGGCATCGCCCGGCGGCCGTTAAGGATTGTCCTCGGCTACCAGCCCTTTCACTTGCTTGTAATAGATGATCTTGCCGCCGCCGGCCCAATTGCCTTCTGGGATATCGTGGATCAGCGTCCCGACATGAAACGCCCTTGGTCCCTGCGGCTTGATTCCCGCCGCGGTGCACACCGCGGCATGCACCTCGGCAGCATGTCGCTCTTTTTGGTCCTGAGACAGTGCGCCTTCGAACGCGGTTACCTGCACCCTGAATCGCGGTGCGCCCGGCCCGCGGCCCCCTATCGATAGCTCGGCCGGCTCCAGTGCGTGCAAATACACCCAGGTGTTGTCACGCAGAAACGGGGTGTCCGGGGCACGTTCGGCGCGCAGTAGCGCGCTTGACCAATTCGCCGGTCAGCCCGCTCAACGCCTGATCGTCCAAGGAGCCACGCACGAACGTCAGGTCGATCATCGGCATGGCAACACCATCTCTTTGCTCGGCGAACTCGGACCCGCCGGCCGGACTGGTGGGGTGACGGTCGGGCCATGGGTTACAGCTTCCTCAGACCTGCGCGCGTGGACAATGCTTAGATGCGTCTGATCCGGCGGTTTCTTCCACTTGCGGTTGCTGTTGGTCTTGCTGTTGGCCAACTGACGGCCTTTGTGGGTACCACCGCCGCGGCAAGTCCGGGCGTGCCGCCAGTCAGCGACGCGGCGCGCGAGGCCGGTTTCGTCGACGTTCGCAGTGTGGTTCCCGATGCGATCATCGACCTGCGCTACGCGACCACCAACAATTTCACCGGCATTCAGTTGTACCCCGCCGACGCCCGGTGCCTCGTGCACCAATCGATGTCTCAAGGCCTTGCGGCGGCCGCGACGGCGCTGCGCCCGCAGGGGCACATGCTGGTGTTCTGGGACTGCTACCGGCCGCACGACGTTCAGGTAAGGATGTTCAACGTGGTCCCGAACCCGGCCTGGGTAGCACGGCCGGGTTCGTATGCACACAGCCATGAGTCGGGGCGTTCGGTTGACGTGACCTTCACCAGCGTGCAACAACAGTGCCCGCCGGAGCGTGTGGTGAGTGGACTTTGCCTGGCCGACATGGGCACCGACTTCGACGACTTCACCGCGCGGGCGACGGCATACGCAACGCAGGACGTCAGCGCCGCAGCCCAGGCGAACCGCGCCCAGCTGCGGACCGCGATGAACTATGGCGGACTGACTGTGTATTCCGGCGAGTGGTGGCATTTCGACGGTCCCGGTGCCGCCGTCGACCGCCCGATTCTGAACGTTCCGGTTGACTGATCCTATCTCATAATATGAGAGCTGAGTTTCAAAATATGAGTGCCGGCGCTAAACTCCGAGCAAGGAACGCGCCGAGCAAGGAGTCACCGTGAACGACGAACCTCGGGCTGTCTACACGCACGGACACCACGAGTCGGTGCTACGCAGTCATCAACGGCGCACGGCCGAAGATTCCGCGGGTTACCTGTTGCCCTATCTGGAGCCGGGGCTGTCCTTGCTCGATGTCGGGTGTGGCCCCGGGACGATCACCGCCGACCTTGCCGCTCTGGTCGCCCCGGGGCTGGTGACGGCGATCGACCAATTCCCCGATGTCCTCAACGTGGCCCACGCTGAAATCCAGCGCAGCAACCTCTCAAATGTGTCGTTCGCGGCCGCCGATGTGCATCGACTCGATTGTCCCGACGACACGTTCGATGTCGTCCATGCTCACCAAGTGCTGCAGCATGTCGCCGACCCGGTCCAGGCGCTGCGGGAGATGAGGCGGGTGTGTGTGCCGGGCGGGATTGTGGCGGCCCGAGACGCCGACTACTCGGGTTTCATCTGGTTCCCGCGCCTTCCTGCGCTGGATTTCTGGCGAGACATCTACCAGCAGGCTGCTCGTCATAACGGCGGCGAACCGGATGCCGGCCGGCAGCTGCTGTCGTGGGCTCTTCAGGCGGGATTCGACGACGTCACGCCCAGCGGCAGCGTCTGGTGCTACGCGACGCCCTCGACCCGCGAATGGTGGGGCGGCATGTGGGCCGACCGGATCCTTCACTCGGGCGTAGCCCGCGAGCTGCTGGCTCTGGGCCTGGCCACCGCCGCGCAGCTCCAGGAGATCGCCGCGGCGTGGCGAGCCTGGGCCGCGGCCCCGGATGGCTGGCTGGCGATCCCGCACGGCGAAATCATCTGCCGGGCATAGCGGGGCCGCACACACTCGCGGGCACGACTATCTGCGCAGGTCAGGCATACGGTATTGGCATTCTCTTTTTTTGCAAGTACGTTATTCACCGATGGATAATGAGGTAACCGGCACCCCGCAACCTGGGTTAGCGGAAACGGAGGAAACATGCGCGTCGGAGTGATGATCGGCGCCGAGCGTGGCGACATGGCCCGCAAGGTCTCCAAGTTGGCCTCCGATATCGAATGGGCCGAATCTGCGGGACTGGATACCGCGTGGATGCCACAGGTGCCCGACGACTTCGACTGCCTGACCATGGCGTCGCTCATGGCCGCGCACAGCTCGCGGATCGAGCTGGGCACCGCGGTGGTGCCGCTACAGGCGCAGCATCCGATTGCTCTTGCCCGCCAGGCGCTTTCGACGCATGCGGTGACTGGTGGGCGGCTGGCGCTGGGCGTCGGTCCGTCGCACCACTGGATCATTCGAGACATGCTCGGCCTGCCGTATGAGAGGCCGGCCGCCTACACCCGCGACTACCTGCAGGTGCTCAACGCCGCCATTGCCGGTCCGGGATTGGTTGATGTCGAGAACGATTCGTTCACGGTGCACAATCCGACGGCGATCGGTGCGGACACCCCGATGCCCGTGCTGGTAGCCGCGCTGGGGCCGGTGATGCTGCAGCTTGCGGGCGAACTGGCCGACGGCACCGTGCTGTGGATGGCCGACGAGCGTGCGATCGGTGATCACATTGCGCCGAAGATCACCAAGGCAGCCGCGGATGTCGGGCGCCCGGCACCGCGGATCGTCGCGGGTATCCCGGTATGCCTGTGTGCGCCTTCCCAAGTCGACGCGGCCAAGGAGCGGGCCAACCGCATCCTGGGAGAGGCCGAGGTATCGCCCAACTACCAGCGCCTGCTCGAACGCGGCGACGCTCGCGATGTTGGCGATCTGTGTGCGGCCGGCGACGAGAAGGCAATTCTGGCCCGGATGCGCCGATTCGCCGACGCCGGCGTGACGGATCTGTCGGTGCGGCTGCTGCCGATCGGTGACAGCCGGGACGAGCTCGTCGCCTCCAAACGCCGCACCCGCGAGGTGCTAGCCGCGCTCGCCACGGAGCTGCGCTGACATCGAGCGGGGCAACAGCTAGTGGTGTGTCTGTGAATTACCAGGGTGGGTGGCGCCTCGGCTTAGTTGCGGGTGGACCGAATTCGACAGTGGCGTGTGAAACTTCGAGGCGGATTCATACGGTCAGTGCAACATCCGATGATTTGGGAGGTTGCTATGCCGCGTGGTTATCCGGTCGCGAGGTCGGTCAAGCGTGAGTTGTTCGATCGAGTCTGCGGTGGTGTGGCGGTGACGC
>Ga0224557_1001800_pt1 | contig 19699 bp, 19 predicted proteins | sample 714S31014metaG_FD_180677 | JGI IMG/M metagenome (GOLD analysis project Ga0224557, IMG submission 180677) | Peat soil microbial communities from Stordalen Mire, Sweden - 717 S3 10-14 | ecosystem: Environmental > Terrestrial > Soil > Wetlands > Peat | place: Sweden: Norrbotten County, Stordalen...
AGTAGCGCCTGTGGGGGCACGGCTTTGACCAACTCTTGAGTCGAAACCACCCGCTCGACCGATAAGTAGCGCCTTTCGGCGGCCATCAGGAAAAGGTCGTCGAAGTATGGGTCGATACCGGTGTAGGCCGCATTGCCCTGGCTGTCACCAAGATTGAGATGCACGAAGGCTGCGTCCAGTCGCAGCGCCGGCATGGCGATCAACGTCTCGTGACCACCGGCGGGCGCCGGGTACGGGCTGGTCACCGTCTGTAGTTCGCCTTCCCAGAAGTCCGGGACCGAACTGCCCAATCCGGCGCGGATGGGCAGGAACGGCAGCCGCTGGGCCGCCGCCTGCAATCCGCAGCGCAGCATGCCCTCGTCCATTTCACGGGCCTCGATTGACCCGGTGGTGCGCGCCTTGGCGAACCACGGGTCGTAGAACGGCGGCGAGTCCAGCGAGACGAACCCGTAGTAGACGCGCTTTACCTTGCCCGCCGAGCAGAGCAGTCCCAGGTCCGGTCCGCCGTAGGTGACGACGGTTAGATCGGTGACATCGGTGCGCAATATGGCACGGACGAAGGCCATCGGCTTGCGTCGTGATCCCCACCCGCCGATGCCGATGGTCATACCGGAGCGCAGCTGGGCGACGGCCTCGTCCAGACTGGTCCTCTTGTCGCTCATTCCTTCTTGCCTTTCGCCGTGCCGGCGAACGCATCGCGGTGCTCGTCGGACACCCCGGCAAGGTTGAGCTCGAAGGTAAAGCCTTGTTCCATGCGGTAACTCGAGTTGACCCGTTGCACGTCGATCAAATTGAGGGCCTCCTTCGCCGCGCGGATGACCCGGGTGTCTTTGGCGGCGATGTCGCGGGCCACCTGTAACGCGGCCTCATCAAGCTCGGCGCGGGGCACCACCTCATGCACCGAACCGAAATGGTGCAAGGTGGCGGCGTCGACGGTGGCAGCAGTGAAGAAAAGCCGCCGCATCATGTGTTGTGGCACCAGTCGCGATAGGTGGGTGGCCGCGCCGAGCGCGCCACGCTCCACCTCCGGCAGCCCGAAGGTGGCGTCGTCGGAGGCGACGATGACATCGGCGTTGCCGACCAGTCCGATGCCGCCGCCTACGCAGAATCCGTTGACCGCGGCGACGACCGGAACCGCGCATTCGTAAACCGCGCGGAATGCGGCGAAGCAGCCGCGATTGGCGTCGATAAGCGCGCCGAATCCTTCGGTGCGCTGCATCTCTTTTATGTCCACCCCGGCGTTGAAGCCGCGGCCCTCGGCACGCAGGATCACCACGTGGGTGTCGAGGCGATTGCCGGCGGCGGTAATCGCGTCGGCGAGTTCGAACCAGCCTTGCGAGGGAATGGCGTTAACGGGCGGGTAGTCAACGGTCACCGCGACTATGCCCGGTTCAGTAGTGGTGGTTGCGATCGTCATTGCACTTCCTGGTGAGGGTAGCTACCTAAGCAAGCACTTGCTTGGTACGCTAGCACAGTGACGCGATCCGAAGGAGCCGACGCCATCAATTTGGGATTGGCCGATCGGGTGGTTTTGGTCACCGGCGGCGTTCGCGGGGTGGGTGCCGGTATCAGTTCGGTTTTCGCCAAGCAAGGCGCGACCGTGGTGACGTGCGCGAGACGCGCGGTCGAGGGCTTGCCCTATGAATTCCACTCGTGCGACGTTCGCGACGAGGAAGCTGTCGCGGCGTTGATGGACGCGATCGTCGAGCGGCATGGACGCCTTGACGTCGTCGTCAACAACGCCGGAGGCTCGCCGTACGTTCTGACGGCCGATTCCAGTGCGAAGTTCAATCGCAAGATCATCGAGCTCAATCTCATTGGTGGGCTGTTGGTTTCGCAATGCGCCAACGAGAAGATGCAGGTCCAGTCGGGCGGCGGGTCCATCGTCAACATCTGCAGCCTCAGTGGCCGGCGGCCATCGCCGGGCACCGGCGCATACGGGGCGGCCAAGGCCGGCCTGGAGAGCCTCACGCAGACACTGGCCGTGGAGTGGGGGCCCAAGGTCCGAGTGAACGCGTGTGTGGTCGGCATGGTTGAAACCGAGCAGGCCGAGCTGTTCTATGGCGATGCCGCGTCGATCGCCGCGATCTCCAAGAATGTGCCACTGGGCCGACTGGCCATGCCTGAGGACGTCGGTTGGGCCGCGGCATTTTTGGCATCGGATATCGCGTCCTACATCAGCGGCGCTTCGTTGGAGGTGCACGGCGGCGGCGAGCCACCGCACTATCTGGCGACAACGACCGCGAGTGCGGTCAAGTAGAGGAGACGAGGAAAATGGGTAGAAAATGGGGCTAGTTGACGGTCGGGTGGTCATCGTCACGGGAGCGGGCGGCGGCATTGGGCGCGCGCATGCGTTGGCTTTCGCCGCCGAAGGTGCGCGGGTGGTGGTCAACGACATCGGAGTAGGGCTGGACGGTTCGCCCGCCGGCGGCGGCAGCGCCGCGCAGGGCGTGGTCGACGAGATCACCGCTGCCGGCGGCGAAGCCGTGGCCAACGGCTCCAACATCGCGGACTGGGATCAAGCGGCCGGCCTCGTCAAGACCGCCGTCGAGACGTTCGGTGGTTTGGACGTCCTGGTGAATAACGCCGGGATCGTGCGCGACAGAATGATGGCCAACACGAGTGAAGAAGAATTCGACGCCGTCATCGCCGTACACCTCAAGGGCCATTTCGCGACCATGCGGCACGCCGCGTCGTATTGGCGCGGGCTGTCCAAAGAGGGCAAAACCGTTGATGCGCGGATCATTAACACCAGTTCGGGCGCGGGCCTGCAGGGCAGCGTCGGGCAGGGGAACTACAGTGCCGCCAAGGCCGGCATAGCGGCGATGACGCTGGTTGCCGCGGCCGAGATGGGTCGTTACGGCGTCACCGTAAACGCGATCGCGCCGTCGGCCCGCACCCGGATGACGGAAACCGTCTTTGCGGAGATGATGTCGACGCAAGGCGACGAGTTCGATGCCATGGCACCGGAAAACGTGTCGCCACTGGTGGTCTGGCTGGGCAGCGCGGAATCGCGGGATGTCACCGGCCAGGTCTTCGAGGTCGAGGGCGGCAAGATCCGGATCGCGGAAGGCTGGGCACACGGCCCGCAGCTCGATAAGGGGGCGCGCTGGGACCCGGCCGAACTGGGACCCGTCGTCAGCGATCTGCTCGCCAAGTCGAGGCCACCGGTCCCCGTATACGGGGCTTAGAGCGGCTAGAGCGCTACGGTAATAAAGTCAAGGCGCCAGAGGGATTGAAATAGTCCGAGCGCAAATTTTTCGGTGGCACCCACGCTGCCTGTCGGCGATCGCCGGCTCTGCATTACGCACTCGGCAATGTCTCGAATTGTGCGACGCCCATCTATAAACTCCGCAAAGGGCAACTGCGCAGCGCTCAGATTCAGACGCCAATCCGACTTAAAGATCTCGGCGCCTGAAATACCGCAGCGATAACGCATCAGTGGAACATAATCGAGGGCTTCGCGCGCCGAAAAATCGATGGTATAGCTCTCTTTCGGCCTGCCTGGGCCGGCCGCAACGAAAAGATGGCATGCGTTGAGCGTTTTGGTGCGTTCCATAATGGACCACATCTTTATCTCGGGCAATGCGTTCATCGCCGCATAAAACTCGCCCCTCGGCGCATGCAGAGCCCGGAGATAGTGTGGATAGTACGGAGTTCTGTTAAACCAGCTCTGAAATTGAAGTCCCGCCGAAGTGACAAGATCGATGCAGTCTTCGACGGTATAGCTACGGTCGCGACCGTGCAGAAAAGTATCTACGAGCCCGGCATCGAAAGCTAAATCCGGTGCGATTCTTCGATAGCTTTGGATGGGATGATCATCGTTTATGTTCGCGAGCGTCTCTTTGACCATGTGGATCGATTCTTCGTCCTGGCGCAGTCCTAAGTCGTTAAATACGGATTGCATCAATTCGACGCCGATTCGGCCGTACCGTGCGTAGAGCATTAGTGCGACGGCGCCGTCCGGCCGCAGGCAAGAGGCGAGCGCTTTCATGCCGATATTTGGCTCTGCGAGGTGATGGAGAACCCCGGTTGAGATAATGAGATCGAAATCGCGCCCCAGCGTTGGCGCCTCTTCGATGGGAAGTAGGTGTAATTCCAGATTTGAGAGTCCGTGCTTGTCTTTGAGATAGTGCTCATGGTCCAGTGACGGCTGGCTGATATCGATGGCCACAACTTTTGCGCCGGGATTCATATACGCGAAAACCGCCGCCTGATTGGTGCCGCAGCCAGCGATCAAAATGTCAAGGTCGGGTTTGTAATCGCGATCGGGCCATAAGATGCGGTGCGCGTGGCTGGGGTCGAACCATTGCCAATCGCTCTTGCACCACGAGTCCAGGTCCTCGATGGGTTCGGGGTAGGTCCATTTCTCGTATTGGCGGGAGACAACATCGCTCCGTGGGTCGTGCTTTATTTGGGTGCCTCCTCGTTTGGCGTCGGTCCTCGCAGGATCTTATTAGGCCACGGCGGACACGAGGCTGACGCAGCCCCTTAAGAGTCGCAGATCACAACCGGGATCACCCGATCCGTCCACGACCGGTAGTCGCCGAATGACGGGTACATGGCATCCAACTTCGGCCAGTACTCTTCGCGCTCCGCCTCGGTGGCGTCACGCGCCTGCAGTTGCAGCACGTCGTCTTTAATCTGCACGGACACTTTGGGATTCGCCTTGAGGTTGAGGTACCACAGCGGGTGCTTGTCGCTGCCGCCGCGGGAGGCGACCAGTATCACCCGGTTGCCTTCGCGCAGGTAGAGCAGCGGGCTCACCCGCGGTTCACCGGTCTTGCGGCCCGTGGTGGTCAGCAACGCGACGGGAGCCTTCTGGAAAGTGCCGCCCAGTTTCCCGTTGCTGAGCCGGTAGATCCACGTGTTGCCCTTGGACATCCACTTGATGAAGAAGCCGACCACCGGCGAATTGAGAGACTTCGGCTTTTCCATTTGCCCCGACCTTAGCGCTGAATAAATGGTTGGAATCGCACCTTGATGTGCCGGATTTCTGCTTTCCCGCTTGAACTTTCGGCGGGAATCACGAAGGTCTCGTTGACCTGGGCGGCGACCCGGCGCCCGCCCAATGCCGCCTTGGTGAGCACGTTGTACACGGCGTGCACCTCGTCGCCGTCGATGGAGTAGTCCGGCGGCGTGGTGTGTGCGAGGAACCGGTACTGGGGTCCGCGTTTGATGCTGCGCCGCAGGTGGTTTCCGGAGAAACCGTTCTTCAATCCCTGCTCGACGCGGGTGCAGCCCGCCGCAAATGGCACCGCGTCACCGTCATGACTGAGCAGCGCGTCGACGTAGGCCTGCGCCGCGGCAATACGGCTTTCGTCGGAGACGATCACCGACTAGCTAAATCCGTTCGATGATGGTGCCGGTGGACAGCGCACCGCCCGCACACATGGTGATCAGCGCGGTGGTTTGATCGGTGCGCTCGAGCTCGTGCAATGCGGTGGTGATCAGTCGGCTGCCGGTAGAACCCACCGGGTGGCCCAATGCGATCGCGCCGCCGTTGACATTGACCCTGGCCATGTCGGGTTCGTGGACCCGCGCCCAGCTCAACACCACCGAGGCGAACGCCTCGTTGATCTCGACGAGGTCGATGTCGCCCATCTTCATGCCGGCCTTTTCCAGCACCTTCGCGGTCGATTGCACCGGACCGTCCAGGTGGTAGTAAGTCTCCGCGCCGACCAGCGCTTGACTGATGATCCGGGCCCGCGGCCGCAGACCGAGAGCCTTGGCCTTGTCCTCATCCATCCACAGCACGGCCGCAGCGCCGTCTGAGATCTGCGACGACGTACCCGCGGTGTGCATGCCACCTTCCATGACGGGCTTGAGCTGGCTCAATCCCTCGAGCGTGGTGTCGCGAAGGCCCTGGTCACGCGACACCATGTGCCGTTCGCTGGTGGGCCGCTTCTGCTCGTCGAGCACCGGCGCCTCGATCGGCGAGATCTCCCGGTCGAAGCGACCCTCGTCCCAAGCGCGCTTGGCGCGTAGCTGTGACTCGTATCCGAATGCGTCGATGTCTTCGCGGGTGATGCCACGCCGCTTGGCGATCCGCTCGGCGGCGGTGAACTGGTCAGGCAGGTCGATGTCCCACGACTCGGGCCGCAAGATGGCTCGGTCGGGACCGGCATTCGCGCCGAGCCCGACCCGGCTCATGGCCTCGATCCCGCACGCGATGCCGATGTCGATGGCACCCGCCGCGATCAAGCCGGCGACCAGGCCGTTGGCCTGCTGGCTGCTACCGCACTGGCAGTCCACGGTCATAGCGCCAACGTGCTCCGGCAGCCCGGCGACCAGCCAGCTCACCCTGGTGACGTTGTTGGACTGCTCTCCGTACTGCGTCACGCAGCCGCCGATGACCTGTTCGACATCGCCCGGGTCGATGCCGGCCTTCTCTGTCACTGCCCTCTGCACCGCGCCCAACAGCTCGGTGGCATGGAGCCCAGACAGCAATCCATTGCGCTTGCCGATCGGACTGCGGGTGGCTTCAACGATTACCGGGTTACCCATGAAGCCAGGCTAGAACACGTTTCATTACTATGACAAGCGAGGAACGCCGCACCGCCTTTTGTCTGCGGTGGAGGCATGTTTTACTGGCACTAGAACACGTTGCAATTCAGGAGAGCACCCCAATGGCACCCCCCAATATTCCGGCTGACTTCGACTTCCTCGATCCCGACGTCAACTTGGTCGCACTTCCCGTGGCCGAGCTTGCCCAGCTCCGCGAGTCCGAACCGATCCACTGGGTCGACGTGCCCGACGGCTGCGGAGGCTTCGAGGACAACGGGTACTGGCTCCTCACCAAGCACGCCGACGTCAAGGAGGTGTCGCGGCGCAGCGACGTCTTCTCCAACTGGCTGAACGGCGCCATTCCCACATGGCCCAAGGAGATGACGCGCGAGACCGTCGAAATGCAGCGCAGCGTCTTGCTCAACATGGACGCTCCACACCACACGCGGCTGCGCAAGATCATCGCCCGCGGCTTCACCCCCCGCGCGATCGGTCGGCTGGAGGACGAGCTCGCACAGCGCGCCCAGAACATCGCCAAAAGCGCGGCCGCCGCGGGCGTCGGTGACTTCGTCGAGCAGGTGTCGTGTGAGCTTCCGCTGCAGGCCATCGCCGGCCTGCTGGGCGTGCCGCAGGACGATCGCGACAAGCTATTCCGCTGGTCCAACGAGATGACCGGCGGTGAGGATCCCGATTACGCCGACGTCGATCCCGCGCAGTCGTCGATGGAACTGATCATGTACGCGATGGCGATGGCCGACGAGCGGGGCAAGAACCCGACCGACGACATCGTCACGACCTTGATCCAGGCCGACATCGACGGGGAGAAGCTCTCCGACGACGAGTTCGGTTTTTTCGTCATCATGCTCTCGGTGGCAGGAAACGAGACCACCCGCAACTCGATCACCCACGGCATGATCGCCTTCGCGAACAACCCGGATCAGTGGGAGTTGTACAAGAAGGAACGCCCGTCGACAGCCGCCGACGAGATCGTTCGCTGGGCGACACCGGTGTCGGCATTCCAGCGCACCGCCAACGAGGACGTCGAGCTGAGCGGCGTCCAGATCAGGAAGGGCCAGCGGCTGGTGATGTCCTACCGCTCGGCCAACTTCGACGAAGAGGTCTTCGACGACCCGTATTCGTTCAACATCCTGCGCGACCCGAATCCGCACGTCGGATTCGGCGGTACCGGTGCGCATTACTGCATCGGCGCGAACTTGGCACGGATGACAATCAACCTCATCTTCAACGCCGTCGCCGACCACATGCCGGACCTCAAGCCGATCTCGACACCCGAGCGCCTGCGTTCAGGCTGGCTCAACGGCATCAAGCACTGGCAGGTCGACTACACCGGCACGAGTGTGGCGAAGTGACGGATTCACAGATGACAATGGACTTCGATCTCACCGCAACCCAATTGGCCGTCGCCGATGTGGTCACGTCGGTGTTGGACCGGGATAACTCGTGGAACGCCTTGGTTGCGGGCGGTGTGACGGCCCTGCCGGTGCCGGAACGCCTCGGCGGCGACGGTGTGGGTCTGCCCGAGGTCGCGACGGTGCTGACCGAGGTGGGCCGCCACGGCGCCATCATGCCAGCGCTGGCAACGCTGGGTCTGGGTGTGGTTCCGCTACTCGACCTGGCCTCGGACGAGCAGCAGGATCGTTTTTTGGCGGCGGTTGCCAAGGGTGGCGTGCTCACCGCGGCCCTCAACGAACCCGGCGCCGCGCTGCCGGACCGGCCCGCCGCCACCTTCGCCAATGGGCGGTTGTCGGGCACCAAAATCGGAGTTGGATATGCCGAACAAGCCGATTGGCTGATCGTGACGGCCGACAGCGCGGTGGTCGTGGTGTCGCCGAAGGCCGAGGGCGTGCGGCTGGTAAAGACGCCGACGTCGAATGGGTCGGACGAGTACACGGTGACTTTCGATGATGTGGCAGTTCCCGACTCCGATGTTTTGGTGGACGCGACGGCACATCGGGTCAACCAGCTGGTGCTGGCTGCGATAGGCGCCTTCACCGATGGCCTGGTGGCTGGGGCCCTGCGCCTCACCGCTGACTACGTGGGGGAGCGGAAGCAGTTCGGCAAACCGCTGTCCACCTTCCAGACCGTGGCCGCGCAGCTTGCCGAGGTTTATATCGCTTCGCGCACAATTGGGTTGGTGGCGACATCGGTGATCTGGCAGTTATCCAAGGAGAGTCCGCGGGCCGCTGATGCCGATGACGACTTGGACGTGCTCGGGTACTGGGTGACGTCTCAGGCGCCGCGGGTGATGCAGATCTGCCATCACCTGCACGGCGGCATGGGCATGGACATCACCTACCCGATGCACCGCTATTACTCCACGATCAAAGACCTATCCCGACTTCTGGGTGGGCCTTCTCATCGCCTCGACCTGGTGGGAGCTCAATGTTCATCGACCTGACTCCGGAGCAACGACAGCTGCAAGCCGATCTGCGGCAATACTTTTCGAATCTCATCTCGTCCGACGAGATGAAGGCGATGGAGAAGGACCGCCACAACGAGGCCTACCGCGCCGTGATCCGGCGGATGGGCAAGGATGGCAAGCTCGGAGTCGGATGGCCGAAGGAATTCGGTGGCCACGGCTTCGGGCCGATCGAACAGTCTATCTTCGTCAACGAGGCCCATCGGGCCGACGTGCCCCTGCCCGCGGTGACGCTACAAACGGTTGGCCCCACACTGCAGCGGTTCGGCAGCGACCTGCAGAAGAAGAAGTTCCTGCCGTCGATCCTGGCCGGTGAGGTGCACTTCGCGATCGGCTACACCGAGCCGGAGGCGGGCACCGACCTGGCGTCGCTGCGGACCACTGCTGTGCGTCAGGGCGACGAATACATCGTCAACGGCCAGAAGGTCTTCACCACCGGCGCACACGACGCCGACTACATTTGGCTGGCCTGCCGCACCGACCCGGAGGCCGTTAAGCACAAAGGTATTTCAATTCTGATCGTCGACACCAAAGATCCTGGCTACTCGTGGACGCCGATCATCCTGTCCGACGGTGCCCACCACACCAACGCCACGTACTACAACGATGTACGGGTGCCGGCCGACATGCTGGTCGGCGAGGAGAATGCCGGATGGCGACTGATCACCACCCAGCTCAACAACGAGCGGGTGATGCTCGGTCCGGCCGGCCGCACCGCCAGCATCTACGACCGGGTGCACATCTGGGCATCCAAGCCCGGTGGCAATGGTGTCACGCCGATCGACCATCAAGACGTCAAGCGGGCGCTCGGTGAGATTCATTCGATGTGGCGAATTAACGAGTTGTTGAACTGGCAGGTCGCGGCCGCCGGTGAGGACATCAACGTGGCGGATGCCGCTTCGACGAAAGTCTTTGGTACCGAGAGTATTCAGTACATTGGGCGACTCGCCGAGGAGATCGTCGGCAAGTACGGAAACCCGGCCGAGCCGGAGACCGCCGAGCTGCTCGACTGGCTGGACTCGCAAACCAAGCGCAACCTGGTGATCACCTTCGGCGGAGGCGTCAACGAAGTCATGCGTGAGATGATCGCGGCCTCGGGTCTCAAAGTGCCGCGGGTGCCCAGATGACGGGGGTTGCCGACATCCAGGAAGCCGTCGCGGAGATCAAGGCGGCCGGCGGCCCCAAGCCCCGTGCCGGCCGGGATCCGGTGAATCAGCCGATCATCAACAACTGGGTGGAAGCCCTCGGCGACCGTAACCCGATCTATGTGGACCAGGCCGCGGCCCGCACCGTCGGCCACCCGGGAATTGTCGCCCCGCCGGCGATGATTCAGGTGTGGACCATGTTCGGCCTGAGTGGGGACCGCCCGAAGGACGATCCGATGGGCCCCCTCATGGAGCTGTTCGACGGCGCTGGCTATGTCGGCGTCGTCGCGACCAACTGCGAGCAGACCTATCACCGGTATCTGCAGCCCGGCGAGCAGGTCAGCATCAGCTCCGAAATGGGCGATGTCGTCGGGCCGAAGCAGACAGGACTGGGCGAGGGCTGGTTCATCAACCAGCACATCGTGTGGCGGGTCGGCGACGAGGATGTCGCCGAGATGAACTGGCGCATCCTAAAATTCAAGCCACGCGACTCGGACTCACCCGCGCAGGGCTCAGTCCCCGCCGACCTCGACCCCGACGCCATGATGCGGCCATCGTTGTCGCGCGACACCGCATTCTTCTGGGAGGGCGTGAAAGCGCACGAGTTGCGCGTCCAGCGGCGGCCCGACGGCAGCCTGCAGCACCCGCCGGTGCCGGCGGTGTGGCAGGACAAAGACCAGCCGATCGACTACGTGGTGTCCGGCGGCAAGGGCACCGTATACAGCTTCGTGGTGCACCACGCGCCGAAGGTGCCCGGGCGCACACTGCCTTTCGTCATTGCGCTCGTCGAACTCGAGGAGGGCGTACGGATGCTGGGCGAGCTGCGTAACGTCGACCATGCCAAGGTGAAGATCGGAATGCCGGTCAGCGCCACCTATATCGACTTCCCGGACGGCGAGTTCGGCCCGGAGTGGACCCTTTACGCGTGGGAGCCCGAAGCATGAGCGCACCCGTCATCGAAGTCGGCAGCACGCTGCCTGAGCTCAAGATCCACGCCGACCCCACCTTCATCATCTCGACGGCCCTGGCCACCCGTGACTTCCAGGACGTGCACCACGACCGGGACCTGGCGCAGTCCAAGGGTTCCAAGGACATCTTCGTCAACATCCTCACCGACACCGGGCTGGTGCAGCGCTTCCTGACGGACTGGGCCGGGCCGTCGGCATTGATCAAGTCGATCGGGCTGCGGCTGGGGGTGCCGTGGTACGCCTACGACACGATCACCTTTTCCGGTGAGGTGACCGCGGTGGAGGACGAGCTGATCACGGTGAAAGTGTTTGGCCGCAACAGCCTTGGCGACCACGTCATCGCGACTGCCACGCTCACGATCGGAGACGCGTAATGCTGTCGGGTAAGGCGGCAATCGTCGGCATCGGCGCCACCGACTTCTCGAAGAATTCGGGGCGAAGCGAGTTGCGCCTGGCGGCCGAGGCGGTGCGTGACGCGCTAGACGACGCCGGTCTGAGCCCGTCCGACGTCGACGGCCTGACCACATTCACGATGGACACCAACAACGAGACCGCGGTAGCGCGCGCGGCCGGCATCGGTGACCTGAAGTTCTTCGCCCAGACAGGCTACGGCGGGGGTGCCGCGTGCGGGACCGTGTTGCACGCGGCGATGGCGGTCGCTACCGGTGTGGCCGACGTCGTGGTGGCGTACCGGGCGTTCAACGAGCGGTCCGGTATGCGGTTCGGCCAGGTTCAGACCCGGTTGGCGGGAAGCGCTGGCGTACAAGCTGATTCGACCGCGGCAGACAATTCCTTTTCGTATCCGCACGGCCTGTCCACGCCCGCTGCGCAGGTGGCCATGATCGCCCAGCGGTACATGCACTGGTCAGGGGCGACCAGCCGCGACTTCGGAGCCATCTCGGTGGCCGACCGCAAGCACGCTGCCAAGAACCCCAAGGCGTACTTCTACGAGAAGCCGATAACCATTGAGGACCACCAGAATTCGCGGTGGATTGCCGAACCGCTGCGATTGCTGGACTGCTGCCAGGAGACCGACGGCGCGGTGGCCATCGTGGTGACATCGCTCGAACGCGCGCGAGACCTCAAGCAGCGGCCCGCCATCATCGAGGCGGCGTCGCAGGGCTCCAGCCCGGATCAGTACACGATGGTCAGCTACTACCGCCCCGAATTGGGTCTGCCCGAGATGGGCCTGGTGGGTAAGCAGCTCTGGCAGCAGTCCGGCCTCTCGCCCGCCGATATCCAAACCGCGGTGATCTACGACCACTTCACCCCGTTCACCCTGATTCAGTTGGAGGAGTTGGGATTCTGCGGGCGTGGAGAAGCAAAAGACTTCATCGCGGATGGCGCGGTTGAGGTGGGTGGCCGGCTTCCGATCAACACGCACGGGGGTCAACTCGGTGAGGCCTACATCCACGGCATGAACGGCATCGCCGAGGGAGTCCGGCAGTTGCGCGGGACTTCGGTGAACCCGGTGCCCGACGTCGAGCACGTACTCGTCACCGCGGGCACGGGAGTCCCGACGTCCGGCCTGATCCTCGGCTAGCGATCTGGCTTCTCGCCGAGTGTGAAGTTAGTTTCACGTTCGCGCCCGATTGTGAAACTAGCTTCACGGTCGTCGAGTGAAGTGACGGTCGCTGTGCAGCATGCGACGCTGCGGCGATGGGTGAGCCATTTGTCGGCAGCGAAGCCATCGCTGGTGGGCTGCTGACCAGGAGTCAACTAGTTACCCGTCACACCAGGGTCTTCCGGGATGTGTATGTCATTCCGGACGTACAAGTGACCGCCGCGGTGCGTGCGAAGGCCGGATGGCTGTGGGCCAAGCGGCGAGGCGTCGTCGCGGGACTCTCTGCGGCCGCGTTGCATGGCAGCAGGTGGGTCGATGACACGGCTGCGGTGGAGTTGATCCACGAAAACCGACATAGGTTGCCGGGCCTTCGTATACGCGGAGATCGACTGGAGGAAGACGAGATCGCCATTGTCGATGGTGTTCCAGTAACTTCGCCGGCCCGGACAGCACTCGACCTCGGCTGCTGGTATCCAACTATGAATGCGGTCGGTGCCATTGATGCACTGGCCCGCGCGACGGAAATCAAAGCCGCGGACGTGGAGCTGCTAGCGCAGCGATACCCGGGACGTCGAGGTATCACGCGAGCGCGCCGTGCCGTGACGTTGTTCGACCCAGGCGCCCAATCTCCAAAGGAGACGTGGTTGCGACTGACTCTGGTGCGGGCCGGCCTGCCGCGGCCACGGACGCAGATTCCGGTGCTCGACGAATTCGGTAATGCGTTCGCGTATCTCGACATGGGTTGGGAGGATGTCAGAGTTGCCGCCGAGTACGACGGCGAGCAGCACCGCAGCGACCACTCGCAGTACAACTGGGATATCAAGCGGATGGAGAGGTTGCAACACGAGGGCTGGATTGTCATCCGCGTGGTCGCAGGGGACCGGCCCGCTGACATTATTCGACGGGTCAAGACGGCATTGTCTACCCGCGTGTGAAGTTGGTTTCACGACCGGCCGCGAGTGTGAAACCAACTTCACGCTCGGCGCAAAAAGGTTAGGCGGGGACGAGCTCTACGCCGCTGAGCACTACGGCGTTGTCGCGGGATGGCGCGACGACGCTGGCCAGGAAGCGGCCGTTCTCTTTCCAGATGCCGACCTTGAGCGTTTCGCCGGGGAAGGCGACGCCGGCAAAACGTGCGCCGTAGGCGGCGACGGCCGTGGCGTCGCCGTCCAGCATGGCGTCGGTGATGGCTTTGCAGACCATGCCGTAGGTGCACAACCCATGCAGGATGGGCTGGTTAAACCCTGCGGCAGCGGCGAACTCGGGATCCGAGTGCAGCGGATTGCGGTCGCCACAGAGCCGGTACAGCAGCGCCTGCTGCGGCAAGATCGGCACGTCGACCTCGAGGTCCGGCGCCCGGTCCGGCGCGCCGTCCGACGATGACGGGCCGCGCTCGCCGCCGAATCCGCCTTCACCGCGCGCGAAGATAGACCGCTTCTGCGTCCACAGCAGGGTGCCGTCCGGCGCGCTCACCGTCGTCTCGCTCCAGATCACCGCGGCCTTGCCCTTGTCCCAGATCTCGGTGAACCGGGTGACGGCCTTGCCGGAGCCCGACGCGGGTAGCGGCGCGGGCACCTCGATCCGCTCGCTGGCATGTAGCACCTTGCTCAGCTCGATGTCGATGCCGGGAAATTGCACCGTCGGCGGCTTGGTGGCGTGGAAGGTGGCCGCGACGTTGCCGAAGGTCGGCAGCACCTGCGGTGTGTCGTCCACCAGGTAGCGCAGCTCGCGCGCGTCCATCGGATCCGCACCGGCGCCCAAGCCGAGGTGGTAGAGCTGGATATCGCTACTGGTCCAAGAGAATTCGATGGGCTCCAGCTCGGCCGCCAGCGCGGTTGCTACGTCGATCGGCATTTCAGGCGTCTCCCGCTTCGGATCCAGCGATGTGTAGCGCTGCCAGGTACCCGAATGTCATGGCCGGGCCGATGGTGCCGCCCGGGCCGGGGTAGGTGTGTCCCATCACCGGGGCGCTGACATTTCCTGCGGCATAAAGGCCGTCGATGATGCTGCCGTCGTCGCGCAGTGCACGCCCGTGCACGTCGGTCCGGATGCCGCCCTTGGTGCCCAGATCCCCGGGGACCATCTTGGCGGCGTAATACGGTGCATGGGTGAGTTCGCCGAGGTTGGGATTGGGTTTGTTGGTCGGGTCGCCGTAGTACCTGTCGTATGCGCTTTCACCGCGGTGAAAGTCTTCATCGACACCCGAGCGGGCAAAGCCGTTGAACCGCGCTGCCGTCTTGGCGAACTCGGCTACCGGTAGGCCGGCCTTGTCGGCGAGTTCCTCGAGCGTATCGGCCTGGATGATCACACCGGATTCCAGCCACTTTCGCGGAATACGTTGGCCGGGCTGCAGTCCCGCGAAGATGTAACGGTCTCGGTACTGCTGGTCGAACACCAGCCACGCGGGAATATTGTCGCCCGGCCCGGGGCCCTGGCCGTATTGGCCGCCGTACATGTGGTGGCAGGCCTCGACATAGGGCATCGATTCGTTCATGAAACGATTGCCGGACATGTTGACGATGATCGAGCCTGGGGAGTTGCGCTCCGACAATGCGAACCACGGAGCTCCCACCAATGGGACTGTTGGGCCCCACCAGGCGTCTTCCATCAGATCCAGTGCAGCGCCCAGCTTTTCGCCCGCAACGATGCCGTCGCCGGTGTTAGCCTTGGCTCCCACGGTCCATTCGGTGGTGATAGGCGCACGCTGGTATTTCACCCGCATCTGTTCGTTCTGCTCGAATCCGCCACTGGCAAGGATCACGCCGCGGCGAGCGCGGATGAGTTGCGGCTCAGCTGATTCTGAAGCACCGGCATCGCGCACGTAAACACCCCGCACCACGCCGTCCTCGACGTAGAGGTCGGTGAGTGCGGTGTTGAGTTTGACCGGAACACCGGCCTCCTGCAGCCCGATCCGCAGCGGCCCGATCAGGGCTCGGCCCATGCCGACGAGATTCTTGCCGGTCGCTTTCGCCCACATCGTGCGGACGCCGATCTTCAGGCTGCGAACCACACCACGCGGGTGTCGTTTGAGCTGGTTCAATCGCACGTAGTCCTGCTGCATCACAACCACATTGAGCGGCACCTTGCCATAAGCCGGCTCCAGCCCCGACTCGTCGGCGCCGAGCTTTTTGGCATCGAACGGCTTGGGCTCGATCGAACGGCCGCCAGCGCGGCCGCCAGGTGCCTCGGGGTAGTAGTCGGAGTAGCGCGGCACCCAGCACATCTTCAGTGGTGTGTTCTTCAAGACGAACGACAACATCTCGGGCCCGCGATCGAGATAGGTGTCGATGCGCTCGGGTTCAACGACATCGCCGATGATGCCGTGCAGGTAGGTGCGGGCCGCCTCGCGGGTGTCCTGCACACCGTCGCGCTTGAGCACCTCGTTGTTGGGGATCCAGACGCCGCCGCCGGAGCGCGCGGTAGAGCCGCCGAAATGTGGGGCCTTCTCGATGACTACTGTCGAGAGGCCGCGGTTTGCGGCGGTGAGGGCAGCCACCATGCCGGCTCCGCCGCTGCCGACCACGACGACGTCGAACTCCTGCGCTGTCATGTAGAACACGTTATAGAATTGCCGGGGCCGGGCGCTACCGGCCCGGTCAAACGTATCAGTTTAGGGTGAGGGGACTTCCGGGAAATGCTCAGTGTTGCGATCCGCGACGAGCTGGCCGCCGACTTGGCCCAAGCCGAGCGGAGCCGCAAGCCGATCGCTCCGCTGACGTCCGCCCATCCCGATATTGACGTTGTCGACGCTTATGAGATTCAGCTGATCAATATCCGTCAGCGGGTCGCCGAAGGGGCGCGAATCGTAGGGCACAAGGTCGGGCTGTCGTCCTTGGCGATGCAACAGATGATGGGGGTCGACGAGCCGGACTACGGACATCTGCTCGACGAGATGGAGGTATTCCAGGACATCCCGATCGAGGCGGGGCGGTACCTCTATCCCCGGGTTGAGGTTGAAGTGGGTTTCATCCTTGCCGCCGACCTGCCAGGTGCCGGCTGCACCGAAGACGATGTGCTGGCCGCCACGGCAGCCCTGGTCCCGTCGATCGAGTTGATCGACACCAGGATCACCGACTGGAAGATAGCGCTGTGCGACACCATCGCCGACAATGCGTCGTCGGCAGGCTTTGCACTGGGCGACGCACGGGTGTCGCCGGCCGATATCGACGTCAAGACGATCGATGCGGTACTGACCCGCAACGGCGAGGTGATCGCCGAGGGTCGCAGCGATGCCGTGCTGGGCAACCCGGTCACCGCGGTGGCGTGGCTGGCTCGCAAGGTCGAGAGTTTCGGAGTGCGCCTGCGGGCGGGTGACGTTGTGCTTCCCGGATCGTGTACGCGAGCTATCGACGCCCGCGTTGGTGACCACTTCGTCGCCGACTTCACGGGGCTGGGTTCAGTCCGTTTGTCGTTCGAATAGGCGCGGACTACTTTTGACTTAGTCTAAATTTCGGGAGCTTTAAAAGGAGCATCATGCCGTCGAAGGCAAGTGTGGCCATTGTCGGGTCGGGAAATATCAGTACCGATCTGCTCTACAAGCTGCTGCGATCGGATTGGCTGGAACCGCGCTGGATGGTCGGGATCGACCCGGAGAGCGAAGGCCTGGCGCGGGCCCGCAAGCTGGGGTTGGAGACCACTCACGAAGGGGTCGACTGGCTGCTGGCGCAGCCCGAGAAGCCCGACCTGGTGTTCGAGGCGACCAGTGCCTACGTGCATCGGGACGCGGCGCCGAAGTATGCGGCCGCGGGCATCCGGGCCATCGATCTGACGCCGGCCGCGGTTGGGCCGGCGGTAATTCCGCCGGCGAACCTGCGGGCGCATCTGGACGCGCCGAACGTCAACATGATCACCTGTGGGGGACAGGCGACGATTCCCATCGTGTACGCCGTGTCGCGGGTCGTGGAAGTCCCTTACGCCGAGATTGTGGCGTCGGTGTCATCCGTTTCCGCAGGCCCGGGCACCAGGGCCAACATCGACGAATTCACCAAGACCACGTCGCGCGGTGTGGAAACCATCGGTGGGGCCGCGCGCGGCAAGGCGATCATCATCCTGAACCCGGCCGACCCGCCGATGATCATGCGCGACACCATCTTCTGCGCGATCCCGGAGGACGCCGACCGTGACGCGATCGCCGCCTCCATCCGCGAGGTGGTGGCCGAAGTGCAGACTTACGTGCCCGGATACCGGATGCTCAACGAGCCGCAGTTCGACGAACCGTCGATGCACTCCGGTGGCCAGGCCGTGGTCACCACGTTCGTCGAGGTCGAGGGTGCCGGGGATTACCTGCCGCCGTACGCGGGCAACCTCGACATCATGACCGCCGCGGCCACCAAGGTCGGCGAGGAGATCGCCAAAGAGACTCTTGCAGTCACAGGAGGCACGCGATGAGTGCCGGCGCCGACGATGCAGAGCGTAGCGATGAGGAGGAGACGGCGTAATGACTGACAGCATTTGGGACATCCGGATCACGGACACCTCGCTACGCGACGGGTCACACCACAAACGCCACCAATTCACCAAGGAAGAGGTCGCCGCGATCGTTGCGGCGCTGGATGCCGCCGGAGTGCCGGTGATCGAGGTGACTCACGGCGACGGTTTGGGCGGTTCCTCGTTCAACTACGGCTTTTCCAAGACTCCCGAACAGGAATTGATCAAGCTCGCCGCCGAGACCGCAAAAGACGCCAAAATCGCGTTTTTGATGCTGCCCGGCGTAGGCACCAAAGAGGACATCAAAGCGGCGCAGGACAATGGCGGCTCGATCTGTCGGATCGCCACGCATTGCACCGAGGCCGACGTTTCGATCCAGCACTTCGGGCTGGCCCGCGAACTGGGCCTGGAAACCGTCGGGTTCTTGATGATGTCGCACACCATTTCGCCGGAGAAGCTGGCCAGCCAGGCCCGGATCATGGCTGACGCTGGTTGTCAGTGCGTCTATGTCGTCGACTCCGCCGGTGCGCTGGTGCTCGACGGCGTCGCCGACCGGGTGTCTGCGCTGGTTGCCGAACTCGGCGAGGACGCCCAGGTTGGTTTTCATGGGCACGAAAACCTTGGGCTGGGGGTGGCCAACTCGGTGGAGGCGGTGCGCGCTGGGGCCAAGCAGATCGACGGTAGTGTGCGCCGGTTCGGGGCGGGCGCGGGCAACGCGCCCGTCGAGGCCCTTATCGGGGTGTTCGACAAGATCGGCGTCAAGACGGGGATCGACTTCTTCGATATCGCCGACGCGGCCGAGGACGTGGTGCGGCCGGCCATGCCCGCCGAGTGCCTGCTCGACCGAAACGCGCTGATCATGGGGTATTCCGGCGTTTACTCCAGCTTTCTCAAACACGCCGTTCGCCAGGCCGAGCGCTATGGCGTGCCCGCCCACCAGCTGTTGCACCGGGCCGGTCAGCGCAAGCTCATCGGCGGCCAGGAAGACCAACTCATCGACATCGCTCTGGAAATCCAACGTGAGCAGGAGAATGGCGCTGCGGTATCGCATTAGCATGTTGGCCTGAGTTCGCCGAAAAACGAGACTCGGCGTCGGGATTGGCATAGCGTTGCTGTTGTCCTCTGCTCCCGCTTCAAGGAAAATAGAGCCGAGTGGCACGCGCAGCGCGGTGCAGCTGGCTGTTGTACGAGTTCGGCCAGCGCTCGCGGTGTCGTCGTCAATCGCCGTTGCAGGTTAGGAGGGGTCGGATGAGCTTTTTCTCGTTGCCGCCCGAGATCAATTCGCTGCTGATGTACTCGGGCGCTGGTTCGGCTCCGATGCTGGAAGCCGCGGCAGCTTGGAACGGGTTGGCCTCGGAGTTGGGGACTGCGGCCGAGTCGTTTGCGTCGGTGACTTCCGGGTTGGCGGGTCAGGCGTGGCAGGGCGCGGCCTCGAAGGCCATGGCGCAGGCAGCTGCTCCGTATGCGGGCTGGTTGAATGCGGCGGCGAGCCAGGCATCCGGGGCGGCGTCTCAGGCCCAGGCGGTGGCCAGTGCGTTTGAGTCCGCTCTGACGGCGACGGTGCACCCGTTGGAGGTGCAGGCCAACCGCAATTCATTTGTGCAGTTGATTCGGTCGAATTTCTTTGGTTTCCTCGCGCCGGCGATCA
>Ga0224557_1001802_pt1 | contig 19692 bp, 15 predicted proteins | sample 714S31014metaG_FD_180677 | JGI IMG/M metagenome (GOLD analysis project Ga0224557, IMG submission 180677) | Peat soil microbial communities from Stordalen Mire, Sweden - 717 S3 10-14 | ecosystem: Environmental > Terrestrial > Soil > Wetlands > Peat | place: Sweden: Norrbotten County, Stordalen...
CGCGGGTGCGGCAGACGCCGGGGGCGGTGCGATCGGCGGCGGGGTGGCAGGACCCCAGGGCGGCGACGGAGCGGCCAAGGGAAGGAAGCCCGCCGGCCCCTGGGAGGTGGGCTGGACAGGCGGCGGCTGGGATTGGACAAGCGACGGCTGGGATTGGCCAAGCGGGTGGGGTTGGCCGAGCGGCGCCGTGATCGTGCCCAGCGACGGGAGGGGCTGGGCCGGTGGCGACCCGCCCGGCAACGCTGCGACTGTTCGAGGTGCCCAACCCGGCGCCTCCGGGGGTATCCCGGCGGGTGGACCTCCGGCTCCTGGGACCGGGGGAGCGGGCGCCGCCGACGGTGCCGCGGGACCTGGGGCCGGGGCCACAGCGGGTGCGGCGGCGGCCGGCGGCATTCCGGCGACGGATGCAGCCGGGCCAGGCGCCCCCTGCGCTGCCCGAATCCCCCACGCCGGAGTCCCGGGAGCGCTGCCCTCCGTCGCCGGCTCTCCAGCCACCGGAGGAGACGCGGCTGGGACGGGGTGGGTCACCCCGCCGCGGTAGCCCACCCGCTCGCGCGTTCCCCAGGTGGGAAGCCCCAGGGCGGAGGGATCGGTGACGACGGCGCCCGCCGCGGGTGCCGCCTGGTCCGTCAGGCCCGGACCGGGAGGGGCGAGGTCGGCCGGTGGCGGGGGCGCCATCCGCGCGTGCAGAGGACCCGATGGGGCCAGAGCCGCCGCCCTGTCGTCGGCCAGGATGTGGCGCATCTCGGTCCGGGTGGGCGCATCCAGCGGGGTGCCGGTCGGGTACCCCGACACCTCCGGGACGGGCGGTGCGTAGTCGGCTCCCGGGGAGGCGGCGTAAGGGTCCGCGCCGGACTGAGCGGAGCCCGGGGAGGCGGGGTCACCGGCCGCTGCGGCGGGGTCCGCGACGGGGTGGCCGGTCCCCGGGTGGATCAGGGGGACCTTGCAGTTGGGGCAGACGGTGCGCCCGTCGTACCACTTCCAGCAGCGGGTGCAGACAAGCTGGTCTGGCATGTGGAACGCATGATGCTCCCCAACCCCCCGACCGTCCCGCTTCGTCACTCCGGCGTAACGCCCCGACGTGGGGGGTCGCGCCGCGCTGGGGGATCGGCAGCGGGCCACGTGGGGTGAGTACCATCGCCAGAGTGCTGACCGCGTTCCTCTTCATCGTCTGCGAGCCGGGGGCGATCGGCCGCCTGGGCCGGGCCCTCGCGGACACCGACGGGGTCGCCGAGGTGTACACCACCACCGGTTCGGCCGACTTCATCGCGGTGGTCCGGGTCCCCGACCTCGACGCGCTGGCAACCGTTGTGACCCAGCACATCGCCGGGATGCCCGGCATCGTCCGCACCGACACTCACATGGCGATCCGCTCCTACGGGAGGAGCGACGAGACGGCTGGCTTCGATATCGGGGTCGACTGATCACGTGGGCGATTGAGCCGCATGCAGGCGGCCGAGCACGGCATCCGGTTGCGCAGGATCGCCATGCCCAACGCCTCCCCGGCGATGATCCGCGGGCTCGCCGAGGTGGTCGGGCGCGAGCTCGCGGGGCGGTGACCGGGTAGCGGCTCCGGCGGGATGCGAACGGCCCACCGAGGCCCGAGGGGCGGGCGGGACGTGGCCGGCGCCACTTGGTAAGGTCCCTGACCATGGGACGGCGCTGCGCATGAGCTGGTGGGGCGGATTCGTCTACCGGCACCGGTGGTGGGTGCTGCTTGCGTCGCTGGTCCTCTTCGTGGCGAGCCTCGGACTGCTGAGCCGGGGCGGCACGCTGAAGAACAACGACACCTTCCACTTCGAGTCGAGCGACGCCCTGACCCTGGAGTCGCAGCAGCTGCCGACCTCGATCGCCAATGGATTCGAGCTGGTGCTGGGCAGTCCCTCACTCACCGTGGGCAGCCCGGCCTTCGAGTCGGCGGTCTCGGCCGCGCTGGCTCCACTGCGGCACGACAGCAGGGTGCAGACAGTGATCCTGCCTCCGCTCAACAACCCCACCGCGCAGAGTTCGCTGATCTCCACCGACCGGCACTGGGTGGCGGTCGAGGTGGGGTTGAACGTGCCCAGCTTCGACGCGGCCACCCAGATCTTCCCGGACCTGCGCGCCGAGACCCACTCCAGCGTGCTCACCGTTCACGCCGCCGGCGACCTCGCCCTCAACAGCGCTTTCAACATCCGGAGCGAGCAGGACCTGCAGCGGGCTGACGTCTCCATCCCGGCGGCGCTCATCCTCCTGGTGATCGTCTTTGGATCCGTTGTGGCGGCGCTGCTGTGCCTGGGAATCGGGCTGGTCGCGGTCGCGGGCGGCCTGGCGGCGATGTACACCATGGCCCACGTCGGCGACGTCTCGACGTACGCCCTCAACGTCGTGGTCATCCTCGGACTCGGCGTCGCCATCGATTACTCGCTCTTCATCGTGAGCCGCTTCCGCGAGGAGCTGGACCGGCAGCCGGACCTCGAGACGGCGCTCTCGGTGACGATGCGGACTGCCGGGACGGCCGTGGCCGTCTCGGGTATCACGGTCGCGGTCGGGGCCACCGCCCTGCTCTTCTACAGCGGCACCATCCTGACCAGCATGGGGCTGTCGGGCAGCTTCATGGTGCTGATCGCGGTGGTCTACGCACTCTCCTTCCTCCCCGCCCTGCTCGCGATCCTCGGCAAGCGGGTCAATCACTGGCGGCCGGCCAGCCTCCTGCGCCCCTTCCGCCGCTCACCCGTCACGCCCCTCGCCACGGCCGGGGAGGGCCCGCTCGCGGCTGCGGCCGCAGCCGGCGGCAGGGGGCCAGAGCCTGTGACGCGCGGATTCTGGGCGCGCCTCGCCAACCTGGTGATGCGCCGACCCGTGGCTGTGCTGGTGCCCTGCCTCGCGGTGCTGCTGCTGGCCGGCTCACCGCTCTCGCAGATCCGCCTTGCCGAGGCCAACGTGACCCTGCTGCCGCCGGGCGACGACGCCCGGCAGGGCACCGAGCTGCTCACTCAGCGGTTCGGTCAGGGAGACGCCCTCGACGTCGTCCTCGACTTCCATGGGTCGCCATACAGCGCGGCCAATGTGGCCACCGCCTACCAGCTCGGCCAGAGGCTGACCACCTTCCCCGGGATCAGCGGGGTGACGAGCTACGTGAACGTGCCGGGGGTGACCGGGGTCGCCGCCTACCAGGAGCTGTACGCCAACGGGACGGCCGGGCTGCCCGCGGCGGAGCGAGCTCAGGTGACCCAGCTCACCGGCACCGGCATCGCCGTCCTGCGCGCCTACACGCCGTACGCCGACTCCAGCAACCAGGCGGAGAGCACGGTCCGCTACGTCCGCGCCCACGACCGGATCGACGGGGCTCAGGTCATGGTCACCGGCAACACCGCCTTCGACATGGACTACGTGCAGTTCATGCTGGATCAGACCCCCGGGGCGGTCGTGTACGTCATGGTCACGACCTTCCTCCTGCTCATGCTGCTGCTCCGCTCCGTGGTCCTCCCCTTCAAAGCGGTGCTCATGAACCTGCTCTCCCTCTCAGCCTCCTTCGGGGCGCTCGTCTTCATCTTCCAGCAGGGCCATCTGAGCGGTTTCCTGGACTTCAGCCCGGCACCTCTCGACCCCACCATCCCCGTGCTCGTCTTCTGCGTCGTCTTTGGCCTCTCCATGGACTACGAGGTCTTTCTCCTGACCCGGATGCGCGAGGCGTGGCTGGAGCACGGAGACAACCGGCGCGCCGTCGCCGCGGGGCTGCAGGCCAGCGGCCGGCTGGTCACCGGAGCGGCGGCCATCATGGTCACCGTCTTCCTGGTCTTTGGCCTGGTCTCCTCGGTGGTCATCATCAAGGCGCTCGGCCTGGGGATGGCGATCGCCATCTTCGTGGATGCGAGCCTGGTCCGCGCCCTGGTGGTGCCGGCCCTGATGCGCCTGATCGGTCCCGTCAACTGGTGGGCACCGAGGTGGCTGCAGAATAGAAAGCCCCCGGCGGGGAAGACGGCATCCGCCTAGCCGCCGAGGTCGGCCGGCCCTCCCGGCAGAAGCAAGGAGAAGAATGGCATTGACGCGTCGAGGAAGGCGTCGCAAGGCGCTGGCCCAGCCCTTTCCCGAGGCGTGGCGCGATCTCCTCGCCGACAACGTCGCACACTGGCGCACGCTCAGCGGCCACGAGAGGGAGCGCCTCGAGGGTCTCATCCGGCTCCTCCTCGTCGACAAGCTCTGGGAGGCGTCGCAGGGATTCGAGCTGACCGATGAGATCCGGGTCGTCATCAGCGCGATGGCCGGCCTGCTGATCCTCGGGCTCGACTACGACTACTACCATCGCGTCACCTCCATCATCGTCAGCCCCACAACCGTGGTGCTCGAGGGGGACCGTCACCTCGGTGGAGGTGTCTACACCGCTGAGCCCGAGGCGATCATCGGGGAGGCGCGTTCCGATGGCCCCGTCCTCATCGCGTGGGACTCCGCTCGTGCGCAGGCCCGCGACCCCGACGGCGGGCGCAACGTCGTGTACCACGAGTTTGCCCACAAGCTCGACATGCTGGGAGGATCCGTCGACGGAACCCCACCGCTCGAGTCGCACGCCGAATACGAGCGCTGGGTCAGGGTGTGCAACGCTGAGTTCGCCGCGCTCCGCGACGGGACCGGCGGGGACCTGCTGGATCCCTACGGTGCGGAGAACACCGGCGAGTTCTTCGCCGTCGTCACCGAGGTGTTCTTCGATAGACCAGTCGAGCTCGAGCGGGACAAGCCCGAGCTGTACGCGGTCTTCCGCGACTTCTACCGGCAGGACCCGGCCGCCCGTGAACGCCGCGCCGGCGACGCGCCCTGGTGGACGCGGTCCTGATGGCATTCTCGGTCCACGGCTTCTCGGATCGCCTCTGAGAAACCGCCCCGGCCGGTAGGTGGGGTGCCCGGCCCCGGCAGTCCAGCTGCCTAGGCGGGTGCCGTCTCCGGAGCTGGGGATGCGCTGCCGATGATCTCGGTCGCGACCGGGGCGCCCTCGCCGCCGCGCGCCTCGCGCACCCGGCGGCTGTACTCGTCGAGCAGGTCCCGTGCCCGCGTCTCGCTGGTGACCGAGGCCACGATGTGGCAGGCGGGCTCGTCGGGGTCGGGGCGGACCAGCACGAAGCCGTCGTCGACGAAGACCTTGATGCCGTCCACGAGGTCGACGTTGCTGTCGCGATGGGCCTCCATGAGGGCGCGCATCACCCGACCCTTGGCCTCCCAGGGGACGAACTCGGTGGCGGTGAGGTAGGCGGCCTGGGGGAGGCGCGCAGTGGCCGCCGAGAGCGGCTCGCCGGCGACGGCCCGGAGCTCCAGCAGCTTGACCAGCGTGTACATGGCGTCGAAGGCACCGAAGAAGTACGGCCAGACGAACCCGCCCTCGCCGTCGGTGGCGAGGCATGCCGACGGGGACGCCGCGGCGCGCAGCACCTGGTTCGGCTCACCGTTGGTCGGGACGAACTCTAAGCCCTGCTCCTCGACCAGACCGCGGACCCACTGGGGGGAGCTGGCCGGGGCGAGCATCACACCGCGATGCGACCACCATCGGGCCAGCACGGCGAACAGCTCGTAGGGGGTCAGCACGCTCCCCTGGTCGTCGATGACGTCGAGCCGCTCGCCGCTGGCGTTGAAGAGGCAGCCCAGGTCGGCGTGCATGGTCCGGGTGATCAACACCGTCTCCTCGGGCACGGTGCGGTGGCGCGGTCCCTCGGCGAACCCCGCGTTGAGAGGCACGGTCGTCACCCCGAGCCCGTGAAGCACGTCGGGAAGGACCTGCGACGCCTGGCTGTAATCGTAGTCGATGACCAGCCGGAACCGGGCGGCGCGGATCGCCTCGGCATCGACGCTGCTCATCAGGTGCTGGACGTAGTCGGGCAGGGCGGTCATGTGCTCCTCGATGTCGCCCATCTCGTAGAAGGCGGCGCGCCGGAAGTCCTCCCGGAAGTAGAGGCCCTCCAGCCGGCGCTCGGCTCGCTTGTCGAGGGGGAGCCCGTCGCGGTCGAAGAAGCGGATGTCGGCGGAACGCTGGTCGAGAGGCGAGACCAGGACGTGGATGCCGGCCTCCGATCGACCGTACCGGGTCGCGAACTGGGTGACCGGCACGGGCAGCTCGTCGAGGTCGCGCACCCTGGCACCGCCGCTCACGATCCCGGAGACGATGGCCCGCTTGATCATGCGCGAGCTGCGCGCGTGGTCGCGCGCGACGGCGATGGCGGCCCCGCGTGGCAGGGTGGCGGCGAAGGCCGCCCCGAGACGGGCGGAGAACTCGGGGGTCAGCTCGACGTTGATCAGGCCGGTCATCCCCGACGACGAGAAGAGGCCGCGTCGCCACTCCCCCGCCCAGACCACCGACTCGTTGACCGTCGAGCCGGGCTCGATCTCCTTGTGGGGCCAGATCCGGATGCCGGCCTGGATGCGGGAGCCCTGCCCGATGACGCAGTCGTCACCGATCACGGCCCCCTCCTCCACCACCGTGTTGTTCTTGATGGTCACGCCGCGCCCCACCACCGCCTGGCGGAGCCGGCACCCCTCACCGATGTAGGCGTGAGGCCAGACCACCGAGTTGACGATCTGGGCGTTCTCGTCGACGACCGAGTACCTGTCGATGATCACCGGACCGGTGAGGTGGGTGCCGGGCTTGAGCTTGACCTCGTCGCCAAGGAAGGCCGCCCCCTCGATGACGGCCCCCATCCCGATCTCCACGTCCTGGCCGATCCAGACGTTGCCCTCGCGGTGCCCCGGGATGTGGCAGCGCACCCGGCCGGCCAGCGCGTCCCAGTTGGCCTGGAGGAAGGAGGGGATGTTGCCGATGTCGCACCAGTAGCCATCGGCGACGAATCCGAAGAGAGGCTCCTGCCGCTCCAGCATCCCCGGGAAGACCTCCTGCGACCAGTCGGCATTGGCACCCGGCTGGATCCGCTCCAGCACCTCCGGCTCGATCACGTACATCCCGGTGTTGACCTGGTCCGAGAACACCTCGCCCCACGAGGGCTTCTCCAGGAAGCGCTCAACCTTCGAATCGGTGCCGGTGATCACCACTCCGTATTCCAGTGGGTTGGGGACCGAGGTGAGGACGATGGAGGCCATCGCACCCCGCTCACGGTGCTGGGTGATGACCCAGGAGAGGTCGATGTCGGTCAGGCAGTCGCCGCTCACGATCAGGAAGGTGTCGTCGAGGAGATGGGCGGCGTTGCGAACGCTGCCCGCGGTCCCGAGGGGGCGTTCCTCGATCACGTAGTCGATGCTCATGTCGAGGTCCGAACCGTCCCCGAGCCGGTTGCGGATGTCGGCGCCAAGGTGGTGGAGGGTGATCACGACCTCGGTGATGCCGTGGTCCCGGAGCAGCCTGAGGTTGTGCTCGATCACCGGGGTGCCCACCACCGGCACCATCGGTTTGGGGGACTGGCTGCTGAGCGGCCGGAGCCGCGTGCCCTCGCCCCCGGCCATGACGACGGCTTTCACGATCTCAGCCTAGTGCCTGGGGACGGCGTCAGCACCTGCTGGTGGAAGGACATGTACCGGAGCCGCTCGAGCAGGCCCTCGATCACCGCCGGCCAGGTGAAGTCGCGGGCGTCGTGCCGGGCCTCGCGACGCAGCCGCCGGGCGAGGGCGGGACGGTCCACCAGCCCCCGCAGAGCCGCGGCCACCTCGGCGCCGTCGTCGGTCTCGATGACGATGGCGTTGCCGTAGGGGCGGGCGTACTCCTCGCCGGTGGCACCGACCAGGGCGACGCCGCCCGCGGCCATCGCCTCCAGGCCCACCAGGCCGAACGGCTCATGCCCCGAGTTGGCGAGGACGGCGGTCGCGGCGAGGTCGATCTCCGGGATCACGGTCTCGGGGAGGAAGCGGCAGAGGTTGACCACCGCAGCCCCCCTGCTCTCCGACAGGGCCCGAACCACGCCACCGGCATCGTCGACGGGTTCGAACCAATCGCAGACGGAGAGCCCGTGGTGGCGTGCCCGCCCCATCACCTCGGCTCCATAGGGCTCGATGCCTCCCCGCATCAGGATGCGGGCGGGCAGGCCCTCGGCCCGCAGCTCGGCGACGGCGTCGATCGCCTGTGTCCAGCCCTTGTCGGGGGTGAAACGCCCGATCTTGAAGGCCAGGCAGGGCGTCCCGGCAGCGCTCCGGATGGCGGCGGCCACCGCCGCGTCGGGTGGATCCAGGGCACTCTCCGGGATGCCGTTGGGGATGACCACCGGGTTGACCCCGCGGCCGAGCATGAGCAGCTTCATATAGCGGCTCACCGTGGTCGTCGAGGCCACGTACCCCAGCGCCCGCCAGTCGATCTCGTCCCAGCCGAAGCGGTTGTTGGCGTTCCAGAGCAGGACGGCGTGGCGGCGCAGCCCCATGGAGTGGAGCCGGTCACTCAGCCGGCGGCAGAAGGCCGCGGTGTGCCATTCCTCGCAGAGAACGGCCACCACCCGGTTGCGGCCGACGGCGGGAGCGATCACGCGCTCGATCAGGGCGTCGGGCAGGGTGCGGATGAGCACCTCCAGCTTTGCTCTCTCGCCCTCGTAGACACCGCTCGGGCAGCCGGCGCTCACCTCCTGGCACCAGCGGATGAGGCGGACCCCCGCACAGGTCTCCTCGGGAGCCCGGCCAGGATCCCCGACGAAGACCAGCGTGGTGACGAAGCCTGCGGCGGCGAAGGCGCGGGTCAGCTCACGGGCCCGGACACCGAGTCCACCGGCGAGGCTGTACTGGTCCGGTCCCTCGAACGAGACCATGACCACCTCGAGGTTCTCAGGGGTGAACATGCGACCACCGTGTCACTTCACCGGTGAGCATGCGGCCTCCGCGTGATTTCCGGGGGTGAGGCGATTCTTGAGCCGTGAACCGGGTGTGCCAACCGTGAACGGGGTGTGCCAACCGTGAATCGGGCGTCCCGGCCCTGAACGGACCGTCTCAGCCTCGAAAAGCTGCCAGGACCACGACCATTCCGCATCCAGGGGTCAACCGTCCGAGCATGACAACGAGGCACCATCAGCGTACCGTGGGGGTGCGTCGAGGGACACCACGAGACTCGGCAGGGCTCTTCGTGGCGAGGCAGTTCGATGACCGGTGCGAAGCTGATCTCCACGCGATTGACGGTCTGTGTTGCCTGTGGGCATGAGTCCCGGCTGGTGGCGTCGACCTCCGAGGAGGTCATCAGCCGCTGCTATGCGTGTGGGGACGTGACCCGCACCCCCCACCCGGTCCCTCCGGCATGGTCGGCGGAAGCCGGCATCGTCGGGCACCGCTGGCGGGCCGACGAGGCTGGGGCGAGGGACCCCCACCACCCCGCCGCCCAGGATCGGGCCGCCGCCGGCTGAGCCCGGGCGGACCGTGCTCCCCCGCCACACGGCGGGCGTCTCTGACGCGCCGTCCCGCCCGGCGCGACGTGACCGCGACCGCCATCGCTACCATCAGTGTCGATGACCGAAGCCTCCGATCGGACGGAGTCGGCGCCGGTGCGGATCGCCGTGCCCCGTGAGCGCCAGGCCGGCGAACGGCGAGTGGCCCTGGTCCCCGCCACACTCCGTGCACTGCTCGCCGCCGGGCTCCAGGTGACCGTCGAGGCCGGGGCGGGAGAGGGGGCCGGACACGCCGACGCCGCCTACACCGAGGCGGGCGCCACCGTGGTCGCCGACCTCAAGAAGCTGCTCGCGGGCGCTGACGTGGTCCTCCATGTCAGCCTCCCCTCCGACGAGGAGGTCAAGCAGCTGGCCAAGGGCACCACCCTGGTGGGCCTGCTGCGAGCGACCTCCAACCTCCCCCTCCTCGAGCGCCTGGCCAAGCGGGGGGTCGACGTCCACAGCCTGGAGCTGCTGCCCCGGATCAGCCGCGCCCAGGAGATGGACGTGCTCTCCTCGATGGCGAGCGCGGCCGGCTACCACGGGGTGCTGATGGCGGCCGTCCGCCTGCCCCGCTTCATGCCGCTCCTGATGACCGCGGCCGGCACCGTCCGCCCGGCACGCGTCCTGGTGGTGGGCGCCGGTGTCGCCGGCCTCCAGGCCATCGCCACCGCCCGCCGCCTGGGGGCGGTGGTCGAGGCCTTCGACGTCCGCCCCGTGGTGCGCGAGCAGGTGGAGAGCCTCGGTGCCCGCTTCGTCGACATCGGGGTGGCGGCGGCGGAGACCGGCACCGGCTACGCCGCCCAATTGAGCGGCGAGGCCGAGGAGAGGGAGCGCGAGGTGCTCAGCCGGCATGTCGCCGATGCCGACTGCGTGATCACAACCGCGCTCATCGCCGGCCGGGACGCCCCCAAGCTGATCAGCGCCGAGATGGTGGCGGCGATGCGCCCCGGCTCGGTGATCGTGGACCTCGCCGCCGAGGGCGGTGGCAACTGCGAGCTGACCAAGCCGGGCGAGGAGGTGGTGGTCTCCGGGGTGACGATCTGCGGCCAGACCGACCTCGCCAGCCGGATGGCCACCGACACCAGCCAGCTCTACGCCGGCAACATCGCGAAGTTCCTGCTTCACCTGGTCCGCGACGGCAAGGTGCGTGACGATCTGGACGACGAGATCCTCGGCGCCACCTGCGTCGTCTATCAGGGCGCGCTCCGCGGTGCCGCCGCCCCCCGGACCGAGCCGGCCGCCTAGGAGCGCCATGTCCCAGACCGACCTCGTCCTGATCGGCTTCTTCATCTTCGTGCTCGCCGTCTTCCTCGGCATCGAGCTGATCAGCAAGGTGCCCTCGCTGCTCCACACCCCGCTGATGTCGGGGACCAACTTCATCCACGGCATCGTGGTCATCGGGGCGATCACCATCGCCGCCTCGGTGCACGACACCCTGGCCGCGGTGATCGCGGTGGCCGCCATCTTCCTGGGCACCCTGAACGTCGTCGGCGGCTGGGTGGTCACCGACCGCATGCTCGGCATGTTCAAGGGCAGCGGCCGGCCGCCGGCCCGCCCGGGCCCAGAGCCCCCGGCGGTCGCGACGCCTCCCGCCGCGACGCCTCCCGAGGAGAAGGCCTGATGCAGGTGAGCCTGCCCCCCGACTGGGTCATCCTCGGCTACCTGGTCGCGATCGTCTGCTTCATCCGCGGCATCAAGATGATGACCTCGCCGCGGACGGCCCACCTGGGCAACCGCGTGTCCGGGGTCGGGATGCTGCTCGCCATCGGGATCACCCTCGGCGACTTCCACAGCGGCTGGCAGTACATCATCCCCGCGGTGGTGGTCGGCGGCCTGATCGGGGTGGTGGTGTCGCGCCGGGTGGCGATGACCGCGATGCCCCAGATGGTGGCGCTCTTCAACGGCATGGGCGCGGGCGCCGCGGCGCTCATCGCCCTCGGCGACTACCACGGCATCACCGTCGCCCACCAGAGCCTGACCGTCATCGACTCGGTGACCATCCTGCTCAGCTGCCTGATCGGCAGCATCAGCTTCAGCGGCAGCCTGATCGCCTTCAGCAAGCTCCAGGAGTGGATGCGGGGGACACCGATCACCTGGCCGCTGCAGTACTCGATCAATGCGCTGGTGCTGGCCGCCCTGGTGGGGATCGGCATCGCGATCACCATCGGCGGGGGCAATACCGACCTGATCATCGCCTTCGTCGCCGGCGCGCTCCTGCTCGGGGTGCTGGGCGTCCTGCCGGTGGGCGGCGCCGACATGCCGGTGATCATCTCCCTGCTGAACTCGTTCACCGGGACGGCGGCCGCCGTGACCGGGTTCGTGATCGGCAACTACGCGCTGGTGGTGGCCGGCGCCCTGGTCGGGGCGTCGGGCTCGATCCTCACCCTGCTGATGAGCCGGGCCATGAACCGCTCGCTCGCCAACGTCCTCTTCGGCGCCTTCGGCAAGACGGCCGAAGCGGGGCCGGCGGGTGCCTCCCTCCCGCCCGGCAAGACCATCCGCGAGACCACGCCCGAGGACCTCGCCGTGCTGCTCGCCTACTCCCAGCAGGTGATCTTCGTCCCCGGCTACGGCCTGGCCGTGGCCCGGGCCCAGCACGAGGTCAAGGAGCTCGCCGACCAGCTCAAGCAGCGCGGGGTCCGGGTGCTCTACGCCATCCACCCCGTCGCCGGCCGGATGCCGGGGCACATGAACGTCCTGCTCGCCGAGGCCGACGTCCCCTACGACGAGCTCAAGGAGATGGACCAGGTCAACCCCGAGTTCCCCCGCACCGACGTCGCCGTGGTGATCGGGGCCAACGACGTCGTCAACCCGGCCGCCCTCAACGATCCCTCCAGCCCCATCTACGGCATGCCCATCCTGCGGGCCGACCAGGCCAAGACGGTGGTGGTGCTCAAGCGGAGCATGAGGCCGGGCTTCGCGGGCATCGAGAACGAGCTCTTCTACCACGACAACACCCTGATGCTGTTCGGGGACGCCAAGGACTCGCTGACCAAGCTGGTCGCCGAGGTCAAGCAGCAGGCGGCGTCGTAGGGTGCACCGCGGCGGTTCCGAGGATCCCCGTGGCCGGCTGACGCCGGCCGGGCGGCTCACCAGCGCCAGACCGCGGCGGCGCTGCCTCCGAGGATGAGCCCCAGCTCGGTCTCGTCGAGCCCCGCCTCGTCCAGCGCGCGGCGGTAGCGGGCCAGCCCGAGCAGGGGGAAGTCGGTGCCGAGCAGGAGCCGGTCCGCGCCCACCAGGGTGGCCACCGCGCGGAGCGCGCTGGGACGGTAGAGGTGGGGCAGAGCCGCGGTGTCGAACCAGACCCGCGCGCACAGCTGGCGGATCTCGGGCATGTGGGCGTAGAGGGGCAGCCCGCCGCCGAGGTGGGCGGCGACCACCCGGAGACCGCCGGCGCGCTCCACGAAACGGACCAGTCTGTCCGGGGTCGCCGTCCCCTTTCCCGGGTAGGCGTGCCCGACCGGCTCGCTGCAGTGGATCGTCCAGGGGAGGTCGAGCTCGGCCGAGACGGCGGCCAGCCGCGCCAGCTCGTCCCCGTCGAGGGCGAATCCCTGGGCGTCGGCGTTGAGCTCCCCGACGCCCCGAAGCCCGAGCCGGGCGCAACGGCGCAGCTCCTCGGCGGCGCCCGGGTCGGCGGGCTGGACGATGCCGCAGCCCGCGACCCGGCCGGGGTGGCGGCGCTGCAGAGCGGCCACCCAGTCGTTGGCCTCGGCACAGAGCCGGGGATCCGCGAAGGGCCAGGTGTAGACCACGGCGCGATCGATCCGCTCCTCGTCGAGGTGGCGGAGCAGGTCGTCCTCCCCGGCGAGCCGCCGCCCCCCCGCGTGGCAGGCCGCGAACCAGGGGTCGGCGGCGGCGACCGCGGCCGGATCGCGCCGCACCCGGTCGGGCATGACGTGGACGTGGGCGTCGACGACCGCGGTTGCCACGAGGGGGACGCTCACGACCGGGGGGTGCTCATGAGACCCCGCGCACGTCGTAGACGGTGATGCCCGGCGCGGATGCGGTGACCGGCAACCCCTGCGCCGCCCACCATTTGACCCCGGCCGCGGTGTAGGTCTGGTTCACCTCGACGTAGCTGATGTCGTAGCGGTGGAGGATCTGGAGGATGGGCTGGCACTGCCCGAGGGCGGTGGGGCCACACCCTGAGGTGGCGATCGCGACATCAGCCTGGCGCTGCCCGTAGTCCAGCCCGTAGCTCCACAGCCAGGGGTAGTAGCCCATCACCACCGGCCGCCCGGTGAGCAGCGGGATCGGGTCGAAGAAATCGTCGGTGCTCCCCGAGACGAGGTACACGGCGTGGAGAGACGTCTTGGCGTCGAGGGAGGCGATCAGCGCCATGTCGGCTGCGGGCACGACCACATAGGGTCCCGTCACCGACGCCGACGGCGCCTCGTAGGGCAGGAGCCGCAGCAGGGCCAGGGTGCCGGTGGCCAGCACGCTGCCGGCCAGGAGGACGGCGAGGATGCGCCGCCACCACCCCACCCAGAGCCAGACCGTGATCGCCGAGACCGCCAGGGCGACCCCCAGGTACCAGTAGAGGAGCAGCTTGGTGTTGTCCCAGTCCCAGCTCTGGAAGATGACGACGTTGCAGAGGACGAAGATCGGGATGCAGGCGAGGAGGAGGCGCAGCAGGCCGGGGGGAAGGACCCCGAGGACGCGTCCGGCCACTTCGCGGACCGTCCCTCTCCCGAGCTTCCGGGCGAGGGCCAGGAACACCACGGCCACGCAGAGCGGTACCGCCACCCCGAGGTTGACCCACCAGAACCCCCACCAGGTGCTGCTGAGGGGGAGGCGCAGGGTGTCACCGATCGCGCCCCCGACCGCGGAGAGGGTGACCGAGTGGCCAAGGGTGGTGGTGGTGACGGCTCCCGACATCCAGCCCGGCTCAAACCAGGGGTACTGGTTGCCGAGAGCGGCGGATCCGTGGGATGCGAGCATGAGCTGGATCACCCGGGGGGCCGCGACCAGCGCCGCCACCCCGGCGAAGAGCAGCCAGGCACGTCGCCACCGGATCGCCGCCAGACCGATGGCGATGACGGCGATGGCGAAGAGGCTCTGGACGTGGATGAGGGGGAGGAGCCCGACCAGGAGCCCGGCCACACCGACGTCGAAGAGCCGCGCTCGGGCCCGCTCGAAGACGGCGAGGAGGAGCACCAGGGACGCCACCACGACGTCGAAGCCCTCCATGAGGGTGCGCTGGGGCAGCCACCAGGCGAAGAGCGGCGTGTACCACGCCTGGTCGGAGAAGACCGGCGTCCCCGACCCGGGCTCCGAGGTCATGCCGTCGAAGCTGGTGGGCTGGTCGGCGACCAGCCCGGGAAGGGCGTGGAGGGTGCCGGCGGTGATGCCGATGCCGTCGGCGGGATTCGTGATGACGTAGCCGGCGCTGCACTGCCCGGACGTGTAGTGGGCGTCGGTGCAGGCGTCGTGGAGCGCGCCCACGAAGCCGAGCCCCCCACCCAGGAAGCAGATCAGGACCGTGAGCACTCCCACCGACATGCGCGCCCCGAGCCGCTCGGCGAGGCTCACCACCAGGAGCACCAGCACCACCGCGAGGATCACCTGGGGCAGCCAGAGCGACGGACCGTCGCCGAGACCGAGGCGCATCAGCATCCCCGAGGTGAAGTCGGGGAGGAAGGGGTAGTAGAGCGGGGTGCCGCTCATGATCGGGTTCTGGGGCGGGAAGTTGTGGGCCGTGCTGAAGCTGGACGCCGTGATCAGGTGCTGCGCCCAGTCGGGGATCCAGTACCCGGTGACCAGATCGCCGGCGGTGTCCTGGGACATGGCCCGGGAGAGGAGCAGGGTGAATGCGACCGCCGCGACCACGGCGATGACCGCCAGGGCCAGGGTGCCGCGGGACCGGCCTCGGGCATCCTCCAGGGACGCCTGCCAGGTGGCGACCACGCTGACCCGGAGCCGCCAGGCCAGCAGCAGCGATCCTCCCCCCACGATGACCGGCGCCAGCAGGATCGATGCCGGGCCGAGGCCGATGCCGATGCTGAGAAGGAAGCAGACCGTTGCATCGAGCGCGAAGGCGGCGATGGTCGCGATGGCGAGCCGCTCGCCGAGCCGGAGCGGGGTGACCACCAGGCCGAGCACGGCAAAGCCGGAGGCGGCACCGAGGAGGGCGAGCAGCAGGAGGAGCGCGGTGCTACCCGGCCCCGTCACCTGGTGACCCCGAGCGGCGGCCGGAGCGCAGGGCTCCCCGGACCGGTCATGGCCCTACCAGGCGTCCACCCATAGGCGCATCTGCTGGTCCGGAGTGGTCAGCGGGATGGCGGTCCACACCGGGTAGAAGAAGATGAAGGCGGCGACCACCGCCGCCACTCCCGCATAGGCGAGCGGGGCCAGCGACCACCATCTGCCGGCAGCGAAGAAGCGCACGTGGCGCAGCGCGGCGAGAGCGTAGGCGAGGCCCAGGGCGAGGAAGATGAGCATCCCCAGAGCGTGGTAGTAGAAGAGGACGCGCGCCTTGTTGCCCGGCACCCACATCATCCACGAGGCGATGTAGCCGAGGACGATGAAGGCGGGCACGAAGCGGCGTGAGACGACCGCGAAGACGCCCGCACACGCGCAGAAGACCCCGAGGCCGAGGAAGCCGAGGTAGAAGAGTGGGCCCACCGGGCCGATGGGCCCGGGCTGGGTGCGGGTGATGAGGTCGATGCCCGGCTCGGCGGCGTGGAAGGTCAGGATCATGGTGACGAGCGACACCACCATGAGCGCGCCGACACATACGCGGAACCACTTCGCGCCCGCCATCATCCGCCACACGCAGAAGAGCAGACCGAGGATGCCGAGCCACCACACCGCCGGGTTGCCCATGTTGGTGATGACACCCGTGCCCGTGACGCTGGGTGCGTCGAGCAGCGGAGCGCTCTGGTAGTACATCAGCACCGGGTGCTCCATGATCGGCCAGGTGTACCAGCGGGATGCGTAGGGATGTCCGTGGCACTCCAGCTCCTGGTAGCGGAGGCTCGCCTCGTTGATGGCGATGATGTTGGAGATCGCCTGCACCGGGTTGGGGACGGTGACGCCGTCCGCCTTCGTCACCGGGACCTGCAGGATCTTGACGTTGTTCGGGTACGGCGCCGTGGTGAGGCCCGAGACGTTGGGATTGCAGGCGACGAACTGGTAGACGTCGTCGTGACCGATGGTCAGGTAGCGCGACCAGCTGGCGCAGAAGATCACCACCACCAGAGCGAGACCGGCCGCGTAGTGGAGCCACGCCCTCGACCCGGCCGCCTCCTTCCAGAGCACCGTCTCGTGGCGGCGCGCCCCGGCCAGTCGCCGGAGGGCGGGGAGGATCCCGGCTGCGTAGGGGGCCAGCCAGCGGAGCAACACCAGTCCGGCGATCACCACCAGTGGAGCGACGGCGGTCAGCTTGGCCGCGAATGCCAGCCCCAGACCGACGGCCAGGAGGTAGAGGGTGACCCGCCACTGGCGGCGCGTCCTCGCCTGCCAGTGGAGCAGGAATAGATACCAGGCCAGCGCGGTGAAGAAGATCGCCGGCATGTCGAGAAGGCCCAGCCGGGACTCGACGAAGGCCAGCCCGTCGAGGCAGAGCAGCAGCGACGCGACGATGGCGAAGAAGCGGTCGCGGCGCAGCCGCAGCGCGATCAGGTACATCAGGCCGCAGAGCAGGCTGCCGGTCAGCACCGCGGTCATCCGCCAGCCCCAGGTGTTGAAGCCGAGGATCGCGATCGACGGGGTCATCAGCAGCTTGACCAGGGGGGGTTCGGGGTCGAAGTAGCTGATCGCCGGGGAGTGGAGATCGTCGGCGGCGTCGGTCGGGAAGTACACCTCGTCGAAGACCTGGCCGCACGCCTTGATGGTCTTCTTGCCGACGGGCACCTCCTCGCAGGCGCTGGAGGCACTGTTGTGGGCGTTGCCGACGCCGAGGATCTGGATGGCAGGCACCGACGTCGCGTTGCCGCCCAGGAAGTTGGGCAGGATCGGGCTGCCCCAGCGGAGCAGGAAGGCGAGCAGGGTCAGCGCTATGACCAGGGCGACGTCGACGCGGGTGAGGTCGAGGAAGCCGCGCAGCCCGGCCCTGACCAGAGGACGATCGTCGGTCGCTGTGAAGGCGGGCGCGGCGGGCACCGGGGCCTCCGCCGGCTCCTCGGCGGACGGTACCGGCGACGTGCTGCCGGTGGTGGCGTCCGGGGGCATCCCGGGCGGGGGCTCCTCGGTCATCGCCGCCGGTTCCTCCGCCGCGAGCGGCTGGGGTTCGGGCGGGTCTCCGGGCCCTCGGCGCGCCGGTGCGGGGAGACTGCCGCCTCGATCTGGCGCTGAAGCACGGCGGCTCCGGCAAGCGGGATGACCAGCTCGTCGTCGAAGACGCAGCGGCGGGTGAGCAGGCGGCGGAGGCGGGCGGTGTCGGGGTGGCGGAGCTGGAGGACGAGGGCGTCGACACCGGCCAGGCCCTTGGGCGTCCGGGCCCGTCCCTGGACCGCCGCGGCGAGCTTCGCGATCCGAGCCCGGCGCACCTCGACGAGGTCGATGCGCACCGTCACGGTCAGGTACCGGAAGACCAGCTGCCCGCCGTCGAGCCGCGCGTAGCTGTAGCGCTGCCGCATCCAGAGCGAGATGGCCAGCCCGAGGGTCAGCGCCGCGAAGACGAGCCAGACCTGCCCCGCCCCCTCGTCCTTCCGGGACCCGACGACGGCGCCCAGCACCACGCAGAGCACGCCGACGGCCGTCAGTGAGTACCCATACCGGCGCCAGCGGTCACGGTCGTAGAGGTTGGTGAAGCGCTGCTGCATCGATTTCGGCGCCGAGCATAACCGGGCGGGGCCTCGCGTCACCGGCACCCGATCAGCGGCGCTGGCCGTTCCAGCCCGGCGTCCAGCCGCGCACCCGGTCGCTACGCCGCGATGGCGACCATCCGGTCGAGGGCCCGGCGCGCCTGCGACGCCACCGGCTCGGGCACGCTGACCCGGGGTTCCATCCGCTCCAGGCAGGCCGCGACCTTCTCCAGGGTGATCTTCTTCATGTAGGGGCAGACCGCGTCCTCGGACGCCGGCAGGAAGCGCTTGCCCGGAGCCAGCAGATTCATCCTGTGAAGGATGCCCACCTCGGTCGCCACGATGAAGGTGGTGGCCGGCGACTCCACCGCCCTGCGCACCATCCCCTCGGTCGAGGCGACGATGCAGCTCGAGCCCTGGTAGTCGCCGTGGCCGAGGCGATAGAGGGTCGCGGAGGTGCAGCCGCATTCGGGATGCAGGAGCAGCTCGGCGTCGGGGTGGCGGCGGCGGGCAGCCTCCAGGTCGTCGGGATCGATGCCGGCGTGGACGTGGCACTCACCCATCCAGACCTGCATCCGGCGCCCGGTCACCCTCTCCAGGTGAGCACCCAGGAACATGTCGGGGCAGAAGAGGATCTCGGCGTCCTCGGGGATGGCCCGGATCACCGCCTCGGCGTTGGACGAGGTGCAGCAGTAGTCGGATTCGGCCTTGACCTCGGCCGAGGTGTTCACGTAGGAGACCACCACCGCGCCCGGATGCTGGGCCTTCCAGGCGCGCAATTGGTCAGCGGTGATGGTGTCGGCCAGCGAGCACCCCGCCTCCAGATCGGGCAGGAGGACCGTCTTCCCCGGTGAGAGGATCGCGGCGGTCTCGGCCATGAAGTGGACCCCGCAGAAGACGATCACCTCGGCGTCCGTCCGGGCGGCCTGGCGCGAGAGGTTGAGGGAGTCGCCGACGATGTCGGCGATGTCCTGCACCTCGGGGAGCTGGTAGTTGTGGGCGAGGATGACCGCGTTGCGCTGGCGGCGCAGGCGCTCGATGCGGGCGGCGAGCTCACGAGCGGGGGCGCCGGAAAGGGCGGCGTCGGGGCGGGCGAGGGCGACGGCCATGCGGTCTCCTGGGTGGATTCCGATCTCTACAGGTTTAGGTCAACCTGACTTTATGTCAAGTATACCTTAATTGCCCGGCGTGGTCACCAGGCCCGCCGGCTCGCCATCGCACCCTGTCCGGCAGCACGGCCCGTGTGGGTGCGGATCAGCGGGCGGGCTGCCGGCAGCCGGCCGGCGGGAAGCGGAAATCAGACGGCCGTCACCGAGATCCTGCTGGCGCCGCCGCTCACGTCCAGCTCGTAGCGGTCGGCCGCCTGCTCATAGCCGGGGCTGTCCAGGGTGGCGGGGGCGCCCGCGGAGCCGAGCTGCCGGCCGTCGACGCTGAGCCGGCTCAAACCCCCGATGACGCGGATGCGAAAGGGCACGCCGGCCGGTCGAGAGAGGGTGACGCGGCTGGCCCCACCGCGGATGCGGAGCGGCACCGTGCCCTCGGGGCGGGGCAGGCGGACGTCGATGCGGCTGGCACCGCCGGTGAGGCTGAACCCCGTGACCCGGGCCGCCGTCAGGTCGGCGTCCACCTCCGAGGCA